>WNGR01008333.1_pt1 | contig 10959 bp, 11 predicted proteins | sample 5407581 | NCBI WGS metagenome assembly WNGR01 (sample SAMN13153383, study PRJNA577476) | soil metagenome | isolation source: 80 cm soil or saprolite under Garry oak tree replicate 2 | place: USA:California | collected 2016-06-15 | reverse complement strand
CAGCTGTTCCTCGCCAAGATGGACACGCCCCTGGAATTCACCTGGTCCTGGCCGGATGTTGACGTGGCGTCGATCGACCCGACCACGGTGACGGTTTCCCGCGATCCGTGCGGGCGCTGGTACGTCTCCCTCGCCGTGGACGTGGCCGACCCGGTGCAGCCGCCCGCGACGGGTGCCGTCGTGGGCGTGGACCTGGGCATCAAGGACTTCGCCGTCACCTCGGACGGGGAGAAGATCCCGAACCCCCGCAGCCTCGCCAAACGAGAACGGAACCTGGCCCGGTATCAGCGGCGCCTGGCCCGCTGTCAGAAGGGCTCCGCGAACCGGGCCAAGGCCAGGGCCAAGGTCGCCCGCGCGCACCGGAAAGTCCGCGCGTCCCGCACCGACTTCCTGCACCGCGCCTCTGCCCGCCTGGTCCGCGACCACGACGTGATCGTCGTCGAAGACCTCGCCGTCAAGAACATGGTTCGCAACCGCTCCCTGGCCAAGGCCATCAGCGACTGCGGCTGGGGTGAGTTCCGCCGCCAGCTGGAGTACAAGGCGGCGACGGCCGGACGGCACGTGATCGTGATCGACCGCTGGTACCCCAGCTCCAAGACCTGCTCGGCGTGCGGGTACCTGCTCGCCTCCCTGAGCCTTTCCACCCGGACGTGGCAGTGCCCGTCCTGCGGCATCCGGCATGACCGGGACGTCAACGCCGCGAAGAACATCCTGGCGGCAGGTCTTGCCGTAGGCACCAGAGATGGTGCCGATGCCTGCGGAGCTGATGTCAGCCACCCCGGGTCCCCCCGGGTGCAGTCGGCCGTGAAACAGGAACCCCTGGCCGCGAGGCCCGGAATCCCCGTCCTTCAGGGCGGGGAGTAGTCAACGCCTGTACCTCGCTGCACCACGTGGCTGACCTGGACCGCGTGCTGGACCTGGCCGCGGCGGCCCTGCTGCCGGCGGGGGTCCTGGTCGTGGTCGAATGGGCTCGCGAACGCTTCGACGAGGCGACCGCGGGGTGGTGCTTCGCCCGGTTGCCCGGGCCGGGTGAAGAGCGGGGCTGGCTGAACGATCGCTACGAGCAGTGGCAGGCTTCGGGTCAGCGCTGGGATGCCTACTTCCGGTCGTGGGCGGACGGCGAGGGGCTGCATTCGGGCGAGGACATCCTGCGCGCGCTGCAAGCCAGGTTCGAGACCCGCGAGCTCAGCTACGGCGCCTACTTCTTCCCCGACCTGAGCGGCACCAGCGAGGCCGGCGAGCTCGCCGCGATCGACGCCGGGCAGATCCAGGCCAACCGGATCCAGTACCATGGCAGCCGCCGAGAATCGCGAACATAGGCCTGTCGATCTGGGGCTGGCCCGTTCGTCCAGGGGTAAACCTGATCTGGACGGAGGCGAGCATGCGTTACCTGTGTCTTCTGATCGGCGAGCCGGGCATCGAGGGTCCCGTGCCCGGCACGCCCGAGTTCGCGCAGATGCTGAGCGACTACGAATCCGCCACGCGGGCGATGGCGGCCGACGGCGCGCTGGTGGACAGCGGCCCGCTGCAGCCGCCGTCGTCGGCCGCCACGCTGCGGGTCCGGGACGGGCGGCCGCTGGTCACCGACGGGCCGTTCGCCGAGCTCAAGGAGCAGATCGGCGGCTACTACGTGCTGGAGTGCGCCGACCTGGACGAGGCGCTGCGGCGGGCCGCGACCATCCCGGCGGCCCGCTACGGGGCGATCGAGGTGCGCCCCCTGATGGTGCTGCCGGGCCAGGGGTGACGTCGCAGGCCGAGATCGTCTTCCGGCGCGAGTGGGGCCGGGCCGTGGCCGTGGTCACCAGGCTGACCGGCGATCTCGGCCTGGCCGAGGACGCCGTCCAGGAGGCGTTCGCGTCGGCGGTGGGCCGCTGGGCCAGCGGGCCGCTGCCGACGGATCCGTCCGGATGGCTGATCACCGTGGCCAAGAACCACGCCTTGGACTGGCTCCGGCGCGAGGCCCGGCGGTCCGGCAAGGAGCAGGCCGCGATGCTGATGCTGAGCCAGCGCGACCCCGCTCCCCCGCCGGGCCGGATCGCCGACGACCAGCTCCGGCTCATCTTCGCCTGCTGCCACCCGGCGCTGGACCCCGGCACCCGCGTCGCGCTGACGCTGCGCACTTTGTGCGGGCTGAGCACGGCAGAAATCGCCAGGTCGTTCCTTGTTAGCGAGGCGACCCTGGCGCAGCGGCTGGTACGGGCCAAGCGGAAGATACGCGCCGCGGGCATACCGTTCCGCATCCCGGCGGACGAGGATCTGCCGGGCCGGATCGGCGGCGTGCTGCGGGTGGTGTACCTGGTGTTCACCGAGGGGCATCAGGCCAGCACGGGTTCGCGGGTCGTCCGCGGCGAGCTGTGCGACGAGGCGGTCCGGCTGGCCCGGCTGCTGGCCGGGCTGTGCCCGGACGACCCCGAGGTGCTCGGGCTGCTCGCACTCCTGCTGCTCACCGACGCCCGGCGGGACGCCAGGGCCAGGGACCGCCTGGTGCTGCTCGAGGAGCAGGACCGCAGCTCCTGGGACCACGCCAAGATCGACGAGGGCACGCGGGTGCTCGACCGGGCCACGCGGCTCCGGCGGCCCGGCCCCTACCAGCTGCAGGCCGCGATAGCCGCCTGCCACGCCGCCGCGGGCGAGGCGAGCGCCACCGACTGGGCCGAGATAGCGGCCCTGTACGCGGCCCTGGCCCGCCACGAGCCCTCGCCCGTGGTGCACGCCAACCGGGCGGTCGCGGTGGCGATGGCCGAGGGACCCGCGGCCGGCCTGGCCATCCTCGACGAGCTCCGCGCGGACAGCCAGGGCGGGCGCTGGCACCTGCTGCACGCCTGCCGCGCCGACCTGCTGCGCAGGTTGGGACGCACCGCCGAGGCGGGCGACGCCTACCGGGCCGCGCTCGCCCTCGACCCGCTGCCCGCCGAGCGGGAGTTCCTCGCCGGGCGGCTCGCCGAAATCGACCGCTAATGCAAAGGAGACGCCATGGCCAGCGTGGAGGACGGCATCGCCGCCCAGGTCCGCAACATCGAGGCGCGGTACGGCAGGACGCTGCCAGAATGGTTCGGCATCATCGCAGCGAGCGGCCTGACCAAGCACACCGAGGTGGTGGCCATGCTCAAGGCCGATCACGGCATGGCTCACGGCGCGGCGCACCGCGTCTCGCTGCTGTCCCGGCAGGCTCCGGCTCCAGATGCGGCTCAGGCCTCGGGCCTGGCTACGGCCTCGGGCCTGGCTACGGCCTCGGGCCTGGCTACGGCCTCGGGCTCGGGCCCGGCTACGGCCTCGCCGGGTGAGGTGGCCGACGCGCTGTACGCCGGGAAGAAGGCGTCGCTGCGGCCGCTGCACGACGAGCTCATGGCGATGGTCCAGGCCATGGGGCCTGACGTGAGCCTGGCGCCCAAGAAGGGATACGTCAGCCTGCGCCGCCCGAGAAAGCAGTTCGCCATGATCCAGCCCAGCGGGGCCGGCCGTATCGACCTAGGCCTGATCCTGCCCGGCGTCCAGGCGACCGGCCGGCTGGAGCCTTCCGGCAGTTTCAACGCCTTGTTCACCCACCGGGTCCGGGTGACGTGCGCTGGCGACCTGGACGACGCGCTTGCCGGGTGGCTCGCCGCCGCCTACGCCGCCGCGGGCTGACTCGCAGGGCTTGACCCACGGCGATCCGCCCGTCCGCCGCCCTTCTGGCGGGGCTGGTGTGATTACTGATGCGGCTCGCCGGTCGGCAACCAGGACCGTGGACATTTACCCCCCATTTTCCGCGGGTTTCTGTCCACAATGATGGATCGTGCCGCGGGAGCCACGGTCACTGGAGCGGGAACTCTATGCCGCGCTCGCCGGCCGGGCGGGGGCCGAAGATGCGGCGCTGGGACTCCTCGATCGCGACGTCGTTGATGCTCGCCTCCCGGCGGCGCATCAGGCCGTGCTCGTCGAACTCCCACAGCTCATTGCCGTAGCTGCGCCACCAATGGCCATTCGCGTCGTGGGACTCGTACTGGAACCGGACCGCGATCCTGTTCTCGCCGAACGCCCACAGGTTCTTGCGCAGGGCGTAGTCGAGCTCGCGGTTCCATTTGGCGGTGAGGAACTCGATGATCGCGGCCCGCCCGGTGAAGAAGGCGTCGCGGTTGCGCCAGGCCGAGTCCACGGTGTAGGCGCCCGCGACGCGCTCGGGGTCGCGGGTGTTCCAGGCGTCCTCGGCCGCCTGCACCTTGGTCAGGGCGCTTTCCCGGTCGAACGGCGGCAGCGGCGGGCGGTCGGTCATGAGCGGACTCCTTGCTGGTTCCTCGAGCTTCTTTAATTAAAGATTTTTAGTGATAGAGTCTCGAGCGTGAGCCTATCACCCAGCGGCCCGGATCTGGCCTCCCTGAGCAGCCTGGACGATCCGCTGCGCCGCCGCCTGTACGAGGTCGTAACCAGTCACCCCGGGCCGGTGAGCCGGGACGAGGCGGCCTCCGAGGCCGGCATCGGCCGGGCGCTGGCCGTCTATCACCTCGACAAGCTGGTCGAGTCCAGGCTGCTGACCGCTTCTTACCAGAGGCCGCCCGGGCGGCGCGGGCCGGGGGCCGGCCGGCCCGCCAAGGTCTACGCGCGGTCGGACCGCGAGTTCGCGGTCACCGTGCCCCCGCGGGAGTACGAACTGGCCGCGCGGCTGCTCGTGCAGGCGGTCGAGGCCGATCCGAGCGACCGCAGCCGGGCCGTGCTGGCCGAGGCGGCCCGCCGGCTGGGCACGGAGCTGGGCAGCGCGTTCGAGCGGGACGCGGGTGAGCGGGACGTGAAGGGCGTGCTGACCCAGCAGGGATACGAGCCCTGCGGCGGCGCCGACGGCGTGATCCGGCTGCGGAACTGCCCGTTCCACCAGCTCACGGAGCAGCACAGAGAGGTGGTCTGCGGGATGAACCTGGCGCTGGTGGAGGGGCTGGTCGACGGCCTGGGCGCGGGCGGCTTGCGCCCGGTCCTCGACCCGCAGCCCGGTCACTGCTGTGTCGCGATCGGCGGTGAGCGGTCATGACGGCGGGACCGTCGCTGCAGATCGCGCGGGACGACACCGGGGTCGACGTCGAGGCGGCCGAACGAGCCGCGGCCGACTTCCTGTCCGCGCTGGGGATCGACGTGGACCACGAGGACCTGCGGGAGACCCCGGGCCGGATGGCCCGCGCCTACGCGGAGCTGTTTGATGCACGGCCGCTGCGGCTGACCACGTTCGCCAACGACGAGGGCTACGACGAGCTCGTGCTGGCGCGGGCGATCCCGTTCCGCACCGTCTGCGAGCATCACCTGCTGCCGTTCTCCGGCGTCGCGCACGTCGGCTACCTGCCCGGCGAGCGCATCGTCGGGCTGTCCAAGCTGGCCCGGCTGGTGGAGCACTTCGCGGCCAGGCCCCAGGTCCAGGAACGGCTGACCAAGCAGGTCGCCGAGTGCCTGGCTATCCGCCTGCGCGCGCCTGGGGTGGGCGTGGTGCTGGAGGCGGAGCACTCCTGCATGACGCTGCGCGGCGTGCGGGCGCACGGCGCGAAGACGGTCACGTCGGCCCTGCTGGGCACGCTGCGCTCCGACCCGGCCAGCCGGGCCGAGTTCTTCGCCCTGGCCGGGGTGCCGCGCTTAGCGATGGCGCACCCCGAGGGTGACGCCGGAAAGGATCATGATCATGGCCGACCGACTTCCATGACAGTGCCATCAAGACAGGAGAGCGGGAAATGAGCGAGAGCAGCGCATACGTGATCGCCGGGGCCGGGCTGGCCGGGGCGAAGGCCGCGGAAACCCTGCGCGGGGAAGGGTTCGGCGGTCCGGTCGTGCTGATGGGGGACGAGGCCGAACGGCCGTACGAACGACCGCCTCTATCCAAGGACTACCTGCTGGGCAAGGCCGAACGCGACACGATCTACGTCCACCCGGCGTCGTGGTACGCCGACAACGGCGTCGAGCTGCGTCTCGGCGTCCCGGTAACCGGGATCGACCGCGCGGCACGCGAGGTGGCGCTGGCCGATGGCAGCCGAATCGGCTACGCCAAGCTGCTGCTGGCCACCGGGTCCTCGCCGCGGCGCCTCCCGGTACCGGGTGCCGAAGCCGACGGCGTGCACTACCTGCGCCGGGCCGTCGACAGCGACCAGATCAAGGCCGCCTTCCAGAGCGCCACCCGGATCGCGGTCATCGGCGCGGGCTGGATCGGCCTGGAATGCGCCGCCGCGGCCCGCGCGGCCGGCGTCGAGGTCACCCTGCTGGAGACGGCCGAGCTGCCGCTGCTGCGGGTGCTCGGCCCCGAGGTCGCCCGGGTCTTCGCCGGCCTGCACCGCGAGCACGGCGTGGACCTGCGGTTCGGCGTGCAGGTGAGCGAGATCACCACCGCCGGCGGCCGGGCCAATGGCGTCCGGCTGGGCGACGGCAGCCACGTCGAGGCCGACGCGGTCGTCGTCGGCGTCGGGATCACGCCGAACACCCAGCTGGCCGAGGCGGCGGGCCTGGAGGTCAGTAACGGCGTCGTGGTCGACGCCGGGCTGCGATCCTCCGACCCTGGCATCTTCGCGGCCGGAGACGTCGCCAGCGCCATGCATCCGGTGCTCGGCCGGCACATCCGGGTCGAGCACTGGGCCAACGCGCTCAACCAGCCGCAGGCGGCCGCCCGGGCCATGCTCGGCCAGGACGTCGCCTACGACAAGGTCCCGTACTTCTACACCGACCAGTACGACCTGGGCATGGAGTACGCGGGCTACGTCGAGCCCGGCGGCTACGACCAGGTGGTGTTCCGCGGCGACGTGGACCGGCGCGAGTTCATCGCCTTCTGGCTGGGCGGGGGACGCGTGCTGGCCGGCATGAACGTCAACATCTGGGACGTTAACGACGCGATCCAGGCCCTGGTGAACGACGGCCGCCCGGTGGATACGGCCCGGCTGGCCGACGCCGGCGTGCCCCTGGAAGAGGTGGCCGGCTGAGGCTCAGCTGCGCTCCCGGGCCGGTTACCGGCCCGGGAGCTTGCCGCCCATCAGGCGCCTGAGCCGCAGGATCTCGGTATCCCGCGCGTCGAGCACCGGCTCGAAGACGTTCATCGCGGCGTGCACGGCCGTCTCCGGGTCGCCCGGAACGCCGTAGCGGAGGAAGCTCCGTCCCAGCGCCCGCCGGAGCCGTTCCGCGGTAACCGCGAGCAAATCGGGCGGCTCTTTACGCGGCTTAGCCGGATTACCGGCACCGCCCTGGCGCGCATTCGTCCGCCGTCCGCGCCCGGGCACCCGGGAATCCTGGGGGCCGGATGGCGGGACCAGGTCAGCGCTGTCCGGCACCGCGAACAATGGCGTCATCGCCCCTGGCTGCGGCTGAGTCGCAGAGCCCGGGGCGGCGCGCCGCCGCTTTGGTAGGGTCGGCTCCGGGAGCATTGGCGTGACCTTCCTGGCAAAGGATTGTCGTCTCAGCGCCAATGCTCCCTCTTTGTGGCCGTCATATCACAGATGTCCAGGTCGCACGGCGTGTCATCAATACTCCGCTGGGTGCTTTCCGGCTCCTTCCGGGCATATTCCGACGACAATTGCTATCGAATATTTGTGCGTACGAACATTGCTCACGCAGTGGCCGGACCGGCTTCGCCGCGCCGCCCGATTTCCACGTGCGGGCGGGAAAGCCAGATCGCCCATTCCGCGCTGATCTGGCCGGCCGTCGTCAGCAGCGCGGGCAGGTGATCGTTCAGCAGCCGCTGCGTGGTGGTTTCGGCCGCGTGCACGGTGACGTTCATCGCGGCCCGGACCTTCCCGGTCCCGTCCCGGACCGGGACGGCCACCGAACGGACGCCGGGCGCGAGCTCCTCGTCGGCCAGCGCCCAGCCCCGGGCCCGCACCTCGGCCAGCTCGTCCCGCAACTGGCCGGCCGGATGGCCAATGTACGGCGGCAGCCCGGACCGGCTGGGCTCGGCCAGCACGGCCGCTACCTGGTCCGGGGGCAGGGCCGCGAGCAGCACCTTGCCCTGCGAGGTCTGCGCCGCCGGGAAGTGGGTGCCGATCTCCACCCGCAGCGCGATCAGCTTGGGCACCGAGACGCGGGCCACGTAGACGATGTCGGACCCGTCGAGCTGGGCCATGGAGGACGACTCGCCGGTGCGGGTGACCAGCGCCTCCATGTGCGGCCGGGCGATATCCCACAGGCCCAGCGAGCTGACGTACGCCATCCCCAGGTTCATCACCTTCGGGGTCAGCTCGAAGGTCCCGCCGGAGAACCGCACGAAGCCCAGCTCCTCCAGGGTGAGCAGCAGGCGGCGGGCGGTGGGCCGGGTCAGCCCGGCCGCAGCCGCCACCTCGCTGAGCGACATGCCGCGGTGTCCGGCGCCGAATGCGGCCAGGATGTCAAGCCCGCGCGCCAGCGCCTCGACGAAGTCCGGCCCTTTACCGCGCCCGGCCACCCGCTCGCCTAGTCGTCCTCGCCGAACAGGCTGCCCCGCGCCCCGTGCGTCGACTCGGACTTGAACTCGGTGTACTGGTACGGGTTGTCCAGTACCTCGCCGGACGGCGGCAGGTCCGGGTTCATCCCGGCCGCCCAGGCCTCCTCGCCGAGCTCCCCGCGCAGGTAGTCGACGGTGGCCTCGACGGTTCGCCGCACCGCGCCCAGGTCGGCGCCGACGAGCCGGTTCTCGTGCTTGACCACCTGCCCGTCGACCAGCACGGTGTGCACGTCACCGCGCTGCGCCTGGAAGGCGACGTGACCGTAGGGGTTCACCAGCGGGAACGAGACCGGGGAGCTGTCGTTCTTGATCAGCACGACGTCGGCCTTGAAGCCGGGCTCGAGACGGCCGAGGTCGCTTCGGCCCAGGGCGTGCGCGCCGCCGCGAGTGGCCCAGTCGACGACGTGCTCGGCGCGCAGCGCGTGGTGGGTGACGGTCTCGCCCTTCATGTGCGCCTCGAGGTGCTCACGGGCCCGGTCGGCGCCGAGGGTCGTGCGCATGGCGGAGAACAGGTCGCCACTCCACCAGACGCTGGTGTCCATCGACAGCGAGACCGGGATGCCGTGGCGCCGGACCTGCCAGGTGGGCGGGTAACCCTGGCCCGCACTCTGCTCGGACTCGGTCGACACCGAGATGGACCCGCCGGTGGCGGCGATGCGCTGGTAGGAATCCGTGCTCAGGGTGGCCGCGTGCACGTAGACGTTCTCCGGCGTCATGAACCCGTTCTCGTGAATCAGCCGGATGCCGTCGTCGTTGGTGGCGCCCCACACGCCGGCGTGGGTGGTGACGGGCAGGCCCAGCTCGCGGGCCGCCTCGAACGCCGCCTTCTCCGGGAAGGACGGGTCCCCGGTGACGTCGAAGGCGAGCTGGAAGCCCAGCATGTCCGACGCGGGGCGCCGGCCGAAGAACGAGCGGAAGGCAGGATCCGCCGTCCACTCCCACGGGCCGGCCTGGATGTTGCCATAGGCCAGGACGAACCGGCCGGGTACCGCGCGCAGCGCGTCGACGGCAGCCTCGGCGTGGTCGAGGGTCTGCAGATTGTGCGACCAGTCCACCGTGGTGGTTACGCCGGCCTCGAGGGACTCCCAGGCCGAGACGAGGTTGCCCGCGTAGATGTCCTCGGGGCGGAACTTGCGGCCGTGCTCCAGGTAGTTCCAGACGAAGTACTGGGTCAGGGTCCAGTCCGCGCCGTAGGCGCGCATCGCCGTCTGCCACATGTGCCGGTGCGTGTCGATCATCCCCGGCATCACGATGCCGCCGCTCGCGTCGATCTCGAGCGCGCCGTCCGGCGCCTGCAGGCGCGGTCCCACCGCGGCGATCCTGTCGCCGGTTACCAGTACGTCCGCGTCTGCGAGGATCGTGTGGGCGTCGTCCATGGTGAGCACCGTGCCGCCGCGTAGCAGCACCGGGCGGCCCGCTGCCACCTCGTCGGGATTCGTCATCGAAACCTCCGGGATATTTTCCCTACGGACAAACGTCCGCTATACGACCGTTCGGCTTAATCATTGTCACTGTCGGCCAGCGGCGGTACGGCTGTCAAGCCACTCACCTGGTGGCCGGCCTTGACAGGCACCTTCGCGAGCCTAGGCTGGTCCGTACGTCGATCATGGACGATTGTCCGCATGACGGACAGCCTGACGAAAGGACCGATCAGACGATGACGGTGGACCAGGCGGAAGGGCCGCTGGCCGGGCTGCTGGTGGCGGACTTCTCCCGGATCCTGGCCGGGCCGTACGCGACGATGCTGCTGGCTGACATGGGCGCCGAGGTGATCAAGGTCGAGGGCCCGGGCGGCGACGACACCCGCACCTGGCAGCCGCCGGTCCGGGACGGCATCTCGACCTACTACCTCGGCGTCAACCGGAACAAGCGCTCGGTCGCGCTCGACCTGCGCGATCCCGGCGACCTGGCCGCGGCGCACGAGCTCGCGCGGCGCGCCGACGTGTTCATCGAGAACTTCAAGCCGGGCGGCCTGGCCCGCTTCAAGCTCGACTACGACTCGGTCTCGGCCGCCAACCCGGCCGTCGTGTACGCCTCGATCAGCGGTTTCGGCAGCGGGCCCAAGGGGGCGGCGCTGCCCGGGTACGACCTCATCGTGCAGGCCGTCTCCGGGCTGATGAGCGTGACGGGAGACGCCGAGGGCGAGCCGTACCGGGCCGGCGTGGCGGTGTTCGACGTGATCTCCGGCCTGCACGCCACCATCGGGGTCCTGGCCGCGCTCAACCACCGGCACGAGACGGGCCGGGGCCAGCACGTCGAGATCAGCCTGCTGGCCTCGGCCATGTCCGGGCTGGTGAACCAGACCAGCGCCTTCGTCGCGGGCGGGGTGGTGCCGTTCCGGATGGGCAACAGCCATCCGAGCCTGTTCCCCTACGAGCCGCTGCCCTGCTCCGACGGCGAGCTGATCATCACCGCGGGCAACGACATCCAGTTCCGCAAGCTGGCCCAGGTACTGGGCCTGCCCGACCTGCCCGACGACCCGCGGTTCGCCCGCAACGAGGACCGCACGGCCAACCGGGAGCAGCTGCGGCCGCTGCTGGTCGAGCGGCTGC
>WNGR01008332.1_pt1 | contig 10959 bp, 16 predicted proteins | sample 5407581 | NCBI WGS metagenome assembly WNGR01 (sample SAMN13153383, study PRJNA577476) | soil metagenome | isolation source: 80 cm soil or saprolite under Garry oak tree replicate 2 | place: USA:California | collected 2016-06-15 | reverse complement strand
ACCTTGAGGCCGTGGCCCTTGCACTCAACACCAGGCCTCGGAAAACCCTTGGCTGGAAAACACCGGCGGAAACCCTCGACGAATTCCTACGAGTGAGCCATACAGAAAGTGTTGCGACGACCGGTTGAATCCGCCCTGGCTGCCGTAAGCTGAGCGGGCTAGGGTCGCTTGGCTATGGTGTTGCAGCCCAGCACCTCAGCCTCCAATAACCTCTCGCCCCGCCCGGCTCTCCCCTGGCGGGGTTTTTTTCGTGCGCGAGAGCATGATCCGGAAAAGTGTGCAGCGGTTTTCCCTCGCAACAAACGCGGAACGCGTTTGCGCGGAGATCGTGCTCAGACAACAAGCTAAAGCGCGATGATGATTCATCGCGCTTTAGGCCGGTTCAGGCGCTACCCTCCTCGCGTGTCAACCGCAGCGAGAACGAGCGGATCGCGGGCGCCGCCAGCAGCACGATGGGCAGCATCGCGGCCCAGGCGATCAGCCACGAGACCATCCAGTGCTGCACGAACAGCAATGCCGACGACGCCGGAAAGCTCGCGATCCCCGCCGCGATCAGCGAGGTCAGGCCGGACTGGATGACGCCGAAAACGAAATGACTGTAGCGACGGGGAATGCCGAACATGGTGCACTCATGCTGCTTGCCGTCGTCAGACAAAGCAAGGCACGTGCCGCCGGTCGCCGAGCGAGATGCACGGCTTCGGTCTGCGTCGCGCGCCCTCACCTGGAATCAGTGCCGTGAATTTGCCAGCGGCTCATGTCGGCGCGTCTCAGTGCGATCGGCCCCGCACGACAAGCCTTCGAAACGCCAGAAGGTGACAACGCTGGTCTTGCCGCACTGCTCGCAGACGAGATTTTCGTCACCGAGCATGAAGCGTCCACGCTTGAACGCAAGGGAGGAAGCGGGCCGCCGGCAATGCGGACAGACCAGGGAGAAATTTCGTGCGCCCCAGCGCACAACGAGATGTCTCAGCCAGTTCACGTCTTCCTCTTTACGCGGTCTGTGCTGCCTCCACGCATCAGCAGAGCATAGTCGCGGCGCACGCAAAAGTGGAAAAGTGTGGGACACGTGCATTCGCTTCGAATGGCCGCGGTATCGACATCGCGCGCAAAAATGGTTCCACAAAATGCAGGCATCGCGCCGGAGTTTCTTCGCGGCAAACGAGCGATTGGAACCACGCTGCTATTTCAGCGGAACTCACGGAACCACAGGATGTCTTGAGATCCAAGGCCGTTCCGTGGTTCTCCGGCCATGAACAGAGTTCCTGACCGAAAAGGCCAGCAGCGGCGTCTCGCAGCGGCGACGGCGGTTCCACACGTGCGACGGCGTCCGTCTTTCGGAATCTGATTTCGCTTGTTTCGAACCGCGCGCGCTTTCAGAATTTCCGTGAACTGTCCACGACTTAACAGCAGACTTTGCGTGTCGGCGGAATATTGTGACTCCCAACATGTTAGCCGTCATGGAAAGTGAATCGTGGAGGTGACCATGAATCACAGGGGCGTAGAGTTTACGGTTGCAAAGACGGCGATCCCGGGCGTCTGGCAGTGGCAATTCCGGATCGGCGACCAGACCAAGGCGGGTAGGACCGAGACGAAGATCGAACTTCTGGCGATCCGTCGCGTGCAACTGCGTATCGATCGGGAGCTGAAGGCCATCGCGCGCAAGACGGCCTGAGCAAGACGGCGTGAATCGCCTGGACCGACATCGGCGGTCTCGGATCGGCTTTGTGCGCCGCAATAGACCCTGTCGCGCGTAGCCACGCCGTGGCGCTCCGCGACGGCGTATTCCGTAGAGGACCGGAATTGATCTGCCCGCGGTTTGGGATTGCACTGGGCGCCCTGATGGCCTCGGGGCGCGGCCATCACGCGATCGGTGCCTGCCATGCCACTCTATTTCTTTCGAATCCGGAACGGCCGCTATTCCGGCTGCGCCGACCATGCGACGGAGTTTGCCGATCGCGATTCGGCCTGGAAGGAGATGACCAACGTCTGCGCCGACATGGCCGCGGGCATCTCCCGCAAGCTCCAGGAAAACTCGGAATGGCACATGGAGCTGCTCGACGAAGCCAAGGAGCCGGTGTTCCGGATCCGCATCGTCGCCGAATCCCTCGACTAGGCCCGACCGGGGTTAGTCGGCGCTGGGCAGCCGCCGCATGGTGAATTCGATGTCGCCGCCCGGCAATTCGCGCCAGTTCTCGACTTCGCTCATATAGCCGGCCTTGGGGTAGCGGGCGAAGAAGGCCTGCGCTCTTGCCCGCGCCGCGGCGCGCGGCAAGGTGAAGCTCTCGCGCAGATAGCCGTCGCCGGCCTTGTCGCCCGGCTTTACGGACGCCTTGTGCCGGCGCGCCATCCGCTCGGCGAGATCCCGCGGACGATCGGCCATTTCCTGCCTCCTCAACGCAACATGCGTTGCGAATGTAGGACGCAGGCCGGGCAAAGTGGAGTCCCGGCCGGAGACGTCACCGCCTCCGATCCGGACCACGCTCAGTTGGCGGCGGTGCCGGCCTTGGTCTTCTTGGGCGCGCTGGTCGCGGCAGACGCCTTCGGCGCAGCCGCCTGCTTCGGCGGGTCGGAGCGCATGCCGCCCCAGGGATCGTTGGACGACTTGGCGTCCGGAATCTTCTTCAGCGTTTCCTTGTAGGCCTTGTCACGCTCGGCCTCCGCGGCCTTTTCCTCCGGGGTCTTGCCCGGGCCTTCCTGCAGCAAATTGAGATTGGGCATTTGCGCGTAGGCCGGTCCCGCCAGCACAGCCAGCAGCACCGCCGCCATACGGAAAAGCTTCATCATCTACTCCTTGATCATCGATAGAAGGGCGGATCACCCGCGCCTTGTTATCCCAGTTACAGCCTCGAGCACCGCTGCCGGCCCGCTAGAGCCGGTCCGATTTGCACGATCTCGGCGAATGCAGCCAGTCGTCCCAGATCGGGCCGCACCGGGTGCACCCGTTCAGTGCGAGGCCGAGCGCGGCCAAGCAAAACACAAGGACACATCGACGCAACATCGTCCACCCGCTCCCAAGTCTGGCATCATATCGGGCGAAGTCGGGCATTTTCAAGCCAACGGGACCGCCGCAGACCGGGTGACTTTGCCGCGCCAAAGCGGGCAGAATGGCCGAAACATCCGGCAACAAACGAGGAAACGGCCATTATGCCATCGCAGCCAGAAGCCGAGTTCGGCATCGCCGACGCCAGACGCGTACTCGGCGAGGTGTTTGCGCCCTGGGTCCAGGATCTCAACCTCTCCGTCGAAAGTATCGATCACTTGCCGCCGCCGGATGCACCGGACTGGCAACCGGGCGCGCTGTTGCGCATGGCATTTTCGGAACGGCTGTGCCGGCACGGCGGCGTGGTGTGCGGCCAGGCCCTGATGGCGCTTGCCGACACCGCGATGGTGATCGCGAACCTGGCTGCCAATCGCGGCTACCGTCCGATGACCACGGTCGACCAGACCACGCATTTCATGCGCGCGGTCTCGTCCTCGGACGTGCTGGCGGATGCCCGCGTGGTGCGGCTCGGACGCACCATGAGCTTTGGCCGCGTCACACTGCTCTCCGCCACCGACAACAAGCCGGTGGCGATGGTGTCGAGCGCGTTCGCGATGCTGCCGGGATGATCCGAAAAGATGAGAACCGCAGTGCACGTCAAGTGCGCCGCGGCTCTCGGTGGAGATCAAGCAGATGACCGAAGCGGCAACGCGCGCTTCAGCGGTTGCGCTTCAGGCGTTGTGTCTCAAACCTTACTTGCCGAGCACTTCATCGGCGGCGGTGACGATGCTCACCGTCGGATTGCTTCCGCAATAGGTGCCGAACTTCTTGGCGTTGTCGACGAACACGTCGGTGTCGATGATGGCGTTGTCCTCGTCGCCCTTGTACCAGCCGTCCATCCAGGTCAGCACCAGCTTGATGGTGTCGTCGCCGCTCTCGAGGAACTGCTTGCAGGTCATGGTCGAGAGGTCGAGCTTGGTGGCGTTGGCGGGAACGGACGACAGCGAGAGCGCTGCGACGAACAGAAGCGAAAGCGTGGTCTTCATCAGTATCTCCATCGGCGCGTGACGCCATAAAGGAAAGGCTCGTGGGAAAAGTCGGCGCGGAGGGATTCTCCGCTTCAGTCTCGTAGACGAAGTCTGAAGCGCTGTGCAAGGCAACGACAAGCGCGTCGGCCTCGCCTTCGTGCAATAACATCCGTGATGTGAACGACGGTTCGCATCACACGCACAACGTAAGCCTCATGCCTGCCTGATACGACGCCGGCGACGCCAGCGCAGGCCCGCGATCACCAGCGCGATGATCGCGAGCGCGATCGCTGACGACGCCGCAAAAAATCGCCCGCCGGGACGATCGATCGTGCGCGACCACAATGACGGCGCCTCGCCCGGCCGCGCCAGGCGGAACGCAACGAGGCTGTCGCCGATCGAGGTGCCCGCTTCGGAATGGCCGCCGGCGCCGATCGCGACATACTGCTCGCCCTTCCAGAGATAGGTCATGGGATTGGCGACGCCGGGTACGGGCAGCCGCCCCTGCCATAGCTCTCTTCCGCTTCGCGCATCGAAGGCGCGCAGGTAAGCATCCATCGCGCCTGTGAAGACGAGACCGCCTTCGGTGACGGCAACGCCGCTGAGAAGCGGTGTGCCCCACGGCAAGGGCATCCCGAGCGGCGCCAGATCCTCGGTGGTGCCGACGATGGCGCGCCAGAGCGTTTTGCCAGCCTTGAGGTCGACGGCGACCATCTCGCCCCATGGTGGTTTCACGCAGATCATCCCGAGCCGCGACGTCACGACCGAGCGCGACATGGCGAACGGCGCGCCCTGCTGCTGGCCGAAATCATGCCCCGGCGGCGGGTTGAAGCCGGCCGCATCCGCGCGCGGGATCAGCTTGATGAGATGCGCGGCGCGGCTGGTGTTGGCGTAGAGGATCTGGTTGACGGGATCGAAGGCCGCGCTGCCCCAGTTCACGCCGCCGCCTGTGAACGGAAACTCAAGCGTGCCTTGCGTCGAGGGCGGCGTGAACAGCCCTTCGTTACGCGCCTCCGCGAATTGCTGTTCGCATGCTGAGTTGCGTAGGCCCGGCAGCATCGTCAGCGCGTCCTCGGTCGATATTTTTTGCGACGTCAGCGCCGGCACATGCGTTGGAAACGGCTGCGTCGGCGACAGTGTTTCGCCCTCCGCCCCGCCTTGCGGCACCGCGCGCTCCTCGACCGGCCACACCGGCTTGCCGGTGTCACGATCGAGCACGAAGACAAAGCCTTGCTTAGTCGGCTGGATCACGACGTCGCGCTGGCCTTCGCCGGTATCGATGCGTGCGAGCGTCGGCTGCGCCGGCAGATCGTAATCCCAGACGTCGTGATGGACGGTCTGGAACGCCCACACGAGCTCGCCAGTCTCGATGCGCAACGCGACAACCGAATTCGCATGCTCGTTATTGCCGGGACGTTTTCCGCCCCAAAAATCCGGCGACGGCGAGGACGTCGGCAGGAACACCAGTCCGCGCGCCTCATCGAGCGACATCGGCGCCCAGACATTGGCGTGGCCGGCCTCGATGCCGTCGCGCTTGAGCGGCTCGAAGGTCCAGCGCGGCTGACCGCTGCGCGCATCGAACGCGCGCACCACGCCGCTCGGCGCATCGACGCGGCGGTTGTCGCCGATCGCGGAGCCCACCACGATCACGCCGCGGCCGACCGCCGGCGGCGAGGTGATCTGGAATTCGCCGGCCCATTCCAGCTTCATGCCGATATCGAGCTTGATCTCACCGTTCCTACCGAAATCGGCGCACGGATGTCCCGTCTTCGCATCGAGCGCGATCAAGCGGACATCGTTGGTGCCCATGAAGATGCGCGAGCGGCAAGCGGCGTCGGAAGGGACCGTGTCGTCGATCCAGTAGGTGACGCCGCGGCAGACATAGCGATTGGCGGGACGCTGATTGGTTGCGATCTTCGGATCGTAGCGCCACTTTTGCGCGCCCGTGCCGGGATCGAGTGCGATCACCTCGTTGAAGGGTGAACAAAAGATCAGGCTGTCCTCGACGAACAGCGGCGTCGCCTCGAACTTGGTTCGCCGCATCACCTCGGGCGATCGCGCTGTGAGATCGCCGGTATGAAATTCGAAGGCTCGAACCAGATTGCCGACATTGTCCGGCGTGATCTCTCGCAATGGCGAGAAGCGCGAGCCGCCGGGATCGCCGCCCCAACTCTCCCAAGCGAAGCACGGCCGCGCCGCCAGCAGCAGGAGCGCAAGAAGGCCGACCGGATATCGCAGGCGGGTCAGCAACGCCCGCCCCGCTTTATTTCGGCTTCTTCGCGGGTTCGCTCGGGCGCGCCCCGCTCCACGGATCATACTTGTCTTTGGGCTCGGGAATGCGCTCGAGCGCAGCCTTGTAGGCCTTCTCGTCGACCTTGGGCTTGTTGTCCGTCTTCGGCCCCTCGTTGGCCCCGCGCCTGCCGCCGCCGCCCATCTGGGCCTGCGCCGAGGCCGCCGTCAGCGCCAACACCGCGGCCGCTATGACCAAAATCCTCATTGGTGCAATCCCCCTCGTCTGGGGTACAAACTAGCCTGCAATCCCGTAATAGCAAATCCCGCGGGTTCCGCCGCTTCAGCAAATTTTGATCGGCCGGGACTTCGCCGGGTCGCATTCGCGCCTATCTGTTGGCGCGGAGGGGATCTTCACGAATGTTGCGGGTTGTTGCTCATGCGGCGCTGATCGTCGGCGTGCTCGCGCTCGGTGCTTGCGGCTTTGCCGACAGCCGCGCGCCGGTGCCTGAATTCATGCGCCTCAAGGAGGCCGAGCAGCAGCCGCCTGAACCGCCCCCCGACGTCAAGCGTGTGGTGCGCGAGCAGATCGATGTGGTTTTCATCAACACGTCCTATCCGCGCGAGGTGCATGTTGCCCCGCCCCATCACGAGGTGCGCGGACTGGGCTGGACGGCCTGCGTCCGCGCGCAACTGACCTCCGCCACCGGCTCGGCACTCGGCCTCCAGACCTACATCGTGACGATCGCCGGCGGAAAGGTCGTCGACCGGCGGCGCGCGGAGGCCGACGACATCTGCGGGTCCGAGGTTTATGAGCCGATCTAGGAACAATTGGCCGCGACGAAGATCCGTTCCGGGAAAAACCTCTAGTTCCGCCGGAACGATCGCCGCCTCCCCTTCTTGTTACCGCCGAGGGCAGTATCGGACGGAGGAGAGGATGAGGACATTCACGATTGCACTGCTGGCCGGCATCGGCGCCCTCGCTGCGGCGGGCAGCGCGAAAGCCGCCGACTTCTATACGACCAGTGAATACACCAGCCCGGATCTCATTCAGGAGGTCCGGCTCGTCTGCGATGACGCCGGCAATTGCTATCGCACCCGTGGCGGCGCGCGCGTGATCGTGCGCGACTCCTATGCCACCATGCCGCGCGACCGCTATTACGAGCGTCGCACCTATCGCGACTGGGACGACGGCCCGCGCGGCGGCTTCGGCATTCGCGCACCCGGCGTGAGCGTTGGCGTCGGTGTCGACGGCGACCGCTGGTAGTCTGCAAGGCATGACGGAGGCGACCGGGCGAGACAGCGCCCGGTCGCCTCCTCATGATTACGCCTGTGGATTGAGGTCAGGCGGCAACCGATTGTTGCTGGAACTGCTCGTAAGCCGCGATCGCATCCGCGGCATACATCAGCGACGGACCTCCGCCCATATAGACGGCCATGCCGAGCGCTTCCTCGACCTCCTCGCGCGTGGCGCCGAGCTTGACGAGCGCCTCGGTGTGAAACCCAATGCAGCCGTCGCAATGCGCTGCGACGCCGAGCGCAAGCGCAATCAGCTCCTTGGTCTTCTTGTTCAGCGCGCCATCACGCGTGGCGGCCTGCGCGAGCGCGGCGAATCCCTTCATGGTGTCGGGAATGTCATTGCGCAGCTTGCGCATGTTGGCGGAGATTTGCCGGGTGATCTCGGGATAATTCTTGTCCATGATTTACTCTCTGCGGTTACTCAGGTTTCGAGCGGATCGGCCGGCGTGACGATGCGTGTCAGCAACGGCAGGTGAGCGCTCAAGCGCGCGAGCACCATGCCGGCGCACATCGCAGCGACGAAGATGACGGCGGACGCGGAGCCAAATCCGAGCGCGGTCAGCGCCGGTCCCGGACAGAAACCGGCCAATCCCCAGCCGATGCCGAAGATTGCGGGGCCAACGACGATTCTCACATCGATGTCGTTTCGCGCCGGAACGTAGAAGCGCTCGGCGAAGAAGGGACGCGCGAGCCTCAAAACGCGGCTGAAGCCAACGAAGGTCACGGCGACCGCGCCGGCCATCACGAAGGCAAGGCTCGCGTCCCACGTCCCCGCAGGAATTCCTCCGATATCCAGAAAGTTCAGTACCTTTGCCGGGTTCGACATGCCGGAGACGATGAGGCCGAGGCCGAAGATCAGGCCGATTCCGAATTGAACGAGGGTCGTCATCGCCGTCAGCTCCAGTGCCGCATTACGAAGACGGTGGCGATGCCCACCGCCATGAAAGTGATGGTCGCGACCAGCGAGCGCAGCGAGAGCCGCGACAGCCCGCAGACGCCATGGCCGGACGTGCAGCCGCTACCCCACACCGAGCCGAAGCCCGTCAGCAATCCGCCGACGATCAGGACCGACGTCCCCGCCTCGATCGTCTGCGACGGCAGGCTTCCGGTGACGAGCCGCACCAGCACCGGTGCAGCGACAAGGCCTGCGACGAAGGCGAGCCGGCCGGCGAATTCGCGGTCCTCGTAAGGCGGAAACAGCCGCGCCGCGATGCCGCTGACGCCGGCGATCCGTCCCGTCGCCCACATCAAGAGCACGGCGGACGACCCTATCAGCGCTCCGCCTAGGAGCGAGGCAATCGGCGTGAAAGGCGTGGCGACCATTTTGATCCTCCGGATCGAGGGGCACCCGCTTGCGCGGCCACCGAATACTGTTATTTCCGTTCTTTCTTATTTTCGAATATACTGATATTACCAGTTGTCATGAAGCGCAAGCCCCGGAATCAGGAATTGCTCGCCTTGGAGGAGAAGGCCGAAGAGGCCTCTCGCCTCCTCGCCGCCATGAGCAATCCAAAGCGGCTGCTGGTTCTCTGCAACATGCTGGACGGCGAAAGGTCGGTGGGCGAACTCGCCGAGATCGCCGGCCTGTCCTCGGCCGCGCTATCCCAGCACCTCGGCAAGATGCGCGCATTGAGCCTGGTCAAGACCAGACGCGAGGCTCAGACGATATACTACAGTCTCGCGAGCCACGAGGTCCGCTCGGTGCTGGAGACGCTGTACCGCCTCTTCTGCGCCCCCAAATAGGACTTTCCGCCCGCACCGACGCGAGGAGCGCACGATGACCGACGACACCTTCATCGAAGGGCCCCTCTACGAGAAGCGCAAGAAGGTCTATCCGCAGTCGGTGCGCGGGCGGTTCCGCCGCATCAAATGGACCATCCTCTGCGTCACGCTCGGCGTCTATTATCTGCTGCCATTCGTGCGCTGGAATCGCGGGTCCGGCCTGCCGGACCAGGCGGTACTCGTCGATCTCCCGCACCGCCGCTTCTATTTCTTCTTCATCGAACTGTGGCCGCAGGAGGTGTACTACTTTACCGGCCTCTTGATCATCGCAGCCATGACGCTGTTCCTGATGAACGCGGTCGCGGGCCGGCTGTGGTGCGGCTACATGTGTCCGCAGACGCTCTGGACCGACCTGCTCTGTGTCGTGGAGCGCTGGGTCGAGGGCGACCGGCGCGAGCGCATGCAGGGCGACAAGCGCTACTGGAATTTTGACCACATCCGGAAAGTTGTCCTGAAGCACTTTCTCTGGATCATGATTGCCTGGTGGACCGGCGGCGCCTGGGTGCTGTATTTCGCCGACGCGCCCACGCTGGTCAAGGAACTCGCGACGTTTCAGGCCCCCCTCGTCGCCTATCTCTGGATCGGGATCCTGACCGCGACGACCTACGTCTTCGCCGGTCACGCCCGCGAGCAAGTCTGCATCTACATGTGTCCGTGGCCGCGCGTCCAGGCGGCGCTGACCGACGAATGGGCGCTCAACGTCACCTACCGCCACGACCGCGGCGAGCCGCGCATGTCGGTCAAGAAGGCGGAAGCGGTCCGCGCCCGTGGCGACCTGGCCGGCGACTGCGTCGACTGCCACCAGTGCATCAATGTCTGTCCGACCGGTGTCGACATCCGCCACGGCATCCAGCTCGGCTGCATCCAGTGCGGCCTCTGCATCGACGCCTGCGACAATGTCATGCGCGAGATCGGCCGCCCCGCCGGCCTGATCGGCTACGACACCGACATCAACATGCAGCGCAGGCGCGGGGGCAAGACACCGGTCTATCGCGTGATCCGCCCACGAACGCTGATCTATGCGGCAGCCATCGCCATCGTCGGCACAATCATGCTCTACACGCTCGCCACGCGCGCGACGATGGACGTCAACGTGCTGCACGAGCGCAATCCGCTGTTCGTTCAACTGTCGGATGGCGGGGTGCGCAACGACTACACCGTGCGCATCCTCAACAAGGGCGCGCAACGGTCGTTTGCGCTCGAGGTCTCCGGCCTGCCGGGCGCGACCATTCGTGTCGCCGGCGTCGAGGCTGGGCCTGACGGCAAACCGGTCGTCGAGGTCGGGCAGGATCAGACCCGCGAGGTCCGGTTGTCGGTGCAGGTCGGCCCTGCCCACCTGCCGCAAACGTCGCGCGAAATCGATATCGCCATAACCGACACCGCAGGCGGCGGACACGCAAGCGCCCGCGACCATTTCGTACCGGGTGATCAGTAGCACCCGCCTCTCGTGAAGCAACCGGCGGCCGGCCGTCCGGATGCTCAACGAGGCGTTAATATTACCGCTCGAATTGAAGCGGCGTCCCAACGGTATTTTCCAATCTTTGCGCTAAGCATGGCCGTGTAACGCTGGCTTGCGCCGGCGTGAACGGGGACGACGGGACGTGGTCGACATCGCGCACCAGGCTGCGATCAATCCGGCAT
>WNGR01008328.1_pt1 | contig 10961 bp, 18 predicted proteins | sample 5407581 | NCBI WGS metagenome assembly WNGR01 (sample SAMN13153383, study PRJNA577476) | soil metagenome | isolation source: 80 cm soil or saprolite under Garry oak tree replicate 2 | place: USA:California | collected 2016-06-15 | reverse complement strand
GTGACGCGATTGATCGAGACCACCTCATCCTTGAGGTTGAGCCGGCTCGCGTCGAGCTTTTTCTTCATCAATGCCATATGCTGTCCATCTTTCTGGCGGCCCCGCAGTTTCCTGCGCCAACTCGCCCAAAAACTGAAGCTCTTAGAACTAGAATTCGAGACCAGCCTCGCGCGCTGCTTCGGCAAGCGCCTTGACGCGGCCGTGGTAGAGATAGCCGCCACGATCGAAGACGACCTTCTTGATGCCCTTCTCCTGCGCGCGCTCGGCGATCAGCTTACCGACTTGCTTGGCGGCAGCGACGTTTCCGCCGTAGTGCTTCTCCTCAGTCTTCTTGCCGAAAGAGGAGGCTGAGACCAGAGTGACACCGTTGAGATCGTCGACGAGCTGGGTGTAGATGTGGTTCAGCGAGCGGTAGACATTGAGGCGGGGACGCTCGGCGGTACCGGACATCTTCTCGCGGATACGGGTGTGTACGCGCTTGCGGATTACGTTGCGTTCGCGGGGATTGAGCATATTCTTACTTCCTTCCTATTGGCGTCGCCAGAGTGCTGGAGACGTTCGGGTTTTAAGTACAGTTGCTAGTTGCTGGTTGCTAGTTGTTAGTGCCAAATACTTGCGCATGCTAACAACTCGCGACAACTCACCACTGTTTGACTCTCAACTGACAACTAGCAACTAACAACCAATAACTAGCCTTTACTTCGCTCCGGTCTTGCCGACCTTCTTCTTCAGCTTCTCGCCGGTGTAACGGACGCCCTTGTTCTTGTATGGATCGGGCTTGCGCAGCGAGCGCATGTCGGCTGCGATCTGCCCGACTTTCTGACGGTCGATCCCGGAGATGGTGAGGTGCGTCTGCTTCGGGTCGATGGCTACTTCAATGCCGGTGGGCAGGGGAAATTCAATAACGTGCGAGAAGCCGAGGGTGAAGACGACGGTGTTCTTGCCCTTCAACTCGGCGCGGTAGCCGATGCCGACGATGTCGAGGTCCTTGGTCCAGCCGGTGGTGACGCCGGTGACGGCGTTGAAGACGAGTGCGCGCGCAAGTCCGTGGAAGGCTGCCTGCTTGTCGTTCTCGCGCTCGGCGACGAGGTTGCCGTCCTTCTGGACGAGCTTGATGCCGCCGGGAAGCATGGCGGAGACTTTACCCTTGGGGCCTTCGACGAGGACGGTGTTGCCATTTTCGCTGACGGTGTACTTGACGCCGGCAGGCAGCGGGATTGGTTTCTTGCCGATACGAGACATTCGAAAATCCTTATTGGCTTGCGAGTCGCAGGTGGTAAATTCCTGTTCCACTGCAGCCGGGTGGTTCTTGATTTCTATCTTTGCGAGCTAAAACCCGCAAAGAACAAAGAAATAAAATCGCCGAGTTCAATGTCGGGGCTAAAGCCCCAACCTATCCAAAAAATCGATTACCAGACTTCGCAGAGGATCTCGCCGCCGACACCTTCGCGGCGGGCCTGGCGGCCAGTCATGACGCCCTTCGGGGTGGTCATGATGGAGATGCCGAGTCCGCCCTGGACGCGCTTGATCTCATCGCGGCCAAGATACACGCGGCATCCGGGGCGCGAGACGCGCTGCAGATCGCGAATGACAGCCTCGTTGTTGGGGCCGTACTTGAGATACACGCGCAGGACCTTCATGCCGCCCTCTTCGGTCGGCTTGTAGTTCGCGATATAGCCCTCTTCTTTGAGGATGCGGGCAATCTCGGCCTTGAGCTTGGAGGCGGGCACATCGAGCTTCTGGTGACGCGCACGGATGGAGTTGCGGATACGCGTCAGGAAATCGGCTACTGGATCGGTGAGGTTCATTCATTCTCCTTCATTTCCCGTTCGCTCGGCGCTAGTAGCCGTCGAGAACCAGCGGAAACGCTGCTGCTTGACTTTGGTGGACCGGTTCGGGGTCCGTGTAAGACCAGACCTCCAGACTTCAGCATCCTTGGCGGATGAGGTCTCTGGAAGGGTGAGACGGATGCGACAACCTGTTAAGTATACAGGCTGCCGATGCAGTCTTACCAGCTTGATTTGACGACGCCCGGGATCTCGCCCTTGAGCGCAAGGTTGCGGAAGCAGAGACGGCAGACCCCGAACTTGCGCAGGAACGCGCGGGGACGGCCGCAGAGCTGGCAGCGATTGTGCTGGCGGGACTTGAACTTCGGCTTCTTTGCGTCTTTGACGCGCTTTGCAGTGGTTGCCATAGTGTGTTTGCTCTCTATCTTGTTACAGATACGGGTTACAAATTTCGTTCAGCGAATTCGGGCGGATTATGCTCCTACCCGGAACGGCATGCCGAAAGCTTTCAACAGGGCGCGAGCGCCGTTGTCGTCGGCCGCGATGGTAACGATGGTGACGTTCATGCCCTTGAGCTTGTCCACCTTCGCGTAATCGATTTCGGCGAAGATGAGCTGGTCGCGCAGGCCGAGAGTATAGTTGCCGCGGCCATCGAAGCTCTTCGACGAGACGCCGCGGAAGTCACGGACGCGAGGCAGCGCGATCGAGATCAGGCGGTCGAGGAACTCGTACATCTTGTCGCCGCGCAAAGTGACCATCGCGCCGATGGGCATGCCTTCGCGCACTTTGAAGGCTGCGATGGACTTCTTCGCCTTGGTAGTCACAGGCTTCTGCCCTGCGATGGAGGCGAGGTCGGCGACCAGCGGGTCCATGATCTTGACGTTCTGGGTCGCTTCGCCGAGGCCCATGTTGATGACGATCTTCTCGAGCTTCGGGATCGCCATCGCGTTGGTGATGCCAAGTTCCTTGGCGATCGCCGGACGAATCTCGCTTACATATTTTTCTTTGAATCGTGCTGCCATGATGGACTTCGCTTTCTCCACGGTCTACGGAGTGGACTTTCAGGCCCGTTTACCGATTCGTGGGGTGAACCCTTCTAAATACGGTTGCTAGTTGTTGGTTGTCGGTTGCCAGTTGTAAGCAACCTACCTCTTCTTCTCCGGAATGACGTTTCCGCTGACCTTCGAGAATCGAACTCTCTTATCGCCTTCGAGCCTGGTGCCGACGCGGGTCTTGTTGCCTTCGGCGTCGACCAGCATGACGTTCGAGATGTGGATGGACGACTCCTGCTCCGCGATGCCGCCCTTGATGTTCCGCTGCGGGTTGGGCTTGACGTGCTTCTTGATCATCATGACGTGTTCGACAAGGAGACGATCTTTATCGGCGATGATGCGGAGAACGCGACCGCGCTTGCCCTTATCTTTTCCTGCGATGACTTCGACGGTATCGTTGCGCTTGATCTTGATGCCTGCCATGCCCAGCTCCTGTAGTGCTTGCTTCCAGTCTTTTCACTGGAGCCTCGGTTCTCACCGGTCCTGCGTTTCTGCTTCTGTCTTCAACTGACAACCAGCAACTAACAACTGTCCCTAAATAACTTCGGGTGCAAGCGAGACGATCTTCAGAAACTTCTTCTCGCGGAGTTCGCGTGCGACCGGGCCAAAGACGCGAGTGCCGACCGGCTCGTTCGCGTCGTTGATGACCACGGCAGCGTTCTGGTCGAAGCGGATGTAGGTGCCGTCGCGGCGACGATATTCCTTGCGCGTGCGGACGATCACAGCCTTGACGACCTTGCCCTTCTTGACTGTGCCGTCGGGCGAGGCTTCCTTGACGGCTGCGGTGACGACATCGCCGAGGCCGGCTTTCTTGCCGAGGCCGCCGCCAAGCGGCAGGATCACCTGCAGCTTGCGTGCGCCGGAGTTGTCGGCGACGTCGAGGATGGTTCTCATCTGTACTGACATGTTCGTTCTCCTGGGCCAAGCGGCCCGGGGCCAAAGCCCCTTGACAGTCTTATCTGCTGCGCGGGGCCAGCGACCCTGCGCCTATCTGAAGACTTATTTCCCTTCCGCGATGGGCTTCTTCTCGTCAAGTTGAGAAAGAGACGACCGGCGGACGATTTCCTCCAACGACCAGCGCTTGAGCTTTGAGAGGGGCCGGGCCTCGCGGATGCGGACGACGTCGCCGACACGCGCCGAGTTCAGCTCGTCGTGCGCGTAAAACTTCTTGTTCGACTTCATGACGCGCTTGTACTTGGGATGGGCCTTGCGGATCTCGATCTCGACGACGATCGTCTTCTGCATCTTGGTCGAGACGACGAGGCCGACTTTCTCGTTGCGGCGCGAAGCCTGCGCTTCGTGCGCTGCGGCTGTATTGGTTGCCGCGGTTGCGGTATTGGTTGTGTCTGCCATGATTTATGCCTTCTTTGCTTTCTTGCGCGCGGTGCGTGTGCTCGCGGCCGGCGCTTTGGCTACGGCTACTGGCGATGCGGCCTTGTCAGCCGAGAGCGTGCGCTCGCGGGCGATGGTCTGGATGCGGGCGATGTCGAGCTTGAGCACACGCAGCTTCTTGATGCCTTCGTTGTTGCCGAGGCTCTTCTGGAAGCGCAAGCGAAAGAGTTGTTCGGCAGACTTGGCCTGCTGGCTCTTGAGCTCGTCGTCCGTGAGATTGCGAATCTTTTCGAGTTCCATAATTTTTCCTTCGTTACTAAATCTCTGCAACCCGCTACTTGGCGGCGACAGTTGCCTTGACGTCATGGCGCTGAATGAAGATGGTCTTCAGCGGCAACTTGTGGGCTGCGAGGCGCATGGCTTCCTTGGCAAGCTCGGGCGAAACGCCTTCCATCTCGAACAGAATCTTGCCCGGGCGAACGACAGCGACCCAGTGATCGGGAGCGCCCTTACCTTTACCCATACGAGTTTCGGCAGGCTTCTTGGTGATGGGCTTGTCCGGAAAGATGCGCAGCCATACCTTGCCGCCGCGCTTGATGAAGCGAGTCATGGCGATACGGCTGGCTTCGATCTGGCGGTCGGTGATGTAGCCGCATTCCTGCACCTTCAGACCGAAATCGCCGAACGAGAGATCCGAACCGCGCCAGGCCTTGCCACACATGCGTCCGCGCTGCTGCTTGCGGAATTTGACCTTCTTTGGCATCAACATAAAAGAAACCCTCTAACTCTCGACTGCTGGTCCCGGCTTCGGACCCAGCGTCTCAAACTGACAACTAACAACTGACAACTAACAACTGCCTTTAGAACACGCCGGTCGTGGTGCCCTGATCGCGGCGCTTCTTCTGCTCGTAAATGTCGCCGCGGTAGACCCAGGTCTTGACCCCGATGATGCCGTAGGTGGTGTGCGCTTCGGCGAAACCGTAGTCGATGTCTGCGCGCAGCGTATGCAGCGGCAGACGGCCCTGGAGATACCACTCGGAACGGGCGATTTCGTTTCCGTTCAAGCGGCCGGATACGCGGACCTTGATGCCCTTGCAGCCGAAGCGCAGCGCCGAGTCAACCGACTTGCGCATGGCGCGGCGGAAGCTGACGCGCTTCTCGAGCTGCAGCGCGATGTTTTCCGCAACCAACTGCGCATCGAGCTCGGGCTTGTTGACCTCGAGGATGTCGATGAAGACCTCGCGTGAGGTGCGCTTCTGGATGTCGGCCTTGAGCTTGTCGATCTCCGCGCCCTTGCGGCCGATGATGATGCCCGGACGCGCGGTGCGGATGATGAGACGCAGCTTATTGCCTGGGCGCTCGACTTCGACGGAGCTGACGCCGGCAGCCTTCAGCTTCTCCCGAAGCTCAGCCTTGAGCTTGACGTCTTCGACCAGCAGCTTGTCATAGCCGCGCTCGACGAACCAGCGTGATTTCCACGGCTTGTTGATGCCGAGGCGAAACCCATACGGATGGACCTTCTGTCCCATAGCTTCCCTAACCTTCGCCCCGATGCCGGTTGAGCCGGCGGGGCTTGATGCAAAACTTTAAGTTTACCGGAACGTTCCCCGGCACTGCACTCACTCCGAACCCCAACTACTTCGCGGACTTCTTCGCTGCTGCCTTCTTGGCCGGTGCCTTCTTCGCCGCGGTCTTCCTGGCGGCAGTCTTGGTGGACTTCTTCCTCGCGGCCGACGTCTCAGGCGTCGACTGTGCGGAGGCTGCGGACTTCTTCTCCGCAACCGTGACGATGATATGTGCGAGGCGGCGCTGGTAGCGGAACGCCCGGCCCATCGGCGCGGGGCGAATCCGCTTCATGCGCGGACCTTCGTTGGCAACCGCGGTGCGGACGTAGAGGTTATCGACATCGACATCCAGGCCCTGCTCCTGCGACACGTAGGTGGCGTTCTGGATCGCCGAGCGCAGCACTTTCTCGACGATCGGACCCATCTTCTTGGTGGAGAAGTGGACCGTGTTGAGCGCCTGCTCGACGCGCATGCCCTTGATGGTGTCAAGAACCAGCTTCGCCTTTTGCGGGCTGGTGCGCTGGAACTTGGCCTCAGCGCGGAACTCTCGAACTTTTTCTACTGCGATCTTCGACATAACTTTGATCCTTCAAACTAACTGGTACGCCAAGCTGCGGCGAGCCTTGCCAAATTCGAGTTACTGCGGAACTACTTGGGCTTCGCGGCAGTCTCGGCTGCGCGCGCGGAGTGGCCCTTGAACGTGCGGGTGGCGGAGAACTCGCCCAGCTTGTGGCCGACCATGTTCTCCGTCACGTAAACCGGAATGAACTTGCGGCCGTTGTGGACCGCGATGGTGTGACCGACCATGTCGGGGAAGATGGTCGAGCGGCGTGACCAGGTGCGCACTACCTTCTTGTCGTTGGCCTGGTTCATGACGGTGATCTTCGTCTGAAGATGCGCGTCGATGAAGGGGCCCTTCTTTGCGGAACGTGACATGGTGTAACTCCAGATTTCTGTGCTGCCGGTTACGGTGCTGTATACGACGAATCTCTCAGGTGCGAGACTTGGTGTGCGCCTTGAATCCTGCCTGCTACTTGCCCTTGTTGCGACGGGTGACGATGAAGACATCGGTCCGCTTGTTATTGCGCGTTTTGTATCCGCGCGTGGGTTGACCCCATGGGGTTACCGGGTGACGTCCGCCGGAGGTCTTGCCTTCGCCTCCACCGTGCGGGTGATCGACCGGATTCATCGAGACGCCGCGGTTGGATGGATTGATTCCCTTCCAGCGATTGCGGCCGGCCTTGCCGATGGTGACGTTTTCGTGATCGGTGTTGCCGACCTGGCCTATAGTGGCCATGCACTCCACGAGTACCTTGCGCGTCTCGCCCGAGGGCAGCTTGAGCAGCGCGTAGTCGCCTTCCTTGGCGACCAGGTTGACCTGTGCGCCGGCCGAACGAGCCATCTGTGCGCCCTTGCCGGGACGAAGCTCAATGTTGTGCACAATCGTTCCCAGAGGAATGTTCTTCAGCGGAAGCGCGTTGCCGACGAGGATGTCGGCTTCGGGGCCGCTCATGATCTTCTGCCCGACTTTCAGGCCAACCGGCTGGATGATGTAGCGCTTCTCACCGTCGGCATAGTGGACGAGAGCGATGCGGGAGCTGCGGTTCGGATCGTATTCAATGGTCGCGACGGTCGCCGGAATCCCGTACTTGTCGCGCTTGAAGTCAATCAAGCGAAGCTTCTGCTTGTGGCCTCCGCCCTGGTGGCGAATGGTCATGCGGCCAGTGCTGTTGCGCCCACCGGTACGCTGTTTGACCGAGAGCAGCGGCTTGTGCGGCTTGTCTGTCGTCAGGTCGTCGTTGACCAGCTTAGTCTGGAAGCGGAGTGTCGGGGTAATCGGTCGAAATGATTTGATCGGCATTTTCTTTGGCTCCTAGCTTCGGCTTTTCGCTTTCAGCTAGTTCTCTTTCGAATCTTCGGGACTTGCCAGTTTCGTGTGTATTCAACTCACAACTAGCAACTCACAACTAACAACTAACAACTGTTCCTACAGGCTGTTGAGGTACTCCGGCATCTTTTGTCCCTCTTTCAAGCGGACATAGGCCTTCTTCCAATCGGGGCGGTAGCCGGCAAACTTTCCGCGGCGGCGTTCCTTGCCTTCGACAGTGGCGGTGCGGACACCGGTCACTTTCACTTTGAAGAGCGTCTCGACGGCCTGTTTGACTTCAGTCTTGGTGGCCTTGCAGTCGACTTCGAAGACCAGCGTGTTCTGCGTCTCTTTCACGCCCATGCCCTTTTCAGTGATCAGCGGGCGGCGAATAACGGTATAGAGGGTTGGCATTACGCAACCTCCTTCTCGGCAGCATGTTTGCTGCGCTTCGATACAAACTTCTTAAGTGTCTCCTGCAGCGCTTCGAGTGCGTCCTTCGAGAAGATGGCATGCTCGTAGCGGAGGAGATCGTAGGGATGAACCTCGGAGCTGAGCACAAGCTCGACGCCCGAGAGATTGCGCGAGCCGAGATAAAGCTTCTCGTCGAGCTTGCGGCTGGACTCGACCAACAAGGTGGTCTTGCCAGCTTCGAGCTTGGTGATCGCGTTGCGGAAGAGCTTGGTTTTCGCCTCGGCGACGTCGAACGACTCGACCACCGTCAGCTTACCATCGGCAATCTTGGCGGCAATCGCCGAACGGAGCGCGCCCATCAGCTTCTTCTGCGGGAAGGCGTACTCGTAGCTGCGAGGCTTGGGTCCGTGGACCGTACCGCCCGAACGCCAAAGCGGGCTTCGGATCGACGCGATGCGCGCGCGGCCCGTTCCCTTCTGCTTCCACAGCTTACGGCCGGCGCCCGAGACAAGCCCGCGGGTCTTGGTAGACGCGGTGCCCTGTCGAAGTGCGGCGCGGTAATGCTTGACCGCCTCCCACAGGAGGCCGTCATTGATCTCGCCGGCGAACACTTCGTCGAGGAGTTCGAACTCCCCGACTTTCTTTCCGCCGAGATTGACTACGTTGATGTTTGCCATCGTTCTTCTCTCTTCGTGCCTGCCATCGATGCGGCGGGCCTTGACTTTGTTAGGCTGCGTTGCTCGATCTGTTCCCCGCGCAGCGTTTGCTTCTGTCCTTCGCTAACTTGCTAACTCACTGCCTCATCACTTCTTCTTCGGCGAAGCCTTCTTGGAAGCCTTCAGCGGATCCAGCGTGGTGCCTCCGGCAAATCCACGACGCTCGCGCGGCGGAGCCTTTGCCTTCGAAATCAGAACGTATCCGTCACGCGGACCGGGTACTGCACCCTCGACCATCAGGAGATTGTCCTCGAGATCGATGCCGCGGATGCGAAGATTGCGGACCGTGATCTGCGCGTGGCCCATGTGACCGGGCATGCGCTGGCCCGGAAATACGCGGGACGGGAAAGACGAGGCGCCGATCGAACCCTGCACCTGGAACATGTGACCGTGCGCCTTGGGGCCGCCGCCGAAACCGTGCCGGCGAACTACACCTGCGAATCCACGGCCTTTGGACGTGCCGATGACGTCGACGAACTTGTCATCGGAGAAGATGTCGACCATCACGCGGTCGCCGGCCTTGACTGCGCCGCCATCGCCTTCCTTGGCAGCTTCAACCGGGACTTCCTTGATCATGCGGACGGGCGGCACATTCGACTTGGCAAAATGCCCAGTCATGGCCTTGTTTACCTTGGACGCCTTGATGAAATCGACGTAGCCGATCTGCGCAGCGTCGTAGCCGTCCTTCGCCAGCGTCTTGAGTTGCGTGATGACGCATGGGCCCGCCTTCAGTACGGTGACGGGGTGAACATCGCCACGGTCGTCGAAGAGCTGGGTCATGCCGATCTTCTTGCCGAGAATTCCTGTAACTGCCATCGTCTTCTTCCTTTCCTCATCATGCCAGGCTTCTGCGCCAGCACTGCCGGTATTGCACTAACAACTAACAACCAACAACTGACAACTACTTCTGGACTGTCTTGATCTCGACGTCGACGCCGGCGGGGAGATCGAGCTTCATCAGCGCGTCCACCGTTTGCTGGGTCGGCTCAAGGATGTCGATCAGCCGCTTGTGAGTGCGAATCTCGAAGGCCTCGCGCGACTTCTTGTCGACGTGCGGCGAACGCAGAACGCAGTACTTGTTCTTCATCGTGGGCAGCGGAATGGGACCGGCAACCTGCGCGCCAGTACGCTTCGCGGTGTCGACGATCTCGCCAGTCGACGTGTCGAGCACACGGTAGTCGTATGCCTTCAAACGGATTCTGATTCTCTGTCCAGCCATTGTGTGTCTCTTTCCTGCTACTCAAAGATCGCTTGGAGTGGCTGCCGGCCATGAACTTCTACACGTACCGGCAGCCCTCGTTTATCTGGTTACAGCAAGTCTTGAACTACTTGATGATCTCGCTGATAGCTCCTGCGCCGACGGTGCGTCCGCCCTCGCGGATAGCGAACCTCAGGCCCTTCTCCATGGCCACCGGCGTGTGCAGCGTGATCTCCAGCGACACATTGTCACCCGGCATCACCATCTCGGTGCCGTCCGGCAGCTTCGCCGAACCGGTCACGTCGGTCGTGCGGAAGTAGAACTGCGGACGGTAGCCGTTGAAGAACGGAGTGTGACGTCCGCCTTCTTCCTTGCTCAGCACGTAGACTTCGCCCTTGAATACCGTGTGCGGCGTGATCGAACCCGGCTTGGCCAACACCATGCCGCGCTCCACATCTTCCTTCGCGATGCCGCGCAGAAGAAGTCCGGCATTGTCGCCCGCCAGGCCCTCATCCAGCTGCTTCTTGAACATCTCGACGCCGGTGCAGACCGTCTTGCGCGTCTCGCGGAAACCGACGATCTCGCAATCCTCGCCCACCTTCACCTTGCCACGCTCGATGCGGCCCGTCACCACAGTGCCGCGTCCGGAGATCGAGAAGATATCTTCGATCGGCATCAGGAACGGCAGGTCGAGCGCACGCGTCGGCTGCGGCACAAACGAGTCCACCGCATCCATCAGCTCGTCAACCTTGGCCTCCCACTTGGCTTCGCCGTTCAGCGCGCCCAGCGCCGAGCCGCGGATGATCGGAGTGTCGTCGCCCGGGTAGTCGTACTTCGACAACAGCTCGCGGACTTCCATTTCGACCAACTCGATCAGCTCTTCGTCCTCGACAGCATCGCACTTGTTCAGGAACACGACGATGTACGGAACGCCGACCTGGCGCGCCAGCAGAACGTGCTCCTTGGTCTGCGGCATCGGGCCATCGGTGGCGGCCACGACGAGAATAGCCCCGTCCATCTGCGCCGCGCC
>WNGR01008327.1_pt1 | contig 10961 bp, 9 predicted proteins | sample 5407581 | NCBI WGS metagenome assembly WNGR01 (sample SAMN13153383, study PRJNA577476) | soil metagenome | isolation source: 80 cm soil or saprolite under Garry oak tree replicate 2 | place: USA:California | collected 2016-06-15 | reverse complement strand
GTATCGAGAAGGTGATCCCGGAACAAAAACTGCACGTCGAAAACTCAGGCCTCACAACGACATCAGGCAATGATGAAATCAAAATGGATTTCGACTTGAAGTCTGTGAGTCTGCCGGGAGGTCCGCCCGGTTCACAGCAACCGCGAGATGGCTGCCATGCCGTTTGCGGGGGAGGAATGCAGCCTGAATTGGAATGTGGCGATTTCGGTCAAATTGTCGCGGGCTGCGTGCTGAATCTGATGTCGCCGAGCGACCAACTATCACCGTCACCCTGAGGTGGCCGCTTCTTCAGCGGCCCTCGAAGGGCGACGGCCCGGCTGCATCTCGGCCGTTCATCCTTCGAGGCTCTCCATGTGACGCGTTGCGTCGCATGGAGAGCACCTCTGGATGACGGAGTCGCGCGGCGGCGAGACCATCGCGCGCCACCGAATGTGTGACGAACGGTGAATGTCCATTGCCGAACGACGCTACCCGCGTAAGCTATCCCCCACACAAAACGCCAACCATAAAGAAACGCCCCATGCCCGCTTTTCCGGCCTCGACCACCGTGCTCGACTCGATCCTGTTCCGCGATGCCTTCGGCACGCGTGAGATGCGGGAGGTGTTTTCCGATGTTGCACTGGTGGCGCGTTACGCTGAGGTCGAGGTGGCGCTGGCCAAGGCGGAAGCGAGGTGCGGCGTGATCCCGCAGGAGGCTGCCGATCAGATCGCGGCGCGGACGAATGTCGCCGCGCTCGATTTCGAGCTGTTGCGGCAGGAGACCGACATCGTCGGCTATCCGATCCTGCCGCTGGTGCATCAGATGGTGAAGCAATGCGGCGAGGCCGGCCGCTACGTGCATTGGGGCGCGACCACGCAGGACATCATGGACACGGCCGTGGTCCTGCAACTGCGCGCTGGATTCGAGATCATCGAGCGGGACATCGCCGAGCTGCGCAAAATTCTCGCTGACCTCTCGAAGCGCCATCGCGATACGCCGATGGCCGGCCGCACCCATCTCCAGCAGGCGCTGCCGGTGACGTTCGGCTACAAGACCGCGATCTGGCTCGCGATGTTCGACCGCCACGCCGAGCGGCTGACGCAATTGAAGCCGCGCGTGCTGGTCGGCCAGTTCGCCGGCGCCGCCGGCACGCTGGCCTCCCTCGGCAACAACGGCTTCGAGGTGCAGGAGGCGCTCTGCGCCGAACTGAAGCTCGGCGTTCCCGCCTCGACCTGGCACGTCGCGCGCGACGGTTTTGCCGAGGCCGTGAACTTCCTCGCGCTCGTCACCGGCTCGCTCGGCAAGATCGCGCTCGACATCATGATCATGGCCTCGACCGAATTCGCGGAGGTCTACGAGCCCTTCGTCAAGGGCCGTGGCGCCTCCTCGACCATGCCGCAGAAGCGCAACCCGATCTCCTCGGAGCTGATGCTCGCGGCCTCCAAGGCGGTGCGCCAGCACGCCGGCCTCATGCTGGATGCCATGGTGCAGGATTTCGAGCGCGCCACCGGTCCCTGGCATGCCGAATGGATGGCGATCCCCGAGAGTTTCGTGTTGACCGCCGGCGCGCTGCACCAGGCCAAGTTCGCGCTTGGGGGCCTCATCGTGGACAAGACCAAGATGAACGACAATCTCGCCATCAGCCGCGGCCTGATTGTGGCCGAAGCGGTCATGATGGGGCTCGCGCCGCAGATCGGCCGGCAGGAGGCGCATGACGTGGTCTATGACGCCTGCCGGCTCGCCAACGAAAAGGGGCTGACCCTGGCGGATGCGCTGTCGGCCGATCCGCGCGTCGCCGCCAGAATCGACCGCGCAAGCATCGAGGCGCTGACTTCACCGAAAAATTACCTTGGCCTTGCGCCCGCCATGGTCGACCGGGTGCTGAAATCGGCAACGCGTTGAAAACCAAGATGCGTGAAACTGCGTATCTTTCGCCGCCCCCAAGACGCTCGCGCACTTGTGTCTCGTGATGCTAGACTTAGATTGAATCACAGACTTTCGGCAGAGGACCCCGCATGACCGATCAACGCAATTTCGCCACTCCCATCGATCCCGTGAAACTCGACCGACTGGCCGAGGTGGCGGTGAAGGTGGGACTGGGCTTGCGGCCGGGACAGGACCTTCTTCTGACGGCGCCCGCGATTGCGCTGCCGCTGGTGCGCCGGATCGCCGCGCACGCCTACAAGGCCGGCGCCGGCATCGTGACGCCGATCCTCTCCGACGAGGAGATGACGCTGGCGCGCTACCGTCACGGCCACGACGACAGCTTTGATCGCGCCGCCGGCTGGCTCTATGAGGGCATGGCGAAGGCATTCTCGGACAACACCGCGCGGCTTGCCATCGTCGGTGACAATCCGATGCTGCTGTCGAACGAGGATCCCTCGAAGGTGGCGCGCGCCAGCAAGGCCAATTCCATGGCCTATCAGCCGGCGCTGGAAAAGATCGTCAATTTCGACACCAACTGGAACATCATCGCCTATCCGAGCCCGTCCTGGGCGAAGCAGGTATTCCCCAACGATTCCGAGGAGGTCGCGATCGGCAAGCTCGCGGACGCGATCTTCGCGGCGTCCCGCGTCGACCGCGAGGATGCGATGGGCAATTGGGCCAGCCACAACGCGGTGCTGCGTGAGCGTACCGACTGGCTGAACGGCAAGCGCTTCCGCGCGCTGCATTACACTGGTCCGGGCACCAATCTCACCATCGGGCTCGCTGACGGTCACGAATGGGAGGGCGGCGCCTCGCTTTCCAAGAACGGCATCAGCTGCAATGCCAATATCCCGACCGAAGAGGTCTTCACCACGCCGCATTGCCGGCGCGTCGAAGGTCATGTCGTGAGCTCGAAGCCGCTGTCCTACCAGGGCACGCTGATCGACAACATCGCGGTGCGCTTCGAGGATGGCAGGATCGTCGACGCCAAAGCCTCCCGCGGCGCGGAGGTGCTGAACAAGGTGCTCGACACCGACGAGGGGTCACGCCGGCTCGGCGAGGTGGCGCTGGTGCCGCATTCCTCGCCGATCTCGCAGAGCGGGCTGTTGTTTTACAACACGCTGTTCGACGAGAACGCGGCGTCGCACATCGCGCTTGGCCAGTGCTATTCGAAGTGCTTCGTCAACGGCGCCCAGCTCACGCCGCAGCAGATCGCGGCGCAAGGCGGCAACCAGAGCCTGATCCATATCGACTGGATGATCGGCTCGGCCGAGACCGATATCGACGGCATTCTGGCCGACGGCAGCAAGGAGCCGGTATTCCGCAAGGGCGAGTGGGCGAAGTAGCGCGCTCGCTCCCCTCACGCCGCCGCGTTGCGCAGCATCGGATTGTTGTCGATGCTGAAGCGGTTGAATAGCGTCGTGAACGGACTGCCGTCGGTGGTCCGCACGATGGCGTCGGAAGCCGCGACCGCCTCATAAAGCGCACCAACCGGATCATCCGGCTCCGGCAGGTCGAGCGCGCCGCGGATGTCCGCGCGGACCTCGTTGACCTCATCCTCGTCATCGAGCGTCGCCTCCAGCGCGACTGCTGCGCGCCGCATCTCCGCGATGTCGCCGCCGGCGGAGAATTTGAGGATGTCCAGCCAATAGGGGCAGGCAACGACGAGCTGGACGAACGCCTCGAAACTGTCGGCGATGATCCCGGCGCGGCCTTCCGATGAGACGTAGAGCACATCCTGCGACGGCAGCAGCACGAAGGCGCGGCCGGAGCCGTCGCTGCCGATCTGTCGGGGACTTTCGATGCCGTCGATGGCGAACCAGGGCTCTTCGTCCGGCTCGAAGGCGACATCGAAGGTCCCAAGCCATGTGACGACCTCGCTGTTGGCACTCAGGCTCTCCGGCCTGAGGGGCATCGGCGTGGCTCCTTCCTGGTTGCTTCGCGCATTTTGTCGCACCCCGGAAAAGATGGGTTCATATGCGCGAATTTGCAGGCAAATCGCGACGTTAACCGCTTCGCAGATGCAACTTGCGGCTGATTGTCGGGGCCTGCGTAAGAAAGAATTAAAAACCGGCTATTAGCGTCCCAAACACCTTTTGAAACAATCCGGGGCCGCCCCGGGCATACTTATTCTATCTCCTGGGGAAGCAGATGTCGCGCGCGCTGATTGAAATCGGGAGTTGCAATGTGGATCTGGAGCTGCGGCCGATCGAGCCGGCCTGGATCATCGAGGGTAACCCGGTGTCGCGCTCGCACATCCTGTCGACCAGCGCCGACGGTACCTCCTCGACCATCATCTGGTCCTGCACCGAAGGCCGCTTCAACTGGTACTATGATTTCGACGAGACCATCATGATCCTGGAAGGATCAATCGTGCTCGAGAGCGACGGCATGGCGCCGAAGCGCTATGGCGTCGGCGACGTGATCTTCTTCCGCGACGGCGCGCACGCCAAATGGCATGTCGAGGGCCACGTCAAGAAGATCGCCTTTTGCCGCAAGACCAACCCGGCGCTGATCGGCTTCATGGTCCGCGTCGTCAACAAGCTCAAGCGGATGTTCCTCTCGCCCGGCGAGCGTCGCCCCGCGACGCTGATGGGTGCCGGCTAAAGCATGATCCGGAAAAGTGTGAAGCGGTTTTCCCTCGAGACAAACGCGGAACGCGTTTGCGCGGAGATCATGCTCAAACAATAACGTTTCAAAGGACGCTTCCCAGCGGCCACGACGGAAGAGGGGTCGGGACCAACATCCCGGCCCCTCTTTCGCGTCATGATGGGAGTTCGAGCCGGTAGACATCGGTCGCTGTCTGCGAGAACAGCGCCGTCTTCTCCGCTTCGCTCAAAGGTGCCGCGATGCGCTTGAAGGGCGTTGAAGATCACCTGATAGCTGCACTGGCCCTTGTCCGGCGGGAAATTGCTCTCGAACATCGCGCGGTTTGGCCCGAACGCCTCGATGCAGGTCTCTACATAGGGCCGCCAGGCCGCGGCAAGCTCCTCGGATGACGGCGGCCTCGCGCGCAGATGGAAGTCATAGCCGAGCAGGCACATCGCAAGCCCGCCGAGCTTCACCACCACGTTCTCGCATTTTGCGATCTCGCGGATCGAGGCGCGCCACTGCGGAAACACTTCTTCGCGCTTCCCTGTAAACCGGCCGACGCCAGCCGGGCCGCCGCAATGGTCGAGCACGATTTTGGTGTCGGGGAAGGCGCGCGCAAGCTCGGTCAGTTCGCCGATCTGCGGATGAAACAGCCAGGCATCGAAACTCAGGCCAAGTGGCGCCAGGCAGGCAAAGCCCTTGCGAAAGGTCGGGTCCTGCAACAATCTCTTCGGCCTGTTCGCATACATGCCGGCGACCGCGGCGTCTTCGTCCCAGGCGGAGGAATGGCGGATGCCGCGGAAACGGCCATTGCCGGCGGCGATCTCCGCCTCCAGCACCGGCTTGGCCGCATCGCCGAGCAGCAGATTGACGTGGCTGACGATGCCGGCGCAGATCGCGGCCTTGCCATAGCCGCCGCTTGCGCCCATCGCGGCGACGCCGTTGGCGAACTCGACTTCGCCCACGGGCCGGAACGCCTCGGGCCCATGCGCGCGGTACATCGAGCGGCAGTCGACATAGACGGTGGCGATGATGTTATGGCCGGAGCCGATATCGGCCGCCATCTCCTCGATCAGATAGCGATGGCCACGATTCCAGAGATGGTGATGGGGGTCGACGATCGGCCGCGCCGGATCGATGATCTCCTCCTGATGCAGCGCGAGCCAGTCCTCGCGCGGCTCGACGAATAGCCCGCTCGTGTTGGCGGGCAGACCGCTAGCAGTCATCGGCGTTCGCTCCCCTCATGATTTTTGTGGAGGGAGCCTAGCATCTTGTCGTCCCGCACAGCAGCGCGTGCCGCGCAACCGCACCCTCCGGCGCGAGCACAGCGCTCATCAAGATTCACAGGAGGTCGTCATGCCCGGGCTTGTCCCGGGCATCCACGTTCTTTGCGGCCTCCAAAGAAGGTCGTGGATGGCCGGGACAAGCCCGGCCATGACGCTGTGGAAGCTCCCGCGTCCCCCCACCAGGCCCTTCGCGCGACGACCTCTCAGACTCCGTCGAGAATGATCACCGTCGGCGTCGAGGGCAGCGTATCCCGCGATATCCGCAAGGAACGCTCGGTGCGCCGGTCGATCTCGAACTGCTGACCGATCAGGCGCATGAATTCGTCGAGCGGGGTGGCGAAGCGGTGCATCGGCAGCACCACTGAGGCGCGCAGGCGCTTGGTGATCTCCGAGACTCCGTCGAGCGACATGGTGTAGGTGCCGTCGATCGGCACCATCACGATGTCGAGCCGTCCGATCTGGGCGAAATGGCTGTCGTCGAGCTTGTGGTGGAGATGGCCGAGATGGCCGATGCAGAGGCCCGCGACCTCGAAGATGAAGATCGAGTTGCCGTCGCGGATCATGTCGGCGCCGGAATCGTCGCCGACATAGCGGCGGATGTCGGTGGTGACATTACGGATGAAAGTGTCGCCGATGCGTTCCGAAACCACCGCCGGCTTGCCGTCTTCGCCCCAGCCATGCAGCACATGAGGAATGCGCTTGTCGGGATATAAAGAATAGTGGGTGCTGTGGGCCCGGTTCATGGTGACGACGTCAGGCAGCCGGCCGACCTGATAGGCGCCGCTATAGTCGGTCGCGATGCGCAAGCCGCCGGGCGTGTCGATGAAATAGGTGGAATGGCCGGCATAGGTGATCTCGACTTCGGCCGCAGCCGCCGCTTGCCGGAAGGCGACCGGCGTGGCGCGCGGCGCCGCATTGGCCATTGCCAGGCATTCGCTGCGCGGTGGCTGCTGGGCGAGGGCAGGGGAGAGGGTTGCGCCGAACAGCGCGAGAGCCGCCGAAACAAGTCGCCACATATCCGTCCCCGATGACTTCAGGGGAAAGTCTAGCGTGCAATGCAGCGCGTGACCAACGGGTCGTGATCAACAGCGCGTCAGTGTCGCACCCTCACTCCCGCCGCGGGCTGAATTTCCAGGTGACGGCAACAAGGCCCGCGGTGATCAGGCCGCTGATGAGGCCGGCGATGGGGAGCGTGAGCAGCAGCGCCGCGGTGGCGGCCCAGCCGATCGAGGAGAAGGCTTCGGCAAAGGTCGCAAGCCGCGAGGAAGTTTGCCGGCGGCGAAATTGGCTGCGGCGGGCCTGAACGCGGAACCAGAGCTGGATCGCGGTGGCGGAGGCCGCGCTGATGATGATCGCGGCTGCCGTGATCGCGGCCTGGGTCGGTGACGCGAACGCCAGCGCCGCGACCAGCGGGCAGAAGATGACGGCGATTGCGATCAGCACCACCTCGATCTTGGCGCGGATGACACTGGAGGGCGTCAGTGGTGCGGTCGCGACCAGGTCGGGAGCGTCCTCGCCCGAGATCGTCAGCCAGGCAAGCCCGCCCGCAAGCTGTCCCGCCGCCATGACGATGACAGGCGTGATCAGCGTCAGCGCCGCAGAACTGTCGGCAAAGCTGCGCCACAGCAGCAGCGCCGGCGGCACCAGATAGAGCAGCTGCATCAGGGTCTGCGAGATCAGCCAGGGATCACGCCAGAGCAGAATGAATTCCTTGCGCCGCAGCGCCTGCTGCCGCGATCCGCCGCGGAACGGGCGCTCCTTCGCGATCCGGCGTCCTGACTTGCCGTAGGCGGCTGCTTCGATCGCAGTGTCCGCGAAGCGGCCCGAGAAGATCGTCATCACGCTTCCGAGCAGCACCAGCCCGAGCGCCAGCAGAAGCAGTAGCGCTTCGCTGTCACCCATGGTTGCCCGCGCCGGCCACCACCAGATGCTGTCGACGTCGGGCGCATAGGTGACCGCAGCACCTGAGGTCAGGATGGTGAAGCGCGACAGCGTGCCATAGGAGATGATCGCCGCGACCTGGAGCGCGATCACAAAACCCGCGCCGATGATTGCGGCCAGGATCTGGGCCACGAAGCGCGTCCGCGCCGGGCCAATCAGGCGAAACAGAAGGATGGTGATGGCTATCGCGACTGCCGCGGCCGACAGGCCCATCGCGACAACGACGCCGAAGGCCGCAAGCCAGCGCGACCCGCCGCCGATCACCAGCACGTCGATGAAGGGCGTCGAGAACAACAGCGCCATCATGGTGACGGTGAGCGCGATCGCGGCGATGCGCACCGAGAACAGGTTCGCCAGCGTCGCCGGCGACGACATGATGAGGTCGAGATCGGCACGGGCGTAAAACACCCGTGTCACCGATTCGATCGCCTGCGACAGCATCAGCGTCCAGGCGAGAAAGATCGTCGCCGAGATCACGATCAGCGAGGATTTGTCGAGCGGCAGTTGCAGATTGGCGAAGCGGCCGATCACGGCCCAGGCCGGCACGTGCAGGAGTGCGGCGAAGAACAGCAGGCCGATGACGGCGACGCGCGCCCGCCGGCGCCGCCCGCCGGTCATCATGGCGAACCATTCGCGCCAGGCGAGCCGAAGCTCGTGGCGGGCAAACCACGAAAGGGCAGTCGCCGAGCTCATGCGGCTTCCTGGAGCGTCACCAGCGCGATGAAGAGATCTTCCAGGCTGGTGTCGGCATGGCCGTTCTGCTGGCGCAGCTCGGTGAGCGTGCCTTCGGCGACAAGACGACCGGACGCGATCACGCCAATGCGGTCGGCCATGCGCTCGGCCACCTCCAGAATATGCGTGGTCATGATGACAGTGCAGCCGGCGCGGACGCGGTCGCTCAAAAGCCCCTTCACATGGCGGGCGGAGACGGCGTCGAGCCCGGTCAGCGGCTCGTCGAGGATGATGAGGCGGGGATCGTGCACCAGCGCGCCGGCGAGAGCGACCTTCTGGCGCATGCCCTTGGAGAAACCTTCACAGCGCTCGTGCCGGTGCGGCTCGAGGCCGAGCGAGCTCAACAGCTCCTGCGCGATCGGTTCCGAGACCGACGGGGCGATGCCCCAGAGGCCGGCGACGAATTCGAGGTACTCAAGCGGCGTCAGCTTGTCATAGATCATGGGCTCGTCGGACACCCACGCCATCACCTGCTTGGCGGCGACAGGATTTGCGAGCGCATCGATGCCGAAGATCGAGACCCCGCCGGCATCGGGCCGCAGCAGGCCGGCGACCATGCGCAGGGTGGTGGTCTTGCCGGCGCCATTGGGGCCGACCAGCGCATAGAATTCACCGGCGTGAATGATGAGATCGAGGCTATCGACCGCCAAACGGTCAAAACGCTTCGTTAACCCTCGGACTTCGAGCGCCGAGCTGTCGGGCTTCATGACGGCCACACCATCCGGTTTTGCATTGCTCGCGACCATGACCCGAAGATGTTTCGGCACGGTGAATCGCGCTGCCGCAAATTCCGGCATCCACCTTGGACTAAAGGCAAGTCACCGTTTGTTGACAGCGCTTGGCGGTTCAGGCTGAATTGGCGCCGGGACAAATGGCGCTCACGCGGCGAAACGACTGCGTAGCGGCTGGACACAAGATGCGGCAAGGCGGTCAAAAAGAACCGCTGGTTGCATCGGGAGGAAGCGCGGCGATGCTGGATTTCGTTCAGCAGCTGGTCAGCGGTGTTGCGCTCGGCTGCGTCTACGGCCTGATCGCGCTCGGCTTCGTGCTTGTCTACAAGGCCACCGAGGTCGTCAATTTCGCCCAGGGCGATCTGATGATGCTGGGCGGCTTCTTCGCCTTCACCTTCATCGGCATGATGGGCCTGAACTACTGGGTCGGCTTCGCCGGCGCGGTGGCGGCGATGGCGCTGTTCGGCATGCTGGCGGAACGCGTGGTGGTGCGGCCGATCCTCGGCTATCCGCAATTCTCCATCATCATGGCGACCATTGGGCTCGGCTATTTCCTGCGCTCGGTCGCCGGCATGATCTGGGGCACCGACGATTTCAAGATCGACACGCCGTTCAGCCAGGGCGTGCTGCGCATCGGTTCGCTGGTGCTCGCCCATGACAAGCTTTCGGTGATCGCGGCCACGATCATCCTGTGCGCGCTGCTCTATCTCTTCTTCAACAAGACCACGCTCGGAACCGCGATGCGTGCCAGTTCCGAGAACATGCTGGCGGCCTATTACATGGGCATCCCGGTCAAGCGCGTGGTGTCGATCGTGTGGGCGATCAGCGCGGCGGTCGCGACCTGTGCCGGCGTGCTGCTGGCGCCGATCACCTTCATCCACTCCAATGTCGGCCTCGTGCTCGGGCTGAAGGCGTTTCCCGCCGCCGTGCTCGGCGGCTTCGGCTCGATCCCCGGTGCGGTCGTCGGCGGCGTGCTGATCGGCGTGATCGAGAGCATGGCCGGCTTCTACCTGCCCGAGGGCTGGAAGGACGTCGCGCCCTATATCGTGCTGCTCGCCGTGCTCTTGCTCAAGCCCGAAGGCCTGTTCGGCCTTCACGTCCGCAAGAAGGTCTGAACGCCATGCGCTTCCTGTTCAAGACCGACTATGAGGACGATATCAGGCTCTTCCCGCACTCAGGCTATTTCGTCTCCTATGGCTTGCTGCTCGCGGTGCTGCTGATCGCGCCTTACGCGCTGTCCAGCTATCCGATGAGCCAGCTCGTCTTCGTCTGCATCTATGCGACGGTCGGCGTGGCGCTGTTGATCCTGACCGGCTTTACCGGGCAGGCCTCGCTCGGGCATGCCGCGTTCCTCGCCATCGGCGCCTACACTGCGGCGTACCTTCAGAAATACAATGTGCCGTTCCCGGTCTATTTCCTTGCCGCGGGTGCCTTGACGGGCCTGATCGGCGCGCTGGTCGGCTTTCCCGCGCTACGGCTCCAGGGCATCTACCTCGTCATCGCCACCATCTCATTTGCCTTCATCGTCGAGGAGATTTTGGCGCGCTGGGAGAGCGTCACCAACGGCAACGAGGGCATGCGGATCAAGGCGCCGTCGCTGCTCGGCGTCACGGTACCGCGCGACAGCCCGACCTTCTATTTCCTCTGCCTTGCCGTGCTGGTGCTGACCATCGTCGGCACGCTCAATCTGCTGCGCTCGCCCACGGGGCGCGCCTTCGTCGCGATCCGCGACTCCGAGACGGCGGCGCGCAGCATGGGCATCAATGTCGCGCT
>WNGR01008326.1_pt1 | contig 10961 bp, 8 predicted proteins | sample 5407581 | NCBI WGS metagenome assembly WNGR01 (sample SAMN13153383, study PRJNA577476) | soil metagenome | isolation source: 80 cm soil or saprolite under Garry oak tree replicate 2 | place: USA:California | collected 2016-06-15 | reverse complement strand
CTCGGCGAGCCCGCGGGCATCCGAGCGGCTTTCGACCGCGACTACAAGCGCCGCTACGGCCATGCCGACGCGCGCGCCGCGGCCGAGCTCCAGGCGCTGCATCTTTCGGCCTTCACCCGGCTGCGGCGGCCGGAGCTCGAGCGCTTGCCTCGCACCCAGGCAAGCGCGCGCCGTGCCGAAAAACGCCAAGTCTATTTCGGCTCGGACAACGGAATGATGGACGCCGCCATCCATGACCGCGCGTCGCTCTCCCCGGGCTTCAAGGGACAGGGCCCGGCCTTGATCGAGGAATATGGATCGACCACGCTGGTGTGGCCCGGGGACCGGTTCGAGGTCGGCGATCTCGGCGAAATCCGTCTCCACTGTGGTCGCGACTGAGCACCGGCCATGATGCAGGAAGCCGTCAAGGGCGCTTCGCTCGCCATCGACCCGATCACGCTGGAGGTGATCCGCCACCGCCTGGTCTCGATCACCAACCAGATCGACGCCAACATCAAGCGTACCGCGTTCAGTCCCTACATCTACGAGTACAACGATTTCGCGGTCGGGCTGGTCGGGGCGGACGGACAACTCGTCGCCCAATGCACGGGCGGCATGCCGCCGTTCGTCGCCGATTCGGTCGGCATGGCGGTGCGCGACGGGCTCAAAATCTACGGCCGCGCCAGGCTCCATGGCGGCGACGTGGTGGTCTGCAACCATGCCGCCGTGCAGGGCCAGCACCTCAACAACACGGTGATGTACACGCCGATCCACGCCGGACCGGAGCGTGCGACATTGATCGGCTTCTTCGCGATCAACGTGCACTGGATCGAGATCGGCGGCATCCAGACCAACTCCACCGACATTTTCATGGAGGGCCTGCAGCTTCGCACGATCAAGCTCTGGTCGAAGGGCGAGCCGATCGAGGAGGTCTACCGCATCATCGAGAACAACACCCGCATGCCGATCGAGCTGATGGGCGACATCGCCGCGCAGCTTGCCGGCTGCCTGCTCGGGCGCGACCTCACCGCGGAGCTCGCCGACAAGTATGGCATCGCGACCTTCAACCGCGCGGTCGAGCTGATCCTCGACCAGTCGGAGGCGGCGGCCCGCGCCTTCATCCGGGCGATGCCCGACGGCGTCTATGCGACCGAGACCTATCTGGACAACGACCGCGCCGGCGATCGGCTGGTGCCGATCAAGGTGAAGGTGATCGTGGCGGGGGACGAGCTGACCGTCGATTACTCCGACCTCGCCGAGCAGGCGAAGGGGCCGATCAATTCCGGCTATTTCGGCGGCGGGCAGACCACCGCGCGGGTCGCGTTCAAATATCTCCTGGGCGCGGACGAGATGGCCAATGAAGGAACCTTCCGGCCGATCAAGCTCGTGCTGCCGCCGGGCAAGCTCATCAGCGCCGACCCGACCGCGCCGATGTTCATGTACCCGACGCCGTTTCCGACCGTGATCGACGCCGTCATCAAGGCGCTCGAAAGCGCGCTGCCGGAACGCGTGCCGGGCGGCCATTTCGGCACCCATTCGGGCGTGCGCTTCTATGGCCGCCGCGCCAATGGAACGTTCTTCGATACCCACGACAGCGGCCATGGCGGCTGGGGCGCCTGCGCGACCCACGACGGCGCCGGTCCATTTCGCACCATGGCGCATGGCGACACCCGCATCATCCCGCTCGAGCTGCAGGAATCGCTGATGCCGTTCCGGATCGAGGAATTCTCGCTGCGCGAGGATTCGGCGGGTGCCGGCAAATTCCGCGGCGGGCTGGGATTTCGCAAGATCTACCGGATCCTGCAGCCCTGCCTGTTGGGCACCAATCTCGATCGCACCAAATTTCCGCCCTGGGGCGTGCAGGGCGGCAAGGAGGCGAAGCCAGGCTGCTTCACCATCATGAAGGCTGGATCGGGGGCTCGGGAGCTGATCGACAAGGAGAATGCCTATCGCCTCGAGCCCGGCGACCTGGTCTGCGTCGAGACCGGCGGCGGCGGTGGCTATGGCCCGCCGGCCGAGCGGTCGCTCGACCTCATCCAGCGCGACCTCGATGCCGGCTACATCTCGGCCGCGGCCGCCGAGCAGGACTACGGCGTCAAGGTCGGGCGCGATGGGAAGGCGCGCCGCTGGCCTCCGGGGTAGGGTGGGCAACGGCGCTCGTCGTGCTGTTGCGGTGGGCAAAAGCGCTGATGCGCCGTTGCCCACCGCAACCGCGTCGCCAGCGCTTTTGCCCACCCTACGCACTACGCTGCGCCCGGGGTGCGCTGTTGTAGCCTATGCCGGCTGCGCTCACGTGCATTACAATGCGTCGGATCGTGAATTTTCGTCATGACGTGGCACGACCCGCGCGTGACGAGCAGGAAGCGGGGGAGGGTCCAGTGCTGAAACCGATCATCCGGGGTCGTTCGTCACTGTCGAGCTTCGCGCTCGCCGCCGCGCTGGCGCTCGCCGGATGTAGCGCCGCGCACGCGCAGGAGATCAACGCGGCGCTGAAGGAGCTCGCCGCGGCGGCGAACAAGGAAGGGACGGTCACGCTGAGCTGGAGCCAATCGACGCTCGCCGGCATTCAGGGCGCGGCGCGCTTCCAGGCGGCGATCAACCGGATGTTCGGCACCAGCATCCGCATCAATTTCGTGCCCGGACCGGACATGGCGCGGATCGTCAATCAGGCGGCGACCGAATTCTCCGCCGGCCAGAAGGCGCATGTCGACATCATCCTGGGCGCGGCGCCGCAGCTCGTCCCGGTTCTCAAGGTGAACTACTTCGAAGAGGTGGATTGGAGGCGATATCTGCCGGGCCGGATCGACGCCAGCATGGTCGAGCTCGACGGCAAGGTCATCCGGATCGTGACCGGCCTCTCGGGCGTGACCTACAATTCGCGGCTCGCGCCCATGAAACCCGCAACGCTCGAGGATTTCCTCAAGCCCGAGTGGAAGGGCAAGATCGCCTCGACCCCCTATGCGGCGGGCTTCGACGTGCTTCTGGCCGAGGACGTCTGGGGCAAGGAGAAGACGGTCAATTACGTGCGGACGCTCGGCAGGCAGATCAACGGCCTCATTCGCTGCGGCGAAGCCGAGCGGGTCGCGACCGGGGAATATCTCGCCCTGGTGATGGACTGCACCGGCCAGGACGCCCTGCAGTGGAAGGAGCGGGGCGCGCCGCTTGAGCAGATGATGCCGCTCGATGCCGCGCAACAGCGCTACTATTACTTCGCCGTGCCCAAGAACGCCCAACACCCGAACGCGGCCAAGCTCTACACCGTCTTCCTCCTGACCGAGGAAGGCCAAAAGCTCGCCTACGACACCTGGAAGACCGACCTGCATGTCCTGCCGGGGTCGCGCATGGGCAAGATGGTCGACGACTACAAGAAGCTCAACGTCAAGTTCAAGGAAGTCACGGTCGGCTGGTGGAGCGAGCACCCCGAGATCGACGCGACCAAGAGCGAGCTGATCAGGATCGTGACCACGAAGGACTGATGCCGATCCTCCGAGACCTACGACCGAACTTGTCGGAAATGTTGCCTCCTGGCCCTCAACGTCGGTTTCAGCCACGCGACCTAAAGCATGCTCCGGTCAACTTTATTCGGCCATTGCACACCCACGTCGTCACCCCCGGGCTTGGCCCGGGGGTCCATTGCATAAAAGGTTTCACGCGAAAAAGATGATGCGCAGGCACCGACGCTACACTTGCTATCGATTTTCGCGGTAGAGTCGGCGGACCACGACAGCACGGCGCCCCGGAGCGAAAATTGAACAACAAATCTGGCGGTCACACTCCCGCGGTGGCGCAAGGCCAGTTCGGCGCCGGCATCGAAGACGTGATCATCCTGCCGCTGGTTCTGATCGCCCTCGCCGCGAAGACTCTGTTTCAAGCCACGCTGTCAATTCTGGTTCATATCCTTGACTACGCGTTCCCAATTTTGCTGCAGTTGGTGAGATTTCCTTTGTTTACCGCCCGCATTATCGGCGACGGCGTCACGGCACTTGTAAAGTATGTCGTCGGATGCTTGCCAGTTTCCGGCACGAAGCGCGAGGAGTGGCGCGAGTTCGTGAGCCGGCATTGGTCGTGGCTGAGGCAGAAGATAAGCTACAAGGCTTTCGAAGAAGCCGTGCATCACGCATTCGAAGGCGGAATGGCGTGGGTCTTCAGAAAATGCAGGTCCCTCACGCCGGGGGGTGCATTGCTGGTCATCGTCGGCGCAGTTCTCTGGCTTCCCGTGTCCTTCGGAGCGGCGACCGCCATGCACGCCGTACTTATTGCGGAGGCAACTTCCTTGCCGCCTTGGATGCAACTCTTGCATCCCCTGGCGACCATTATCGCCAAAAGCAAGCTTCTGGTCGTGCCCGCATACCCGGCTGCTTGGCCGCAGGCGAAAAAGCATCCGTTGCTGCAGGCGATTTTCCGGTTCTATCGCTATTTCACGGCTCTTCATCTCATGCAGAAGACGGGATGTCGCTACCGGCAGACGAAATGCGTCGTTGCGGAGACGGCCGATGTCCTGGGGCGTGCCGCTTCTCTCGTCGGCCTCGGCTATTTGTCCAGTACCTTGTTTTCCGGATTAGCGGCGTGGGCCGGCACGGCCTCGCACGCCGCAATGACGCGCACGGTCCAAGGCGTGTCCAGACTCCCGCTCATCGGCTCGATCGTCAGAAGCTACGCAGCGCACTATGACGGCGCGGACCAGCAGCATGCAGAGAGATTCAGTAAAAAAGTAAGCGGGTTCTTCGCGCGGTGGTCGATCAAATTTTCGGCCGAATATTATGAAGCGAAGGAGAAAGACGAAGCCGCAAAGGGCCACACCCGCGCGCAGGCCGGGACTGACTTTTCGGATATCACATAACCCCCACGCCGCGAGCGGGAGGGGGTGAAAACCGGAGGCGACCAAAGGCCCGGATGTCCGCCATCGTCGAATCACGGGTGGAACGTCGCGACCAACGCGACCTCATGCCCGCATTGATGCTGCTCATCGTGATCGGGGCCAGCCTGGTGATCCTGTGCCTGTTGGCGGTGGTGCTGTGGTTGAGCTGGACCACCGGCAGCCCCGGCGATCCCGGTCTCGGCTACAGCACGCGCAATTTCGTCGAGGTTTTTTCCGACCAGCGCACCTACGCCGTTCTCGTCGACACCATGGCCTTTGCACTGGTGTCGCTCGCAGTCGCGCTCGCCTTCGGCATCCCGGCGGCGTGGATCGCCGAGCGCACCGACTTCCGGGCGAAGACGCTTCTGTTCACCCTGATGGCGGTCGGCCTGCTCATTCCGGGCTTCGCCGCGGCGATGGGCTGGCTGTTCCTGCTGCATCCGCGGATCGGCCTCATCAACCAGTTGCTGATCGATCTGTTTCGCCTGTCCGGCCCGCCGCTGAACATCACCAGCATCCTCGGCATGGGCTGGGTGCAAGGCCTCAACCTCGCCCCGCTCGCCTTCATCATGACCGCCGCCGTGTTCCGCTCGCTCGACCCGACGCTCGAAGAAGCGGCCGAGGTGCATGGCGCCGGCGCCTTGCGGGTGCTCTCCCGCATCACCGCGCGTCTCGCCTGGCCGGGCATCCTGGCAGCGGCGATCTACATCTTCATGACCGCTTTCGCCGCCTTCGACGTTCCCGCGATCATCGGCTGGGGCAACCGCATCTTCACCTTCACCACCTATCTCTACCTGCTGCTCAATCCCCAGGATGTCCTGCCGCGCTATGGACTGGCCGCCGCGCTCAGCACGGTCGCGATGGCGATCGCCGCGCTGATGAGCTGGTGGTATGGCTTGATGCAGCGGCACTCGCGGCGCTTCGCCGTGGTCACCGGGCGCGCCTATCGGCCGAAGATCGTCAAGCTCGGCCGCGGGGTCGTGGGCGCCTGGGCCTTCATCGGCGCCTATCTCATCTTGAGCAAGGTGATGCCGATCATGCTCCTGGTGTGGAGCTCGCTGCTGCCATTCTTTCAGCTTCCCTCGCCGCAGGCCTTGGCGACGATCTCGCTCGCGCATTATGTCACGCTGCCATGGGAGCTGGTGCTCACCGCGCTGTGGAACACGTCGATCCTGGCCGTGCTGACGCCCACGGTGACGCTTGCGATCAGCCTCGCCTTTTCCTGGACCGTCCTGCGCTCGAAAATCCCCGCCCGCGCAGGCTTCGATTTCATCGCCTTCCTGCCCCATGCAGTGCCCTCGATCGTGTTCGGCGTCGGCGCGCTGCTGCTGACTTTGTTCGTCCTTCAGCGCGCGCTGCCGATCTATGGGACGGTCTGGATCCTGCTCATCGTCTTCACGATCGCGCGCATCAGCTACGGAACCCGGATGACCAACAGCGGCCTTATCCAGATCCACGCCGAGCTCGAAGAATCGGCGCAGATGAGCGGCGCGACGCTCGGGCAAGGATTTCGCCGAATCTCGGTGCCGCTGCTCGCGCCCACGCTGCTCTATGCCTGGCTGTGGATCGCGCTCTTGACCTTTCGCGAGCTCACGCTGGCGGTCATTCTCTCGACCGCGGACAACATCACCTTCCCGGTCGTGGTCTGGAGCCTGTGGCTCGGCGGCGGCCTCGGCCAAGCCTCCGCGCTCGCGCTGGTGATGCTGCTGCTGATGACCCCGCTGATCGCGGTCTATTGGTTCTTCGCCCGCCGGCAGGGTCTGCTCGCGACCTAATACGACGGGATGTTGCCGCGGAAAACCTGCGACTTATTTCGCATCTTTGTAATTATTGAACAGGGTGACGAGCTGCTGCACGACCGCCGGCGGCGTTTTTGCGACGTTGTCGACCACCGCCGCAAGCTCTTCCCCGGTCGAGGGTCCTTCGATTTCCAGCTGTTGGCGCTGCACGTCGGCGAGGAAAGCAGGATCATGCACCGTGGCATCGAAGGCGCGGCGCAGGATCTCGAGGCGCGGCGCGGGAATCCCCGGCGGCGCGAGATAGGGCCGCGTGATCTCGTCGCGCACATTCATGATGTCGACCATCTGACGCTCGGCCTCGTCCCGGGCCAGGTCTCGCGACAGCGGGACCTCGGGAAGCTTCGGATGCTTGCGAAAGCCATGCTGGATGATGACGCGCACGAGCTTCCTCGCGAGCCAATCGGTCTGGTTCAAGCTCGACCAGGCATTGGCGAGAGTGCCCTCGATCTCGCCCCGCTCGAGCGCGATCTTGGTTTCGCTGCTGGTCTTGTAGCCGGAGACGATCTTGAGCCTGTAGCCGTAGACGTCCCTGAGGATGATCGCCATGTCGATGCCGTTGCCGCCGACGCTGGTGCCGCCGACGATCAGCTGCTTCGTTTTCGCGTCCTCCAACGATTGCACCGGCGCGCTGTGCCACACATAGCCCACGAATTTGTCGCGGGTCGCGTTCCCGATCCATGAAAACCGGGTGACATCGAAATCGGCGGCGGCCGGATTGAGGAACGGACCGGTCAGAATGGCGCCGTGCAGGCCGCCGATCACGGTTCCGTCCCGGGGCGCGATCTTGTAGAGATAGCTCGCCGCCCGTGCGCCTCCCCCTCCAGGCATCGCCTGGACGATCATCGTCGGGCGGCCGGGAATGTATTTCGGCATGTGGCGCGCGAAGGTGCGGCCATAGGTCTCGTAGGCCCCGCCGCCGCTGACGATGATGCTGACGGTTTTGCCGGCATAGAACTCGTCGGGCGCGGCGTTCGAGTGCTGCGATGGAAAGGCTGCCGCCACAAGCACGCCCAGCGCCAATCGGGAAGGCATCGATCGTGTGGGCATCGGATCGTCCCGGCTCGGGCCCCCGTCACGGCTGCAAAAGGGCGCGGTTCAAAACGCGCCGCTCTTGTGGGCCGACGGCGTTGCTGCAATCATGGGATGACGCTCGCTCCCAGTCAACGATCGCATGCGGGGCTCAAGGCGATGGCGTCCTCGCTCTTCCTTGGCTTAGGGCAACACCATGTTCGAGAGCTTCGTCCCCAGATTCAAGATCGGCTGCCTGATGCCGGGCGACATCATCGACAACCACGCGTTCGAATTCTACCGGCTCGCTCCGCCTGGCGTCATGCTGGTCATGGTCGGGGTCGGCCTCACCGAATTCTCGCGCCAGGACGTCGAGCGCGTCTTCAAGCCGCTCGATCGCTATCTCGACCAGCTCATGGAGCGCGGCATCGATCTCGTGATGCAGAACGGCGTCCCGCTGCCGATCCTGATCGGCATCGAGGCGCACGACCGCATGGTCGCGCACATGGCCGAGCATACCGGCCTGCCCGCGGTCTCGACTGTGCTCTGCGTCGTCCGCGCCGCGACGGAGCTCGGCATCCGCAAGCTCGCGGTCGTCAACAAATGGACCGACGAGATGAACCGCTCGCTCGCCGCCTTCTTCGCCCGCGACGGCGTCACGGTGGCCGGCGGCGCCACCAAGTCGCTGCATCCGGCCGACTTCCACCGCATCCCGCAGGGCGACCACATGCAACTCGGCTACGAGCTCGGCCGCCGCGCGTTCCTCGACCACCCCGACTGCGACGCGGTCTATATCGGCGGCGGCTCGTGGCTCGCGGAGCCGGTCGCAGCGCGGCTCGAGGCCGAATTCGACAAGCCGGTGCTGTGCAATCAATCCACCGTCATCCGCAACACGCTGAAGCTCCTCGGCGCCTGGACCCCGATCAAGGGCCACAGCCGCGTGCTCGCAACGCCGTAGGATGGGTTGAGCGGAGCGAAACCCATCGCGCTCGCGGGATCGATACGATTGGTCGAGGGAGTTCGTTTCGTCGAGAGCTGATGGGTTTCGCTGCGCTCAACCCATCCTACGAAATGCCGGGAGGAGAGAATGAAAGGAGGGATCGCCGCCGCGAGGATCGCCATCCTGGCCGTTGGTCTCCTCATCACCCAGAGCCATCCGGCCTCGCCCCAAGCGGCGGATGGTTTGGGCGGAAAGACGATCAGGCTCTATATCGGGACCGGCCCGGGCGGCGGCTATGACATCTATGGCCGGCTGGTCGCCCGCCACATCGGCCGCCAGCTTCCAGGCCATCCAGCGGTCGTGGCGCAGAACATGCCCGGAGCTTCCTCGCTCACGCTGACGAACTTCCTGTTCAACCAGGCGCCGCGCGATGGAACTGCGATCGGCATCATCAATCAGGCGATGCCGACCGAGCAATATCTGCTCGACACCAACATCCATTACGACGCCGGGAAGTTCAACTGGATCGGCCGGGTGTCTTCCGCGGTCGAGATGGCGATCGTCTGGCACACGGTGCCTGTGAACTCGATCGAGGATGTCCTTCGCCGCGAGACGATCATGGGCGGCACCGGCCCGACCTCGTCCACGGTGTTCGTGCCCTATCTGTTGAACAACCTCGCCGGAACCAGATTCAAGGTCATCACCGGCTTCAACGGCACGACCGACATCGCCCTCGCCATGGAACGCGGGGAGATCGAAGGCAGCGCCACGCCGCTCGAAAGCCTCACGAGCTATCGCGCCGCCTGGGTGCGCGACAACAAGATCAGGATTCTGCTGCAGTACACCGCCGGGCGCGATTCGGAATTGCCGGACATCCCGACCATGGTCGAGATGGGCAAGACCGAGGAGGCGCGCCGCATCCTGGGCTTCTTCGCCAGCGCGGCAGCGATCGGCCGCTCGATCGTGGCGCCGCCGGCCATGCCGGCGGACACGGTGAAGACATTGCGCCGCGCGTTCGACGCGATGCTGGGCGATCCGGCATTTCTCGACGAGGCCAAGAGGGCGGCGATCCAGCTCAAGCCGCTCGCGGGCGAGCGCCTGCAGCAACTCATCGCGGGCGTGGCGGACTTTCCGCCGTCACTGATCCAGAAGGCGCGGCTCGCCCGCGAAAGACCCAACTGATCCGGCGGCCTGCCTCGACTTTGTCATGGCCACGCAAGGTCGGGCTCCATGGGCCGCGCTCGGACCGACCACAGGTTCTGGCAATGTTGAGGGCGAGCATGCTATGTAATCGCGGTACTCTCGTGGAGGATATATGACCAATAAACTTAAAGACCTGTTGGAGCGCGCCGAGCACTGGCCGAAAACGGCACAGGAGGAATTAGTACAAGTCGGGGATGAAATCGAAGGGGAGTTGAAAGGCGGCGCATATCACGCGACGCAGGAGGAGCTGCGCGCGATTGACGATGCCATCTCTGCTGTCGATCGAGGAGAAATAGCAAACGAGGCAGAAATCAGGGCTGCGTTTGCGAAGTTCCGCGCGACATGAAGATCATATACCGCCGCGAGCAGCACGCGACCTTGAGAGAATTGCAGATTACTACGCAACGCTGACTGATTCGACCATGCCAGAGCGGTCGGCGGTCGCATCGAGCGGGTCATCGATCGTATAGCTCGGTACCCGGAGAGCGCACCCCGTCTTGCGCAACGGCCCGACGTTCGCGTCGCGCTGGTCATTCGGTATCCGTATAAGATTTTCTACAGAGTGAGGGGGGACGGAGTCGAGATTCTGCACATCCGGCACACATCTCGGCGGCCATGACAAGGAGCGTGAGCGACACCAGGACCGATCTCAGCTTGCCATCGACCGCCGCCGCGCCCAAGATGCGCGGCCCCTGACAAGAGCGCGGCTTTGCCGTCGCCGTCGCGATCCGGAACGGACCCCATGCCTCGCACTCTGTTCGACAAGATCTGGGACTCCCACCTGGTGGCGCGGCGCGCGGACGGCCGCGACCTCATCTATATCGACCGGCACGTGCTGCACGAGCTGCATGCCCCGCATGCGTTCGATGAGTTGGAGAAGCAGCGCCGGCCGGTGCGGCGGCCCGACCTCACCTTCTCGATGCAGGACCACACCGTCGCCACCAAGCCCGGCCGCAACGACACCACCAATCCCGAAGGCACGCCGTTCCAGCGCGCGATGCGCGAGGGCAGCCGCAAGAACGGCATCAGGCTGTTCGACACCAATGATCCGGAGCAGGGAATCTCGCACGTGGTCGCGCCCGAGCTCGGCATGGTGCTGCCGGGAGCGACCCATGCCGTTCCCGACAGCCACGCCAGCACCGTGGGCGGGCTCGGCGCGCTCGCCTTCGGCTGC
>WNGR01008325.1_pt1 | contig 10962 bp, 6 predicted proteins | sample 5407581 | NCBI WGS metagenome assembly WNGR01 (sample SAMN13153383, study PRJNA577476) | soil metagenome | isolation source: 80 cm soil or saprolite under Garry oak tree replicate 2 | place: USA:California | collected 2016-06-15 | reverse complement strand
ATAACAGATATTCAAACCAATAATTCCAATATCCGTCCTGAACACGGACGCTTCCTGGCCCGGACGATAATACCGACGTTCCTCGAAAACAGAATGCGTCGGAAGATGGATCTTCCTGTACCTTCCAACCAACCCCTTCGGGCCGACAAACACGGCAGTGTTGTGAATTACGCCCTTAACCTCGCTCTCCTCTGGCATGCCGAAGACTATGTGGACATCGTGCTCCCTCGCCAAGGTCTCAACCTTCCGCGTGCTGGGACCTGGAATCGACTCCGCGAGATGGGAGACCTCGTCCCTCATCGTATAGCCAGTAAGATGAAGCTCAGGAAAGATCAAAAGGTCAACGTTCTTCTTTCGAGCCTTAGATGCCTGTTCCGAGATCTGCTTGAGGTTTCGTTCCTTGTTTCCCAGTTTGGGACCGGTTTGGGCTAGTAGAAGGCTTAACGGCTTCATCCACGCTCAACCAGGCTAGATTCCGGCTCAGTTTCGCCATATAGACATACGCAACGCCCCAGAATAGCCCCAGCAGAGAGTTCAGGGTTACAGTACGGCTTTATGACGCTCAACCCGTTTCCGGCTCGTTTCACACCCTCAGAGAGGGAAAGAATTGCTCTTCACAAGGCTAGCCCGTACTATCATCAAGCACAACCGGGCGGTCTTCGTAATCTGGATAGTAGCCCTCGCGTTGAGCGTCCCGGCGATCTTACAGGTGCAGAGCGTCATCGTCTACACCGAGACAGCCTACAACCCCAGGAACTCGGAATCCAGCATCGCCCAATCCATCGTCAGCAAAGAATTCAGCATCAGCCAAGGCAGCAGCGTCGTAGTAGTAATCACGTCAACCGATGTCCGTGGCAACGATGTTCGCGACTTCACTCTAACACTCAACAAGACCATGCATAATGACCGGTCGATCACAAACCTCAGCAACGTCACAAGCATCTACGACATCTACTACCAGTTACTTGTCGGCTACACGAGCGTGGTTCACCTCCAGCTCTACCAGGAGAAGAATTTGACTAGTCTTGCAACCTCTCTCGAATTCGGCGTACCCACAATCTACGTGAGCCAGTGGACGACCCTGGTAAACTCCGGACCCTTCAACATAAACCAGTCACAGGTCGCCACCTACAACCAGAAAGCCAACCAGTCCGCATGGCCTATCATAGCTTCGCAAACCCTCCAAGCCTACCAGTCCATCGCTCTCGCCTACGAGAACCTGTTCTACCAGTCATGGAACAAGACGTTCAGCGCTGCCACCTACACTCAGACACAGCTCACGATAGTGGCGCCACCACTAGCCCGAGCCCAGAACGTGACCAAAGGAAGCCCTCTACTCGTAACTCAACCAGCATACTACAACATCACGGCGCCATTCTTCACGTCCAGCATAACCGATGCGTCAACTCGAACCCTGTTTGTTGGTGCTGCCAGATTCTTCAACCTCTACAACTTCTGCCCCAGCACGTGTCCAAACAACTACTGGAACGACCCAGTCGCGATACAGACATTCGTCATCAACACGTTCTCGAAAACTGTCAACGCAACACCGACCCAGACCTTCATCATCAGCGAGATCTACTCGCTAGGCACTTCAGCAGGATTCACAGACTTTACGACACTCGCGGGAACTCTTCTCCGAAACTATAACATCAAGAGCTATCCAATCCAGCCGAGCAGCGACGTCTACACCCAATTCGTCTCAGGCTCCAACGACACCATGCTGGTTATACTCGACTTCAAGACGACCGGGCCAGACCCCAAGAATAGTATCGCGAGCACAAGGGCAGACGTTAAACAGGCTAACAACCTCAGCAACACCGACCTCCTGGTCTTTGTCACCGGGGCTCCAGCATTCAACTATGATATAGAAACAGAATCGATAAGGGACGTAGAACGGATAGACCCAATCACAGTCGTTCTGATCATCGTCATAGTCGGCTTATTCTTCGCCTCCCTTGCCGCTCCTCTAATCCCTGTATCAGCTATCGGAATATCCGTAGGCATCGCCTTCGGCCTCGTCTACGTAATCGGCAGCACCTTCACCAGCGTACACTTTCTAATCCTGACACTATTGCCCGTCGCCATGTTCGGAGCAGGATCCGACTACTGCATATTCCTCGTCAGCAGATACGCTGAGGAGAGACGGATGGGACGAGGCAAGAAGGACTCTGTCGAACGAGCAGTCACATGGGCAGGCGAAAGCATCGCCACAAGCGGAGCAACAGTAGTCATCGCCTTCGGAAGCCTCGCCATTGCCGGCTTCGGAATGCTCCGGTCCATCGGAATCGCAGTGATGATTGGCATATCTATAGCACTACTAGTCGCCCTCACTCTAGTCCCAGCTATTCTGTCGATGTTCGGGGACAAGATCTTCTGGCCCGGCGGACTCGGCCTGTGGAGAAAGAAGAAAGCCAAGGGAAGCAGCTACTATGCTCGAGCAGCAAAGTTTACCGCAAAGCACTCGAAGCTAATCCTCATAGTCGCCCTGGCCGTCAGCCTGCCGGCCGCGAGTACGGTTCTTTCCTCCCAGACAAGCCACGACCTCATATCTCAGGTTCCAAACTCTCTTGAGAGCAAGGCCGGCTACAACAGCATGGTCCGAGGATTTGGACCAGGCACCATAACTCCAACTTACACGATTGTGCAGACACCAGTCCTGCTAGTGACTGACAACTGGATCAACGTTACCGCGTTGCAATCCCTCTCCTACGCTGAGAACTCGACACTGTCGATCCCGGGCGTGTCAAAAGTCTATGGGCTTACACATCCCTCAGGCGACCCGATTCCATACTCATCCTTCACTCAGCTGAACACTGCGCAACAACAAGCAATGATCAGAAGCATGAAGCCCTTCCTCGGAAGCGACGGGAAATCGGCGATGGTCTGGGCCAACCTCTCCGACGAGCCCTACACGGACCAGGCCATCTCCACACTCACGAAAATCAGGCAGAACATCAATAGCCTCCAGAGCAACGACAGGCTCCTCGCTGCATCTTCGATGCTTGTCGGGGGAGAAACCGCTTCCGTGGCGGACCTTGCCAACTCGAGCGCAGCTGACTACTTCAACATGACCGCACTAGTCCTCGTAGGGGTCTTCGTAGTTCTCATGATAGCGCTGGGATCGATCTTCACTCCGTTACGGCTTATCTTCACAATTCTTCTCAGCATTTCATGGGCTATGGCCGCAGTCATCTATATCTTCCACACATACATTGGGATGGAGCTGATCTGGATACTACCGATAATGCTTCTAGTAATAATGCTCGGCCTGGGACTTGACTATGACATATTCCTAGTAACTCGAATCAGGGAGTACGTAGTCGGAGGCGCGAAAGATGATGAGGCCATCGAGACCGCAGTAGAGCGCACTGGAGGCATAATCACGGCCACCGGTCTAGTAACAGCAGGGGCCTTCGGAACCATGATGCTGTCACAGATACCGATGCTACAACAGCTTGGACTCGCATTCTTCATAGTCGTCATTCTAGACGCGACCATTACCCGAGTCTACCTAGTTCCATCGATAATGCGACATATGAAGCGTCTCAACTGGTGGGCTCCAGGACGCATCAGACGAGTACCAATTACCCCAGAAGAAAAACTGATACCCCCAATTCCAATGAGAACGAAGCTCACAGTTACACTGGAAACCTTAGCTATCTTAGGGCTCACACTCGTACTGTATCTCGACTACATCAACAACCAGTATCTCCAGGGCTTCGTCAGCCAGACAAACTCCAAACTCCTTGCGGGGATCAACGTCTGGACGGGAGTGATACTAGGCGTGACATCCTTCTTGACAACTTACATTCTTCTCCGTGGCAAGCCGAAGACGAGTAAGACAGACTGGCCGCATTTGCTGCGTAAGGTAGGCCGGCAAATAGGAAAACTTCGTCCGAGACGTGCGAATATGCCGATAATCACGGCCACTTCCAGTCCCTCACCTAGCATGTCCCCGCAGGGACCTGTTGCCGTTACGGAGACGCCTCTCCAACCAATGACTCAAAGCCAGGAACAACCTCTGAAAAACCCTTCCGACTTAAGCGATGAAAAGAAGCAACAGGCCTAGGACATTATTCGATACAAGTCAACGTCGACTTTCTCCCATTTCTTTTGATGAAAAGGGAAGAGGTGGGGGATTTCTAGACTCATGCTACGCATTGCGTCAATCCTCCGGTTTTTCCGTTCAATAACGCGTCTGAGAAATTCTCGAGTCGAACTTTTGTGAATAGAATAAGAAACGGGTGCAAGTTCGAAGGCTCGCTCTAGAAACTGGACATCAACATGAGGAGAGCGAGTCCCGTATGGAGGATTCATGATCACGGTGTTGTATGCTCCCACGACTTCCTTGATGTCGGATACGACCCATTCGACTCGCACTCCCGCCGCTATCGCGTTCTCTCTTGCTAGGGTGATAGATCTCTCATCGATGTCTACGCCCACGACCTGCTTGGATCCCATCGTAGCGGCGCCGATGGCTAGACGCCCGGTCCCTGTTCCGAGATCGATTGTTCCACTCTGCAAGTCATGATGTTCGAAGCCGGCCATATGGAGCAGTTCAGCTGCTACCTTGGCGGAAACGGGATATTGTTCTAGTCGTAGTTGTGGGGTCTGAAGGATCTTCAGTTTTCCTAGCTGGATTTCCAGTTGGCGTTTAGAAACTGTTCGTTCTTCTACCAATTATAGGCGGACCAGGCCCCGCTCGAGGAGTTGTTCCCAGGTCCAAGCCCCGACAGCAACCATGATCTCGTCTCTCGTGATGATAGGCTTTGAAAATCTTTCAGGATCGTCTAGGGCAAGGCGGGGACACGCAGTATCAACGAAGACGTCGATATCGGTGAAGTCGAGTAGTTTCTGTGGGACGACCTCATCCGCGTAGAGGATCACAGCTTTCTTGCCTGCTTCCTCGACCTGCTTGAGAATCGAAAGAGCAATCTGTGGGTTGCTCTGTCCCGGCTTCGTTGATACAATTATTCCGAAAGTACTAGCTCTCCTCGCCTTGTCGACCATTGCGTATCGCTGCCGCACTATCCGGTCTCTGTCCTGGTCTAGGACCTTGACTGTTCCATCGTAGGGATCTGCCAGAATCGTCGGTTTCTCGACAGAGAGAGCAGCGCCGAGACCGTGGAAATAGCTACCTAAGATTAGGAATGAGTCGACCTGAGATTGAATCCTCCTAAGTCCGAAGTAGTCGCAGCCTAGAACTTGTCCGGTCTCGTGGGCCCAGGGGCCTCGTCCCGGCAGGTGAACCTTGAAGCCTTTCGTTTCCAAGAGCTCACTAGCTTCAGGAAGCTTGTGCAGGTGTTGAATCGTAGTTGCGAGGCCGATGCTCTTGCCTTGTAGAAGGGAAACAGTTCGTTCCACGACTGGAATAATCTCATGATTGCTTTTTGCAGGAATGTAGACCACTGGGACTCCGCTGGAAGCGTCGCGAAGGAATTCATTATGACCATAATGTACGAGCAGATCAGCTTTCAGGCGGGTTGCGGCATCCAAGGAGAGGTCGCATGCTCCCCAGGCAGGCACCGCGGAAACGAATACGTCTGCTCCTGTTTTCTCTCGAACCAGCCCCGCAAGTCGGGTGCCTTCGTTCTTCAGACCGTCGGGTAGCTGAATCAATATCCTTCGGGCACCTCTCCCCGTTATCTCAGCTAGGAGCTTGTCCTCTTCAAGGTCGAACATCGACATGTCAAATTCACGGGAGAGAAGCTACCAAAAGGGCAGAGCCCAATATAAACACCGGAGAAACCCAGACGATTTCCTTCGCGGTAGCGTGTTAGGTAACACGATTGTTAAGCTCAGAGTCGAGGGTGGGCTGAGGCTATGACAGAGAACCAGAAGCCAGAGTCCAGACTTGACCTTGATCTAGCCGAACAAAGGTCCTTATCAACAATGGTTGATGCATCATTGAAGCGCGGGTCTGGTCTGTCGATTGCGCTACCTGATGCAACTGTAGGCGTCAGCCTTGACAAGCTAGGCGACTGGACTATAACGGTTGGCCTCTCATCAAGATCAGACCGCTTCCACCAATCGATATCCTCTCTCGAAAGATTGGGGTTCTTTCAAGCTACGGAGAACGAAGGTAGCATCTACATGCTCTGGACATCTCTACTCTCAGAAGTCGGTGATGCTAGGATTGTTGCTGAACAGACTCTTTTGCAGGCGTTGAAGGCTCTGCAAGCACCTACCGTTTCACTGTACATCAGCTAGTCAAACGAGCTTAGAGTTTTACGCGGGAACCGCGACTGGTTGTCGCGGTATAGATTTTCTCCCGACAACTTCACGGATCGCGCCATTATCCATCTGGATTATCGTATCCGCCTCCGCTTCAAGATCTCCAACATGGCTAATGAGAAAGATCTGTTTGAAGTTCTGTGACAGTTCTTGGTGGAGCAGTGCGAGAATTCCTTCCCTGCGAACTCTGTCCGAGCTGCCTAGCGGCTCATCGAGGAATAGAAATTCAGGATTATGGCCTTTGGCTTGAGGTATCAATGCGAGTGCAAAGGCTAGTCTCATTGCCAGTAAGAGCTGGTCTTCTGTGCCTCCTGAGAAAACCTCCTTGGGCTTGAACTCTCCGGCCTCAGGGTCAAAGACTCTGACAGTATAGTCCTCATCGAGCTGTACGGCTTTGTATTTTCCCGAGGTTATCACTGGGAGAATGAGTCCCATGTAGCGTTCGACTTGCGGCTTGACGCGGTTTCGCAACGACTCTGATGTTTGCTCCAGTCCCTTGACAGAAAGCTTGACGACCGCACAGTCCTTCTCCAGAAGCATCACCTTCTTCATCTGCATCTGAACTTGGTCATCAAGACCGATGTTCTCCTCCAATAACTGGCGTAGCTCTAGTTGTCGGGAGATTGAGTCTTCGATCTGGGCCCTGTTTCTTGAAACAGATTCCTTTAGCGAATCCCTCACTTCAGCGGTCTCTTCGAGGAGCGTCTCGGAGAAAGTTAGCCCTTCTGGGAGAACGGGGAGCTCGGCCGAGCCGAATTTCTTCTCGACCTGTTTGATCTCGCTCTGGATAAGGTCGAGCCGTTCTTTGACCTGCGGTTCTTCTCTCAACTGCTGGCCAAGTAATTTCACCTTAGCCTCGAGAGACTGAAGCGATTGTCTGTCGCTGTCGAATAACGCGGAAACGGTCTCGAAGACAGCCTTAGGATCCTTGGTCCCTTCGACCTTTGCAGAGTATCGCGAGATAGAACTTAGTCTTTCCAGAAGATTTTGGGATCTTCCAGCAAAGTCTGTTTCGATTGCCGTCAGGTTTTGTTGAGTCTCTGCAAGCTCGTTCTCCCATGACCGGATTAGCTGCTGGCCGGCCATTTGCTCTTGTTCAAGTCTCGAGCTGCTAGCTTGTTGTGAGAGAGAGACAATCTGTCGGGACAGCAAGAGGAGGGAGGCTATGGCCAAGGACCCGAAGGCAACCGCGACTTGGGGGAGTCCGAGGAAGAAGGAAAGGATAGCTCCAGTGCCTAGCGCCGAGGTGGAGATGAGATATGTCCAGACCCTCCTCGGCTTGGACTCGAACGTTTTGGGGTTCCCAAGAACTGAAGCTTCCTTCGTCTTCTCCGCAATCTTGGCCCGCAGACTGTCTTTGGACTCCTCCAACTGAACTCGCCGAACTTCAGCGGACTGAAGGTCCTCAAGCATACTCGATGCTTGGGTAAGCTGGGATTCTATTTCGGGAAGTTCAGAGAACTGGTTGATTTCTGATCGAGCTTTCTCCAGTTCTTCTCTCTGAGAAGAAATCCCTGCGAGCTGTCGCTGGAGAGTCTCTGCTAGACGCGACTTGTCCTGAATCTCTTGACGAAGAGATTGTTGAAGCTTCACTGCGTCATCGTATTGTTTCAGAGTCTTGTGCAGGGAATCGGTGGTAGCGAACCTTTGCTCCACATCTGCAAGTTCTAACTTGAGCTTCTGAATCCTCTCAGCCAGAGTTGCGAGCTGGGTCTCGGCTTCCCTGTATCTCTTCAACTGGTCTTGAAGCGATTGGAGACGCTCACGCTCAACGGTTAGGTGGCCCGGATTTCTGGCCGTTCCCTCGATGCGGGACCTCTCAGCATCGAGCTGGTCCTGTACCCTGTTGAAGCTGTCTAGGTTCAGGAATACGTTGACAACTTTCCTTCGATCGTCTAGTCTCTGCTTGATTAGTCGTTCAAGATCTTTCTGTGCGACAACGCTACTTGCGACAATTTCGTTGTAGGTGATGCCTCCTAGGAGGCGTTCGATTTCACTCGTCGTGTCGTTCACGGTCGTGGCTAGGGTTTTCTGTCGACCGTCGCCACCGAGCTCGTAGAGCTGTGCTCGATTCGGTCTCGTCTTGTGAACCTCTCTTACTACTCGGTATCTGAGGTCGCCGATGGCGAACTCGAGTCTTACTTGTGCTTCGCCGGTTCCGTAGCTTAGAATCTCCTCGTTGCTCGGCTTCTGGCTAGGACGGATCATCCTGCCGAAGAGAGCGAAGAGGATCGCGTCGAGGATGGTGGACTTGCCGCTCTCGTTCAATCCTGTGATTAGCGAGATGCCTTCTGAGAAGGGTAACGGCTGGGAGAATTTGAGTTTCTTGAAGTTGTGAGCGTAGAGGCTTAGAAGTTTCAGTCGACTCCTTCCTCCTGAAGCTTTGAAACTGTGAGCTTCCAGGCCTCTTGGACCAAGGGTCTCTCTTGATCTCCCGCTTTATCTAGTAGGTTCTGGAATGTCCGGTCTAGTTCCTGGAGCGGGGTGGTCTTTGGAAGCGATTCCAACGGAACCATCGTGAGGACGTTCAGTTGTTCTTCGTCGAATTCGATATGGAAGAACTTGTCCTGTGCGTAAGTGTAGAGTGCGGATCGTTTGTAGGTTGAGAGGTGATCCAGCGTGACTTTTCCTTGAACTCTTACGCGAAGTATCTTTTCGTCATCGATTCTCTTCTCTAAGGCTGCTTCTATTTGTCGCGTGAGGCTTCCTTCACCGGCGACGCGAAACTCAAGGGTTTCCATGGGTCGAGCGGGGGTTGGATGGAACTCTTGCTGGACTATTCCTGTCTTGTCGAGTTCGAGCCAGACGAATCCTTTCTTCTCACCTTCTTCATTGAATGAGGCTCGCTCGGTGCTTCCAGGATAGATGACTGGGGTTCCGTTGATCATTTTTCTCTGATAATTGTGGAGGTGGCCTGAGGCGAAGAGTTGGAAGTTTCTCGGGATAGATGATTTTTGAATGTGAACTTCTTGGCCGAAGTAGCCGTCGAAGCCTTCGATCGGATAGTGTGTCAGGAAAATATTGATATCTCCGTCTCGGTTAACCTCTTGACCGGCGAGGGGATCTGCATCGGCCGGTAGGGATGGATTGAGGCTCATCCCTATCACGTTGACAGTTTCGTCTCCGAGGTTGAACTTTTTGCTCGTTGGATGTTGCTCATCTAGAAAGTAGATATGTCCGGACCTTGCGTGGACCGCAAGAGGGGAGGCTCCCTGCTCGGCGCTACGTGGAGTATCGTGGTGGCCGCTTACGAGAACGGTTTTGATATTCTTCTCATATAGACGCTTGAACTGCTCTGCCACGAACGCTCTAGTAGGATTACCGGGCAGAATACCATCGTAGAAGTCTCCACCGATTAGAAGAATGTCTGGTTTGTTCTCTAGGGCGAAGTTGACTAGGACTTCGAAGCAGCGCTGGAAGTCGCGTTTACGTTCGAAGCGCTTGGGTCCATACTGGACGGCTGAGGGATCTAGGTGATTGTCGGCGGTTAGAAGAACGTGAATTGTCATAGTCTAGCTACCGACGTCAACTGGAATGTCTTCGGGTGAACTGGAACGATATTAAGAGTTGGAGATAGCCGAACGTGACCTGTCGAATCTTGGACACAGCAGGCGATGCGTGAGATTCCTCTGAAGGCGCTTAAGGAAATGGTTGCAAAGAATATGATCAGAGTGGGAATCGATATCGGTGGAACCTTTACGGATCTAGTTGCCGCAGACGAGAAGCACAGCCTCTGGAAGATCAAAATCCTGACCACACCGACGGATCCATCGATAGGAGCGCTGAGTGCGGTTCGAAGATTGTTGGAGAAAGAAGGTGTTGATCCTCGTCTTGTTAGAGTTGTTACTCACGCTACTACCCTTGCCTCGAACGCTCTTCTGACCGGAAACATTCCCAAGACTGCTCTCGTCACAACCTCGGGCTTTCGAGACGTGCTGGAGATCGGGCGACAGAATCGGCCTGAACTCTACAATCTCCAGGTTGAGCGTCTGCCTCCCTTGGTCCCGAGACGATATAGGTTTGAGGTCCAGGAGAGGATCACGTATGATGGGAGGGTCCTGGAACCGCTTAGCGCGTCGCAGGCTGTCCGGGTTGCGAAAAGGGTACAGAGCCTCGGGATTGGAACGGTGGCGGTCTGCCTTCTACACTCCTACGCGAATCCTAGGCATGAGAAGAAGCTGGGGGAGATTTTCAAACGAGAGCATCCAAGCGCGAGACTGTCTTTGTCTTCAGATCTTCTTCCCGAGTTTCGAGAATACGAGAGAACGAGCACTACAGTCGTTAATGCGTGTCTTCAACCGCTATTCGCTGTCTACCTGAAAAAACTCGAAGAGGGATTGGAGGAGCTTGGTGTTCGTGCGCCTGTTTTTGTGATGCAGTCGAATAGTGGAACGGTGCTCTCTCACCAGGCCTCACTGGAGCCAGCGCGGCTGATAGAGTCGGGACCTGTTGCTGGTGCAGTCGCGTCCAAGTTTTACGCTGGCGGGTCTGAAAGCATTGTCTCTCTTGATGTTGGCGGGACCACTTCGAAGGCGGGAGTGTGGTCTGGCCGCGGGTTCGAGGTGACCAACGAGTACGAGGTCGGCGGCCGATTGCATGGAAGCAGACGAGTTGAGGGATCAGGATACCCCGTCAGGTTTCCAGTAGTGGATCTTGTCGAGGTCGGAATTGGTGGAGGTAGTGTTGCTTGGGTTGATGACGCTCTTGTTCTGCATGTTGGGCCTC
>WNGR01026618.1_pt1 | contig 10963 bp, 6 predicted proteins | sample 5407581 | NCBI WGS metagenome assembly WNGR01 (sample SAMN13153383, study PRJNA577476) | soil metagenome | isolation source: 80 cm soil or saprolite under Garry oak tree replicate 2 | place: USA:California | collected 2016-06-15 | reverse complement strand
TGGCGAGATCGGCGGAGTCCAGTTCAGCAGCGATCATCAAGCCCTTGCCCCGCACATCGATGATGGCCTCGTGACGCAAAGCGAGGGAACGGAGTTGTGATTGGAAATAGTCTCCCACTTCCGTGACATGCGCCAGCAGGCCATCCTTCTCCATGGCATCGATGACGGCGATGCCAACGGCGCACGCGAGAGGTCCGCCGCCAAACGTGGTGCCATGCATGCCGGCGTGAATGGCACGCGCGGCCTCTTCAGTGCAGAGCATGGCGCCGAGAGGAATACCGCCCGCGAGGGGCTTGGCAAGCGTGGTTACATCCGGCTGAATGCCGTAGTGCTGATAGGCGCACCACTTGCCGGTGCGGCCCATGCCGGCCTGAATTTCATCGACGATCAGCAGAGCGCCGGTGGACGATGCGAGGGCGCGAGCTTCGGCGAAGAACTCCTGTGTGAGGGGGCGGACGCCGCCCTCGCCCTGAATGGCCTCGACGAGGATGGCGCAGACTTCGTTAGAGAATTTTGCGCGAAGGTCGGCGACATCGTTGAAGCGAACAAACTCGACGCCGGGCATCACGGGGCCGAAGGGCTCACGGTATTTCGCCTTGTAGGTTGTAGCGACAGAGCCGAAGGTGCGGCCGTGAAAGCTCTGCTCGAGGGCAAGGAACTTTGTGCCGATGTTTTTGCCTTCGCTGCGCAGCAGGCCGGCATGAGCGCGGGCGAGCTTCAGTGCGCCTTCCCACGCTTCGGTGCCGGTGTTGGCGAAGAAGACGCGATCGAGTCCAGTGTGCTCGGTAAGGCGCAGGGCGAGCTCGGCCTGTCCTTCGTGGAAGAACAGGTTGGACGTGTGGATGAGCGCCTTGCTCTGTTTCGCGATTGTTTCCTGGATAGCTGGATGACTGTATCCGAGAGCGTTGACACCGATGCCGCTGAGCAGATCGAGATAGCGATCGCCCTTTTCGTCGATGATATGGACGCCCTCGCCCCCTACAAAAAGGATGGGGTTGCGCTCATAGGTTGAAAGCAGCAGCCGTGCTTCGGCGGCTTTGATTTGATCGAGTTTCGTCACTTCAATTTCTCCTCAGGCCACCATCACTTCGGTGCCGTGGGCTACGCGGGAGCTGCATAGGTCGGGAAGGGAACCGGCAGCTTCGGCGGGCAGAATTCTTACGCGCTTTACGCCGTTCAAAAGAGCTTCGCGGCAGGCGCTGAGCTTGGGCAACATACCGCCGGAGATGATTGCGGTTTTAGCCATCTCGGCGATTTGATCGATGGAGAGCCATCGCAGGATTTCCCCATTAAAGCCGCGCACTCCTGGCACGTCGGTGAGGAAGACGAGGGCGTCGGCGCGGCAGGCGATGGCGCAGGCCGCGGCCATTTCATCCGCATTGACGTTGTAGTATTCACCGTCAAAGCCGAGCGCCATGGAGGATAGCACCGGCACGCCGTTCAACTGCCAGACGGCGTCGAGCCAGCGCGGATCGCTGGATACGATTTCGCCGACGAATCCAAGGTCGGGAGAGGTACGTTTTTTACGCGCGCGAAACATGAGGCCATCGCCGCCAGAGAGGCCAACGGCTGGTTGTCCGAGTGCGCCGAGCGCAGCTACGAGCCCCTTGTTGACGCGGCCGGCAAGCACCATCAGGGCGACGTCGCGGGTCTCGGCGTCTGTGATGCGGAGGCCGTTGACGAATTCGCTTTGCTTGCCCAGCGCTTTGAGCGTGCGCGTCAACTGCACGCCGCCGCCATGCACGACTGCAACCTGATTGCCGTCGCGCACGAGCTCAGCGATGGCGCGTGTGCAACCAGCAAGGAGAGCCGGAGTCTCAAGGCCCGCTCCGCCGAGTTTGACGACATACTTCATTCGAGCCCCTCCGCCTCGTTCCAGCCGAGCATCACGTTTAGATTCTGTACAGCCTGGGAAGATGCTCCCTTTAGTAGATTGTCGAGACAACTGACGATGACTGCGCGTTTGCCGTCATGAGAAAGTTGAAAGCCGATGTCTGAATAATTAGTTCTGACCGAATGCTGGATCTGAGGAAGCATGTTTTCATGGAGGCGGACCATTGGACTGCCCGCAAAGAATTCACGGTAGAGATGCATAATGTTCGCCCGTGTCTGAGGCTTATGAAACCGGACGTAGATGGTGGAGAGAATGCCGCGGGGAACAGGCAGGAGATGCGGAGTGAACACGATCGAATTTGCGTCAAGACCGATCTGCTCGAGCAACTCGCCGGTGTGACGGTGCGTGAATACTCCGTATGCGGACAGGTTGTCGGCAGCGTGCATAAAATGCGTCTTCGCGGTGGGCGCTTTACCCGCGCCGCTAACACCGCTCTTTGAGTCCGCGACGATGCCGCGATCGACGTCGATGAGTCCAGCGGCGACCAGCGGCTTGAGCGGAAGAATGACGGAGGTTGCATAGCAACCGGGATTCGCGACGAGGCGAGCACCAGGGATCTGGGCGCGGTGCAACTCGGGCATTCCATACACTGCCTCGGCCTGGAGGGTCACGGCTTGTGCAGAGCCTTCATCCTCAAACGCGTAGACGGCGCGATTGGCTGCTTCGTTCAGCCGCCACGCCGCGCTAAGGTCAATCACACGAATGCCGCGCGCAAGCGCGTCCGGAACCCAGGCGCGGGATTGCTCATGGGGGGTCGCCAGGAATAGCACTTTCACGTCAAGGTCGGCGAGCAGATGCCACGAGAACGGCTGCAGCCGAAGTTTGCCGGACCCCTTGCTATCGATCAACTCGGGATGGATCTCACCAAGCGGAACGCCGCCACGGGCGGCATCTTTCTCATCCACGCGCCCGGCAAACACCGGCGGCCTGCCCTTGAGGCGGGGATGGTGAAGCAGGAGGCGCGCCAGCTCCGCGCCCGCGTACCCGGTAACTCCAATAATTGCTGTTTGGATGGTCTCGCTCATGACTCCAGAATCTTTCTTAGCCGCTCGTGTACTTCGCTTGCATGGCGCTGGTCCTGGCAGATGACCAGAACGGTGTCATCGCCGGCGATGGTGCCGACCACCTCCGGCCATGCTTCGTGATCAAGGGATGCGGCTACCGGCTGCGCGCCACCCATTACGGTGCGCACGATGACCTGGTTCATGGCTTGACGTACGCGCAGGCCGAAACCTTCCAGCACGTCGGCAACGGAAGGTGGTCCTTCGTCCTCGGCTACGGCGGCAATCCCATTGCCGTTGCCGTTGGGCAGGGAATAGCCGCCGGGGCCCTTGGAGATGCGCAATTCGTGGATGTCGCGAGAGAGTGTGGCCTGGGTCACCTCGAAGCCGCGGCGACGCAGTTTGCGCCTGAGCTCGTCCTGGTTGGTCACCAGGGAGTTGGCCACGAGTTCCCTTATCGCGTTGTGTCTTTGGTACTTCATTGACGCACTCAGATCTTTCGCCGGACAAATCGAAAGCGCGGCTCGCAGTGCGGCCGCGCTTGCATAAATATACAACGAAAGTGTATAACTATGCAAAGGCCGATTTTCCCCCGGCTCCGATAAAAAGCTTTACTGCTCCTTCATTCATCCGGAGAGCTTTCTCCGGGCGGGAAGGTTGCATCCGCAATTGGCCACGCCGGCCGGTGCAGGTGGGTCGAAACCCCTCGATTTTTCAGGCTGAATTTCACAAGCAAAGGTCGTATAGTTACCTATGGGCAGCTTTCGCCATTTTTCATCCCGTTCTAAGTGTCTACCCCGGTCAAAGAGGACGGACGGTCGTGTTGGTGCGAGTCATCCTTCCTATCTCGACGCCAGCCTTCTGGACCCCAGATTCGATTCTGATTCGTGTGGTGTCGGGTTTGTGGCGCAGCTCTCGGCGGAGCCGTCGCATGAAATTCTCGCTCACGCTCTAACGGCGCTGGCGCGGCTGGCGCATCGCGGAGCCGTGGCGGCGGACGGTAAATCGAGCGACGGCGTGGGTGTGACGACCGCGATTCCGCGAGGATGGCTGTTGAAAGCCGTGGGGATAGATCTTGCAGAGCACTTGCCGCTGGGCGTGGCGGTGACTTTTCTTCCTGGTGAGGACGATGCCGCGCAGCGGGCAGAGATCGAGTCGGCGCTGGCGGCACAGAATCTCGACGTCCTGGTGTGGCGCGCAGTTCCGGTACAGCCGGAGGCGCTGGGTGAGATCGCGGATTCGTCGCGACCCGCAATATGGCAGGTGCTGGTTACGGCGGAGGACGATGCGGATTTTGACCGCAGGCTTTATTTAGCGCGGAAGCAGTTTGAGCGGTCCCAACTCCCCGGGTATATCGCGAGCATTTCGTCGAAGACCGTTGTGTACAAAGCGCTCTGCGCGGGACGGCTGCTGGCGGATTTTTATCCTGATCTGGCAGATCCTGAGTTCAAGACGCCTTTTGCGCTTTTCCATCAGAGATATGCAACGAACGTGCTTCCATCGTGGGATCGAGCACAGCCGTTTCGGACGCTGGCGCACAACGGCGAGATCAACACGGTGTGGGGTAATCGCGCGCGCATGGATGCGCGTGCCGCCACATTGCCGCTCGATCTGTATCCTGTGCTGTCCGAGGACGGTTCGGATTCGACATCGCTCGACGAGATTGTGGAGATGCTGGCACACAACGGGCGCACGGTGGGCGAGGCCGTGCGGATGCTGCTGCCACCTGCGAATCCCGGCAACAGCTCCGCCTTTCTGCAATACAGCGGGGACTGCATGGAGCCTTGGGACGGACCGGCGGCGCTGGCATTTACTGATGGGCACCAGGTGGGCGCGATTCTCGACCGCAATGGTTTGCGGCCCTGCCGTTTTGCCTTGGACGATCGAGGATTAGTGGTGGCTGGCTCTGAGGCCGGACTTGTGGATATGGATCCGGAGCGCATCGTACACAGCGGGCGTCTCGGTCCGGGCCAGATGATCGTTGCGGACCTGGATTTCCACCGGTTTTTTGAGAATGACGAAATTCTTCGCATCTACGATCAGAAGCGCCACTACCAGGACCTGGTTCAACTCGACACACCGCTTGAAGACTCGACCGATCCGCTGCCGCCGCTGGACGTGCCTGAGCTGAACCGGCTGCAGCATCGTTTTGGATTTACTCGCGAAGACGTACGGATGATCCTGGCACCGATGGCCGCGGAAGGCAAGGATGCGGTGTTCTCAATGGGAGATGACACGGCGATAGCTTCGCTGGCCCATGCGCCTCGCCCGCTGTATGCGTTTTTCCGACAGCGATTTGCCCAGGTCACGAACCCGCCGATCGATCCACTGCGCGAAGCGGTGGTGTTGAAGATGCATACGCGGCTTGGTCCCTGGCCGCACATCTTTGAGCTGCGGGAGAAGCTTCCGGGGCTTTCGCTGCACACGCCGTTGCTGACGCTGGCACAGATGCACGCATTAAAGGAGGGTCAGCATCCGCAGTCGGCAGCGATGCCGCATGCCATTCTGCATTGCACCTATTCCCCTGACACAACGCTTGAGATTGCTGTCGATATTCTGGCGGCACGTGCAGTGGAACTCGTGGGGAACGGCGCTTCTCTGCTGGTGCTGACCGATCGCGATGCGTCGGCGGAAGCGCTGCCGGTGCCGATGGCGATGGCTACTGGAGCGGTGCACCATGCGTTGATCAGGGCGGGCGTCAGGGCTGAAGTCGGGCTGGCGATCGACGCGGGTGATTGCCGCGAGATTCACCATGTGGCCGTGCTGCTGGGCATGGGAGCTGCAAGCAGAGCAGGGTGAAGAGAATCTGATTCACGCACTGGAACTGGGTCTTGCGAAAGTGATGTCGAAGATGGGCATCAGTGTCGTGGACAGCTATCGCGGCGCGCATCTGTTCGACGCGGTCGGTCTTCGTCAATCGGTGGTGGACAAATGCTTCTTTGGAACTCCGACGCCTATTGAGGGAATCGGATTCGAAGAGATCGAGGCGTACGTGCGCCAGTTGTGGGCGGGACAGCCGCCTGCGGACGAGCCGGGAGAGGGTGAGGGCGCTGTGGTTTCTGTAACCCAGGTTCGCGATCTGCCCGACTATGGTTTTGTGCGGTTCCGCAAAGCGGAGGAGGCCGAATCGCATTTGTGGCAGCCGCAGATGGTGCGTGCTCTGCAAACGGTGGTTGGCTCGACGAAGCAGGGGGCGGCGCTGGCGCTGACTCCCTTTGCGAGTTTTGCCGCGCAAGCAACGGAAGCCACGCCGTCGCATTTGCGCGATCTGCTGGAGATTCGACCGGCGGGGCCGGAACTCGCTCTCGATCAGGTGGAGTCGCCGGGGTCGATCGCGCATACGTTTGTTGCGAGCGCGATGTCGTTCGGCTCGCTTTCACCGGAGGCGCACCAGACGATCACGCAGGCGATGAACCTGTTGGGGGCACGTTCGAATACGGGCGAAGGCGGCGAAGATCCGGGAGCATATGCGCCGATCGATGGGGCTCCGTCGCTGCTGAATAACAAGATCAAGCAGGTGGCGAGCGCGCGCTTTGGGGTAACTGCGGAGTACCTGGCACACGCGGAGGAGTTGGAGATCAAGATCGCGCAGGGCGCGAAGCCGGGCGAGGGCGGACAACTGCCCGGGCACAAGGTGACAGAGCTGATTGCGCGGCTGCGGCACGCTCAGCCTGGCATGCAGTTGATTTCGCCGCCGCCGCACCACGATATCTATTCGATTGAGGACCTGGCGCAGCTTATCTGGGACCTGAAGCGGGTGAATCCTCGCTCGGCCGTGGGGGTCAAGCTGGTTTCAGGGTTCGGAGTGGGAACAATCGCGGCGGGTGTCGCGAAGGCCTATGCGGATTACATTGTGATCGCCGGGCACTCGGGCGGCACGGGAGCCTCGCCGCTGTCGAGCATCAAATATGCCGGCAATCCATGGGAACTGGGGCTGGCAGAAGCGCAGCAGGTGCTGATTCACAATGGTCTGCGCGGGCGAGTTCGTCTGCGCACCGATGGCGGTCTGCGCACCGCGCGCGATATTGTGATCGCGGCTCTGCTGGGGGCGGACGAGTTTGCCTTTGGCACGGCGGTGTTGGTGGCGCTGGGATGCGATATGGCGCGGCAATGTCACCTGAACACGTGTCCGACGGGAATTGCCACACAGCGGCCGGAACTGCGAGCCAAATTCAGAGGCAAGCCGGAGCACGTGGTGCGCCTGTTCGATGAGCTATCGGCCGAGGTGAGGCAGTTGCTCGCCAAGTTGGGATTACCCTCTCTGGCTGCTGCGACGGGGCGTACCGATCTGCTGGAGCAGGTGCGTTGGGATGCAGGTCTGCAACTGAAGCCGATGCTGTCTGCCGCGGCCATCGTTGCCGAGAGGGGCGGGGCAGTTCGATGGGAAGGACAGCGCAACGACCGTCCCGAGGAGCATGAGCCCATCGACGACGCGTGGGTGGAGCCAGCGCTGGAGGCCTACAAAGCCAATCGGCCGTACTGCGTGGAGACGCGTGTAACCAATGAGGATCGCACGCTGGGGGCGAGGCTTGCGGGGCAACTGGCGCTTTTCAAGACGCAGAATCCGTCGGCCACCGGTTCGAGCCTCACTTTCAAAATGCATGGAGTGGCGGGGCAGTCTTTCGGGGCCTTTGCAGTGCCGGGGATGACTCTCGAATTGGAGGGACTGGCCAACGATTTTGTGGGCAAAGGGCTCTGCGGCGGAGAACTGGTGATACGTGGACAGGGACGCGCGGCGGAGGACAGTGCCCAACACACGCTACTGGGCAATGTGGCGTTGTATGGGGCTACTGGCGGTTGGCTTTTTGCCGCGGGACGGGCGGGAGAGCGGTTTGGGGTGCGTAACTCCGGAGCGCTGGCCATTGTGGAAGGAGTTGGCGACCACGGCTGCGAATACATGACGGGCGGATTGGCGGTTGTGCTTGGCATAACGGGTATCAACTTCGGAGCCGGGATGACGGGTGGCCTGGCGTGGATCTACGACGAAAACGGGGATTTCCTGGCCAAGAGCCGCTATCACAAGGGTTTTCTGCAACCCGAGACGTGGGATGAGCTGGACCATACGGCGCGTCAATCGATTCGGGAACTGGTGGAGCTGCACGCCACCAAGACGGCCAGTAAGCGGGGGCGCTGGCTGCTGGAAAACTGGGAAGTAGCGTCTGCCAAATTTGTGCGGCTGAGTCCCAAGCCGCAGATTTAGTCAAGTCAGGCGCGAGCCTGGTGCGCCTCCGATTCAACTCTGCGGGCGAGCAGCTTCTTCTCTTTTTTGTGCTGGTACATGGCTTTGTCGGCCTTAGCGAGGAGGTCGGCGAGGGTCTCGTGTCCGCGATCTTCGGTGGTGACATGGCCGATGCTTAGACTCAACGGCAGGCTGCGCCCAATTTCAGGAGTTGCGAGAGCGGACTTATCCTCGAGCCGCCGGGCCGCGGCGACGATGGCTGTGAGAGTGAACTGGCCGGCTACGGCAAACTCGTCCCCTCCGATGCGGCCCACGACGTCGGTTTCTCGAAATGTCGCCAGGAGCAGTTCGCCAGTTTCAACCAGGAACTGTGATCCGACTCCGTGACCGAGCCCGTCGTTGATCTGCTTGAGATTGTCGAGATCGACGAAGAGCACAGAGAAGGGCAAATTTGCTCGTTGGGCGAGGCGCAGAGATTGCTCGGCGAGCAGGTGGAATCCTCTGAGGTTATAGAGACCCGTCAGTTCGTCGCGCAGGCTCAGGTTGTGGATCTTCTGCTCCATGCCGTTGATGCGCCAGGCAACAATCATCATCAATGTGAATGATGCGACGGCAGCCGCGGAAGCGAGGATGGCAGTGACGTAATGCCCAGGAAGTGTGCCGGTGTGGATCAGGCGCATCCTGCCGGCTTCGCGCACGAAGGGGAGCACGAGGAGGATCGGGCCACAAGCTCGCGCTATCCTGCTGCCGATGCCGGTACCGACGAGGAGTTTGAAGGAGCCGTATTCAGTCCTGCGTCCGAATGCCGTGAAGGTGAGCAGCAGAAGCGAGAGCTGGGTCTGGGGAGATGTCCAGTTGGTGGCCGCTACTCTGAAAAGGGGGTTTGCGCCGAAAACGTAGCCGGAGACTATTACGAGAACCAGCACGCTCAAGCTGGCTACAAAGAAATCGGCGATGTACCGGGCGGGGGCTTTTCGAGTGCGGATGAGAAGCATGACCACACCGAGCAGCGCGAAGGAACTCCCGGACTGAGGAGACATCAGCCCCGGATGTTTGGACGAGGGATCGCCGCTGATCAAGGTATCCAAGCCAAGGGTGATGCCGAAGGAGTGTTCCACCAGGCTAGCCGCGGCCACCATCAGCACCAAAATGGCCAAGAAACGACTGAGGTGGAGCGATCTTCTGGACCGATGCGGCTGAGACAGCCATAAGCTGATTGCGCTCGCCAGCGCAGCGAGGGCGGTATTGGCCTTCATCAACGTAAACGGGAATGGCACGTTGAACCCGGTTGACGTAATGATCCAGGCGCAAAGGGTGGTCGCCCCAATGAGAACGACAATGGCGAGGCAGACTCGCTGAACCTTTGCCAAACGATCGAGGACCTTTGGATCTGACCTGTCAAACACCGCGGCGGGTTGGTTTTTGAGCATATTTTGGTGAAGGTATTCCCGCGAAATTAGAGTGGGTAGGTCCAGTTTACCGTTGAGTACTGGTTTGGGCAGTTTTTTTTGGACTCCTTGCCTTGCGAGCCCTGAACAGGCGTCGCATCAAGCTGATAAACTCTCGAATGGTTTGTCTATAAAGAACCGCCGTCCCAATTGGATCCGATGACATCGACCGCCCCGATCAACACCATCAATGACTTGTTTGGCCGCATTGCCGCGGCATCCAATCCGCGCGCAGTGTTGTGGCAGGACGAGTTTGGCCAATGGCAGCCGATCTCTTCTGACCAGATGTACCAGCGCGTTCGTGCCCTGGGAGGGGCCCTGCTGAGTTGGGGCATTCAAAAGGGCGACCGCATCGCGCTGATTGGCGAAAATCGCTGGGAGTGGGCGGTTACCGATTTTGCCACTTTGGCGATTGGGGCCGTCAATGTTCCCATCTATCCGACCCTCACGGGCGAACAGATGAGTGTGCTGGTGCAGGACGCGGGATGCAGGATTGCGGTCGTCTCCACGCGTCAGCAGTTCGACAAGCTGAACGCGGTGCGAGACCAGACGCAACTCGAACGGATTTTAATTATGGACTCCGCGAATCCGCCGGTAGGAGCGATCGCCTTCAGTCATTTGCTGGAGGGTGCGGACGTACGCGGCGGCGAACGCGATGCTGTGTTTGACGCATTGATGCGATCGGTAGAGCCGAAGGATCTTGCCACGCTGATCTACACGTCGGGTACCACGGGCGAGCCCAAGGGCGTAATGCTGACGCATGGAAATATTGCCGCCAATCAGAATGTAGCGGCTGCGGAGTTCGACTTCAACTCGTCGGATGCGTGTATTTCGTTTCTGCCTCTTTCGCACATCACGGCAAGGGCGCTGGACTACGTGATGTACAGCTATGGAGCACAGGTAGCCTACTGTTCGCAGTTTGACAGATTGCCGCAGGCGATGCGTGAGATCAGGCCCACGGTGATTGTGGGGGTTCCCCGGGTTTACGAGAAGATTCGCCAGGAAGTGGAGCGGCGGGCGGCCCTGTCGCCGATCAAGAAGCGGCTGCTGGCTGGCGCGGTTGCATTGGGTGCGCATCATCGCGATGTGGTGTATGGCGGCGGACAGCCTTCGTCCCCGGCGTGGAAACTGGCCAAGAAGCTGGTCTACAGCAAGGTTCACGAAGCCTTTGGCGGCCGCGTGAGAGTGTTTGTTTCCGGTGGGGCTCCGCTGGGAATCGACACAGCGCGATGGTTTGCCTCCGTGGGAATAGCGGTCTGGGAGGGATACGGTCTGACGGAGACCTCACCAGTGATTGCGCTGAACTCGCCGGTGAGCCATCGCATGGGCGCAGTGGGACGCCCGCTGCCCAACGTGGAACTGAAATTTGCGGAAGACGGGGAACTGCTGGTTCGTGGTCCGGCGGTGTTCTCAGGATATTGGCACAAACCTGCGGCGAATG
>WNGR01033746.1_pt1 | contig 10965 bp, 11 predicted proteins | sample 5407581 | NCBI WGS metagenome assembly WNGR01 (sample SAMN13153383, study PRJNA577476) | soil metagenome | isolation source: 80 cm soil or saprolite under Garry oak tree replicate 2 | place: USA:California | collected 2016-06-15 | reverse complement strand
CGCTCGATCATTAGGGCCACTCGGCTGCACCTGTTACCAGGTCTGCACATGTGGTCTATCCACCAGGTGGTCTACCTGGGATCTTAGCGGTCTGCTAGCAGACCGAGGCAAGCGTGATCTTGGGAGCGGCTTCGCGCTTAGATGCTTTCAGCGCTTCTCCTTTCTGGACGTGGCTACTCAGCTGTGGCGGAGGCCCGCCAACTGACGCACCAGCGGTCCAGCCATCTCGGTCCTCTCGTACTGGAGATGACAGCCCGCACGCTTGCTGCGCCCACGACGGATAGAGACCGAACTGTCTCACGACGTTCTGAACCCAGCTCGCGTGCCGCTTTCATGGGCGAACAGCCCAACCCTTGGGACGTACTTCCGCCCCAGGATGCGACGAGCCGACATCGAGGTGCCAAACCTTGCCGTCGATGTGAACTCTTGGGCAAGATCAGCCTGTTATCCCCGGGGTAGCTTTTATCCGTTGAGCCACACTCCTTCCACCCGGAAATGTGGGATCACTAAGTCCGACTTTCGTCCCTGCTCGGCCTGTCCGCCTTGCAGTCAAGCTCCCTTGTGCCTTTACACTCTGCGGGTGGTGTCCATTCACCCTGAGGGAACCTTTGAGCGCCTCCGTTACCCTTTGGGAGGCGACCGCCCCAGTCAAACTACCCACCTGGCCCTGTCTGCCCACCGGCTGACGGTCGAGCATGAGAGGCAATGTCAGATGAGAGTGGTATTTCAGTGTTGCCTCCCCCCTGCCCGCAAGCAAGGGTTCGCTGGCTCCCACCTATGCTACGCACACCTGGCCTCGTCTCCAGGCCACGCTGTAGTAAAGCTCCACGGGGTCTTTTTGTCCTGTCGTGGGAAACCCGTATCTTCACGGGTACTGCAATTTCGCCGAGTCCTCTGTCGAGACAGCGCTCAAGTCGTTACTCCTTTCGTGCGGGTCGGAACTTACCCGACAAGGAATTTCGCTACCTTAGGACCGTTATAGTTACGGCCGCCGTTCACCGGGGCTTCGCTTGGGGGCTACGCACACCCCGCCGCTTCACCTTCCGGCACTGGGCAGGAGTCAGCCCCTATACGTCGGCTTTCGCCTTCGCAGAGACCTGTGTTTTTGGTAAACAGTCGCTTGAGCCAGTTTCCTGCGGCCCTCTCACCCTCTCTCGTGACGAGAGACAGCTAGCAGGGCACCCCTTCTTCCGAAGGTACGGGGTCATGTTGCCGAGTTCCTTGACAGAGGGTCACTCGTTCACCTGGGGAGAGTTCCCCCTACCTACCGGTGTCGGTGTGCGGTACGGGCAGAGTCAGTTCTGGCTAGCGGCTTTTCTGGGCGGCCTGGGGGCAGCGGACTTCCGTCTTGTTGCCAAGACTCGTGCCGACCGTCATGCGCCTGCGACCGGGGTTTGCCTCGGTCGCGCACTTCGGCTGGGCAGCCCCTCCTGTCCATTCGAGGGGTTCCACCTCCCTACCGCGTCCCCGCCTTGCTCGTAGTGAACTGCTCTGGTGCAGGAGTATGCACCTGCTTTCCATCGCCTACGACTCTGATGTCCTCGGCTTAGGACCCGACTAACCCTGGGACGACGGCCGTTGCCCAGGAACCCTGAGGTCTTCGGTGTCAGTGGTTTCTACACTGATTACGCTACTCATTCCGGCATTCGCACTTCTCTTAGCTCCACCAGTGCTCACGCTCTGGCTTCCCAGCCCTCGAGAACGCTCCCCTACCATCCGCAGCAGAGCGGGCCAGGCTCCTGGCTCGCCTCTCCCCTCTTGCAAGGGGGCGGGCGCCCCAGGTCGGCTCGGTATCTGCGGATTCAGAGCTTCGGTCCCATGCTTGAGCCTCGCTACGTTGTCGGTGCCAGCTCACTCGACCAGTGAGCTATTACGCACTCTTTCAATGATGGCTGCTTCTAAGCCAACATCCTGGCTGTTTTAGCGAACTGACGGCCTTTGACACTGAGCATGGAGTTGGAGACCTTAGCTGCTGATCTGGGTTGTTTCCCTTTTGACGATGAAGGTTAGCCCCCACCGTCTCACGCACGCACGCACGCTGCTGGCATTCGCAGTTTGGTTGGACTTGGTAACCAGCACTTGGCCCCGCGCCCATCCAGCGCTCTACCTCCAGCAGCAACTTCTTGCGTGGCTGCACCTCAATGCATTTCGGGGAGAACCAGCTATCTCCACGTTCGATTGGCATTTCACCCCTATCCACAGGTCATCTCCCAGTTTTGCAACACTGGTGAGTGCGAGCCTCGACGGACTTTCACGTCCGCTTCACTCTGCCCATGGATAGCTCACGTGGTTTCGGGTCGCATCCGCGCCACCGCTCCACCGAAGTGGAGAGGCGCCCTGTTCAGACTCGGTTTCCCTATGGCTGCCCAGCTATAGCGCTGGTTAACCAGGCGACGAGGATGCACTCGCCGGATCATTCTCCAAGAGGCACGCCATTAGCCCGCCTCCCCACAACAGGGAGGCAAGAGCCTCTGACGGCTGGTGAGTACGAGGTTTCAGGGTCTCTTTCATCCCCCTCACGGGGTGCTTTTCACCTTTCCCTCACGGTACTAGTTCACTATCGGTCGCTGAAGGTGTTTAGCCTTGGAGGGTGGTCCCCCCAGCTTCCCACAAGGTTTCACGTGCCTCGTGGTACTCAGGATACCAGTCAGAGCGCGCTCCCGGACTCCCTACTGGACTCTCACCATCTGTGGTGGGGCGTTCCAGCCCCTTGGGGTGGGGGTGCGTGCTCCTGCGGCTGGTCCTACAACCCCAGTCCGTCCTCGAGAGGACGGGCTGGTTTGGGCTGTTCCCGGTTCGCTCGCCACTACTACGGGAATCTCGCTTGATTTCTCTTCGTCGGGCTACTGAGATGTTTCAGTTCGCCCACGGCCCTCCGACCTGCCTATAGATTCGGCAGGCGGTCTCCAGACATCACTCTGGAGGGTCTGGAGGGGTTGCCCCATTCGGATACTCAGGGCTCCTCGCTCGCATGCAGCTCCCCCTGAACGTTTCGCCGGTCTCCGCGTCCTTCATCGGCCTTCAGCGCCGAGGCATCCACCTCGTACTCTGTCTAACTTGTTCGTGTTCTGTTCTCTTTTGCCTTTCCTTGCCTCCCTGCCCTGCTATGCTCCACTCTAATTGGTGGCAAAGCATGACGGGCTGCGCAGTCGACATTGCTATTGTTCTCTCTTCTGTTTTTTCCTCTTCCCCTATATTCCTCTTCCTCTCGGCAAAATTGAAGTAATTTCTCTATTCAGTTCTTAAGGTACACGAGGTTCTGGGAATGCTCCCTAACACCTCAAGAGTGGAAATCAGCAGAACTCCTGGTTATCGAGTTCGCAGGTTCGCCGTTCGTCTGTAAAACATCGACGACTGCCTGGTTGAAGCAGCCCATCGATGATCGACCTGGGAGTGCATCGTGTTTCCACGATGAGCCTTCCCTAGAAAGGAGGTGATCCAGCCGCACCTTCCGGTACGGCTACCTTGTTACGACTTCACCCCAATCACCAACCCCACCTCAGGTGTTGCCGACTTTCGTGGTGTGACGGGCGGTGTGTACAAGACCCGGGAACGTATTCACCGTGGTGTGCTGACCCACGGTTACTAGCAACTCCGACTTCATGCAGGCGGGTTGCAGCCTGCAATCTGAACTGAGACCGAGTTTGCGGGGATTGGCTGCCCCTCGCGGGTTGGCAACCCGTTGTCTCGGCCATTGTAGCGTGTGTGTAGCCCAGGACGTAAGGGCCGTGCTGACTTGACGTCATCCCCACCTTCCTCCACGTTTAGCGTGGCAGTCTCGTCGGACATATGCAACCGACGATGAGGGTTGCGCTCGTTGCGGGACTTAACCCAACACCTCACGGCACGAGCTGACGACAGCCATGCAGCACCTGTGCTCCTGTCCCGAAGGAAGCGCTCTCTCTAGCGTGCTCAGGAGCATGTCAAACCCTGGTAAGGTTCTGCGCGTTGCTTCGAATTAAACCACACGCTCCGCTGCTTGTGCGGGTCCCCGTCAATTCCTTTGAGTTTTAATCTTGCGACCGTACTCCCCAGGCGGACCACTTCATGTGTTAACTTCGGCACGCAGCGGGTCGATCCGCCGCACACCTGGTGGTCATCGTTTACAGCCAGGACTACCGGGGTATCTAATCCCGTTCGCTCCCCTGGCTTTCGCACCTGAGCGTCAGAGACGAGCCAGGACATTGCCTTCGCCTTTGGTGTTCCTCCGGATCTCTACGCATTTCACCGCTCCACCCGGAATTCCCTGTCCCTCTCTCGTTCTCAAGTCGGGCAGTCTTCCCGAATCTTCCTCAGTTAAGCCGAGGACTGTCACCGGGAACTGGCCAGACCGCCTGCGTGCCCTTTACGCCCAGTAACTCCGGACAACGCTCGCCCCCTACGTATTACCGCGGCTGCTGGCACGTAGTTAGCCGGGGCTTCTTCCGGTGGTACCGTCCGAACCTCGTCCCACCGAAAAGCAGTTTACACTCCGAGGAGCGTCCTCCTGCACGCGGCGTTGCTCGGTCAGGCTTGCGCCCATTGCCGAAAATTCCTCACTGCTGCCTCCCGTAGGAGTCTGGGCCGTTCTCAATCCCAGTGTGGCTGATCATCCTCTCAGACCAGCGACCGATCGTCGCCTTGGTGGGCCTTTACCCCACCAACCAGCTAATCGGACGCGAACCCCTCCTCAAGCGCCCTCTCCGAAAAGAGAGCTTTGCTTGCCCAAAGGCAAGCCTATGCGGTCTTGTCGGCGATTTCTCGCCGGTATTCCTCACTTGAGGGCAGGTATCCACGCGTTACTCACCCGTCCGCCACTCCCTCCATCCCGAAAGATGGAGGACGTTCGACTTGCATGTGTTAGGCACGCCGCCAGCGTTTATCCTGAGCCAGGATCAAACTCGCCATCCATGGTTCTATTTCACTCCCCCAGCATGGGAGGAGGAAAGGTGCATGTGTTGGTGAGCGATCCAGTCCAAGCTACTGTCGGTGCCACCCCGTGTGAGGTGGGCACCGGCAGCACCTGGCTGTTCGCATTCACTCTCTGTTGTTGACAGTAACGTGAATCTACAAACCTCTTTATCAGGTCTTGCTGCTTTCCACTCTTCAATTGTTAAGGTCCCTGGAAGTAAGGCGTACTTACTTCTCCATCGTCTTAAAGACAAGAATAAAACCCTCCAACCGCCTTCCTATTCTGTTTCAAGGAATTGGTTGTTTGGGTTTTTGTACTGCTCCCGGCGTTACACCCTGAGGTTACCGGAACAGAGGTTGACTTGCTAGAAGTTTTTACCCATCTCGTCTTTATCGGCGACCACGGTATTATGGCACAGGTGTTAGAGGATGTCAAGGGTTTTTTGGCGAGTTTTCGCATTTTTACAAAAATTCATTTTGGATTTGGGGGATATCCTAGAAATGAGAGGGAGACCCGAAGTACCCACAAGGGGTGCCCTACAGATGAATTTATGCTATACTGCACGTGGTAGTGTTTTTTTGTAACCAATGAAGAAGGAGCTTATTATGACTGGAATGCGCAATGTCGTCTCCACTTTGACGTCTGATGGCCAAGAGGTAATGGGACCGGAGGTGTTGCTCTGGCACTATCCTGATAACAACATCCTGAATGGTTCCCTGCTCACTGTGGAGAGTAACCACTTTTGTGTGCTTAAGTCGCGTGGTGCGATCCTGAATGTCTACGAGACTGGGCAGTATCCCATCCAGACGCCCGATCGGCCTCTCTTTGGTAATATCCAGCAGGCGTTCTATGGCGGACAGAGCCCCTGGCAGTATGAGGCACTCTACATCAACCGGTCCAAGCTTGTGCTCAAAACAAGCGGCATGGCGCTTTCACGGGAGATGGCGGAGATGACCTATAGTGTGGACTATTATATCCATGTGGAGACCCGTGAGAATGCGGTGCGGCTTGTGCAGCATATGCCATACCGTGGACACATGCTCTCCATACAAGAGGTGAATGCATATGCCAGTCCAGCAATTGAGCAGGCGGTCAACCAGCTGGTGCAGATAACGCCGCTTGAGTCTGTCAACGAGAAGATACATGACCTTTCGCAGATTGTATTTCAGCATCTGCAGCAGTTCCTGACAGTTTATGGCATCTCGCTCGACATGGTCAAGGTGCTGGTACATCCACGCGATGAGCGGATGAAGGCTTTGATTTCGCTGAAAGCGTTTGGCTTGAGTGAAATAGATGCTGTGCGCTACTACACAGCCATGCTTATGGCTGAACGTGGTGTTGTCTCTGCACCCAATATGGCTATTGGCCAGCCATTCCAAATCGGTGGGGTTCAGCCGACTACAAGTGCAGATCGATACACTCTGAATGCTGCCACACCCGCTACTCCCTCCGTACCTCAGCAATCCGTACGTTAGAAGGTGGAAAACGATGAGTTCAGGGCCGTCTAATGAGCTGGTGGTACAACAGTTACAACTGTTGCTGACAGGCTACGGTTATAACTTCTACAACTCAGTGAACCAGGCGCGGGCCGATGATCTGCTGGTGCGTGAACGTGCCAGCTATCACCTGGCACAGGCAGTAGATATGCTGGCGACACTGCGAAGCGAGTACCAGAGCCGATTTATCCCTCCATTGACACGGGCCAATCCTGATCCACCCCAGGAGGCACTGGCGCGGGTACGTGAAATTGAGTCAATCCAGCAAGCGATCTCGAATAGTGAGACCCATATTCGGGGTATGTCAGTGCCGACGCAGGACCGCATCTGGTGGCGCTTTCGCCAGGAACAGGCTCTGCTTGCCCAGTTACTCAGTTTCGACCTTGCCCTGGTGCGAACCAGTGAACAAATCTATCAGTATGTTACCCAGCTGACTCCCGAAGCCTGGAATAGCCAGGGAAGTACGCTCCTGCGTCAACTGATACAACAGCTGACACAGGTGATACGGGAGCGTGAACGCTTCCTGTTACTTCAGGTGTGAAGGAGTTTTTAAAGATTCCATGACAATAGAGAGGCCCACGGCATGGGCTTCTCTATTGTCGTGGAACCCTCAGCTTTAGCTTACCAGGATGGCACGATAGTTACCGGGTAGCGAACACCTGGCATAGAGTTTTGCCAGCAACTGCTCCTGGTCAGCGACAGAGACTTTTCCTGTGGAGCAGGACATTGTCAGTGTAATTGCCCCCATTGAAAGGTCCTGGCGGATTGGCTTGGGATGCCCATTGAGATCAAGGATACCCATAGGCCATTTTCCGTCCGCTAGAACGAAGTCCTGTCCACTGAAGTAGAAGAAGGGTACTCTATAATGGAGTGTAGTTTGGACATCGGTGATCAGTGTGAGGATATGCGAAACGGCCACCTCGTAGGAACTATAGGGATTAATGCCACAGCCTTTGAAGCAGCCGGTGCCTTCTATCACCCAGAGATGCTTTCCCAGCGCCCCACTATTTAAATCAACCCCGAACTGCTGTGCCCAAAAGACAAATAACCAGTAGAGACTGTTGACGCTGTCACTGGGGTAGCCATTGTGCCAGCTATCGATCAATCCAATGGCATGTGAGCGCCATCTCCAGCTACCTCCTGGATGTACCTGAGTATTCATCGCGTACTCCATTTCATTGAGGTAAGCTGCCTGGTCCACCAGAGGTTGGTAGTCGATACCGCCGACATGGGGATCCAGTGAGCCCATAAGTACGGGAATATCAGGATTGACCGCGTGCATAGCATGTTCGCAGAGGTCGTAGAACTTCGCAAAGCGATCAGGTGGGATGTAAATGGTTGCGGGCGGATCGTACTTCATCTGCTCATTGCCACACTGAACTGCATCGGCACCACCTTGAGCCGCATCGTTGAGGGGAGCCGTGTTAAAGAGTTTGGGTCCACTCGTTCCCTGGCAGACGATCAGCAGGACACGAATCCCCTGGCTATGGTAGTTTTGGATGGTAGTCTTCAGCACATCTCCTTTGAATGGGCCCGCCACACAGTTTGGATAGCTAATGCGTATCCAGGGAATATTTGGAAAGGGAATATTCGGGGCACCATTTACACCCAATATTGTTCCTGGGTCCTGTACTGGAGGCAACGTTGGTACTGGTGTGGGAGTTGGTGTCGGCGTCGGGGTTGGTGGAATGGTTGGTGTTGGTGTTGGTTTGGGCGTGGCAGTTGCTGTCTTTGATTGCTGTCCTGCCCCAAGCTGGCATGCAGTCAGCAAAATGCCACTGATAACTAGCGTAGTAAGTAGAATAAAGAAATAAGCTTTTAGATCTTTCAGTAGAGCCACGTCTTTTGCATCCCTTCTAAATTCGCTGGCAATCTTCAAAAATATAACGTGAATCCTCCCAATAGGTTCTCTCTCGAGATTAACTTACGCCATATGCAAGTTTCTCCTTTAAGTGCCGCCTGAGGCGGCAAGGGTGCCCTTCTCCCTCGTGCCCCTTCCCATCTGGCCTTCCCTAAAAAACCTACCCGTGTAAGCACCCCCGCGCCCCGCCAGGGGCGGCTGCCCCTGGACCCTGCTGGCAAAAACTTGCACATCGGGTTAACTTGTTAAAACACTGAGGTAGTTAGCTGGCAGTGAACAACCAGAGTACAGTTTCGCCAATAGCTGTTCCTGATCGATCACTTTTACCTCTCCGGTGGAACAGGACATCGTGAGTGAGCGTGCTCCCAGTGCTAGATCTTGACGAAGTGCCTTGGGATGGCCATTCATATCAAGGATACCAATAGGCCATACTCCATCGGACAAGAGGAAGTCCCTGCCACTGAAGTAAAAGAAAGGTACCCCGTAGTGTAGTGCGGTTTGTACATCTGTAATCAGTGTCAGAATATGTGAGACAGCTACTTGATAGGCATTATTCTGATCAAGACCGCAGTCTTTAAAGCAGCCTGTGCCCTCAGAGACCCAGAGATGTTTGCCAAGCTGGCCACTGTTAAGATTCACATGGAACTGTTGTGCCCAGAAGACGAAGAGGTGGTAGAGGCTGTTGACACCATCGTTAGGGTAGCCATTGTGCCAGCTATCAATCAATCCTACAATTTGTGAGCGCCAGCTCCAGTTACCTCCTGGATGGACAGAGGTGTTCATGGCGTTCTGCATAGCATCGAGGTAGGAAACCTGGTTGAGCAGAGGTTGATAGTCAATTCCACCAACATGGGGATCAAGTGTACCGAGCAAAACAGGAATTTCAGGACGGGCAGCATGGATGATCCGTTCACAGAGATCATAGAACTTTGCAAAATCTTCCGATTTGACATAATCAGTTGCAGGAGGATCGTACTTCATCTGCTCATTGCCGCATTGAACCGCATCAACGCCACTGGAAGCAACATCGTTAAAGGGAGCGGGGTCAAGGAGTGCATTCCCTGACTGTTGGCAGATAACAAACAGTATACGGACACCCTGGCTATGTAGTACTCGTACCATGTGCCTTAATCCCTCATAATACAAGTGAAAGGAACCACAGGTGGGGTAGCTGAGGCGTACCCAGCGAATCCCTGGATAGAAAGTATAGGGGTCACTACTTATACCCATTATTGAGCGCGGGTCCTGCACTGGGGGCAGGGTGGATGTTGCTGATGTGCCTTCCCCAATCGACGTGGGTGTGAGCGCTGATGTCGCGGAGATAGGTGTGTTCGAATCAGGTGTTGATGCCGCAAAGCGTAATTTCTGTGCTGTAACAGCCGTTTGATATATAAACCCTACCAATAACGTACTTCCCAGCAGGACAAGGATGACGGCAAGAATAATCAAAGACGTTCTCTTCAGCTTATTCAGCAGGTTCACGTGCTTTTCTACCTCTTCTCATCATTGACCATTGTTGGCATGTCTATACTACCACTGAGATGCGAAAAAATCCATGTCATTTGTCGTTTCCAAAACTATTGTACCATGAGGAGTAGAGGTTATTTGCCTATACAAAACTCGCTGAAGATGCGCTCAAGCAGGTCTTCGCTTGCTGTCTCTCCGGTGATCTGGCCGAGTGCGTGGTAAGCAGCCTGTAGATCAATGGAGACAAAATCAAGAGGCAGTCCTTCTTCAAGTGTCGCAAGTGCCGCTTGTAAGTGTGAAGCTGCCTGGCGAAGAGCCTCCTGGTGGCGAGCACTGGTGACTAGAACGCTTTCACGATGAACTGCTTTGCCAGCCAGCACGATGTCGGCAACGGTCTCTTCCAGTCTGGGCAGTCCGGCCCCTGTGAGTGTCGATGTGACGACGAGTGGGGCACCAGGCCACATTTTGCTTACTTCAGCAACCTCTAATCGTTGGGGACGATCTGCTTTGTTTATGACGAGGACGAGCGATCTACCTCCACCACCATCCCCTCCAAAGCCCATCGTTTGCAATTCATCCGAGACACGCCGATCGTGCTCTGTCAAAGGCTCTGAGCCATCAAAGACAAACAAGACGACTTCGGCACTTTCAGCGGCGGCACGACTTCGCTGCACGCCTATCTGCTCAATCGGGTCATCTGTAGGTGTAATACCTGCCGTGTCGATGAGGTGGAAAGGAATGCCGCGCAGATTTGCTGCCTCTTCTACAGTATCGCGAGTTGTGCCTGCGATAGGGGTGACGATGGCTCGTTCTGTACGCAACAGGGCGTTGAGCAGGCTAGACTTGCCGACGTTTGGTCGACCAATGATCACGGTACGCAACCCTTGCCGGTAGAGGCGACCCTGTTCTGCACCAGCGAGTAGACTATCGACCTGCTGTTGGGCGCTCAAGATCAAAGGACGGAGCTGTTCGGGTTGGGGTATGGGCACCTCTTCTTCGGGGAAGTCGATGCTGGCCTCGATACGTGCCAGCACCCCAAGTACAGCGTGACGTGCCTCCTGTACCTGTTGGGAGAGACGCCCACGAAGCTGTTGCATGGCCAGGCGCAGACCTGCCTCTGTTTGTGAGCTGATCAGGTCCATGACCGATTCGGCCTGGGCGAGATCGAGCCGTCCATTGAGGAATGCTCGCAAAGTGAACTCGCCAGGATTCGCCATACGCGCTCCCTGGCTCAGAAGTAAACGCAGCAT
>WNGR01008321.1_pt1 | contig 10965 bp, 17 predicted proteins | sample 5407581 | NCBI WGS metagenome assembly WNGR01 (sample SAMN13153383, study PRJNA577476) | soil metagenome | isolation source: 80 cm soil or saprolite under Garry oak tree replicate 2 | place: USA:California | collected 2016-06-15 | reverse complement strand
TCACCTAATTAATATGGTAAGATAGGCCAACCGCATACTTAGGAATGTCATCAAGGCTTAGAAAGGTAATGAGACATTTCATTTCTTCTAGTTCTTGAGTGCTGGCTGATATGAGTCAACTGTCACATGAATTGACCATTATGGAGCTAGTCCTGAATAGTATTACAATGGACTCTAACCTCTTACCCAGATGTAGGGAACAAATGACTATGCACTATGGCAATAATGGGCCCAGAATGGTGTAACAATGGACTTCTGATCTCTAGCCTAGAAGCAGGCAGCATGGATGATGCGACGTCATGATAGGTGCAACGACAGGGACCTTCAACGGCTGCTGGGCAACTGTACAATAGCCTTTGGAGTTTTTCCATCCAGTAGGTAAGTGTTCCATTAAGGAGAACAATGTACGTCAGAAGCACTGGATACTGACTCTAATCCTAGTGCACGAGTGAATTTGTGATCTCAATGTGGCGTATGTGTGGTGGAGATGTTGCTGGCCACTGTCCTGTGCTTTTGATCCTGAGTTCTACATGCTGAGGAGGTCTATACATTGTTATCCCATTCAGTCTAGACAGTGCACAGATGCTGCAAGCCCTAAGCAGAGCCATCTACAGTCTGCTGTTGTAGTCCCATGGTGTGTGAATGAACTCAAATGAGGCATGCTTTATGTTGTTTGTTATTGACAAAAAGCCAATTTCCAACCAACCCAACTTCACGAGGAGTGGTGATCATCAAGTTACTGCGATTATGCCATGGTCATGTGAATGCCCTCACTTTGCTGGAGGTCAAAGGTCCATCTTCTTCATTGACTGCGGCAAGTACATGTCCTGTGACGGTGTGTGAGTAGGAAGGTGGCATGATCCCACCAAGAGTGACACTAGTGCAGTAAGGAGTACAAGCGCAAGGCTTGGCGAAAGCAACAGTGCTGTGTGGACACTGGCAACTTATGCAAGGTGGCAAGTCTCAAGTGTCAACAGCAGCGATTTCAAGATCCATGAATATGCACACAGTGGGAGAGACTGTCAGCATACCCTAGTCAAGGGGCCGCAATTGCATGGACTTCAGTAGCTTGTCTAGACAACAAGGATTACCCTGTGTACCAGAAGACAAGTTTGCAACTCATGCGACAGTGTGTGCAACAAACACGACTTGACTCAAAATACCAGTGCAGTTGCGCAAGAAAGCTGTCACTGCGCAAGATGTATTGACAGCGTCAAGATTTGGTGAACTGCATGGAAGATGGCAACAGCCCAAGAAGTGCAAGAGGTGCAATAGTCATCCACTATAATGTGTGTGACACCAGTGGCTCCATCCACTAGCTGCCCCAGCCAGCCAACGGCAATGCAAAGTGTCCTGAGTTGGTCACCAAACAACTGGATCACACACTGCAGTCTTTGGACTCTGTGACCACCAAGTATCTGTCATTTCTCCTAGCCATGCTGAAACAGTCATTCATTTATCGATCGTTCTCCATAGTGTCCATGTAAAACCAAAACTCATGTAGTTGAGTCTTATATACATTTGACAAGGGCTTTGAAGTGCCTCCTAGATCTGCTATCATACGGATATCACATGTGCTACTTGTATTCCATGATCTTCGGTAACCTTCCATCGCTGACTGATGTATGTGTCCATGACTAATTACCTCTTATGCCATAGTCATCACTGGTGAGTAAGAGTCTGGATCTGTGCCATAACACTCATGCGCATGCAGGCGCTGACTGCACTGACCCCATTGCCAGTGTAACCCACCAGCCCTGTTGCCTCAACATCCAACACCTGCTCTTGTTGCTGGCCTGATGCCACTGCAACCACCACTACCCAGACTGTTGCAGCCCCAACAGCTGCAGCTGGACCCACCCCCACCTGAAAACATTCAGATAAGTTTTTTTTGTTTTTTCCTTCTCATCTTGACCTGACAGGGCAATGGTGGCCATATCACTGCTGTCAGCTCCACCTCCCTCACCCACATGTAGGCCATCCTGCTTGCACACCATACTGTCAAAACTGCAGCCTGCCACTGCAACGACCTTGTTGCCACCCCAACTGTGGCTGCTTCAGCCACCACTACCTCAACTGTCATCACCCCAACTGCCACTGCCATCACCCCAGTCACCATGCCCTGACCATCACTGCCCCAACTGCTGCCACCACCCCAATTCTGTCACCACCGCCACACCAACTGCCCCCCTGCCCCCTGTATCACCTGGCCCTCACTTGCAACACCACCCCTCCTACACTAGTACTAGTTCCATGTATTTATTTAAATGCCAAATATATTACAAATCTGGTGTGACTGTGACCTAATGTGACCTGACTATCAGATGACTAATACTTGACTGCCATTTGACTTCCATAGTCAGCTGGAAGTCAATAAAAGTCAAGTAAAAGTCAATTGACTAATTGACTACACATTGTCTGTATGAACACTGGAAGCACACTGGAAGCAGCTGTATGAACACTGGAAGCAGCCAGGATCCAGTCACCCTCCCCTGTTTAGGACAGAATCAAACTGGTGCCAGTTGTGAAACTGGCATACTGGTGTACTGGCTCCAGTACATCCAGGACATTCCAGGTCATTTAATAAATTGCTGATGAAGTTGTGACCAAGTTTCACCATAGTCCTCCCAAGGGCCCAGGCATTGGTATGCCAGAGAGAGGCACTAGGGGATTCTCCACCTATTTAACTTGGTGAGATAGATTAGTTTAACTGGTAAAAGAAGGGGGTCAATGACCTGCATCACAGGCAAGTCTACATGTGAGTGCTTTGTGTAAGCAAAGGCTGCCCTCTTCACCTCACCAAACAGACAGACCTGACTGATGCTACATGTTGTGGTGGACCACAGCTACTGCTGTGGCCATTCAGGACATCATGGTAACAGTGCACAGTGGGTCTCTCTCTTCACTCCACCTCCTGGCAACAAGGATTGCAACAACAATCACAGCTTACAGAAAGCCTCTGTTAGATGGCAGGTCCACCAACCCTGAAACAAACATCACATTATTCAAGAAGGTGCATGCAGTGTCACATTGCCACTAAATGTCAGCCCAACTTAGGCTTGGTACAGCATGCGACACTTAATGCAATGTAGGCACACATGGACTTCTCTTGTCACATGGTATGGATAGTCACTTGGTCTTCAACACGAGGATGGAGACAATGGTCATGATCTTGGGTGACAAAGGGAGAAAGGGAGATGGAGCCCTTATATCTTGCAGAGTAGAGAGAAGATAGGTGGTGATTTAAGAAGACCAAGCTGGAGTCTTGGTCTTCCATGACTACATCTTAAGTACTACAAGAAGAGGGCTTTGAAGTGCCTCATGAAACCTGAACCCTACTACCGCTATCCTAGGATCGAGTCATACTACTGTACATGTGATGTGCCCACACAGGACCATCTCGTTTTGCCATAACACGTCATCCACAAGTCCTTCATTCCTTTCCTTGATTTGTGTGAGTGCATCAGCCATCTCCAACCATCGAATGGCTCCCAACTTAGCTGATGCAAGTTGCCCCCATGCATCCTCATTCTCCACAAGGACCTGCTCCATCCACTCAAGCTCCACTGTGAGGATGTGGAAGCAATGAACTTCTGTGGTCAGTGACAAGTCTCCAACTCACTCCACCATCCTATCCATCAGGTCTCGGCCCTCCACATCCACCTTGAGGACATCCAACTCTGCTGTGGTGTAGGTGGGCTTACCATCATATTTGTAGATGGGAGAGGCATACAGGGGCTTGCTGTACACCTTGTCGGTGTCATCGTGTAGCCCGATGACAATGGGGCTTGGAGCCATGATGGCTTGCATGTACTGGGCTTGTTGTGTGGCCTTGCCGCGTCCCTGACATATGGGGTAGTCAATGTAATTGACTCCCTCGTTGCGCTTGAACCTGATGGGGGCATTGCACCATGGTTGCACGGGCATGAAGCTCCACTTGTATAGCGGGAAGCCCTGGGTGTTGAGAGTGTATGGGGTCTCATCAGGGTCATCAGTGTCATGATGGTTCTTTATGAAGGGGTGCTCATCTGGGTACCAGTCCTTCAGACTGGTGGTGCGACTCCATGGGCCTCACATTGCTGGTGTGCTTGCCAGCGCTGTGCTTCCCAGGCTGCTTTGGCAGTGTTTCTCTTGTATGCAGCTTGCACAAACTGTTCCTCCTTCCATTGTTGGCACATCTTCTTCACGCGCTGATACTCCTGCTCCCTCCAGGCACGGCGGCATGTGCAGTATTCCTTCAGCTTCCCAAAGCTCATGATTGAGCGCTTGGGTGTTGGCTTGATGAGAAGGGGTGGCTCCCATCCCATCAGGGTCCGACACTTGTTGCAGTATGGGAGATAGTGCACATGGGGGCACTGGTCACATTGCCACTTCTGGGAACATGTCTCGTACTTGAGCCAACTCTCCTTTGGTGAGGGGAGCAGTGAGCTCATTCTCGTCAGTGACATGGGGGTGGAGGTATTTCTTGATGCATAGTTCTTGTGCCTCTTCACAGGTGATAAGTTGGGAGTCCAACTCAGCTCCGAAGATACACTCAGGTGATCCAAGGTAGTAAGCGTTGACATCATCATGGGACATGGGAGAGGATTTGAGAGAAGGATAGTGAGTTTGAAAGGGGAGGATACAGTACTTGCCGGTTATCCCTGCACTTATATGGGTTTCTGTGGTGGAGTTTAGTTTTTTGAACTCCCTTATCTTCTCAGGGGCATGTACGTCCTTTTGATTGATCCACTTGTTATCTGAGTTAGGATACCCCTTCCATTTGACCAAATATTGAAGGGTGCATCTCCTGCCGTACCACCGAGAGTCTAGAATCTTCTCGACTTCATATTCTTCTTGATTGTCAATCAGGTCTGGAGGTGGCCTAGAATAATTTGGGCCGTGGATCATGGTCTCGTGGTATGGTGTGAGAAGATTGATGTGAAAAATGTCATGAATGCTCCACTGTGTGGGAAGTTTTAATCGATAGTTGACAGGCAACATCACCTGGACTATCGTAAAGGGGCCGTGTCACTTGGGCGTAAGCTTGACTGCCAGCTGATTTGTCCTCAAGTGACGTCCTTCTAGCCACACGAGGTCTCCTTCCTTGTATTTGGGCGTATCTTTGTTCTTAACCCATGATCTTTGTGCCTTGATCATCAGTTCTTGGGCGTGTTGCCTTACTTCTTTGAATTGTTCCGTTCGCAGTGCCACCTGAGGGACAGGGGAAGGCTTATTGATCCAATCAGCATGTGGGTTAAATCCATATAGTAGGAAGAAAGGGGACTCTCCCATTGTCTCATTGGGCTAATTGTTGTGCATGAATTCAGCCATTGGTAGATAAGACCATCAGTTATCTTGACACTCATTGACCCAGAACCTCAGATATTGTTCGAGCCACTGATTGGTCCATTCCAACTGTCCATCCATCCATGGGTGATAGGCCATAGAGATGTTTTGTTGTGTATCTGTACTTTTACACAGTTCTTGGATGAATCTTGCTGTGAACTTTGGGTCTTGGTTGCTGATGAACCTATGGGGTAGTCCAAACTGCAGGAAGATGTGTTTCAGGATCAGTGCTGCGGTTTCTTTGGCCATCATGGCTTCTTTGCATGGGATGAATAGTGTGGTTTTGGTGCAGTCGTGATTGGTTATCGTAAGTATGGCATCATATCCCTGTGAGATTGGCAACTTAGTAATGAAGTCCAGGGCAACTGTTTTGAAGGGCATAGCTTCAGGTTTCGGATATCTCAGTTGGAGTGGTGCTTTTGTGGGTTGCATATTGATCTTGTTTCACTGACATTCCGCATGTATTCCACCACGTCTTTGAGCATGTTAGGCCACCAGTACCTTCGACTTGCTAGTTGAGTGGTTTTCTTGATCCCTGGGTGTCCATATACTGGGGAATTGTGGTGAGTGTGTATCAAGGTGCATCAATGTTGTACTCCCCCAGTGACCACTCATCTTCCATCCTTATACCATACATTGTCGATCCTCTTCAACTTGTGCACATCGATCCATGGTTTCAGGACTCCCAATTCCTGTTGATATATTGGATTGGCTGGTTCCATCTCTTCTTGGGATACAACTTGTTGTAAGGATGGGATTCTTTCTTCTCGCATTCCTCTTGCAAAGACTCTGTCTGGTAATACAACTACATTGGTGTTATCTTCTTCACCTTTGTCGTATTCTGGTCGCCTTAACAGGGCGTTGGCCCTTCCATTCATTTTCCCTGGTATGTGCCATATTTCAAAGTCATATTCTGAAAGTTCGAGCACTTCCCTTGCTACCCGCTGTGATATTTTTTGTGGTAACCTCCAATATTGTAGATTGAGGTGGTCTGAGTATATAATGACTTTGTGGGGTGATCCTGCCAGTAGCAGTCACCAGTTGCGAAGGGCCATGACAATGGCAAGCAGTTTGAGGTCGTATATGTCATAATTTCATTGAGCTTCATTGAGTGTCGTGGAGTAGTATCCTATTGGGTGCTTTTTACCATCCTTTTTACACTGAAGGAGGATGGCTCCTACCGCATATCCTGATGCATCCACTTCTAGTTCAAACTGCTCATTTAGGTCTGTGTGCGCTAGTACTGGTTCTGCTGTGACGTGTGCTTTGAGTGTGTCGAACACTTCTTGTTCTTCCTGTCCCCATCGCCATTCTTGATCTTTCTTTGTTAGTTGGTGTAGTGGTTGTGTGATGTGTGCAAATCCCTTGATGAATGGGTGGTAAAAATTGAAAAATCCAACTGTGTGTCGTACTTCTGTTATGTTTTGTGGTACTTCCCATTTGTCAATGCCAGCAATTTTTACTGGGTCCATGCGTGTCACCCCCTTTTCAAGGATTACCCCCAGGTAATCCATGGAGGGTGTGTGGAAGGTGCATTTTTCTGGTTTGAAGAAGAGATTGTGATCCACTGCGACTTGAAGTACATCGCTCACCGCAGCCGTGTGATCTTCCATATTTGTCTGTGTTGTGATTCCTATGTCATCCATGTAGACGTGAATGGCGGTCCCTCGTGATTCATGTTTGAGGATGATGTCACAATAGATGTAGTTCATCATAGTTTGAAATGTGGTGGGGGAGTTGGTGAGTCCAAAGTACATGACTGTTGGTTCGTATAGTCCATATCATGTTTTGAAGGCTGCTTTTGGTTTGTCACCTTCTCGTATGCGTACATTGTTGTACCCCCATCGAACATCCAATTTGGCATAAATATGAGCATTGCTCAAGTCTCTTATCAGGTCTGTGATCAGGGGAAGGGGATACTGGTTATGTATCATGAGTGCATTGATCTTTCAATAGTCTTGTACTGGTCGAAGTTTGCCATCTTTTTTCTTGATAAAGAAGAAAGGGGACGCATATGGTGACTTTGATTCTCAGATGTACCCTTTCTCCATTTCTTTGGTGAGAAATTCTTGCACTGCTTGATCCTCAGTTCAGTTCATTGGATACACCTTGCAGTCTACTGAGTCAGGTGCATCCTTCTTGAACTCTATGGCATGATCCCAGGCCCTCTTTGGGGGGTACCGCTTGGATTCTTCTTCGCTAAAGACTCTCATATACTTCTGGTAGTCTTTGGGTACCTCATTCTTTGTTACATATTGTTGGGCTGTGATAGCCATTTCTGTAGACGTGGTTGCTTTCACCTTTATGTCTCTGCTCATGGTACTTGCAATAATGGGTTCTTTACCGGGTATTCGAGGGTTTACGGACCTTACAACGATTGGGAGTGCTTCCTCATTGATTACAGCACTGGCCCAGTTGAACTGCGGTTCAAAGGTTGACAACCATGGATATCCTAGAAGTATCCCTTCACTGCCGATATTAGTGATGAGGAATTGGAGAGTCCGGTGTCGACTGCTGGTCTGTACATCAAGGTCTGCATATCAAGTGATAAGCCCATCTTTGTTCTCCGTGTTGTCGATATTCCATATTTTCTTGGGTTTGAGGAGTGGTCTTGTCCCTAACCCCATTTTTTGTGCAAACTGTGGACTCATGAAGCAATCAGTTGCCCCTGAGTCTACAAGTCCTTTGATGTCGGCCATTTTGCTACTGGTTCTGATAGAAATGGGAATGCACATGGATTGAAAACACGTAGTTACTATTACAGAATCGAATTTATGAATTGCCCTCACCCAGGCTGATGGGTTCAGGCATTTGAAAAATCCTCCTTGTCGATCAAGTCCCACATTACTAGCTCTTGGACTTCCCCTTCTTCATTGGCGATGCTTTGAAGCCAGGATGTGGCACATTCTTTGGGTGTGGCGCCCCAAGCTACTATGGTTTCCCCATTAATGGTGCTTCAGTTGTCAACGATTGCTTCTTGCCCTTGCATGCAATTCCACATATGTTGGGGACAATTATGACTCAGATGTCCCTTTTTATGACAACTGTAGCACTCAACTTCACTAAGGTCTCTTCATGGACGTCCTCCTCTTCCTCCTTGTCTGGCCAAAAATCCTCCTTGAGGAGCGTATGGGGGAGTGTTGAAATTGATATCTTCACTTCCCATGATCCTTCCTTGGGTTTGTCCTGCTGATGTGTCCATAGCATTTGGATCAGGCAGCTGTCCTTGGGGCATCCATCCTCCTCGCCATGTGGGTTGGTGGTTGGTGCCTCTTCCACGATGTGTGTTGAGTCTGGCCTTGAGGCGCATGTATAGTTGTTGCCTTTGGATGGCCGCATGTTTCCATTGTTCGTATGTGTTAGGCCTGTCCATCTCCAATATCTTTTGATATAGACCCATGGGGAGCCCCTCTGCAAATGTTTCTATGGTTTGTGGCATGTCAAATCGGTAACCGGCCAGCCTTACAAGTTCTTCAAACTTGGCTAGGTATTCGTCAATGTCTTCCCCTTTCATTTTGATCCCTTCTTGAAGGATGGCTTGGGCGTTTTCCTTTTCCATGGTATTAGCAAACCGTCAGGAGAAGGATGCTGTTACTTTGTTCCATAGTCTTTTGTCAGTATCGAGAATTCTGCCTTGCAATTGACGGCTTAGCCACCAGTTGACTGCCACCACATATTCATTAACGTTTGTTCCTTTGATATAAGTTAGGAACAACATAGCTTGTTGATAGGGGTTCATCATGAGGGCATTATTGTTGTTGACGCCCCAATACAAGTCCCATTGATTGATGAACAATTGAGTATTGCTCCAGTTTCCATTGTATATGGTGGGGGCCTCTCCTACAAGTTTGCTGTTTTGGGCTATGGGTGCGATGGCTGGTCCAGGTGGGGGTCCCCATATTCCTCCCAGGAATGCTCCTCCAGGTGGTCCTCCTCTGGGTGGACCTCCTCTGGGTGGACCTCCTCTGGGTGGACCTCCTCCAGGATACCCTCCTCCAGGATATCCTCCTCTGGGAGGGTCATCTTGTGCCATTCGAATTGGTGGGAGATCCAGTATTCTTCTAACTTCTCCACTTGGGGGATCTCCCTGGTCAGGTCCAGTTGCTCTGTAGAGCACTGCCTCGTCATCTACCACATTGATGGTTCGTCTTATTTGATGGCCTGTGTGTTGGTTTATCTCTCCAATTTCCTCTCTGATGGCTTCCATCATTGTAGCCATAGGTGGGAGGATGTGGATGGACTCAGCTAGTTCCACTAGTCAGTCTTCTTCAGTGGTGTTTCCTGCTGCTCCTGACTCTACTGTGTCTTTGGATTCTTCATTTGCTTCCTCCTCTTCGCTTGCAGTGGAGGGTGCCAGAGTTCTTGGCTGTGGGATTGGGTGCCTGTCGATGGGTCCTACTTGTCCTGCTATTTGCACCTCATCTTCAAATATGTTGCACCGATACTTGGGTCCCATTGGTCATACTACATTCCACAAAGCCTCTGGTGCATTCCACGTAATTTCTGTCCAGCACATGAAGTTGTGGTTGAACTCAACTGGGTAATATTGCGATGGTCTTGTGGGGATGTTGATGAAATACCCCATGCTTCCATGTACAGTTCTCCACCTAGCCTCTTTGAGGTATATCAAAGGTATGTCTCATTCTCCTTGGTTGATAATGGAGTAGGGTGAGAACACCCAACGATCTTTGGTAGTGAGGTGCGCCACAATGAGAGCTTCGTCTTGATGTCACATTGCCACTAAACATCAGCCCGACTTAGGCTTGGTATGGCGCGCGACACTTAACGTGATGTAGGCACACATGGACTTCTCTTGTCACGTGGTATGGATAGTCACTTGGTCTTTGACACGAGGATGGAGACAATGGTCACGATCTTGGGTGACGAAGGGAGAAAGGGAGATGGAGCCCTTATATCTCACAGAGTAGAGAGAAGATAGGTGGCAATTCAAGAAGACCAAGCTGGAGTCTTGGTCTTCCACAACTACATCTTAAGTACTACAAGAAGAGGGCTTTGAAGTGCCTCATGAAACCTGAACCCTACTACTGCTATCCTAGGATCGAGTCATACTACTGTACATGTGATCCTAGGCTGACTGATGCGTGTGTCCATGACTAATTACCGCTTACCCATGTAGTCATAACCTATGAGTAAGTGTCTTTCACAGTATTGTGACATGCAGATGGCATGCCCAAGGTGAATATCTAGAGCACATTGCAAATGGTGCATGCATGCTTGGGGTGTGGAGGCACAGTGCTTGGTTGACCCTAATTTTTCTTTTTTGGTTTGATCCACTTATATATTTTTTTTCTTCACTACTTGGGCAGTGGGTGGGAAGGATGGAGCTGGATACTGCTCTTGCTCTCTCTTGCCACACCTATGGAGGCTTGTTTATATTCCATCGTCATGCACCATGCATGTGTTACCAACTCACAAAAGTGAATGCCTGACAGATAATGGGAATTGAATGCTACACCAAATCCATGAGATCTCCAATGCATCAGCAAGAACACATGTTACTGCCAGACTTTTTCCTGGTGACCAGTAGGAAAGTGTCACAAGTATTGCAAGTTCACCAGAGCTACTGGGTTTTTTTGTTTTTAATTTATTTTTTAAAATGATTAGTTCTTTTATTTT
>WNGR01030015.1_pt1 | contig 10966 bp, 4 predicted proteins | sample 5407581 | NCBI WGS metagenome assembly WNGR01 (sample SAMN13153383, study PRJNA577476) | soil metagenome | isolation source: 80 cm soil or saprolite under Garry oak tree replicate 2 | place: USA:California | collected 2016-06-15 | reverse complement strand
ATATTTATGACGCTCTCACCACGGATCGTCCTTACCGCAAAGCGATGGCCCCGGAACGCGCTTTTGCTTTGATGCGTGAGGAGGTAAAGAAGGGCTGGTGGGATGGTGCGCTTGTGGACGAATGGGAAGCCATGCTGCAGACCTCTGTCCTCCAGAACTGATCGATACAAGGCACCCGACTTCCGCAGCAGCCTGAACGCTATGCGCGCGCTTAGCTGACCCGTTTTGCTTTCGTCCCGCTTCCAAGGTTCTCGCACCATCCCGACCAGATACTCTGGAATCCCGACACTTGGTTCGAACCCGACACACGTAAGGATTCCGCGACCGATCTCTACCGAAACTGTACCCGACTACGGCGGTTAGAGCGGTTCCAGCGACAAGAGCGACACGCAAAATCAGTAAGTTGCGTGCTCTCAATACCGGGAACGGGTTCGAATCCCATCCTCTCCGCCATTCTATCAACTTTGTTTCCAATGACTTACTGACATTCTCGCCGGCGCCTGTACCTGCTTCCTTTGGGCGATCGCAATGGAAATCGTCAAGGACGGCTCTCCTTCGCATCGCTGTCTGAAAATGCGGCTACCCTCCCATACACGCTTGGCGCGCTTGTGTGAACAGGCCTTGACAGAATGTGAATAACTAAAAACTTGCACGCAGCCGCCCGCTGACACTGCGCGGCGGTCCAATCGCGGTGCCTGAGAAAAGGCTCACAAAATTAATGACGTTCACACGATCTCTGAGATTGGCGGTCTGTAACAGCAAAGAGAGCGCCCGGGAATCGCGCCGGTAGAGATCCACGCCCGCACCAGCCTCCAAAGAAAAAGAAGGCCGGACACGCCCACGGACAAAGTCCACGCGCTCTAACACCGACGCTCCATATTGCAACAGCAGGAAATTGTAATCGCTCAGACCGCTGCCCAACTCCACGGGTAATCCACTGCCAAATTCCGCACCTAGTGCAAACCAGAGCCGCGGCACAGCTTGGAAGCGCAGTCGTCCGCGGAATGCGTTGCGCTGGTCCTGCGAAATGGCGAAGCGGCTGGTATCGCTCAGTGCTGATGCCGTATCTGCTCCGAGAAAGAGTCCGCCGGTGATTGGCCCCTTGCCAGTTCCTGTTTGATTCGTATAGCTCACAGAACCGGAGAACCGGCCCCATCGCGGAACTTCCAAGCGCACCTCTTCGCCTTCGATTCGCGCAGTAGCAAAGGCGATGGGGAAGCTCACGCCGGTATTCAACAAGAGGTCATCGTCAGCAAAATCTCGGAAGTCACGCCGGAAAAGATTGGCGTCAAGGCGAAGCTTGCCGGCAAATCCCTTGGTAATCCCCACTTCATAGAAGTTGCCCAACGAAGGCTTCACCGGCAGCCGCAGCACTTCCGGGCTGATGGAATCAAGCTGCGGCGAACTGGCGAGAAGAAGGTTTTCAATGGCCGGCGTTTGGAAAGCTCGGTCGTAGGATGCGTGAATCAGAAGATCGAAAGAGGGGAAAAAGCGAGAGATGGCAACGCGCGGACTCCATGCTGATTCCCCTACAACGAAGGAGTAATGGTCAAAGCGCAAGCCTGCACTGATGTTCCAGCTTCCAACGCGAATTTGATCCTGAGCGAAGGCGGACTGCTCGCGATCCCAATGCCGATCAGAAAATGAGAACGCCTGCTGCACGCCGGGATCGAACTGCGTCGGGTCAGTGATTGCGTACTGCAAAGCTTCGTGAACCGGACTGAAGAGAGCATCCGCTCCGATCTTCCAGTCATGCCTGCCATGATGCCCGGCCATATCCGTGCGGATATAGCCTTCGCGAAATCCGCGCTGTTGGGAGGCGATAATCGGTATGGAAAGCGGATTGGAGGACAATTGTGCGCTGGTGTCGCGCACGCTGCCTTGCACGTCCAGCAGAAGGTTGGTTGCAACCGTTCGCTGGTAGTATGCCGCGCCGGCAGTTTCCTGATTCTGGCGACTCTGCCGCTGGCCCGCCGTCTGCTGCAGCAGTTCATTCGGAACAAGGAAGTTCACGACATCGTGAGCAACTGTCACCCGGAGGCGACTGCGATCCGAAAGTTCTCTTGCGTAGGAAGAGGAGAAACTGCCCGCCGAACCATTGTTCGTATAGTTGCCCAAGACCGGCGGGTCGAGATAACGATCCGACTGAAAGCCGCCTGCACTCGCAGATAGATAGTTTCGGCCGCGCTTATAGCTTAGGGCGATATCCGCATCTTCGCTCCCAAAGCTTCCTCCACCCATTGAGACCTGCCCATGCAAACCGCCCGGCGCGTCCTTCGGGGTCGTGATTTCGATGACGCCGCCCAGCTTCCGGCCGTATTCCGCCGGATAGCCCGCCGTGCGGACGCGGACGGAATCCGATTCCTCGGCTTCGAACGGAGCCGCAAAGGTGGGCGATCGGTTTTCGGTGAGCGGCAGACCATCGACAACGAATTGCACCTGGTATTCCGATTCGCGCGGGTGAAGGACTCCGCCTGCCTCGTAACTCCAGCCCGGAAGCGAATTGACGAGATCGAGCAAACCACGCCCCGGCTGGGACGGCAATTCTTCCTGAATTACTTGGGAGCCGATTGTGGCGACGGTGCTCGTTCGATTGGGATCGAAAAGAGTTTCGGAAGCAGTAACCTGGACCTGGGTCTCGACTGACGCGAGCCCGAGTGTAACCTTTATATACAACGGCACCTCGGACCGAATTTCGAAGGCCTGTACTTTGGGAGCGAAACCTGCATGTGTGATGTTGAGCCGATACAGCCCGAATGGGAGGTCCTGAGCTGTAGCTCGGCCATCAGCATCGGCAGAGAAATTCCGCCGCACCTGATTGGCCTCGCTGATTAATTCCGCCGCCACAGCTACAGGCGCGCCTTGTGGATCTTGCACCTCAAGATGCAGTTCTCCGAATTCACGCTGAGCATCCGCTCGCGCGCAGCAGAAAAGCACAAAGCCAAGGACAATCGGAGCTACCCGCAAGTCAGCCGACAAAGACATGGATCAAGTGTGTAACATTCAAAGGGGTCATGTCGATGGCCGCGCCTAGTTACGACGTGCGCTAACGCTGGCAACCAGCAGGGGTGGTCGCTCTAGGTCCAAAATGCGGAATCAGCCGACGAACTTGTCAGCAGAACCGATAATCGTGAATGAAGGCTGAGGACTGCCTTTTCGGTCACTTGTCCCTACCAAAAACGACGTTCTGACTGAACTGGTTGAATTTAGGCAGCCGTCGCTGTAGCTTTTCGGCGACATGGTGACGATCATTCTCTCGCTGTTTTCTTCTGCTCGGCAAGCCTTTCAAACTCGCGCAGCGCTGCAGGCTGAGATTCTTGCCCTCCGACATCAGTTCTTGGTGCTCCAGCGCTCCAGCCGTGGCCATCGGCTGCCCTTGAGTCGCGCGGATCGATTCCTATGGGTATGGCTCGCACGATTCTGGAGCGCCTGGCGATCGGCATTAGTCATCGTCAAGCCCGAGACTGTCATCGCTTGGCATCGCAAGGGATTCCGATTGTACTGGAAGTGGAAGAGTCGCCATCCGGAAGGACGACCCTCCGTGTCGCTGGAAGTCATCGAACTGATTCATAGGATGAGCTTGGCGAATCCTGGCTGGGGCGCACCACGGATTCACGGAGAACTATTGAAACTGGGATTCGAACTGTCGCAAGCCACGGTTGCCAAGTACCTGGTCCGGCACCGGAGGCCGCCGTCACAGAATTGGCGCACGTTTCTCAAGAACCACATGCACAGCCTGGTCTCTGCCGATTTCTTCGTGGTTCCCACGATCACGTTCCGGCTTCTGTTTGTTTTTGTGATTCTCTCCCATGATCGCCGGCGTCCTATTCATCTCGCTGTAACTGCGAATCCCACGACGGAATGGACGACCCGGCAACTGCCGGAAGCTTTGCCTTGGGACCGTGCGCCTCACGATCTGCTTCGCGATCGCGACGCGTGCTACGGAAAGGAATTCCACGAAGCGACAAGGTGGCTGGGCATTCGCGAAGCCCTCACGGCTCCGCGATCGCCTTGGCAAAATCCCTATGTCGAGCGCCTGATCGGGACGATTCGCGCGAGTGCTTGGACCACGTCATCGTCCTGAATGAAACTGGGCTGCGTCGTGTCTTGAAGTTGTATTTCGAATACTACGAGCGGACGCGCACTCATTTGTCTCTCGACAAGGATGCTCCGATCCCTCGGACGGTACAGCCTCCGGAGCTCGGAAGGGTGGTGGAGCTTCCCGAGGTCGGCGGACTGCATCACCGATATGAACGCCGGGCAGCCTACGCAGTAGCTTTTGACGACTCAGACGGAATTGTTGGTAGGGACAGCCCCGAAGGTCACATCGGCGCCCGGGTTATGCCGGTTCGCCGTGAGACGTAATCCTTCAGCGGCCTTCCACGCCAGGGCCTTGGTCGGATACTGTCGAACATCCCCGATAATGGCCGATTACGTAATTCCAACCATCCGAACTGATACCGTGTCCGCCTGAACATTTGTCTGCCTCCTAGTTCATGCGGCACGGATAGCGTTGGGAATGTAGCTGAGAGCGGACTTCAGTGTCTAGTCCGATTGACAAAATCTCCTGGTCGATCGATACGCCTTATGTCCGGCATTGATCTGCCCTACAAGGTGATCCGGCAGAACACTCGGACAGTCGCTCAACCTGGTGATTCAGCTCAAGCGCCAGCTCGGCAAACGTGCCGTCGCCGAGGTCCTGAAAAATCAAGCGGTACGTACCTGCGGAGGACTACTACGAATTCTCGCTGGGTATCCACGTGGCGGATCTTCCCACGGCCGACCTCTATCCCGTTGACCTCATCGATTTCCCTTTCGCCTGGCCACAGGAGAACCGCGGGGGAAGGAACCGATTTCTTTGCCTCGGTGCAACGGCGACGGAGACTCAAGTGATCGTCGCCGTCGGCCGAACTTCGAATCCTAAGATCCAAGGTCTTTGATGATCGCGCGCTTGACTTCGCCTTCGGGCGGGCCAATAGGCCGAACGAATCGCTCCAGCTTCCCAGGTCCCACCTAGTAAATAAACTTCAGCCCAAACTGAATCTCGCGCTCGTCTGTCGCCGTATGCGTCAAAAGTGAGAGACCGGTCTGGTTGGTTGCTAATGACTTTAGCCTCTCCTTGACGGTCTGGTTTTTGAAGAGCGAAAAGTCGAAGTTGTTGAGACCCGGCCCGCGCAAGCTATTGCGCCCGACGTTGCCCAGCTCGTTAGGCGGCGGAGGTGCGAAACAGTTCACGTTGATGTAATTGTAGACACTTCCAGGGTTGATGGCGCCGGGCGTGCAACCGGCCCCCCCTACATAGTCCGGTCTTTCCGCAACGCCGCCGTGGACGCCTGTATTGGCCAGATCGGAATTGCCCAATTGCACGCTGAAAGGCATGCCGCTCTGAACCGTATAGATTCCGCCTAGTTCCCACCCGGAAAGGAGGAACCGGGGCGCCGCCATCGCGAGATGTGGCGAGGGCGCAAGCCAGTCAAAGTTGAAGGCCAAGTGCTGCGGGACGTCCCAATCGGCAAAGCCCCGGTTGAACCGGGGATCGAAGGGGTAGGGGTTGTCCGCAGTATTGAAATTATCCGCGTTGTTAACTTCCGACGAGCCGTCGTCAATAGCCTTAGCCCATGCATAAGCGGCCTGAAAACTCAGTCCGTGACTGATTCGCTGTACCACGTTGATTTGCAGCGCGTCATAAAAGGAGTCCACATTCCATATCGTAGCCGGAATGGTGAGGGCCGGACTTGCCGCATCGATCACAGGGGGTGGGCCCGCCGGGAACAGCAGATGCCCATCTGGGACCGGACAAGCCGGAGTGGGAGTGGAGCAGGTGCTAACCAACGATGGAGGCACGACGTTGACGTCGCCGTAACGGAAGGGAAGATGCACGCCCCGGGCGCCTACGTACGCGGCCGTGACGCTCAAGCTATTCGTGAGCTGCCGTTGGACGTCCAAGTTCCATTGGAGCTTGTAAGCCCGGGGCGGATTCGGGTCCATGTAGTATCCCGATCCACCGGTTGCACCGGCTGTTTGGCAAGGGTTGGTACCGGGCAGGACCAGGCAAGGAGCCAGCGGAAAGATAGCCTGAGCCCCGGGAAAGCCTGAAGTACCAGCATAAGGTTTTTTGAAGTTGACCAGCTGATAGAAAGGAATGGTGTGGTTCATGTTGCCGCTGAGCAGGTTCGGCAGCGGGAGGACGTTGAACATGCCGAAGCCGGCGCGAACGGAGGTTTTGCCGCTGCCGGTCGGATCCCAGGCCAGGCCGATCCGGGGAGTGAAATCCTTGTGCGTGGTGTTGTGGAGGAAATACGGGTTGCCGGTGTGAATCGTTGCAACTGTGCAGCTGGTAAGGACGTAACAATTGGAGGCTAAGCCATTCAACACGTTATAAGTGGTCGTCGGTTCGTAGCGCACGCCGAGATTCACAGTGAGATTGGAGCGAACGCGGACATCATCCTGGATGTAAAGGCCGAAAATCTTTTCGCGCATGCTGCGGTAAGAGCCCGGGCCGGGAACGGTGGCACTGAAGAGCGTAGGTTTGTTGTTCGCCAGGAAGTCGGAGACGGTATCGAACTCCCAGTCACCTTGCGGATAACGTCCCACGCTTAGGTTATCCCGGATGGCCTCCATACTGAATCCCATGCGAATATCATTTCGTCCCTTAACCCACCCGAGGGTGTCGTTCACTTGTGGGTCCGTCCACCATAGCTGGTCGCCTCCCGTAGAGCCGACTCCTCCGGGTACGGCCGAACCGGAACCGACGGTGCCCGGAGCCAGATCACCAATGGTAAAGACCCCTGGGGGTAAGTTGTGAAAGAAACCGAGCGAGGGATCGCTCAGGATGGGAACAGTCCCCGATCCCTGAACATCAATGTTCCCCGTTCCCACCACGCGGGAAAATCCCGTATTAACTGTGTTGAGGATGGTGGGAGTGAATGAATACTGCCAGCTCAGGGTAACTCTCTGGTCCCGTGTCAGGTCCCCGATAAGTTTCTCGCCGACGGAGTCCGGTGCCGAGGCGTTTGAACGATCGAACATATAGGTGCCGTGGATCGTACTCTTCGAGGTGGGCACATAGTCGATCCGGCCTATCACATAGTCCTCGGTTCCCCGCGTGCCCCCGGGAAAGGAATACTGCGCGAGGTAGGGGCTTCCGGCGACCACCGGTCCATTCGCCACGGGAAACAAGGCGAGGTAGGGTTTGACGGCTGCAGCAATCGGTTCCAGGGCGCCGCTTCTGGCTGCGTCGGAAATCGTGTAGGTAGGCGCCGATTCGGCTTTGAACTCCCGTATTCCTTCGTAGTCGGCGAACCAGAACAGCTTGTCTTTTTTGATTGGGCCGCCGATCGCGCTGCCGAATTGGCCGCGGTGAAAATTCGTCTTCCCGTTGAAGTAATTGGACGAATCGAGGGCGCTATTGCGGAGAAACCCGAAGCCAGTGCCGTGAATCGAGTTTGTGCCTGCCTTGGTGATGGCGTTGACGACGCCGCCTGAACTCCTTCCGTACTCGGCCCCAAAAGTGCTCGTCAGAACGGAGAACTCCCGGATGGCGTCGACGCCTAGGTTTACACCATGAACCGAGCCGCCCGGACTCTTGTTGGCCTCATCGTTGATCACCAGTCCATCGACCATGAACACATTCGAGGTGGGGCGGCCTCCGGAAACGGTGAGAAACACTCCACCGCCGTGAGTGACGTTTTCGCCGGGGTCCGGGTTCTTGGTCAGGCCGACGAGGACACCAGCCTGCAGCGCGGTCAATTGCAGCCAGTCGCGTCCGTTCAGAGGGAGCTGGCGAATCGAGGTGTCGCTGACCAGCCCCGACAAGGTCGAGGTGGTGGTATCGACTTGGGGCGCCTCCGACGTCACCACGACCTTTTGCTGCACGTCTCCCACGCTCAGCTTGAAGTCCAAGCGCACAGTGGCGCCGACGGTCATGGTGATGCCGCTGTGCACCTCTTGCCGAAAGCCGGGAGCGGAGACCGTCACGTCGTAAGGCCCCGCCGGGACGCTGGTGATGGTAAATTCGCCGGCGGATTCCGACATTGCGGTGCGCTCCAAACCCGTCTCGCGGTTTCTGGCGGAGATCGTTGCGTTTGGAACTACGGCCCCTTGCGCATCCAGGACCGTTCCAACGATTGTTCCCGTGACGATTTGGGCCTGCGTTCGCGGTGCGCTGACCAACATCATCGCCGCTTCTACAACGAGCGCCAAGAGCAACAGAGTGCTATTCGGCTTTCCCATCGTGCACCTCCACTAGCCCGAGGGCTCTGATTTGAAATGGACCTGCGAGGCCACAAGCGGACCCTAGCCGCTACCTTGGCGACGCTGGCTGTACTACGGGTCAGAAGAAAAGTCAAGGAAGTTGAGCGGTGAGCCTCGGCGGAACGAAGGCGATTTAGCACAGCCTTGGACACATCGCTCACACAGTTTCAGCCTATTCCAGCGGTTCGAGTTTAATGATCGTCGCTCCGAGATTGTTGCCTACCCAGAAGGTCGGCGGGTTGGTTGAATTGTCGACGTTGACGCGACGCACGTTGGTGGTGCGCGGCAGGAGATATTCGGTGACCTCGCCCGTCTTGCTGTTCACGCGCACGATGTGGTCGTTGGACATTCCGCCCGTCCAGGCGTATCCCGCGGTGTCCAGGATGGCATCGTACGGGTTCGTCCACGGAGTAGGCATCGCATACTCCGTGAATTTTTCTGTCTTGGTGTCAAACATTCCGATCTTATCGCCGCGGTATTCGCCGAACCATAGCCGGTCTTGTGCGTCCACGTGACCACGCCGCGGAGCGGAATTGGGAGTGGGCGTCGCCCAGCGAGCGACTTTCATCGTTTTTGCATCCACCCTGGTGATGAACGTCCCGCCAAAGTTCATGCCATAGAAGTTGTTCTTCGAGTCTGCGGCAACGCCGTAGGACCCGAGGTTCAGCTTTGCCAGCGGCGAATCGGGCGGGAGGCCCTGTGTGTAATCGATGGTGACCCAGTTCCCCGATTTCAAATCCACCTGATATTCGTCATCGGCTCCCACCCACACCTTACCGTCGACATCGACGCGCCCCGGCGTCACCATCGCCGTCCGGGCCGAATCACCTTTTCCGAAGGTCGGGATTTTCCATGTTTTGAACTCCTGCGTCTTTGGATCAAACCTCGCGATCACTCCCTGATACATGGCGCCGAGCCAGACGTAGCCGCTGGGGTCGATTTCCAAATCGAGCGCGCCCCGCGGTTCGTTTGGATCCATCACCGGAACCGGGTATTCCAGGATTTTGCCGGTCTTGGGATCAAGCTTGCCGACGTATTGCGAACCGAAATCCGAATACCACACCATCCCTTGCGCATCGACAACGGCATCGTGCGGCATGGCTTCCGGGCGCGGCAAATCGTACTCGGTTATGATCACCTTCGTTGCTTTGCCTTGGGGCCGTGCATTCGTCTTCAGAGGATATTCCCATTGAGAAGTGCTGCTGAGATTCACGCTGGCCATGTATTCGGCCCGCTTTTGAACGACTGCGGATGGCGGCGGTCCTCCACCCATCGGGCCCTCCGCATCTCCATTGCCAGCCGGCCCTCTGGGCCGCAGCTGCGGACGGCTGGGAGTGCTGCCTTGAGCGTAGGTGGTCATGCGCCGCAGCACCTGGGCGAATTCGGCGGCGTCGTGCTGCGATCGCACGATTCGTTCCAGAGTGTGGCAGCCAGTACAGCCCAGAAATACCTGCTTCTGCTCGTGTGTCCCCGGCATGCTCATCAGCCACTCTCCATTCGAGAGTTGACGCGAGAGGTCCCGGGCTTTGTGCAGCTTCAGATCAAGCTCCGCTGCTTTCTGTGCTGTGACTTCGACCGGCCCCGGATTGTCCATTTCATACCCGACCGCCCTGATGCGGACGGGGTATTGTCCCGGTTCTAGTCTGCTCCGAGGGAAGCTGTACTGGCCTTGAGCGTCGCTCACCACCGTGACGGTAATTGTAGATCCCACCCGCTTTGCGCTAACCAGTACGCCTTCCATCGGGCCTTCCTCTTGCGAAGTCACGCGGCCTCCCAGGGCCGAGGCAGATGAATTTTGCGCGTTGAGAATTTCCAATCCGGCGCACAAGAAAAGTGCAGACACTATCAGCAGCAGGATGGTCGTCGCGCTAAGCACGCGCATCGCCTTTTTCACATTAGCAGACACGAATTCCCTCGAGATGGCCGTGGTAAGACTCATGAGGTCCTCCTCGGGCGCAAGCCTGCGTTAGAGAGAAACAGCCGAATTATAAACGATGCGCCGGTAAGTAGCAGTTCACTCGTGTCGCGGCAAAATGAGAATGTCCGGTTTGTGCAAAGTAGAAATGTCCGGTTTCATCCAAGGCGGGAGGCAGGATGGAACCGGAGCGAATCGAGTTGAGTGCGAAAGAACGGGAGCGGCTGAAGGTGTTACACGAAGTCGAGCAAGGCCATCTGAAGCAGGTGGAAGCGGCGCGACGTCTGCGACTGACTGACCGCCACGTGCGTCGTTTGCAGGCCCGGCTGCGGGCCGCAGGCGATGGTGCGATGGTGCATGGGCTGCGCGGCCGGGGCTCGAACCGGAAAATTCCCGAGATCTGGGCGCAGCGCGCGTTGCGCGCCTTGCGCCGGGAGCGCTATCGGGGATTCGGCCCCACGCTGGCCGCCGAGCACCTGGCGCGCCAGGGTCTCGCGGTCAGCCGCGAGACGCTGCGGAAATGGATGAGTGCCGCAGGATTGTGGCAGCCGCGCTGCCGGCGCGTGAAAGCCGTGCATGTGTGGCGGCCGCGGCGCTCTGCTTTCGGCGAGCTGGTGATGATGGACAGTTCGCCCTATCGCTGGTTGGAGGACCGCGGCCCGGCCTGCCACCTGGTGGCCCTGATCGACGATGCCAGCAGCCGGGTGTGGGGCCGGTTGGTGGAGCACGATTCCACGGAAGAAAATCTGCGCACGCTGGGCGGCTGGCTGGTGCGGCACGGGCGGCCGTTGGCACTGT
>WNGR01008319.1_pt1 | contig 10966 bp, 7 predicted proteins | sample 5407581 | NCBI WGS metagenome assembly WNGR01 (sample SAMN13153383, study PRJNA577476) | soil metagenome | isolation source: 80 cm soil or saprolite under Garry oak tree replicate 2 | place: USA:California | collected 2016-06-15 | reverse complement strand
CAGGGTGTACGTGGCATCAAGCCGATGATCTGGTCTTCCAGGTTCTCGTTCGCGAACGGCTCCTGGTTGCCACTGAATGACTTCATCGTTAATAAGATGAAACTGGTGTTCAAGTTCCCCTTTCCAATCCGGGCGATATGGTGCGGTATTGGCTACTGAAATATGAAATTTTTTCATAAACTTCTCAATGCGTGAAGAGAGAAGTTCTCCTCTATCTGCAAGAATTGAATGAGGAATATGAGTACTCGGCCATTGTTCTGTCCGGATTGTTCTTCCAAATCCCTTACAAAACGCTACTTTGTCAAGCGTCATGTTTTCAAGCGCTTGCATCGCACCTAACCAGCTGGGTCCCTCGAGACTTACACTCATGCCGACGATGAGGCCTGAAAATACATCGATAATGATATAGATCACGGGTCGCCCAATAATACGATTCCGATCCATCTCGCTGACAAGGTAGATATCGCCGATGGTAGCATCTATGATAAAAATCGAACCCGTACCGAAGACTTTCAGTTTTAAACTTCCGAGTGCCGCACGACCGTTTACCATGTACGCGTGCATTCCCTTCCGTTTCACAAGTGTGTGAACAGGTTGATATTCCTGGTAATACCAATAGCGAAACTGATTCTCTGTAGGTAGTTTCTCCCATGGTGGTAGGATCGGTACTTTGACTCCGTCTCGTACATCCTGATCAATCGAAAAGAATTCCATGAGAGTACGCAGCCAGGCTTCTTTGAGCGTCTTACATTCACGCGTTTCATAAAAGCGCTGTATTCCCTGGCGAAAGAACACCTTCGTGACATCGTCAATGTTTACACCTGTTGGCTCTCCTTTCTCAAGGGCAGTCTTGCTAGGCCTCCCCCTTTTCGCAGTGCCGCTTTTGCGTGTTTCTCCCGGAGCACCGCACAAGTCAAAGTTGGGTAGGAGCGCATTTTCAATTTGTCCTTTTTGCCAATAATAGCGCAGGAGACGGTAAAGAGTCGTCTTTGCTTTTCCAGTCTTTTCATGGATTTTCGATATAATTGGACCAAGCGTATGATGATCGAAAAGTGCACCTGGTGTCTCTTCGACTTCTGCGAAGATCTGCTGAAGTAATGCCCAGGACTCCTTTCGTTTCGCAATGTATTCTGGGGGAAACGCATTGTCGTCCTGATGTATATACTGATAGGGATCCTGTTTCATCGGTGTCATAACACCTAAACGAAGCTCCACTTCCAGGTCGGCGAGTCGGCGCATGACAGGCCATGCTTTCCGATTTTGAACGTTGCTGTCAATCGTAAAGAGATAGGTGTATTTCGGGTCTATCCACAGCACTCGTTCAAGAGTGCTGTGGGAATCCTCCTCTGATGCCTCAAGACAAGGCTCTTGTTGACGCATGAAGAGCATATTTACCGATATTTGCATTGAATATGTCTCTTTCGTTACATTCCTACAGTTGAAGAGCAACTTTGAGCAGATCAAGTGGCTCAGCCGGATCAAGAGGTTGAAACATGTCAATGATCCATTGACGCGTTGCAATCAAGTAGTACGCAACTTTCAGGCTCGTTCCTTCCTGTAATCCCAGTTGGGTATCGCAAATTGTTGCAACGTTACGCAGCGGCAGCCGATTCTTCTCCTGAACTAGTCCTGTGAGAACTGGAATAATCCGGCTTAGGTCAAATGATGCCATATACGTGGCGAGATACCATGATTCTTGGAGATTATTCACATTTTGAGCCAGTTCGGCAGGGATTTCATGTTCAGTGACAATACCCCAGTCAATATTCTTCGCCTCCCAATAGCGCCGTTCGAGCTCTAACTTCTTCAATGTTTTCGGTGAATCAAGCGCAGCAGCATATTTTATGGTCCGAGCATGAGTTACTTTGTTCCCATCTCGCTCGATGGTCAGGAGAAAATCTGTGGTTAACACGATTGGCTTCTTCGATTTAGGATGGACTGGATGTGAGATACCACACTCCTCTGCGAGAGAAATGGTTTCTTCAAGAGGAAGTAAGGGATATTGTTCGCGGATGTCCATCACAAGAACGGACCACACAACCGCGAAGTAATACATCAATTCGAGTTCACTTAAGAAATGATGTATTCGCCCGGTTTTCCACCCTTCTATACGCGTCGAGAGCCCTTGAGAAGGAACATCTTGAACTCGTAGCCAGGGAAGATAAATGGCGCCAGTTCCTTTACCTCGGCCAAGAGACACAAAGCGAGCAACAGCGTCCTGGTCAATGAGGGCACGAACTCCTTTCATGAGGGCAACTCCTCTCTTTTTCCTCAAGTTTGAAAGATGATCAATCGAATATATCCCTCAAGTGAGTATCGATTGGTGTAAAGACAACACAAAAAAGAGCCCTTGTCAGCGATTGCAACTTGATGAAAGTTAATGACTACTGGCATCTCTATGGTCCAGATCCGCTTGAATGAAAGCGAAGAATCGCTCTATACTTCCCTTGAACAGTCGATGTGAAGGTTCCACGACACAGTCTTCCTGTTCTTGAAGGTCCTGACCGTTCAATGTACTCACTTGCCCTTGTTCAGTTTTTCTCTCGTAAAAGAGCTGTATGCTGCGTCGAATGAATTCGCTGGTCATTTCGTTATTGTGCATGTTCATCTGTAGCTCCTGTGAGTTGTTCAACGAAGTAAGCCTGCTCTAGTGGATCATAGAGCGGTCGGTTCACATACTTCTTCCCGGATAGTCTCGTGTGATCAAATGTTGGATGGAGAATGTCTTTCCTCTGATGGAGGCTTCTCCCGTTGTCGTTTTCTTTCAAGCGCTTCTGCTAATTCACGTTTGACTGACTCCAAATTGGTTCTCGTATAGTATTGGGTTGTCTGTGTGCTTGAATGCCCAAGAAGCATGCTCAATGATGATAAGCTGATTCCGTCACGCAGCTTGATGGTTGCGAAGGTGTGCCGTAGCTGGTGAATGGTGATGGATTCTTTTTCGTCAACAAAAAGCTCTGGATACCTAGATCGTGCCTTGTCGACGTACCTTTCAAAGTGATGCCTGATAGTGGTGTAATTCATCGCTTTCCCATGGCGACCTCCTTTGTTCACGTCGCCAGAGAAGAGAGAGTCACCTTCATCAAGTGTTTTGAGTACCTCCTGGAGTAATGCGACGCTTCGGCTGGCATCAATCAGCGGTATTCTCCGTTTTTTGTTTCCTTTATCGACGGCCTGTAGATAGCCTCCATCCACATGATTGATATGCACATCTTGTATTTGCAATTTCAGCGCTTCTCCTATACGTATACCAGTTTCGTAAAGTAACGTCAGGAGTAAACGATTACGCAGATCCTGCTGGGGTATGACATCGAGAATAGCCTCCACATGTTTCTCGGTTAGTAGACGAGGTACACGCATGTGAAATGGTATAGCTTCCAACTTTGCAGTGGGATCGACAGGCAGCAAGCCTTGCTCGTAGGCCCAATTGAAGCACGAATGCAATGTAGCCTTACGACGTACCAGAGTGTTTGTTTTCAGATCGTTTTTTTCATCCAGATATAAACGCAAGTGTGATTCTGTGATGTTGTGGATGAGTAAATCTGGATAAGACTGCGCAAACGTTGTGAGTTCGTAGCGATAAACACGGAGGGTATGCGAAGCAAAAGTATGCTGTTTAGCGGTTAAAAAAGCTTCGACCAGTTCATTACAACTCATATATTCCCCATGTATCCAGATAATTCCAGATGACCCAAACATGATAGATTCTTCAGCCCCTTTCTGCAATAAAGACGTCATTATGTACTAGATAAAATGATCATTATTATCTTGTACAAAGTGTGGAAAGAATAACATACTTCTAATTTGATGAGAGAATTATGGTACTTATATCCTATTTATTGTTTCATGAAGATAGTGATGTAGCTGAGAGATATGCTGAGCAGGGTGCGAATTCAACAAATGTCTATACATTGTTGCTACAAAATAAAGTTATTTGCAAAGAGTGCCAGACTTCCATCGGGGGTCAAACTGAAAACTTGTCTCTGTCAAATAGAGCGTTGATTGCCTAATGTAGAATTCGTTGATGTAGTAATGGCAAACTCACTCCGCCAATGATAGTCTTACAGCATATCTGAGTTTTTCCCACATGTTGAGGGACTGCTTCTTATGCTCGATTGCTCACCATTACAGCTATTTCTTGTCCCCAAACCGTTAACTGATGTACGTACGAGAAGAAACGTTCATACTCTTCCTGTGGCACAATGGGGGGAGAGGAATGGAGAAGGTATCCATCACCGTGTCCTCTGCATCGATCTTGTACAACTCGATCATCGGAAGCTCTTCTTGTTCGCGAATCATGTTTCGTGCCTGTTCAATGGCATCCCGGAAGAGGGAAAGCCCACTTTCCAGAAGCGCGGCACGTTGAAACATGAATGGAGTATTGGCAGTGGCAGAGAGTGCGTCAGTGTATCGTTGAAGCCTGCTGTAGGAGTTCTCTGAGTTGGCGAGGAACGTGAACAGCGCCTGATGCACGGCTCTATAGCGCCACTGCAATTCACGATAAGCCAGATCTGCCAACCTCGCCTGTTCCTGGCAAGCAATTTTCAATTGTAGACGACTTTCGGGCGAGACCCAGTTCCAATCGAAGAAGCCATACAAAAACGGCACAGATGCTTCCACCCGATGCGGTGTTTGGTGAGCGTCCACCGATGCTTCAGGATTTCCTTGATAACGCAGGCTCCCACCCGTTGGATGTAAAGGCTCTCGTCATCACCGTCTTGGAGCTGAACTTGCCGGCCTAGCGCACCTCGCAGACAAATGGGATGCTCATAGAGTGGATATGTCGCCGAAGGGTGCCAGAGCACAGCCAAGAACAAGGAGCTTGTTTGTGGTATTCCGGACCGGCAAAGGATATTTGAAGAGTTCACAAAAGTATTATGCCCAAGTACCTGTTATCAGAACCACCTCTTCATCAAGCCCACAACATTATTGCGCGGTTTAACACTTTATTGTACAGTTCAGAACATTATTGTCCCTGCACAAACAGGTCATCAGAGAAAAACATCAAAATGATCTACCTTATTCTTCAGGTGTGCAGCGACAATAATGTTCTGAACTCGAGCAATAATATACTGAACTCACTCGACACTCAAAATCTGTAAATAAATACTACCGCAAGGATATAGATCAACTAAAGTTCAGCAACAAAATAACAAAATGCCCTTTGGGAATCGCCTCTTCTCTTTTAAGCATAAGTGACTGTGAAACAAAAATGTTCTGAACTTTATGAACAGCCTCATTGCACTGTGATGAATTATTGTCAATTGACAGGATTGTCGGACTTTAACTGCGTTGGTCAATTTTCAAGCTTATTGAAGCCATTTCATCTTACATGATAATTAAGTATCCTGAGACACAAATCAGATTTAAGCTCGTTTCAGAGTTTCTTACTACTGGATTTTATCATATCATGTGAATCGTAATCTTGTTGCCATCATGAGAGTATGTGATTGGAAACAAGGTACTTGCGAAAGATTTGCGCCTTTTGTTTCTCTCTTAAAACAAACTGGTGCATTAACATGAACTTAAATTCACAACCAAATGTTGATCCGAGCCCCTCGCTTCTCGTTCTCTAACCTGTCGCCGAAAGAATTCATTTTAGAAGCTTTGCTTTGAGTTGTGATTTGATAGAAATGGTGAAGTTTATTCGAACTAGCCAATGTTCCTCATTGCTTGCATGCTAGTGTAGCTACTTCAAATGTTGAACGTTTCATAGGACATCATGGTTTCTCTTCAAGTGATTGTCCAGTTATCTTGATATGCTGGGCGCATCACAACAATAATACAAGTACTTAGTAAAGTTGAGGAAATTCAGGCTCGATGCTCGAACACTTTCTAGACCCGCATCCCGATGAGATCCTTTATAGTGTATGGTCTCGTTTTAGTGATTGTGTTAGCTATTTAGGGAAACAAGATGTAATGCGAGAGCTGTTTGGTAATATCAATGCAGTTACAATCGTTGATTTACCTTGCTTTTTAGGTCATTTCGTAAACAATTTACCTCTTGGGCACGCATATACGATTGATGACCTGATTAATCATCATACCTTATTTCCATTGTATGCGCCTTTTTTACCGCGAGATCGACTTTGTCGTCTTCGAGAACAAATGGTTTCAAACAGAGCGAGTTCAATTCATAAGCTAATTGGTAATCTGGGGTATGCTTCATCAACTATGTCTTCACCTGGCTGGCTCCGTTTCTGTCCCGTATGCGTAGAGGAGGATAGAGCAAAGTATGGAGAATGTTACTGGCATCGGTTGCATCAAATACGTGGAGTAGAAATCTGCCCTAAGCATAGGATCTTCCTTGAGAGCAGCGAGGTTCGGACACGAGACTCTATTACTCTCGAGCCAAGACAATTTATTTCCGCAGAACATGCCATTCGTCTATGTGAACCTCAAGAGGTAACATCTTCTTCAGTAAACACTGTCTTAATGAATATTGCCAGTCTTGTTTCTTATCTTTTAGAACATGAGCATCTTCCTGAAGACGATCATTTCCTACAAAGACAATATCATGCACTTCTGGCTCAACGAGGTTTGATGACCCTAAACGGGTTGGTTCGCACCGGCGATCTTCTTCATGCATTTGCGGATTTCTACCCACCTGAGATACTTACCTTGCTGCACTGTGAGATCAAGCAAACCCGCGAAATGCGTAATTGGTTATCAACAATGCTGCGAACTTCCGGAAGCGTGCGTCATCCTCTGAATCATATTCTTTTGATCTATTTCCTCGGCTCCACAATAGATACATTCCTTACCAAAGAAATTCCCTATCCCCAACCGTTTGGTGCTGGACCCTGGCCATGCCTCAATCCCGTTTGTGAACATTATCGCGTACAATTTTTAAAAACATTACAAATGAGTGAGGTAAGCGGAAAAGGACTTCTAGTTGGAAAATTTACTTGTGATTGCGGATTTATATATAGCCGTTCAGGACCGGATCAGACACCTGAGGATCAATATCGAAGGGATAAAATTCTTGCATATGGACCGCTATGGGAGGCGAAGTTACGAGAACTTTGGTTTGACCAAGCAATAAGACTCAACGATATCGCTTGTCAGCTTGGTGTTACTCTCATCACTGTCAATCGGCAAGCGGCTAAGTTAGCACTTCCCGTACCACGAGTATCGCTCTGGACACCTAGATCGGGAGTAAAGCAAAGCAGAAGAAAAGCAAAAGATCGTTTATGGTATCGTACACAATGGTTAGATCTACTCAACATCTCTCAGGGAGAAAGTATTACTGCTTTACGAAAAAAATTACCTGGAGTTCACTGGTGGCTTAGAACGCACGATAGGGAATGGTTATTAGCCCATAAACCACTAAGTCGGCCAAAACTGAAACCCAAAAACGAGTTTCCTGTCCCTTTTCGTTCTCATCAAAAGATTTCATGCGATGAACAGAGCACGAGTTGGGATGAGCAGATGGCTCATACCGTAAGGACCTGTGCAAGGAAAATTGCCAATGCTTCAGGTTACCCTGTGAGAGTAACAATGAGAAAAATCTATGTCGAAATACCGGAACTTCGGAATATAAGTCATAAGAAGGCACCTTTGACGAGACTCGCTTTGCAGGAGGTATTTGAAACACCAGAAACCTTTGCTTTACGACGTATTCAGTGGCTTGTACAGAAATGCAGGGAAGAACGAATTGTTTTGAAGCGAAAACAGTTTCTTCGAAAGTTAAACATCGACCACGTGCTGCATATTCAGAGTGTACGACGTGCTTATGAAGAGGCTATGTCTATAATCATATCTATAGAATAATCAGAAGTACTTTAGGGTTATATCTTTTGCACCCTCTCTTCCTATGATCTGGCTCATAGCGCCACAGGACAAAATAGATGAAATCTTACAAAACTCCTCCTAATCAAAAGTACTTATTACATAGGGGCATATATATGAGCAGGGTGAAAGATTGGCAAAAAGAACTCCTAATGGTATGCTTAGAATAAACGTTCTGTTTGCAGCATGACTCCAGGAGTACAATGCAATTACGTAAATCTAAAACACCTCATTTGGTACCTCCTCCCACTGTTAACGAGTGGGTTTCTGGATGGGATCCCATACCTGGGATCGTCTCGGTCTGGGCACAACGCAATGGCCGTGTGGTTGTGTGGAGACGTGATGGCGCACAGGTCTTGTGCATCAAGGAAACGTTTCGTCCCTGGCTCTTTGCCGCGACCCTTGATGACCTCGCTCATCTCGGATCGGCTTTGACTTCTTCCTCACCTACTGAGTTACTTACAGACACTTCACAGATCAGCTATCATCTCCTGGATGGTCCGCCTGGATCGTATCGCTATCTCCTGTCCTCACGAGATGGACGTTTCCTCGAGCGGACGCTACTGACAGGTGCATCTCGCCGGTTAGGACGTCGTGTGAATAGCCTTGGAGAGCTTTCGGGTGTTTACTACCAGGTCGGTTCTGTCGAACAGTATCTTATGCAGACCGGGCGTGTCTATTTTCGTGGATTAGCTTTTGAAGATCTCCACCGACTCCAATTTGACTTAGAGACCACCGCGCTTGATCCCCATCGGGGGCGTATCTTTTTGATCGCAGTACGTGACAGTCGTGGGTTTTCAGCCGTCCTGGAAGCACCTCACCCTGAAGAAGAAGGGCGCATCATTGTCGAACTGTGTGAGCTTATTCGACAACGCGACCCGGACATCCTTGAGAACCATAATCTGTTTTCGTTTGACCTGCAGTTTCTGGAATATCGGGCCAAAGCGCTGGGTATCCAGCTGCGACTCGGACGCACTGGTGGTCCAGAGCACCTGGAGCGGCGAGAAGAAACGCTGGCCATTGGCCCAGAAGCCCGTCGCCGCGTGCGCTACAGTGTAGCGGGACGCGAGCTGATCGATACATTGGACGCTGTTCGCCGCTACGATTTCGTGGTGCGCGACCTACCGAGCCATAGCCTGAAAGACGTCGCCCGCTACTTCGGGATCGCCACAACGGAGCGGGTCTACCTCGATGGTGCCTCCATCTATGATACCTATTGCCGCGACCCCGAACTGGTGCGCCGCTATGCGCTCGATGACGTGCAAGAGGTGGACGGCCTTTCACGAAGGTTGCTCGGCGCATCGTTTGCCCTTACAGGCATGGCCCCGCGTCGCTATGAACGCATAGCTTCGGCTGGCCCGGCTATGGGCATTCTTGAACCCTTGCTCGTGCGGGCCTATCTCCATGCAGGCGCAGCATTACCGCGGCAGGAAACAGAACCCAACTCAAATCACGGAGCTCACGAAGGGGGTGCAGTCCACCTGTTTGCGACCGGGGTGGCTGAGCACATCGTCAAAGCCGATGTCGCCTCGCTGTATCCCTCGCTCATGCGTTCATTTCGAATCGGTCCGTCGTGCGATCGCCTTGGCGTCTTGCTGGGGTTACTCGATCGGCTGATCGATTTACGGTTAGCACACAAAGCTGCGGCTCGCAGCGCATCCCAAGGATCACTGGAGGCTAGCACACACGATGCCACGCAGGTGGCGATGAAGATCCTCATCAACGCGGCCTACGGCTATATGGGAGCTGGTTCCATGGCCCTGTTCGCAGATATGAGTGCGGCTGATGAGGTCACAAAGCGAGGGCGTGAGGTATTGTCGCAAGTGCTCGATGTGTTAAGCGAGAGGGGAATGGCCCTGATCGAAGCTGACACCGATGGTGTCTATTTCGCAGTTCCACCTGCCTGGACCGAAGAGCGGGAACGACAGCTCGTCGCTGATATAGGAGCCGTGCTACCAATAGGCATTCGCCTGGAGTATGAAGGACGCTACCGTTCAATGCTGAGCCACGAAGTCAAGAATTATGCATTACTGACCTATGACGGACAGATCATTGTACATGGAGTTGCGCTGCGTTCGAGCCGAGCTGAGCCATTCGGCGAGCAATTCTTGCGCCAGGCGTTGTTCACTACGATGACAGGAGATGCAGTTGGTGTGCGCAATGCTTTTCAGGAGACGACACATGCACTGCGGAATCGTCTGTACACAGCTACTGATGTCGCAGCGCGAGTACGCCTTTCAAAAACGCCGGAAGCATACATGGCTGCGCGGGTGGGACACTCTGAACAGGCCTACGAGGCACTGTTAGCAGCAGGTCGCACGCAATGGACTCCTGGTGAGCGTGTGAGGTTCTATCGATCCCTAAGCGGTCTTTCTGTGTGGGTACCAGATGAGAGCGAGGAGATCATCATCGGCGTTGTCAATGAGGATGGATCGAAAGAAGATGGAAGCAAACTGAACGAGGCACTCCTGTTCTTCCATCCAGAAGAAACGAAGAGTCGCCGCGACTACGATGTGGAACATTATCTCCGCGTGCTGGTGACCTCGTATGCTTCACGATTGCGTAAAGCGTACGCTACTGAAGATTTTGAGCAACTTTTTCGTATAGATGAACAACTCGGACTCTTTGATCGTCCCGTCGAACACATTCAACCCATCTGGATTCGCTGCCAATCTAAAGAAGATTAAACATACATTCACCATTCATGGCTAGAATGATACAATTTGGAGTCATTCCCTATGATTTTCATATACAAATTGCTTTTTGAGAGAGAGTTCCTCCTGAGCTTACTTTTCCTACGTTGAGTGTATTCCTCGATTCGTATTTAGTGACATCAATTGTTAGGACTGGTACTTGTTGGTTCTTTTCCTGAGCCATTACCCGCTGATTGAGCTTCTTCTCTCTAGAATGCTTTAATTTATACAGAATATTAATACTTGCTTATAGAAAACGGTCGTTTTTCCTCAGCAAAAATTGTCGTAGTAAACCCTCTTTTCTTTTCAACAGAAATTGTGTAAATTAATGCTATGGATACCTTTTTTTTCAACAGGGAAATTTTTGCCATGATTTACGCGTATGTCCGCATCTCCAAAGATAAACAAACAACAGAAAATCAACGCTTTGAAATCCTAAAGTTCGCGGACGAGAAACGGCTACAAATCGATGAATGGGTAGA
>WNGR01008318.1_pt1 | contig 10967 bp, 8 predicted proteins | sample 5407581 | NCBI WGS metagenome assembly WNGR01 (sample SAMN13153383, study PRJNA577476) | soil metagenome | isolation source: 80 cm soil or saprolite under Garry oak tree replicate 2 | place: USA:California | collected 2016-06-15 | reverse complement strand
CGGCAGTTATCCATTACGACGATGTCATTGCGCCGGAGCGTGGGAACCAAGCACTGCTCGACATAGGCGAGGAACATCTCTCCGGTCATGGCACCCTCGATCACCATTGGCGCGGTCATTTTATTGTGGCGCAAGGCGGCCACGAAGGTGATTGTCTCCCATGCTCCAAGCGGAACGGTACCGATCACCCGGACGCCCCGTGCAGCTCGCCCCCTGAGCCGCACCATGTTGGTGCTGACCGCCGTCTCATCGATAAATACCAGCCGAGCGGGATCAAGCATGCCTTGCTCTCGAATCCAACGTCGGCGTGCGCGCGCCACATCTGCTCGCTGCCGTTCGGCAGCTTGCAGGCTTTTTTTTAAGGGTGATGTTGTGGCGGTCGAGAAAACGCCAGAGCGAGCTGCGGCTGGTTTTAATCCGCCGCTGGCGCAGCTCCGTAACCGTCTCTACCAGGGTCAGGTCCGGCTGTTCGGCAATCAACGCCAAGACCTCGGCCGCGAACTCTTCCAACGGAGAAATGCTTCCACCGCGCGGCTTCGGCCTGGCGCTCCTCCTCTCGCGCCAGCGCTGCAGCCACTTTACCGCCGAGCTCACGCTCACCTCGAAACGTTCGGCCGCCTCGCGTCGCGACGCGCCCGTCTCCACAGCTTCGATAACGCGTTCCCGCAGGTCACCAGAATAGGCCTTCGGCATCGCCAGCCCCCGGAAAGGAGAATCAATGCACAAAGACTCGCTCATCCATAAGCCTTTGGGAATCCCACCGATTCAAATCGGACGGGAACCGCTTTAGTTACCAGTAGATGGCCTGAATGGAGAGCGTCAGAGGTCGAGATTGAAGTCGGCGTGTTCAAGCCGGAGCCTGCAATTGAATTCCTTCTAAAGCGAACGGCACGCACGGACCGAGAAAGCGCCGCCCAACTAGCCAAAGACTTGGGTTACCTGCCACTAGCTCTCGACCAGGCAGCGGCGTATTTAAGACTTACGGGCACGACCTTCAGCCAATACACAGCACGGCTACATACCCTCATCGGCAGCCAAGTCGAAGGAGGTGCCTACGGCAGAAGTATTGGGGCCACTCTCGATCTGGCGATCGAAACTACTCTTGCGAAAGAGCCAATGGCGGAGGACGTCCTGGCGTTCAGTGCCTTTTTGGCGCCTGAGCGCATTCCACTTGATCTCATCGATGCGGTTCTTGCAAATACCAATAACCGGGATAGCGTCCTGATTTCATTATCCGCGAGCTCGCTTATCAGTCATGATCCTCTTCCACTAGACGTTCCCGCGATTTCAATTCATCGCCTCGTTCAGCTGGCGATGCGAAACCGACTAGCAGGTGCCGGTGCATTAGAAGCGATCCTAGAACGATCTGTCACAATACTCTGGGATGCTTTTCCAAACGCGTCTTACAATCGGCCAACAGAGTGGCAGCGTTGCGAGCAATTGCTTCCACATGCAGTTGTTGCGCTAGAGCACGCTTCCATTGCCAATATCCGGTCGTTCACCGTCGCTCGCTTGGCGAACAGCGTCGGTTGCTATCTCCTGGCGCGAGAGGTGCCCGGAAGAGCTGAGCAGTATTTTCGTAAGGCACTAGGTATTGCACACGAAACAGTGGGCCGCGAGCACTTTGAGACGGCGACAATTCTGAACAACTTAGCTTTGGTCTTAGGAAAAATTGGGAGCCATGCCGAAGCAGAAAAAGGATATCGCGATTCAGTCGAGTTGGCAGAAAAACTTCATGGACGACGAAGCCAAGCGGTAGCAACGAATTTGAACAACCTCGCCTTCTTTTTTCAATACCTCGGTCGCGAGGTTGAGGCTGAACCCCTCTTTCGTGAGTCGGTCAACATTACCGAGCAACTCTTGGGACGAGAGCATCCAGATTTTGCGGTTCGGCTTCACAATCTGGGATTCTGCCTAAGAAATACTGGATGCATTATTGAAGCAGATGAAATTGTTCGGGAGGCGATATCTGTTGGTGAGAAATCATTGGGACGACAGCACAATCATTTTGCTGCTTTTTTGACAACTTTGGCCGACATCAAGGAAAGGCTGGGCCACGTTTCTGCAGCTGAAGCTTTGATTGGCGAGTCTATTGCTATTTTGGAGCGGACCTGTGGCCGTAATCACCCTGAAACAGCTAGTAGCCTGTGCCAATTTGGACAAATTCTGTGTCAAACTAATCGTCCCGCTGATGCCGAGGTGCTCTTTCGTGAGGCGCTATCGATCTACATTGCGAGCTACGGGGCGATACATCCTGGCGTTGCGATTAGCCGTGGAAATTTGGCACCGCTCTTACTGGAAACGGGAAGGACAAGAGAATGCGAAAAAGAATCGCGTGAGGCCCTTCAGGTTTTGGACGCGTTCTTTGGACGTGGGCATGCATCAACTAGGGGAGCCGCAAGTGTATTGGCCGAAGCCTTGGACCAGCTTGGTCGGTTGAGCGAAGGCTCCGAGGTTCGGCGTCGATATGGACTGGGTTGACCGCATTAGGGTGCTTCGTGTTATAATTTCCTCAAAAGTCGCGCGAATTTCCGGTGTTGGCACTACGCAAAGAGTTCGATACGTGTTGAATAGGGAGTCAGAGTCAAGCCTCTCCCGGGGCCTCGGGCTTTGAGACGCTCGCATACGTTTTGAACTGCTGCCAGAAATTTAATTCGTACAGAGCAGTGCGGTTATCGTCGTTGACTACTGCACGACGGATGACGATTCCCGGCTCTCGGGCAAAGACTTTGCCGTGCCTATCAAGGAGGTCGATACACTCCTTCGCTTCCTCCTCATCGACGACGAAGAAATCAATTTTATAGGGAGGCTCGATGTAAGCGTTGTCCTCCCGGTAGACGAGCCCGCGTACGATCTTTTCACTGATGGCCTCGAGGCCATCCTTTGGGACTAGGACCGCCATCTGCTCCGCGACCGGCCTGCTCCATCGCTCGCCCATACCGGGGATCACTGCGTCCTGAGGTATTTGTTCTCCGTGAAGCATCTGACCCAGCATCTTCTTGCGTCGTGCCTCCCGCGCTGCCACGTCTCGTTCGTCGCGGCCAGCGGCCGGGTTCATCGCCCGAAGGGCCGCATCGACGATACCGGCAGACGCGGGATTGTTCGCGTCGAGCGCTAGACCAACACGGTTGAGCAAATCGCCTTCAATCTTGCTGTAGCGTTGGTTGCACGCAACACAGCTAGGTATCTTCCACTTCTCCAAGTTCTCAGGCGTAGCGTCAGGGTACCAGGACTTCGGAAACATATGGTCCCAACTGCCATCTGAGAGGTCAGCAAGGCAGTGCACGCACTTTCCAACACTTGGTTTCTTTGCCATGGGCCCGTGCTCCCTTCTGTAATGGGGAGAATGTAGGGATATGGTCTACTACGCAAAAGCCCCCGAACTCGCGTCCTGGAGGAATCTCGGGTGGACCCGAGCGAGCCCCTCGCGCCACGTTCTTCGTGCCCAACGACCAGCCGCCACCACCGGGCGTCATCGTCACCGGCGAAAGGTGAGGTCGGCGCGGCCAGGAGGTTTGCGGAGGCTCATCATCTCAATATGCGGCCTCGCCGCCTGACCGCCATCGCGCCACTGGCCCGCGGCTGCGAGACGACATAAGCTTTCGCCTGTCGGCCAGCAGCACCTACGATCGGGCTGCCGAGAAGAAACACAGCGGGAGGGAGCCATGGGAACGGGCACGACATTCGCCGCGGCGTGCATTCTGGGTATCCTGGGATCGTTGCCGCAAGGCGCCGCCCAAGGAGCCGAGCTCATTATCCTGACCAACCAGGGCGCGACGCCGGGGGTGCGCGAACTCGCCGCCGCGTTCTCGCGCGCGAGCGGGCACAAGGTGACTGTCATCCAGGAAACAGGCCGCTCTCTGGAGCAGAGGCTCAACAATGGGCCCGCGGACCTGATCACAGGCAATCCCGAGCCGATCGAGGAGCTTGTCAAGAAGGGCAAGGTCGTGGCCGATACCGTTATGCCGTTCGTGCTTGCCGGCCTCGGCCTCTCGGTGCGAGCCGGCGCGCCGAAGCCCGACATCAGCACGGTCGAGGCTTACAAGGCGGCATTGCTGGCGGCGAAGTCGATCGGCTATTCGCGCGGCTGCAGCGGCACCCATATCGCGGAGGGCATCGAGAAGCTCGGCCTCACCGAGCAGCTGAAAGCGAAGACGGTGTTCACGGGCGGCGGCCCGGTCGTCGAATATCTGGCGAAAGGCGACTTCGAGATCGGCATTCAGCAGACCAACATCATGGTGGGAGCCCCCGGGACCGATTATGTCGGGGCGCTGCCCGGCTTCCTGAACAAGCCTTGCCAGTCGAACGTCGCCTTGATGACGGTCTCGAAGGAGCAGGCCGCCGCGCGCGCGCTGATCTCCTTCATGATCTCGCCGCAGGCCGCGCCGCTGCTGCGCAAGACCCATGTGGAACCGGCCAAGTCTTGAGTCCGGCTCTCACGCTGGCCATCGTCCGGCTACTTTTTCCCTCAGCAAGTATTCCGGGCGATGAGCCGGTGGGGACAGGGCCATGACTCCCGAGGAATTCGTTCACGTTCTTGAAGAATGGAGTACGGTCGGTGGTTCATTCCCTAGATTTGCGGCCCATGACATTGCGACCGCAGCCGAAGCCGAGGCGGTCTGCAATGCCCTTGCCAGCCCTCACGTCTATGCGGTGAATGGTATCGAAATGCCGGCGCTGTTCGACCTCGCCGCCTTTTTTCAGTCGGTCGAGGCGAGGGAAGCATTCGATATTTTCCGCGATCGAGGGCTCCCGGTGCTCAGGCGGATCTTGCGCGACGCCTTGAATCGACCACCTGAAACCGGTGAAGACGATTGGGCGGTCACTCAGCGCAGAGAAGCCGACCTTTTCGTCGTGAAGATTCTGGCCCTGTACTGCCAGCGCGATGATGGGGCGCGCATCGTCGAGGCCGCACGCGATCCGAGGTTGTCCAATGGATATTTGTGGTCCACGATCTTCGGCATCGTTGCCGAACAGCATCCGGACGCGATCGAGATCAGCGAACGGCTGAAAAATCCTTTGCCCGACGGGTACGCTGGGCTCGCTTATCTGGATTTTGCCAACGCTCTGGCATGCAATGGAACGATATCGCAACATCCCTTCGATTCAGACGCAGGCATTGCACGACTGTGCGGCTATCTCGGGGATCGCAACCCGGAGAGCTACGGCGACGCGGTGTCAGCCGCGGCAGGCATTCCCTTCGTCAACGCCGCTGCCCGGGACATGCTGTTGGGCAAGGCCGATCATCATCCCGACTCTCTTGTGCGACTGGAAGCTGCCTGGGCTTATGCAAAGACCGGTTCCGAATTCGGGCGACAGCGTCTCGCCCAGCTCTGTCTCAATCCGCGCCTCGCGGAGCGCGCCATCCGGTATCTCGAGGAACTAGGGCTGGACGCGCATATTCCGGCAAAGGCGCGCGATCCCGATTTTCGCGCGATGGCGCAGATGTGCAGCTGGCTGATGCATCCTAACGAGTTCGGCCGTCCACCCGACCAGATCACGCAGTACGACACGCGAGAGCTCAACTGGCCTCCCAGCCGCGAGCGGTGCCGCCTCTGGCTCTTCAAGTATCGCTACGAGCCACGAGACGATGGCGCCGGAGCGCAGGAGGGCGTAGGGCTCGTGGGTCCGGTCACGTTCGCCCTCCGTGACGCGACCGCCGACCTTGCTCCGGAAGATGTCTACGGATTGCACTGCTGCCGGGAGCTGCGATGGTCGGGAGACCCGAGGGCTCCCGAGACGTGTACGGCTGCCGCGGGACGGAACATCATCGCCGAGATCAATCCAGGCTTCGCTCGCGCATGAGCATTGCATCACTCAAAGGCAGGACTCTGTTCATCACCGGGGCGTCGCGCGGGATTGGGCTTGCGATCGCGCTGCGTGCCGCGCGCGACGGCGCCAACATCGCCATCGCGGCGAAGACCGATAAGCCTCACCCCAAGTTGCCGGGCACGATCCACACCGCCGCCGAGGAGATCGCCAGGGCTGGCGGCCATGCGCTGCCGCTGGTGGTCGACGTGCGCGATGAGGCGCAGGTCAGGAGCGCCATCGACAGGACAGTGGCAAATTTCGGCGGGCTCGACATCGTGGTCAACAATGCGAGCGCCATCCAGCGGACGCCGGTGGCCGAGACCGACATGCGCCGCTTCGACCTAATGCATCAGGTCAATACGCGCGGGACCTTCATGGTGTCGAAATATGCGCTCCCGCATCTCGAAAAATCCGACAATCCGCACATTCTGATGAACTCGCCGCCGCTCGATATTCGGGAAAAGTCCTTTTCCGGCAGCACCGCTTACTCGATTGCCAAGCTCGGCATGAGCCTCGTCGTGCTGGGCCTGGCCGGCGAGCTGCGCGACAAGGGTATCGCGGTGAACGCCCTGTGGCCGCGCACCACCATCGCAACCTCGGCCATCAGGAACCTGCTCGGTGGCGACCGCGTGATGCGGATGTCGCGCACGCCCGCAATCATGGCGGATGCGGCCTATCTGATCTTTCTCAAGCGCGCTCGCCACTTCACCGGCAACTTCCTGATCGACGACAGCTTCCTCGCCGCCGAAGGGGTCACGGATTTCGAGCAGTATCGGGTGGACCCGAGCGAGCCGCTCGCGCCCGCGTTCTTCGTGCCCGACGACCGGCCGCCGCCACCGGGCGTCATCGTCGCCGGCGAGAGGTGAGCTCGGCGCGGCCGCGAGCTTTACCGAGGCTCAAGAGCGGCTGCGGTCGCATCGACCGCGATGCCGCTCCCGACGCTCATCCCATTCCTACCGGCCTCGGCCGTAGACAAGCACCCGTCGTCTTTGCTTCAGGCCGCTGCCTTCAGGTATTTGTTGAACCAATCGAGCGTGCGCTGCCAGGCAAGTTTGGCCGCGGCTTCGTCGTAGCGAGGAGTCGTGTCGTTGTGGAAGCCGTGATTGGCGCCCTTGTACACATGGCCTTCGTGCGGGACGTGAGCATCCGTCAGCGCCTTATCAAAGGCCGGCCAGCCTGACGTGATGCGCTCGTCGAGCTCGCCGTATTGCGCCAGCAGCGGCGCCTTGATCTTGGCGGCGTCCTCGGCGTTCGGCTGGCCGCCGTAGAAAGGAACCGCAGCGCCCAGATCGGAGCCCATCCGCACCGCGAGCTGATTGACGACGCTGCCGCCGAAGCAGAAGCCGACCGTGCCGAGCCTACCGGTGCTCTCCGGGCGCGCTTTCAACCACGTTGCCGCAGCGAGAAAATCCTCCCGCATCTTGCCGTTGTTCACTTGTCCGAACAACTGCGCGCCCTTCTCGTCATCTCCCGGATAGCCGCCGACCGACGTCAACCCGTCGGGCGCGAATGCAACGAAATTGGCGATCGCCAGCCTTCGCGCGACATCTTCGATATACGGATTCAGGCCGCGGTTTTCGTGGACGACCAGGACGGCGGGCAGTTTTCCAGTCGCATTCGCCGGCCGCACCAGATAGCCCTTGATGCTTCCATTGCCCTGCGGCGATGGCACCGTTGCAGGCTCGGCCTTGATCCGGCTGTCGTCTTTTGGAACCTGGATGGCCCAGGCATAGTTCGGCTTGAGCATCTCGAAGAGTGCGGTCGCGGTCATGCCGCCGATGGCAAATTTCTGTGCCCGGTCCAGAAACGTGCGGCGGTCGATCCCACCGTGCACGTATTTATCGAACAGGTTCAGAAGCTCCTGGGGGAAATCCGACGCCTTCTTTCGTTCCATGGGAGTAGCTCCTCCGTGTGGTTTGAGGACCTGGAAAGGCCGGTGGACGTGCGCAGCGCGCAGAGTACCACCAACCGGTCGATTGTCACGCCTTCTCCCAGCCGGAGGCTACTGCGGATTTCGGTGGGCTCGTACCACCGGCGTGGTCATGCGCGGGCTTGTCCCGTGCATCCGTTGCGTTCTACGCTTGCTGCAGTGGTGGGGTGGATTGCGCTTCGCTCATCCGCCCTACCCGCTGTGCAGCTTGGCCAACGACCGATCGGGCCAGGGAGTGGTCAACGATAAACTTTCTGAAAGGGAGGCGACAATGCGGATGCAGTGGACAGTCATTGCCGGATTGGCCGTCGTGCTGGCGACGCCGAGCCAGGCGCAGCAAAATCGGCTCGCGGCGGCGAGCGAGGCCATGGGAGCCGCGAACTTGAACTCGATCCAGTACACGGGCAGCGGATCGGTGTTGGGCTTCGGGCAGGCGTACGAGCCAGGGGAACGCTGGCCACGGTTCGTGCAGCGCAGCTACAGCGCCGCAGTCAACTACCAGACGCCCGCGATGCGACTGGTTCAGGTCCGCGCGCAGGGCGAGCACCCTCCGCGCGGCGGCGCAGCGCAACCGGTCGCGGGCGAACAGCGCACGTCTCTCGTCGTCAGCGGCCGGCATGCCTGGCAGGAAGCCGGTTCCCAGGCGGTTCCCAATCCCGGCGCGGTCAGCGACCGGCTGCGCAATTTGTGGGTCACGCCGCATGGCGTGGTCAAAGCCGCCATGGCCAATTCGGCGCGCGTTGATGGCAACACCGCCACGTTCAGCGTCGAGGGCCGCGAGGTCAAGGCGACGCTCAACGCCCAGAATCTGGTCGAGAAAGTGAGCTTCCTGTCGACCAGTGAAGTCGTCGGCGATTATCCGATCGAGATCGCTTATTCCGACTACGCGGACTTCGGCGGGGTGAAATTCCCGCGGCGCATCGTGCAGACGGAGGATGGGCACCCGACCTTGGATATCACGATCAACGAGGTGCGGCCCAACGCCGCCGTGTCGGCCGACGTCCCGCCAAATGTCCAGCAGGCGGCGGCGCAACCGACGCCCCCTAGGGTCGACAAGCTTGCCGATGGGGTGTGGTACGTGAACGCGGCCGGCGCCTGGAGCTGGGCGGTCGAGTTCAGGGATCATGTCGTGGCCGTCGAGGGTTTCGGCAGCGAGGCGCGTTCGCTTGCGGTCAACGAAGCAATCACCAGGACCATCCCCAACAAGCCGATCCGCTACGTCATCAATACGCACGCGCATTACGACCACGCGGGCGGGCTTCGCACCTATGTGGCGCAAGGCGTGACTGTCGTCACCCACGAGTTGAACAAGCCGTTCTACGAAAAAGCCTGGGCCCGGCCGCGGACACTCGCGCCCGACCTGTTGTCGAAATCGCCAAAGCCCGCGACCTTCGAAACCGTGAGCGACAAGAAGGTGATGACCGGCGGAACGAAGACGATCGAGCTCTACCACATGAAGGGCACCAGCCATAACGTCGCCAACCTCATCGTCTATATGCCGAGGGAAGGACTCGTGTATTGGGGCGACGGGTACAATCCGCCGGAGGGCAACGATCCGAGGGATCCGGGGCGCACGCCCGAGCAAGGGATCGACCTGTACCGGGTCATCACGATGAACAATCTCGACGTGAAGACGATCGCGCCCGCGCACGGATCGGGCGCGAAGCCTTTCGACAATCTCAAGAAGGCGATCGGACTGCTTCCGCCCTGACGGCTGAAAGGCTGGCGGGTGATACCAGCGGCAATAGACATGCTCCCATGATTGTCATCGTCCGCGAAGGCGGACGATCCAGTAACCATCGGCATCTGGGGTTACTGGATGCTCCGCCTTCGCGGAGCATGACGCGTCGGAGATAATTGCCATCGGTACTACATCAACTTTCATAATTATTACGCCTTCGGCTAACGCGCCGCTTCCGAGCCGAACATTGGCATCGCAGCTGTCTGCGGCTGTTCAAGGTCCGCGATCAGCAAGGCGAGGCCCAACTCGCCTTTGTAGAGACTGTGGCGTGGATGATCGGCGGTCCGAAGTTGGGGCGCGGTCTGGACCGCACGTTCCGCCAGCGCGCGGGCTTGATCGAGCCAGTTTGCGTCGTTGGTGCTGCGGGAGATCTCGATCAACGCGTAGGCGCGGCCGGCGTATCCGCAGCAGAGATCAACCGGACCCTCGCCGGCTTCCCAGGTATGCCAAGCCGCGGCTTCGGCCAATTCCAACAGCCTATCGTCACCAAGCAGGCGATGGGCGATGCAAGCCAGATGAATCATCCCGGCGGAGCCATTGCACCATCCCGGCATGCTGACGTGGTGATCGTCATCCGGCGCCTGACGCCAGGGCCAGGTCACGCCACGCCCTGAGGGCCGGGCGCAATCCATCAATTGGTGCAGGCGCTCCTTGACCGCGGCCGGTATCGTCGTCCCTGTCACATCGTGCCAGCGGAACGTGGCATAGAGCAGTCCCGCCCAGCCATGCGCGATGCCGAGGTTCGGCCACTGCCGTCCGCTTTCGATGGAATCGAACTCGGCGACCTCGGTCCAGAGATCGCTCAGCCGTTGCGCACCGCAATGGCGGACTGCCTTCGAAAGCGCGCCATCGGCATCGGACAAGGTCTCCAAGAGCATCGCGCAACCCAATACAATCCCGCTTCGCCCCAGGCAGAGGTCGCGTTCGAGACAGCGCGTGTCGATGCTGGCAAGAAACGCCTCTATCGCCGCATCGCGCGTGGCGGCTTCGCCGTTTGCCTCTGCGATCATGGCCTTGACGAGATGCAGGCCTGGTCGGGCGTGATAGAGCGAAACCCGCCCGACCGTAGCCTCGGTGAGGTCCATCGCCGGATTGGAGAAGGCAGCTTGAGCCGTTGCCTCGGCCTCGGCTTTCAAGATCCAGGCGTCGGCCGTGGCCAGGAGGCGCGGATCGTCGCGCAGGCACGCCAAGCGATAAAGCGCGTAGGCGATGCCGCTGCCGCCGAAATTCACGGAGCACAGCGGCCCCTGCGCGGGGCCAGCGCGGTACAAGTCGCTTTCGAGGCCCACATGCGCGAGCATGTCGTTCAGGAGCCGCTCTCCGACCTGGCCGGCTGATATCGATGGACTGCGCGGGGGCCGGGCAATCCTGGTCAATGCCTGGGCAAAATCCGCCATGTCGCGGTGGCGTTGTTCCGGCTCAACTGCCAATGCACGGCCCAGCACCGCCTCGAGATCAGGCCAGGGCTCCACGCCGCGGTCCATA
>WNGR01021654.1_pt1 | contig 10969 bp, 7 predicted proteins | sample 5407581 | NCBI WGS metagenome assembly WNGR01 (sample SAMN13153383, study PRJNA577476) | soil metagenome | isolation source: 80 cm soil or saprolite under Garry oak tree replicate 2 | place: USA:California | collected 2016-06-15 | reverse complement strand
ACGCAGTGATCCGAGTGAACCCGCGCTTCACCTCGCAGAAGTGCTTCAAATGTGGCGAGATCGTGCAGAAATCTCTGTCGGTGCGGACCCATATCTGTCCTTGCTGTGGCTATGTGGCAGACCGTGATGTCAATGCCGCAAAGAATATTCTGCAACGTGCAAGGCCAGGGCATGGCCTTCAGGAGCCAACGTACACCGATGGGTGCCGCGTTTCCTGAGAAGCCCCTTGTCTTTTGACATGGGGAGTTGTCACACCTGGTACAACAGCTTGCGGTGAAGCACTGAGATGAGTGTATCGGTGAGGGTGAGTATCTCCTCAAACTGTGTGGCCTGTCGCTCTGGCGGCAGGCCATTTGCGCGCCAGCGGGAGAACAGGTGCTGCTCAAAGGCGGCCATTTCGCTGCGGACAAGCTGGCGCAGTTGAAAACGGATCAACGAGGGCAGTGCTATTGGTAAGCCAACCTGCGTGAGCCGTTGATAAAGCTGTAGCAGCAATACGTCATCTCCGGTATAGAGCAGCGTTTTGTCTTGCTCGATGGGAAAGAGCAGGCCCTGTCTGGTCAGTTCGTCAACCTGTTCCCCTGTCGATCCTGTCTGCCGTATCAATTCTTCCTTTGATAACTTCACATCCTGGCCGCCGGAGGTGAGTGCTCGCAGGAGCCGCTGCTTGAGGGCCAGGTTCATCTGTACGTCCCCGTGCTGCGCGCGAATTTCCAGCAATTGCTTGATGACATCGAGAGGTAGGTTTTGTTGCTCTTTGAACTCTTTGATGATGTTGAGTACCAGCAGGTGCTCCTGGTTGTAATAGGCAACGCGGCCTTGCATGAGTGGAGCAGGTAATAGACCTTGCGTGTTATAAAAACGGATGGTTCTGCTTGGGACGCCTGATATGTGGGCAAAGTCATCAATACGCAATAATTGCTGTGTGCTGTTGTCTACCAATTGAACTGTACCTCACGAAATGTTACAGAGTAACTGTTGTATAAAAGCTAAAATAGACAGGGGGGTGCGATATATCGCACCCCCCTGTGGTAGTTTTTTTTGAACCAGCCATCCGTAGGGACGCTTGCGTCGCCCGCGTCCTGTTCCCCCCTGGCGCATTGCACCAGCCTACGATGGGCGACGCAAGCGTCCCCACTCCACTGCGCCCCTCTCCCGCCCCTACGACTGTGACGATCTGCCCCAAAAAAACTACTGTTGAAAGACCCCATTCCCCCTGCCGCTTCGCCCCTGCCCCCCATGGGCGAAGCGGCAGGGGGAATGGGCGTTAGCTGGTAACTTTGGTGATGATTTCTTCGTCGGTGACGTCGCCTTTGATGGTGGCTTGACCGATGAAGAAGAGGGCCGCGCCGATTATGAGCGATATGACGGCGATGCTGCCGATCCACACGATCCAGACCTGGCTGCTGAGTAATGGCGTCCAGGAGCCAGTAAAGACCACATAGACAGCAAAGCCGCTGGCGATGAGACCCAATGCCGAACAGAGATAGAATACCCAGTCGGGCGCCAGGCGACTGCGGGTAAAGTTTTCATGATACTTGTAGCGAATGATGATCACATCAATGAAGAGAATCACCATTGAGATGCACCAGATCACAGTGACCGCTGCCTGCAAGATAACATAGACAATCGTGGATAGGTCGCTTGGCCTGAAGCCAGTACTTAAAGAGTAAGGGGCAATGATAAAGGTCACCGCCGTCAGGACAGAAGAGATAATGCTCTGCACGAGCACGGCGACCCACGGCACCCTGTTGGCATTGACTTTACTCATGAATGCCGGCATGCGACGGTCCAGGCCGGAGACGAAGAGCAGGCGTCCAAACGAGTAATTATAGACGGCGGTATTGAAGATGAAGAAACCGATAAAGATGAAGGTGACGAGTGTGCCCAGGAAATTGCCTGCCGCGCCAAAGCCCAACTGTACGGCTTCCGCGATCGCTGACGGGCTGCCCTGATCTTTCAGGGGAACGGCGACCATGACGCCAAACGTTCCGATGAGATAGGCTGCCATGACTACCACTGATCCCCAGAGGAGATAACGTGTAATCGAGCGTGGATGAGTGATTTCGACGCCCATGTTGAGGGGGACTTCGATACCCAGCAGGGCAAGGATGACGGTACCGTAGAACGTGGCGGTGGCCCAGGTCGGGAACCAGGCATGTGGGGAGTAGTCGACTGGAGCCGGGTGCCCAAGTGAGAGCAGGCCGGCGAGGCCGATGAGTAAGATTGCGCCACCGTAGGCCACAAAGACAATATTGACAAAGTTCTGTGTGACACGGAAGCGTAAGATGGAGAGGACGAACGAGAAAGCAATGACGGCGATAATGATCACTCCTTGCTGCCATGGCTCAGTCAAAAAGTTGGCATTGAGTTGCTGGATCAAGGAAACGACGGCAACGCCGGTGGCGATCATGACGAGCACGCCGGGCCACCAGGCACAGAAGCCGGCGAAGAAGCCCAGGAAAGCGCCAAACGCTTTGTTCGTCCACACATAGATGGAGCCTTCGCCCGGGAACATGAGGCCAAGCTGTCCGGTCACGATGGCGCCAGGGATGAGGAACGTGATGAAACCCAGGCCCCAGTAGAAGTATGCGGACGGGCCAGCGCCGCCTGCCATAACAGCAGAGTTACTGATAAAAAGGACGATTGCAACAAAGATGGCAACCATGTCAAACGTGTTTAAGACTTTGGGGAGGATGCCCCCTGCAATACGTTCAGAACGTAGGACGTCGCTGCTTCCGCTTTCAGCAGTTGATGCCATATGCGTCTTTACCTCCTTAGAATGTCTGTAACATGAAAGGCGATTCTGTGCCAGAGGTGTTACAGATGAGAGACTGGTGCTGTTGTAATGAGCGTTTTCACACGGTTCTTTGCGCGAGGGTTTCTGGGTGAGAAAAAAAGAGCATCTCCTTCCTGTATAGACAGCATAGTTACCATGCTGTAACGGTACAATCCATCAGTCGATCAGGTGGAAAACGCCCAACTAGCCACATATGTTTATGAAGTAATTCTATGATAGTTGCTGAAAGATGTTACGTCAAGTGGGAATGCTGATTTTTTTGTGAGGTTGCGGATTGGCTGCCGACGGCAGCCAATCCGCAACCTCACACATATAGTAGTAATGTTAGTGTTTTGGCGTTGCTGTTGGGTTGGGTGACGTTGGTGTGCTCGTTGTGGCGGGCGCGTTCAGCTTCGCCTGTTCATCCTGTATTTTGCGTTGGAGCGCGCGAAGGTAGGCCTGCGCGGCATCCAGGTCGGAATCGGCCATCGTCTTCCACTCCTTGGGCACGCTGTTCACCTGCTTCACCCAGCTTTCGAGGACGGATTGCAGTGCCGCAAGTGTATCGTTATCCTGGTTGATTCTCGCCAGCCAGCCTCTTCCCTGGATAAGCGCTCTGAGGGTCACGTTGAGAAAATCGCCAGTAACGGTAGCGGCCAGAGTGATCAAAGGCGCAACGAATGTATCGTAGGCAACGCGTGTCAATTTGGCGGCATTGATTGCCCCTGAAAGCGAGATGCCTTCCAGGGTATCCAGGCCGGTAATAAACTCTTTGCGCACAGCCGCTGCACCAGCGGCCAACCCTTTGTTGTAGGCGTCCTCTATTTGATGTTCGATGTTGACACTGGCATCATGGATAGCCTGTGGAACCTTTGGCCCAAGCTCATAGGCAGCGACGCCGCCGACGGCAGCGACGCCAAGCCCTACCAATAATTTGCGCCGTGTGAGGCCTTTCTTTTTGGACTTGCGGCGTACCGCACGTGCCGGGCGCTCATCAATATCTTCGTCCTCTTCGTATTCATACTCCTCCGGGACTTCGCGGCGGCGAACGGGCGCAGGAGAGCGAGGTACTGGTGCTTTGAGCGAGGGGCCTCGTGCGTAGCTTAAGTGTCGATCAAGTGGATCTTCGTACCCAATATCCGGATCCACAAACTCAAATTCGTTCCACTCGCCTATTTCTTCGCTATCACGAGTTTCGATATACTGTTGTGAGGCCGACGCGGGTGGTTGAGGAGAGCGGCGGGCATCGGCAAGGGGCACGCTTCCACCATTGCGGGCACGGAAGCGATTACTATACAGCGCGTTATCCTCACGCTCTTCATAGTCATCATAATCAACTTCTTCGTTCGCGTATTGTTGGGCACGAGCGTCTAATGCATCGTAACCCTGCTCTGCATCATCTTCAGTGATTGTTGTGGATGGATATTTACTGGCTATGATACTCTGACGGAGTAACTGGCGCGTCCGGCGAGGATCAGGTCTTGGTGCTAGTGGCCCACTGGAGTGATTGACGGCTCCGCCGTTGGAAGACCAGCGGTCACCAGTTAGAGAAGCCTCTCCTCGTCCATTCTGGCTTGATCCATTCTGGTTCGACGAACGCATTGGATCATAGTCATAGCCATATTGCCGTCCAGGACTGCGCCGATAAGCCTTTCTTTCGAATCGATCCTTTGACATATATTCCTCGCTCTCCCTAAAGCCTCAATCAGTTGTTTTGTAACACCTTTTCTACCGATTTTACCTTATTTCTGTCATATAGTCTAGTGGCTGCTTTTTTTGAGGCCTCATCACTACTACATTGAGGCGTAAACATATCCATGATAAGCGCTCCTGGTGTACGCCCAACCTGGCTCGTGCTTATCATGGGGTCTATTCAGCCTCAATGGACGCGTGTTTCCCTTTGGTGTCACGCTGAGCGCCGCCCTGTCACCCTGAGCGAAGCGAAGGGTCTGTCACCCTGAGCGAAGCGAAGGGTCTGTCTCGCTCGGCAGGGAGATGCTTCGCTACGCTCAGCATGACACTGCTGTCGTGCTGAGCGCAGCGAAGGGTCTCTCTCGCGTGGCGCACGAGATGCTTCGCTACGCTCAGCATGACAATGTTGTCGTGCTGCCGCTGCTCCCCCGGGTGTCCCCCTGAGCGCCGTCCTGTCACCCTGAGCGAAGCGAAGGGTCTCTCTCGCGTGGCGCACGAGATGCTTCGCTGCGCTCAGCATGACAGGGCTGCGCTCAGCATGACAGGACGGCGCTCTGCGTTTTAGTTGTCAGGGCTTATTACTAATCAATATACTCAATCGTACACGATGTTTTGCGCCAGGATAGGACTATTAGTACGCTAGTTTTTGGACGTACGTTACGTATTTTTGGTCACATATAAGAACATGTGTTCTTAAATATACCATATGTATGTCCTAATTTCAAGCAAGAAGATGTCGCTACCGTTCATTGCTATGTTATAATGTACCAAATGTGTTGGCGCGGCCCATAAAGCATCGTTATGGATGCGCTGTTGACGGTCGTCTGCCAGGGGAGAAAAAAGACAATATGCCTGACATTAATAAGGAGGAGCCGGGAAGTGCAATGCCAATCATTACATGTGTGACGGTTGGCGCTTTCCAGGAGAACTGCTACCTCTATGCCTGCCCACAAACACACCACGCGGTTATTATTGACCCTGGTGATGAGGCGGAACGTATTCTGCAAAGAGTTCAAGAACTGGAGTTAATTCCTCAATATATCATAAACACGCACGGCCACATCGATCACATATGTGCGATTGACGCGGTGAGCGCTGTCTATCCGGTGCCGCTAGCGATTCATCCAGATGATGTTGCTATGTATACGGATGAACTCAGTGCAATGTTTTTTGGGCGTCAAGCGCCGCTGGTCAAAAGAAAACCAGACATACTCTTGAAAGAGGGGGATCGTCTTTCTTTCGGTACGCTCACCCTTGAGGTTTTGCATACCCCCGGACATACTCCTGGCGGTGTATGCCTGGTCAGTCGCCCTTACTGCGTATTTAGTGGAGACACCCTATTCTACCGTAGTATAGGGCGCACAGACCTCCCAGGAGGAAACTATCAACAGATCGTCAGGTCAATCCGTGAAAAGTTGTATACGCTGGAGGATGACCTGGTTGTCTTTCCGGGGCATGGTACACCGACCACTATTCTAGAAGAGAAATACGAAAACCCATTCGTCACTGTAGAGGAGTAAATCTTTGTGTCTAACATTTGTGTTATAGGAACAGGGTATGTAGGCCTGGTGACAGGCACGTGTTTTGCTGACCTGGGCAACCAGGTGATATGCGTTGATATTATCCCGGAGAAGATTGAACGTCTCAAGCAGGGTATACTGCCCATTTACGAGCCAGGCATGGAGGAATTGGTAGAGCGTAACGTCAATGCCGGGCGCCTCCGTTTTACGACCAGCTATAAAGAAGGCCTGGATAACTGCGAATATATTTTTATCGCGGTGAACACTCCCACCGGCACCAGCCAGGGTGGGGCGGATATGCGCTATGTCGAGAGCGCGGCGCGCAGCATTGCGGAGGAACTCGACCATTACGCAATTATTGTCAATAAAAGTACGGTACCGGTTGGGAGCGGCGATGTGGTATCGCGCATCGTGCGTAAAAATCTTGCGCGGCCAAATGTACCTTTTGCCGTTGTCTCTAACCCGGAGTTCCTGCGCGAAGGGTCTGCCTTGCTGGATTTCCAGACTCCAGATCGCGTCGTGCTTGGTTCGTCAGATCCGGAGGCTGCGCGCAAGGTTGCTGCGCTCTATTTGCCTTTGCGCACGCGTATACAGATCACCGACCTGTATACGGCTGAAATGATCAAGTACGCGTCCAACGCCTTCCTGGCGACAAAGATCTCCTTTATTAACGAAATAGCCCAGATTTGCGAACGCCTGGGGGCCGATGTAAAAGAAGTGGCCATAGGTATGGGCTACGATAAGCGCATCGGGCGAGCCTTCCTGGATGCCGGCCTGGGTTATGGCGGGAGCTGCTTTGAGGCCGATGAGACGGTTTTCACGCTCAATAGCCCTAACGTGGCGGCGGAGCGTTTCGATACTCTGTTCGCTAAAGGTGGTTCGCCATTTCTGGGGGATGTTGTGAAGCTTGTGCAGCCCTCCAATCAGCGAGTGCTTGCGTTTGATCTAGAGAAGGGACAGCCCATCCTTGCTGACGTGAAAGCCATCACCCGGCGGCCATATAAAGGCACAATGGTGAAAATTACCACCAGCATGGGGCGCACACTACGTGTTACTGCTGACCATCCAGTCATCTTGCGCAAGAATCAGCAGTTCACCATCCTGCCGGCTGCAGCGGTTGTACCGGGGGATCAACTCATGGCCCTGTGCGAATTGCCCACCATAGAGCAGGCAACACACCTCAACTTGATCGATCTGCTCCGAGATACCGACCTGGCGGCTGATGTTTATGTGAAGCCTATCGATAACACATTCAGCGAGCAGTATGAGCAATTTGCCGCTGCGATTCCACAGGACATGCTCAAGTATCCACACGAGATCAAGCGTCATAACCGCATGTCGCTGCGCTTGTTCCACTACCTGAGCGAGTCGCATGTACTCAACGTTCCGCCTGAGAAACTCCAGTTGTATACCGCGAAAGGCGCGGTGTCGATGATTAATGCGCTGATTCCGGTTGATGGGGATCTGCTGCGGCTGTGTGGCTATTATCTTGCCGAAGGCTATCTTGCCCAGGATACGGGGCGCGCTGGCGCGGTACGAGAGCGTGTTTGCATCTGCTTCCACGACCAAGAGGCTGAATATATCGCAGATACGCAGCGCATTTTGCGCCGTTGGGGTCTCAAGTTCATTGAGCGGCATGCCACCAACGCCCTGACAACTATTGTCTCTTCGCGCATCTTCTCCTGGCTGCTACGCGATATCTTGCGCTGTGGGACTCGTTCAGAAAACAAGGCACTACCTCGTCTGGCGTTTAATGTGTTACCTGAGTTACGGATGGAGTTAATCCGCGGTGCCTTCAGCGGCGATGGCGCAGTCACAACGGTGCAGAATGGTCAGAATTTGATGCTGGAATATGCGACCGTCAGCAAAGTGCTGGCTGATGGTATGACACTGCTGCTGCAAACAGTTGGCGTCATCCCTTCCATCCGCACACGCTGGATGAACAAATCAACGCAAGAGGCGTATATCTTGCGCGTGAGTGGCTACGATCAGATAGCCGCGCTCAAAAATGCCTTTGGCAACAAGCGTCTCGCGCGCATTGAGAGTATACTGGCGGGCTATCAACGCCATATTCAACCTCATGGTTATGAGCGGCAAGGAGCTTTTGCGACGCTTGTTGTCCGTGAGGTCGAGCATGAAGACGTTGAAATAACCGTCTATAGCATGGAGACCAGTACTGGAACGCTGATCGCGTCGTCCGGGCTGATCAGCCATAATTGTTTTCCCAAGGACGTGCGTGCGCTGGCCCATATGGCGGGTGAAGCTGGGCTGCATCCACAGCTGCTCAATGCTGTGATGGATATTAACCATGACCAGCGCCGCCTCGTCGTCACAAAGTTAACCTCTATTCTCGGCTCTCTGCGTGGTTGCGCCATAGGTATCCTGGGCCTGGCCTTCAAACCCAATACCGATGACATGCGCGAGGCGCCTTCAGTAGACATCATCCGCTGGGTCACGAGCCAGGGGGCAGAGGTACGAGTGTATGACCCCGTGGCGATGCAGACCGGGCGTGATGCTTTGGAGCGCGAAGGTATTCGCATCGAGACGGTAACCTTCTGCGATAGTGCCTACGAGGTGGCGGAAGATGCTGATGCCCTGGTCATGGTGACGGAGTGGAACGAATTTAAATCGCTGAATATGCGGCAGATTCGCACTACCATGCGCCGCCCCGTGTTGATCGACGGGCGTAACATTTATGAAGCGGCAGAGATGAACCGGCTTGGCTTCATTTATCGCGGCATGGGTAGAGGAACGGGTCCGGCGCCCTCGGTGTTGCCGCCGGGAGATAGCACCAGTGTGCCACCGGTCAGTATCGAAGCGCCAAAATAGTAGGGGCCGATTATGCTTATTAACTTATTCACCTGGAGAGCGGAAAATCCATCAAGGGCCGATAATGAGGTTTCACAAAATCATCCGGATATCGATCAGAGCACGGAGGGCCGATAAATCGGCGATGGGCGCGATAAATCGGCCCCTACGATCGATTGCCTACAAGTATTTCATATACCCGGACGTATATAGTAGGGTCGACCCTTGCGGTCAACCTATGGCGAACTTGCGGTCAACCTACGGCGTATGAGTGGCGTACGAGTAGTTAACCTGTGATGGGAGGAGATTTGCATGGAGGAGAAAGACCTGCCATTGATTTTTACGCCGTTGGTGCGCCAGGCGGGTGTGGCTATACCCGATTGGTTGTTTGGGCCGGCGGGTGTGGCGGGTTTGCCTGCGCCATTGAGTCTACCGCGGGGCGTGAATATTGCTGTTGGGATCGATATCATCGAGGTTGCGCGTGTACGCAAGGTTTATGAGCATCATGGTGAGCGTTTTCTTAAGCGCGTTTTTACAGAGGTTGAGGTGATGCAGTGTCGTGGGAAGGCGACGCGGCTGGCCGGTCGTTTTGCTGCCAAGGAGGCTATCAGCAAGGCCCTTGGTACGGGCATTCATGGCGTGGCCTGGCGTGAGATGGAGATTGTCCAGTTACGCAGCGGTCGTCCGACGGTGACTTTGCACGGCAATGCCAAACGCCGCGCCGAACTGCTTGGCATTAGCGCCTTTGACGTGAGTATAGCGGATCTGGTGGATTTTTCTATTGCGGTGGCGGTGGCTGTTCAGGCGAATGTAGAGACATCAGAAAGATTGAGCTAGTGTTCCCTACACTGTCCTTCACCGTTCCTACGTTATAATTGCGACAGTGAGACTCACGATGATTGTCTAGCTCACGTTAGAAATGCATGAACAAGAAAGGGTGTACTGTTTACTTTACATCGTAGACTCCCGGAAGTATCTCTGGGCTCTCTACTCCTTAATGGAACCATCTCTAAAAGTCTACGAATTGGGTAAACAGTACACTCGGTTTTGGGTGGAACCCTGGACTGACTACTCGTTGCTATAGCCGCGTCCGCTCGCTTGACCCTGGGCTGTCTCTTGTCCTTCGAGTTCTTTCAGGAACTCATCATGCTCCATCGGGCGTGAGAACATCGGGTAGTTTTTTTCAATGGCTAGGCGCTGCTCTTCTTCACTCAAGGTAGCGGTACAATCTCTGAGGGTGACAACATCGAAGCCCTTCTCATAGCCTGTACGCATCGTGGACTCGACACAGCAATTGGTCAAGAAGCCGCCGAGAGCGATAGTCGTAATACCACGACTGCGCAGGATAAAGTCCAGGTTGGAGCTGGCGAAGGCATCGAAGCCGCGCTTGCCTTCAACGACAATATCTTGAGGCACAGGAGTCAGGTCTTGTACGATCTCTGCTCCCCATGTTCCCTGACGAAACGATTGGCTATCTACCACACCCTTCAAAATACCATAAGGATTGGGAGTCAACTCGTGATAGTCTTGAGTAAACGTGATTGGAGCATGGATGATGGTGGCGCCCATCTCACGCGCTTTCTGCACGGTCTCAGCCGTATTTGAAAGCATGTTCGTCTTCTCCATCATATCCTTCACAGCGGGGTGCAGTGAGCCGCCTTCTGAGGTGAAATCATTTTGATACTCGATCAGCACAACTGCGGTCTTCTTTGGATCCATATTCTTGTCTTTCCTCCTTAGAAACAATGCATCATGCACGTAGCCCGGAACAGAGAGGGCCTCGTTGCATAGATGATGTGTGCAGTATACTCTGTGTATACTCACGCCAATAAAAAACACGAAAATCAACACTCTTGTACATATCCTATCACAAAACAGCGAAGTACGGCGTTCGGCCACATACAGGATGAAACGCTCTGCTATACGGGGAATCAAGGCGATGGAAAGGACAGTAGCGCTGAAGCTGTGAAATACTCACCTTGCATTTGCATTTTTCACAAAATCGATATCGCTGGAGGAGGATGCAGCTAACCTAGTATCAATGCTATTGCAAGCAACACCAGCATCGTCAGTATTCCCAGACCCATCCAACGCCTATTTCTCCACGGTGGATAAACAAGAGAGCGTATTGCCATGATGAACTGTCCCACCAGAACGATCGGCCATGTGA
>WNGR01014961.1_pt1 | contig 10969 bp, 9 predicted proteins | sample 5407581 | NCBI WGS metagenome assembly WNGR01 (sample SAMN13153383, study PRJNA577476) | soil metagenome | isolation source: 80 cm soil or saprolite under Garry oak tree replicate 2 | place: USA:California | collected 2016-06-15 | reverse complement strand
CGGCAGATCATCGTGCACAGTGACGGCGGCATGGCCTACTACTTCGGCGGAACCTTCAGCGGTCCGCATAGCGGCCCCCGTAAAGGGAGGCCCTGCTGACTCGGCTGCTCAGGAAGCTGCCCGGGGCGGCCACCGGCGGCGGCTCCCCGGCCCACTCAGCGAAGGTGGCCGCGTTGGTGATGCTGCGCCGGGCGAGCCGGCCCCGATCACCACGACATCGGTATCCACCAGGCCATTGTGCCAATCAAGACCAGAAAATTTACCTAACGGACCCGGTTCACGCGGTCCCGCCCGCACCCCAAGCCGCCTCACCCCAAGCCGCCTGGTTAGCGCGGGGTGCTCGAGACCACCCACATGGAGAAGAACTGGGAGCCGCCGCCGTAGGCGTGGCCCAGCGCGGTGCGGGCTCCGGGGACCTGGTGGGCGCCGGCCTTGCCCATCACCTGCAGCGCCGATTCGGCGAAGCGGAGCAGGCCGGACGCGCCGATCGGGTTAGAGCTGAGCACGCCGCCGGACGGGTTGACCGGCAGCCTGCCGCCGATGGCGGTCTCGCCTGCTTCGGTCATCCGCCAGCCCTCGCCGGGCGCGGCGAAGCCGAGGTTCTCCAGCCACATGGGCTCGTACCAGGAGAACGGGACGTAGATCTCGGCGACGTCGATCTCGTTCAGCGGATCGGTGATGCCCGCCTGCCGCCACAGCGCCGCCGCGGCGTCCCGGCCTGCCTGCGGGTTGACGTGGTCCTTGCCCGCGAACATGGTCGGCTCGCTGCGCATCGCGGTGGCCCGGATCCAGGCTACCGGCGCCGGGCTCGCCTCGGCCGCCGCGGAGTCGCCGATGACCACCGCGCACGCGCCGTCCGAGGAGGGGCAGGTCTCGTCGTACCGGACCGGGTCCCACAGCATGGGGGAGGCCTGCACCTTCTCCAGCGTGATGTCGCCCTGCTGCAGGTGCGCGTAGGGGTTGAGGGCGCCGTTGCGCCGGTCCTTGACCGCGACCATCGCCCCGATGTGCGGCGGCGCGCCGCTGCGCCGGATGTAGGCGCGGATGTGCGGTGCGAAGTACCCGCCCGCGCCGGCCACCACCTGGACGCTGAACGGCGGCGCGATCGACAGCGCCCACATGGCGTTGGACTCCGACTGCTTCTCGAACGCCACCGCCAGCACCCGGCCGTGCAGGCCCGCCTGCACCAGGCTGGTTGCGACGAGGCCGGTCGCGCCGCCCACCGAACCCGCGGTGTGCACCCGCAGCAGCGGCTTGCCGGCCGCGCCGAGCGCGTCCGCCAGGTAAAGCTCCGGCATCATCACGCCCTCGAACAGGTCGGGCGCCTTCCCGACCACGATCGCGTCGATGTCGGTCAGCGCCAGGCCGGCGTCGAGCAGGGCCCGGTCCACCGCCTCCCGGCACAGCCCCGCGATCGACACGTCGGTGCGCTTGGACCGGTGCCTGGTCTGCCCGACACCCAGGACGGCGGCCAGCTGTTTCATCGTCACCGCCCTTCCATGACGCAGACCAGGTTCTGCTGCAGCGCCGGGCCGCTGGTCGCGTGCCCGAGCGCGCGGCCGGCCCGGCCGGACATGACCGCCTGCGCCGCCATCCCGATCCGCGCCAGCCCGGCGGCGAACATCGGATTGCCGCACAGCGCGCCGCCCGAGGGGTTGACCGCGACGCCGTCATCGAGGCCCAGCGCGTCCCGCAGCAGGATCTCCTGGTGGGTGAACGGCGCGTGCAGCTCGGCCACCTCGACTCCGCCCTCCCCGGAAGCCCCGGACCCGGAACCGGAAGCCGCGGAAGCCGCGGCAGCCGCCGACGGTACCGCCAGCAGGTCGCGCGCGCCCAGCGAGCCCGAGTCGATCCGGTGCGCGAACCCGCTGATCCAGGCGGGCCGCGCGGTCAGCTCCCTGGCCCGCTCGCCAGACGCGATGATCACGACCGCGGCCCCGTCGCCGACCGGGGCGCAGTCGTGCGCCCGCAGCGGCTCGGCCACATACGGCCGTCCCAGCAGCTCCGAGACCGCGACGTCCCCGGATACCTGCGCGCGCGGGTTGGCGGCCGCCGCGGCCAGGCTGCGCGCGGCCACCTCCGCCATGTCCTTCTCGGTCCACCGCCCGGCCTCCAGGCCGAGCCGCGCCTGCAGGGCGGCGACCGACACCGAGTCCGGCCACAGCGGGGCGACCAGGTACGGGTCGAGCTGCAGGGCCAGCACGCGGCGCAACTCCGCTCCGGACGACTTGCCGAACCCGTACGCCAGCGCGATCTCCGCCTCGCCGGTGAGGACCTTCACCCAGGCCTCGTACAGGGCCCAGGCGCCGTCCATCTCCACGTGCGATTCCATCGTCGGCGGGACGGCCCCGATCGCGTCGACCGCCTGCACGAACGAGAACGCCCGCCCGGCCAGGTAGTCGGAGGACCCCGAGCACCAGAACCCGATGTCGGACTTGGTCAGCCCGGTGGCGCCGAACGCCTCGGCGATGATCGGCACCAGCATCTCCACCCCGCTGGTGGTGGCGTCCTCGCGCACCCCGCACGGCGACTGCGCGAACCCGACGACGGCGACCTCGGTCACAGCTGCCTCGCGTAGGTCTCGTACGCCGCGTCCGGTTCCCCGGTCGGCGCGAAGTGGCTGATGCTCGCGCCCATGGTGGCGCGCTCCTCCGGCGGCTTCCACACCGCCCTGACCCGCATGCCCATCCGCACCTCGCTGGCGTCGCAGCCCAGGACGAGGTGCTGGAACGCGATGTCCGCCCCGTCAAGCAGCACCGCCGCCGCCACGTACGGCGGGGTCACCCGCTGTCCCGGATAGCCCACGTTCACCACGCTGAACGTCGTCACGGTCCCCGTGTCCGGCAGTTCGACGTCCTCGGCCATCGGCACCCCGTCGGCCGGGCACGTTCCCCTCGGCGGGACGTACACCTGCCCGCACACCTGGCACCGCTGGCCCAGCAGCCGGCCCTCGGCCAGCCCGCGCAGGTAGGCGCTCTCCCCGGGCGAGGCGGCCGCGGAAGCCCCGGCCGCGGAAGCCCCGGCCGCGGAAGCCCCGGCCGCGGAAGCCCCGGCCGCGGAAGCCCCGGCGGCCGGCCCGTCGCACGGCTCGAAACAGGCGATGTCGCGGATGCTGCCGGCCGGGCTCGCGGACCACCGGGGCCGGACCCGCAGCCCGGTCCGCATGGCCGCGGCCGAGCCCGCGTCCACGGCGTGCAGCATCGCCGTGTCCGCGCCGTCCAGCCGGATCAGCGCCCAGGCGAACGGCTCCGCCAGTGGCTGGCCGGCCAGCGGCTCCGGCATCCACGACCAGCTGACGACGGTGCCCTCCGGCCCGACCTCGGTCAGTTCCCCTGGGGGTTCGGAGCTCACCGGGTCGTACTCGAACGGCGGCGCGTGCACCCGGCTGTCCGCGCCGCGCGCGCCGAGGATGCGCCGGCCGGCCAGGGCGGTCATGAACTGGCTCAGCACCGGCCCGAGCGAACGCGTGTAGTCGAACTCGATCTCCAGCGGCGCCCGCAGCGGCGCGAGGGGATGGCTCACGGTGCCAACTATAGAACGTGTTCTAATTATCGGACAGCATCCCGTTGTCAGGCAGCACCCGGGCTGCCAGCCTTGTCCCTCAATAGAACGTGTTCTAGATTAGCCCCGTGACCGACATCGGCTTGTGGGCCATCGCCGCGGCGACCCCAGAACGGACCGCGGCGATCGAGCCGGACGGCGGGACCGTCAGCTACGCCGAGCTGGCGGCGCGCGCCGACCGCTACGGCCGGGGGCTGCAGGCGCAGCGTCCTCAGGGGCTGGGCCTGCGCCCGGGCGACACCGTGGCCGGGCAGCTGCCGAACGGCACCGAGGCGCTCGCGCTCTTCTTCGCGGCCATGCAGACCGGGCTGTACGTGGTGCCGGTGAACTGGCACCTGACCGCCGCCGAGGTGGCCTACATCCTGACCGACAGCGGCGCCAGGGCGTTCGTGGCGCACGAGAGGTTCGGCGGCGTCGCGGCCGACGCGGCCGACCGAGCCGGGATCGACCAGGGGGCCAGGTTCGCCGTCGGCGCGGTGCCGGGCTTCGCCCCGCTGACCGCGCTCGGCGCGGACGGCGACGGGCGCCCCGACCCGCGGACGGCCGGCGCCCCGATGGTCTACACGTCCGGCACGTCGGGCCGGCCCAAGGGCGTGCGCCGCGCGCTGACCGGTGAGGACCCGGACAAGGTGCCGCCGTCCGCCGGCTGGTTCTTCGGGATCTTCTCGCTCGCCCCGTTCGACGACAACGTGCACCTGTGCTGCTCGCCGCTGTACCACACGGCGGTGCTGAACTTCGCGACGATCTCGGTCCAGCTCGGCCACCCGGTCGTGCTGATGGACCGCTTCGAGCCCGAGGAGATGCTGCGGCTGATCGAGCGGTACCGGGTGACCCACACGCACATGGTGCCGACGCAGTTCCGCCGGCTGCTCGCGCTGCCGGAACCGGTCCGCGGCCGGTACGACACCTCCTCGCTGCGGGCCGCGATCCACAGCGCGGCGCCGTGCCCGCAGGACGTCAAGCGCCGGATGCTCGACTGGTGGGGGCCGGTGGTGACCGAGTACTACGCGGCCAGCGAGGGCGGCGGGACCGGCATCACCGCGACCGAGTGGCTGGCCCGGCCCGGCTCCGTCGGCCGGCCCTGGCCGGGCTCCGAGGTCCGGGTGCTGGACGCGGACGGCAACGACGTGCCGGCCGGGGAGCCCGGTCTGGTCTACATGCGGATGGGCACCTCGACCTTCGACTACCACCAGGACGAGGAGAAGACGCGCGCGTCGCGTGCCCGCGGCATGTTCACCGTCGGGGACATCGGCTACCTCGACGCGGACGGCTACCTCTATCTCTGCGACCGCAAGAGCGACATGATCATCTCGGGCGGCGTCAACATCTACCCGGCCGAGATCGAGGCCGAACTGTCCGGCCACCCGGCGGTCGACGACGTCGCCGTGTTCGGGATCCCGCACGAGGAGTGGGGCGAGGAGATCAAGGCGGTGGTCCAGCCGGCGCCCGGCGCCGAGCCCGGCCCGGCGCTCACCGCGGAACTGCTGGCCTTCCTCGGCGGCCGGGTGGCCAAGTTCAAGCTGCCCAAGAGCATCGACTACGTATCCGAGCTGCCGCGCGACCCGAACGGCAAGCTCTACAAGCGGCGCCTCCGCGACCCGTACTGGGCCGGCCGCGACCGCTCCATCTGATCCACCCGGCCGGGCTGGATCCATCCGGCTGGTCCGTCCAGCCCATCCGTTAGGGAGGTCTAGCTTTACGGTTTCTTGATCTGCGATTCGCAATCTGGGATATTGTGCGCGTGGCCGGGGATGGCGCGCGCAGCCGATGACGCATGCCTGAGCGCGATCCCCGCCTCCGGCGGCCGCTCCCGAGGCGGCCGGGACCGCGGCGAGGCGAGGGGATCTGGCTGGTGACCTATGACGGTGACTGGCGGGAGACATTCCGGCCGGATATCCCGAGCGTGGCCCGGATCTACGACTACCTGCTCGGCGGCAAGGACAACTACCCGGCCGACCGGGCGGTGGGCGAGTCGATGATCGCGCAGCTGCCGAACGTCCGGCAGGCGGTGCAGTGGAACCGGTCCTTCCTGCGCCGGGTGGTCCGCCACCTGGTGGGCGAGGCGGGCATCCGGCAGATCATCGACGTCGGCGCCGGGCTGCCCACGGTGGGTAACACGCACGAGGTCGCGCTGGATGCCAGCCCGTACGCGCGGGTGGTGTACGTCGACAACGACCCGGTGGTGCTGGCGCATGCCCGCAGCATGCTGCACAGCGTCCCGGGCACCGCGGTGATCGGGCGGGACCTGCTCGAGCCGGACACGATCCTGGCCGACCCCGCGCTGCGCGAGCTGATCGACTTCGGCGAGCCGGTCGCGCTGCTGTTCCTGTCCATCTTGCATTTCGTCGCCGACCAGGACGACCCGGCCGGGCTGATCGCCCGGCTGCTGGCCCCGTTCCCGGCCGGCAGCTACGTCGCGATCTCCCACGCCACGCCCGACGAGATCCCGGAGGTCAGCGACGTGGAGCGGGTCTTCGACGAGGCGACCACCCCGGCCCATGTCCGCAGCCGGGCCCGGATCAGGCAGCTGGTGGCCGGAATGGAGATCATCGAGCCGGGCCTGACCTGGCCGCCGGAGTGGCGGCCGGAGCCTGGCGAGGAGGTGCCGGCCAACGTCGCCGAGTCGTACTACTGCGTGGTGGTGGCCCGCACGACCTGATCCGAGCGCAGGCGCGCTAGCGGTCGCCGAAAACCGGCCGCCGCTTCTCCGCGAACGCGCGCGGCCCCTCCCTGGCGTCCTCGCTGGCGAACACGGCCATGCCCACCTTCGCCTCGAACGTGAACGCCTCGTTCTCCGCCATGCCCTCGGTCTCGCGGATGACCTGCAGGATCGCGCGCACCGCGACGGGCCCGTTGGCCGCGATCAGCGCCGCGATCTCCAGCGCCCTGGTGAGCGCCTGCCCGTCCGGCACGACGTGGCCGATGAGCCCGACGGACAGCGCCTCGGCCGCGGTGATGTGCCGCCCGGTGAGCAGCAGGTCGGCGGCCACCGTGTACGGGATCTGCCGGGGCAGCCGGACCGCGGACCCGCCCAGCGGGAACAGCCCCCAGCGCGCCTCGGAGATCCCGAACCGCGCGCTCTGGGCGGCCACCCGGATGTCACACGCCTGCAGGATCTCGGTGCCGCCCGCGATCGCCGCGCCCTCCACCGCGGCGATCAGCGGCTTGCTCAGCCGGCGGCCCTTGAGCAGCGGCTCGATCACCGACAGGTCCATGTCTGCGGCCCGGAACCGGTCACCGGGGTGCGCAGCGGTCATCGCCTTGAGGTCGGCGCCGGCGCAGAAGGCCCCGCCCGCCCCGGTCAGCACGCAGACGCGGATGCCGGGGTCGCTGTCGGTCAGGTCCCAGGCCTGCCGCATCAGCTCCAGCATCGGCCCGCTCAGCGCGTTGCGCGCCTCCGGCCGGTTCATCGTGACGATCAGCACGTGCCCCCGGCGCTCGATGAGCGCGTGCGGCTGGCCCTCATCGATGGTGGTCATTTCCCTCCCTCAGGCGGCCCTAAAGGCTTGCCCAGAACAGTAACACGTTCTAGTTTCAATCCATGGCACTGAACATGGCCGACCTGTTCGAGCATGCCGTCGACACCTTCCCGGAGCGGGCCGCGCTGATCTGCGGCGACCGCCAGCTCACCTACCGCGAACTCGAAGACGAGGCCAATCGCCTGGCCCACCACCTGGCCGCTCAGGGAGTGGGTCCCGGCGACCACGTCGGCCTCTATGCCCGCAACTCCATCGCGGCCGTGGAAACGCTGCTCGCCGTCATCAAGCTCCGCGCCGTCGCCATCAACATCAACTACCGGTATCTGCGCGGTGAACTGGCGTACCACCTGCGGGACGGCGACCTGTCCGCCCTCGTCCACGATCAGGACCTGGCCGAAATCGTGGACGCCGTGGTGCCGCCAGGACTGCCTCGCGTGACGATCGGCGGAAACTTCGACGAGGCCGTAGCGGCCGCTTCGGGAGCACGTGACTTCGGCCCGCGCAGCCCGGACGACATCTACATCATCTACACCGGCGGGACCACCGGGCATCCGAAGGGCGTCATGTGGCGTCACGAGGACATCTGGCGCACGCTCGCCGGCGGCATCGACTTCATCACCGGTGAGCCGCTGGCAGATGAGTGGGCGCAGTCCCGCAAGGGCGCCGAGGGTGCCGGCCTGGTCCGCATGGCGCCCGCGCCGCTCATCCACGGCGCCGCCATGGTGGCCACGCTGGGCTGCCTGTTCGCCGGGGACACGGCCGTGATCATGCCGAAGTTCGATCCGCACGCGCTCTGGGCCGCGGTGCAGCGGCACCGGGTCAACGTGCTGTCGGTCATCGGCGACGCGATGGCCAGGCCGTTGATGGAGGCGCTGGCTGCGGGGAACTATGACACCTCCTCGCTGGTCTCCCTCAACTCCACGGCCGCGCTTTTCTCGCCCGCGGTCAAGGACGCGTGCGCCAAGGCGCTGCCCAGCGTGTTCCTCACCGAGGCGGTCGGGTCGACCGAGACCGGCTTCACTGGCATGGCGCTCGTCAGCGCGGGCGGTGAGCACCGGGGCGGTCCCACGGTCACGGCCGGACCGGACGTCATCGTCATCGACGAGGCCGGCGGCGCGTGCGGACCGGGGGAGACCGGCAAGATGGCGCGCGGCGGGCACATCCCGCTCGGCTACTACAAGGACCCGGTCAAGACCGCCGAGATGTTCACGGAGGTGAACGGCAGGCGTTACGCGGTGCCCGGCGACTGGGCGCGGGTCGAGGAGGATGGCACGATAACCCTCCTCGGCCGCGGCAACACGTGCGTGAACACCGGTGGCGAGAAGGTCTTCCCCGAGGAGGTCGAAGGCGCGCTGAAGTCGCACCCTGACGTGTTCGACGCGCTGGTCCTCGGCGTGCCCGACGACCGCCTCGGCCAGCGTGTGGCCGCGCTGATCCAACTTCGCCCCGGTGCCACCGCGGATGCCGCCACGCTGCAGGCTCATGTGCGCGGCCAGCTCGCAGGGTACAAGGTGCCGCGCACCGTCTGGTTCGTGGATTCCGTCGGCCGGACCGTATCCGGCAAGGCCGATTACGGCTGGGCGCGTGCGTACGTCGCCGAACATCTCCCCGCCACTGCGGCTCAAACAGACACGGCCCCAGCAGAGAGGGCCCCGTAACGCCATGACCCTGCGAACTCCGCTCTGCGACCTGCTGGGCATCGAGCACCCCGTCGTCGGCTTCACCCCGTCCGAGCACGTCGCGGCCGCGGTCAGCCGGGCCGGCGGCCTGGGCGTGCTCGGCTGCGTCCGCTTCAACGACCCGGCCGAGCTGGACGCCGTGCTGACCTGGATGGACGAGAACACCGGCGGCCGCCCGTACGGCATCGACGTGGTCATGCCGGCCACAGTCCCCACCGAGGGCGCGGCGGCCGACCTGGACCAGCTCATCCCCGAGCAGCACCGGGACTTCGTCGAGCAGACCCTGCTCAAGCTGGGCGTGCCGCCGCTGCCGGACGACGCGCAGGCCGGCGACGGGGTCCTCGGCTGGCTGCACTCGGTGGCACGCAAGCACGTCGAGGTCGCGCTGGCCCACCCGGCCCGGCTGATCGCGAACGCGCTCGGCTCGCCGCCGCCCGACGTCATCGCCAGCGCGCACGACCGCGGCATGCTGGTCGCCGCGCTGGCCGGCAAGGCCGAGCACGCGCGCCGCCAGGTCGCCAGCGGGGTGGACATCGTGGTGGCCCAGGGCCACGAGGCCGGCGGGCACACCGGCGAGATCGCCACCATGGTCCTGGTCCCCGAGGTGGTCGACGCGGAGAAGGTGCCGGTGCTCGCCGCGGGCGGGATCGGCTGCGGCCGCCAGGTCGCCGCGGCCCTCGCGCTCGGCGCCGCCGGGGTCTGGATGGGCTCGGCCTGGCTGGTCACGGCCGAGTACCAGCAGCTGTCCGCGGCGCCCGCGGTCCAGCAGGCGCTGCTCGCGGCCACCTCCTCGGACACCGTCCTGTCCCGGATCTACAGCGGCAAGCCCGCCCGGCTGCTGAAGAACCGCTGGACCGCCGCCTGGGAGGAGCCCGGCGCCCCCGCGCCGCTGCCCATGCCCCTGCAGAACCTGCTGGTCAGCGACGCTCACCAGCGCCTCATGCGGTCCGGCCAGCCGGACGTGGTGCCGATGCCGGCCGGGCAGATCATCGGCCGGATGAACGAGGTCCGCCCGGTCGCCGACGTGATGGCCGATCTTCTCACCGAGACGGACGAGGCCCTGGACCGCCTCCATGGCCTGCGCTGATGATGCTGCGATGATGGGGCTATGAGGACCTCCGTCTCGGCCGGCTACTGGTCGGCCGGCCCGCCGCCCGGAGCGCCGGACCTGTTCGAGACCGCCGAACGGATCGGCATCGACCAGATCTGGACCGCGGAAGCCTACGGGAGCGACGCCTGGACCCCGCTGGCCTGGTGGGGTTCGCGCACCTCGCGGATCCAGCTCGGCACGGCGGTCTCCCAGCTATCCGCCCGGCCGCCGGTCACCCTGGCCATGACCGCGATGACCATGGACCACCTCACCCAGGGCCGGGTCCTGCTCGGCGTGGGCACCAGCAACCCCCAGGTGGTGGAGGGCTGGTACGGCCAGCCGTACCCGCGCCCGCTGGAGCGCACCCGGGAGTACATCGACATCCTCCGGAGGGTCATCGCGCGCGGCGAGCCGGTGGCCTACGACGGGAAGCACTACCAGCTCCCCCTGTCGGCCGAAAGGGGAGCCACCGGCCTGGGCAAGCCGCTGCGCTCGATCCTGCACCCCTACCGCACCGAGATCCCCATCTACCTCGGCGCCGAGGGCCCGAAGAACGTGGCGCTCGCGGCCGAGGTCGCCGACGGCTGGAACGTCATCTTCTTCTCCCCGGCGATGAACGACTTCTACGCCGCTGCCCTGGACGAGGGTTTCGCCCGCCCCGGCGCGCGGCATTCCCGCGACACGTTTGACGTAGTAGGCGGCCCGCTGGCGATCATCGTGGATGACGATACCGAACGAGCGGCCGATTTCGTTCGGCCGACTCTTGCTCTTTATATCGGCGGGATGGGCGCTCGCGGCGTCAACTTCCACTACGAGGTCTTCGCCCGGATGGGGTACGAGGCGCAGGCCCGGCAGATCCAGGACCTCTACCTGGCCGGCGACAAGAAGGCCGCGATCGCGGCCGTGCCGACCAAGCTGGTGGAGGACGTGGCGCTGGTCGGCCCCTGGGCCAAGGTCGCCGACGAGATCCAGCGCTGGAAGCAGACCGTCCTCAGCACGTTCTCCCTCAACTGCGACCCGGCCTACCTGGAAAAGCTCGCCGGACTCATCGGCTGAGCCGGCGGCCGGCGAACGCGTGGTCGTCGACCGCGCTACCTCCGCACAGCCAGCCGATCGTGGCGTTGGGCACGCCGTCCAGTTCCCATTTGACCTGGCCCCTG
>WNGR01008315.1_pt1 | contig 10969 bp, 9 predicted proteins | sample 5407581 | NCBI WGS metagenome assembly WNGR01 (sample SAMN13153383, study PRJNA577476) | soil metagenome | isolation source: 80 cm soil or saprolite under Garry oak tree replicate 2 | place: USA:California | collected 2016-06-15 | reverse complement strand
CGGATGTACTCTTGCCCCTGCTGGCAACGCCCTTACCCTCTTCCTCAACCTTATCACCTGGGGGCGGCTCATCCATTGTACGCGGCGGTATTTTGCCGGGCGGCTATATACCCGCGCCGGACGCTATTGTTGAGCAGTGGATGCGAGAGGCGGTGCGACGTGCCAACCAGGTGATTTATCACTGTAATGCCGACTATGAAACGAAGATGGCCAGCACCTTAAGCGTCGCCCTGGTCTACAAGCGCCATTTGTATGTAACCAGCGTCGGTGATAGCCGGGCCTATCACTACAGTCCGAGGGCGGGGTTGAAACGCATCACCACCGATCATACGCTCGGCGCGGGGCTGGTGGAGGCTAACCTGTTCAAGCCCGAAGAGATCTACACCAGTCCAAAGGGGAAGAAGCTCTACCGTTACCTCGGACAGTCCGATTCCATCCAGATCGATTGTTTCCAGCTCGCGTTAGAGGTGAACGACCTGGTCTTGCTCTGCACCGATGGGCTGTGGCACATGGTGCGCGATGAACGCATGGAGGAGCTTTTAGCGAAAGACCACGATGGTGATCCTCAAAAACTGGCGCGCACGCTGGTGGATGAAGCGAACCTGGCGGGCGGCGAGGGGAATGTGAGCGCGATTGTGGTAGGGGTTATGTAGGGTAGCCACAATGGCTGCCTACTTTGGCGTCCAGTGAAGGTCAAGGAGCAATGGTTGGGTTTGTCGTAGGGACAAGGGGCGGCGGAGCGGATGGGTGGGGGCCTTGTGCTTGTCCTGTTGGTTTCACGATGCCGTTGGGTTTGCAAGATGTTCTGTATTATGACCTCAACAGGACGAGGGACAAGCACAAGGCCCCCACATCAGCCCCACGCCGCCCCTTGTCCCTACACACGATGCCTACATCTTAGAATTATTTCTTCATCACTGCAGCGTGATGTTTCCGGTAGAATTGTCGATGTGGATGGGAACACTGGTCAGTGGGGTGTTGGTCGGGCCGGTGACAACGGCGGCGCCATTGGCGGGGTCAAATTCGGCTCCATGACAGGGGCAGATCAAGTGTGAGCTGCCGGGGTCGAATGAGACGGGGCAGCCGGCGTGGGTGCAGGTTGCATCGAAACAGACAAACTTGCCGTTGTTCAGGTGAATCAAAACGCCGGGATCACTATTGGAGGGGATAGTGAAGTTCACAGCGCTGTTGACCGGGACTGCGTTCTCCTGCGCGATGGCTGTGGATGATCCAGGAGTGCCGCTAGTTGACGTTCCCGATCCAGGAGCTGGCGTGGTTTGAGAGCCTGTATTTCCGCCGGTCGCAGGCAATTGGCTGGTAGAAGTATCATCCCCGCCAAATGGATTGATATGCAGCACTTTTCCGGCAAATGTAAGGCCCAGCATACCTAGACCGCCGGCCACCAATCCCCAGAGGAAGTTACGCCGGCTGTCCATAGTCCGGCGCTGCGCTGCTAGCTGGGCTTTATAACTCATCTGTCGCTGCTGTTGGGTCATAGGTGGTGCATAGCGATTGCCCTGGTTGTTCATCACCGGGTAGGGAACACCCTGCGGATAGCCACGAACGTTACTGTTATACGTACCGACCTGCGGAGGATACGCCGTAGCCTGTGGATTCATCCCCTGGGCTGGGAGTTGCGATGCCGGTATTCCTGCGATGCCCTCGTTTCCTACGCCAACCAGTATGGAGAGGATGCGCCCTACCATTGCCTGGGACTCCGGTGCGAGCGTTTGGAGGAAGCGTGGGACGAGAACGGCATCCAGCGTGGGGAAGCCGCTGCGAAGTGGCCCGGCCAGGAGCAGCGTGAGCCAGGCAAAGACGAAGACGATATCCGCGCCATAAAAGTACGGGTAGATATTCCAGCTCGCTGACAGGAAAAACATCAGGCTGAGCAACATGCCAAAGAAGGAAGCGGGACGCAGGAGGAAGCCCACCAGGGCACCTATGCCAATGGCGAGTTCTCCAAGTGCCACCAGCGCGCCAAAGAATGTAGCATGCGGGACGGCCACGGTGATCAGAAAGTTGTGGATGGGTGATTTATTGGCAAAGGCGATGATCTGTTTTCCAATGTAGCCCGGTGCCGAGCGGTTAAAGTACTGCGGATCGGTTAATTTCTGGATACCGGCATAGATGAATGTGATACCGAGGAAGAGCCTGAGCGGTAAGAGTATGCGCTCCTGGAGGCGGAGTGCCGTCCACCAGGAAGTGGGTGCAGTAGTATTCTCTATATTTTGGGTTGGTACCTGCGGCTTTGGGGAGGCAGGTGGCGTTTTGCCTTTCATATTTCCAGTTTGCTTCATTATGTGTTTATCCTCTGTTTTTAAAACATGCAAAAAAGACGAGTGGTAGGGCATGCTCGTGTACACTCACCAGTATACAAAGTATAAATGAGAAAACGATGAAGATTATTCATAAATTGTAAGATTTTTGTAAAATGCCGTCAAGAAAATGACTGGGAATTCCCGATCGCGAGGGGTAATTGGACTGTGAAGGTTGTTCCCTGACCAACCTGACTCTGGACGGAGATGCTGCCGTTGTGGGCGCGCACAATCCAGTCCACGATGGCAAGGCCTAATCCCGTGCCGCCTGCCGCACGCGTGCGAGCGGGGTCGACGCGATAAAAGCGTTCGAAGATATGCTCCAGGTGGTGCTGTTCTATGCCGATGCCTGTATCGCTGACGCGGAGCATGACGTTGTTGTCTTTAATTTCGACCTGCAGCAATACCTTGCCCCCACTGTTGGTGTAGGTGATGGCATTATCAATGAGGTTCATGATGACCTGAATGAGGCGCACTTCATCACCGAGAATGGTGGCAGGTTGTTCGACCTGGACTTCCAGGGTAATGCCTTTTTCGGTTGCCAGTGGTTCGGTTGTAGCCGCCACATCGCTAAGCAGGAGATCGAGGCGCACCGGTTCTAGTTCGAGTAACACCTTGCTTTCGTCGGTGCGCGCCAGGGCCAGTAAATCGTTAATCAGGTGCCCCAGCCGTTCGGCCTCGGCATTCACGTCTCGTAGGATGGTGAGATATTCGTCGGGAGGCACGGGGCCGCTGTGCGCCAGCGTGACATCGGTCATGCTGCGAATGGCTGCGACGGGCGTGCGCAGTTCGTGTGATGCGTCAGCCACGAAGCGGCGCTGGCGGGCGAAGGCTTTTTCCAGGCGCTCGATCATGTCGTTAAAGGTCAGCGCCAGTGTCTGTAATTCATCCTGAGTGTGGGGCACAGGCACGCGTTCGTGCAAATCACCCGCTTCAATATGCCGAGCGATGCTGGTCATTTTCTTCACCGGGGCGAAGGAGCGCGCGGCAAGCCAGTAGCTTCCAAAGAAGCTGAGCAGCAATACAGATATGCCGATGATCATGAGTTCAAGCACCGCGCTGCGCAGGGTGGTGCTCAGAGAAGTCAGTGATTCGCCGACTTGCACGACGGCAAAGACGTTGCCATTATCTACCAGAGGCAAACTATAGATGCGCACCGTTTGCCCATTTTTTGCTGTGACCGTTCCTATCCACGGAATGTTATGCAATGGCTGTGACACGCTTATTGATGGCAACGCAAGGTTGAGAAAGGTGGGAGAGGTATAGATTGCCTGGCCTGTGTTGTTGAGGATGCGCACCAGTGGGCCAATATCGACATTCAGTGGTACCTGAGCTGGAGGGGTCTTGATCGCGGTTGAGGTTGAGGTGGGTTCTGGAGTAGCTTTATCCGGGTCGGTCAGTCCAGGGAGAACGCCCGTGACATCCTCAACAGTGATGGTGCCTTTATCATCATTGATGCCGTTCGCGATTTCTTGCGCGTGCTGTTGGAGTTCCGCGTCTATATTTGTTTCCAGTGAAGTTTGCAGATTGATGTAGAAAACCGTGCCAAAAAGGAATATGAGGATGGCGAAGATGAGCGTGTACCAGAGCATCATCTGGGTGCGAATATTGATGGGCCATACACTGCGAAATACCTTGAGCATGTAAATTACGGCTCCTTGAGCTGATAACCGAAGCCTCGGATGGTATGAATAAGGTCGGGTTCTCCAGCCTCGCACAGCTTGCGTCGTAGATAACGGATGTAGACATCAATCACGTTCGAGAGATTGTCGGTATCGATGTTCCACAGATGTTCGGCGATCATGCCCCGGCTCAATACCTGTCCTGGATTGCGCATCAGCAGTTCCAGCAGCAGGTATTCTTTGCTGGTGAGTGAAATCTCACGCTCGCCTCGTCGCACGTCATGGGTGCGTGTATCTAAGGTGATATCCGCGAAACTGAGGGTGGTTGTCTTCGTAGGGCCTTCACGACGCAGGAGCGCGCGCACACGTGCTTCAAGCTCGCGAAAGGCGAACGGCTTGGTCAGGTAGTCGTCGGCCCCGATATCCAGCCCGGTCACGCGATGGTCGAGGCCGCTCAATGCTGACAGAAACAAGATGGGAGTGGTGCGTTTCTGATCGCGCAGCTTCTTGCAGACCTCAAATCCGTCGAGATACGGCAGCATGATATCCAGGATGATCAGATTATAAGGAACGGCCAGACCGACAGACAAGGCTTCTTCTCCATCTGTTACAAGGTCAACCGCGTAGAGGCTCTCCTCTAATCCCTTTTTCAAACTCGGACCCAGGTGAGGGTCGTCTTCAGCAATCAGGATGCGCATTGTATACTCCATATTACGATAGTAGGGGCTATTTGGGTTCTTACGAAGTATACAGGTTATTTATGAGAGGATGATGAAATTTTCTCATGAATGTGTTGGAAAGGGAAGCGATGTCAGTATACCGCCTTCGCGCTGCCAAACATAACCAGTAGTGGCATCACCCCGGTTGGACAAGGGCTCGCCTGGTTCACGAATGGCGGCGCGAACGTGATTGGTAAGATTACTATCTTTTTGGGCTCGGACTACTAGCCGTTGGGCAATATCTGCGTCTTGACACCCTCACCTCGCCTGACCATGCTGAGTGCGTTTGGAAAGTCCTCGAGAGGTAGAGCGGCTGTGAGCATCATCTCTGTATCGAATGCGCCGCTGCTCAGGAGATTGAGCGCAGGCCCAAAGGAGTAGAGGACGGCCATCGAGCCAAGCACAGTGATCTCGTCATTGTAGATGCGGAAAGGCGAGAGCGAAATCCTGGCCTCGCTGGGCGCAACGCCGAAGACCAGCAGCTTTCCACCACGCTTAGTTGCCGCAAAGACCCCTTCAATGGCCGATGCAACGCCTGTGACATCGATCACACAATCGAATCCGAGCGGCTCGTCCTCAAGTAGTTTGTTGATGTCAGTTTGCGTGGAGTCGACCCCTAGTTTCTCCGCGCGTTGCAGGCGTTGCGTATTCAGATCTACCACGGCCACCTTCGATGCTCCACCACGCAGCGCCATCTGCACCAATATCAGTCCCATTGCTCCCGCAGCCACGATGAGGAAGGTATCACCAGACCTGGGATTGAGGCGGTTCATGCCATGCACCGCGCAGGAAATTGGCTCGATCAGGGCTGCCTCTCGAAACGAGAGGTGTTCGGGCAGAATATATGCTTTAGCGGCAGGCACAGTAACGTACTCGGCGAAAGCCCCATCTACTGTGACTCCGATTGCGGCATAGTTAAGGCAGAGGTTCTCATGACCCGTGCGACAGAGCTCGCAATGGCCGCAGTACAGATTGGGTTCGACCGCGACCCTGGTGCCGACAGTCACTTTCATATCCCTCGTGCCGATTCCTTGTGGGACGTTGCTTCCCACCGCAACAATCTCGCCCGCGAACTCATGGCCCGGCACGATGGGATAGCATACCAGGGGAGAGTCGCCATCCACGATATGCAGGTCGGTGCCACAAATACCACACGCCCCCACCCGTATCACCAACTCGTCCGGTTTCGGCGTCGGGTCTGGGAGCCTCCCTATCCGTATGTTGCCAGGAGCGTCGATGATAACTGCACGCATAGTTGCCCTCTTTTCCTTATAGGTAGTATACGATATCAGCCTTGACGATGCTGTTGGTTGCTATTGCCTCAACTCCTTCTCGTGCTATTTGAGCGCACCGCCCGTCAGTCCATGTACCAGGTGTCTCTGAGCATAGATGCCGATAAGAACAGGCACCAGGATAATCATGGTAGCCAGCGCGGACACCTTCGCCAGGAAGAGACCTTCGTTGCTCGTAAAAACTGCAACCATAATGGGTAACGTTGGAGTTTCGGTGTAGGTCAAGGTAACAGCAAAAAAGAAATCGTTCCACGCGAAGATGATGGAGAGCAGCGCAGCCGCAGCCAATCCTGGTGCTGCCATCGGCACAACTATCAAGAGCATTGTCTGCAACGTTGTACATCCATCCAACCAGGCTCCCTCCAGCACCTCTTTTGGTAGGTCCAGAAAGTATGAGCGGGACATCCAGATGATCAGCGGCAGATTCATCGCCGTGTAGACGATGATTAGCGTGAGGAGGTTGTCCAGCAGATTGAGGCGCGTGAAAATGACGAAGAGAGGGATAAGGATCGCTGCGAACGGCAGAAAGCGCGTGGAAAGCACAAAGAAAAGCATATTGTCAGCGGACTTCTTCCGCATTTGAAAAACCATCGCATAGGCGGCGGGAATCCCCAAAATCAGAGCGAGAGCGGTTGAGACCAGCGAAGCCACTGCGCTATTGAACAGGTAAGCACCAAAGCCGCCATTAATTGCCTGCGCAAACTGATCGAGCGTTGGTACGAAGAAGAGCGTAGGCGGAATAGAAATGGCGGAAACTTCACTCTTAAACCCAGTGATCACCATCCAGATAACCGGAAAGATCAGCAGAAAGACAACGAGGTAGGTCAAAGCAGCCCATCCAAAGCGGGACCATTTCTGTGTGGTTGCGACGCTCATGAATCAATTCCTTTCCGAAACGGTACGCTCAGTCATCAGCCGCAGCATCCCTCTGGCGGCAAAGATGGCGAGGATTACCCCGATTACTCCAAGTGCCGAAGCCTGTCCAATCTGAAACGATGTAAATGCCGTGCGATAGGTGTAGTAGGGTAGAGTGTTCGTTGACACTCCAGGGCCACCCGAGGTCGTGACGTAAATCTCGGCAAATGTCTGGAAAATAAAGATGGTTCCAAACAGGAGAGAGATCTCATACGCTTTTCGCAGTAAGGGAAAGGTAATGCGCCAGAAGGTCATGAAAGCATTTGCTCCGTCAACTTTCGCCGCCTCCAAGACCTCGTCGGGGATAGATTGAAGGCCCGCGAGAATGACCAGCATCACAAAGGGGGTCCATTCCCAGGCAACAATGAACATGATGCTTTGAAGTGGAAACGTGGAGAACCAGGCCACATTGGGGAGGCCGACAAGATGAAACAGCCAATCAACCATTCCTGAAGATGGACTCAGGAAGAGATTTTTCCATATCAGAGCCATGACCGACGGCGTCACCAGGAATGGCACGGTCGCTAACGCACGCAAGACACCCCTGCCCCAGATTGGGCGGTTGAGGAGGAGTGCCAGAATCGTTCCCGCGATGAGAGCTAAAATCATCGATCCTACCACCAGTTGCACGGTATTCCACATGACGGGCCAGAAGTTCGGATCGCTGACAAACGCAGTAATGTAGTTTGCAAGCCCGACAAAGGGAAATCCCTCTGATGGCACCAGTAAATTCCAAGAATGCAGGCTAAACCACACTGCTAAAAGGAAGGGAATCTGAGTCAACGTAATCATAAATACCAGTGCAGGGAGGTGCCACCATGTTCTCCCTCCACGTCCCTCCAGAGTAGGGGCTGGAGTGGTACGCCTGTGCATTCCAGGGAGCGTAAACTTCTGAGGAGCCTGAGCTACCTGACTCATGAGCTGTCCTTTCTTCTTTCTTATCAACCCGCTCATAATGAGCGTGGAGTGACCAACGAGAGATCACCGGTTCGATGCAGTGAGACAGTCTCTCGTTGGCCAAACACGTGATAGCTTAGTACCCGGAAGCGTTACTCGCATTCACTTGCGATGCCAGGATTTGGTCCGACTGTTGCAGAGCCTGGACGACTGTCAATTTCTCGGCAACCACAGCGGACATCAGCTCGCTTATCTGCTGTCCCGCCGACTCAAACTGGGGAATGCCCACATACTGCACGCCATGATAGGGAACCGGATTGAGTGTGGGCGTGTCTGGAGTAGCAGTATTAATCGAGTCGAGCGTGACCTGAGCAAAGGGAGCCGCCGCTTGATACTGGGGATTCTGATAAATCGAGGTACGTGTCCCCGGTGGCACATTCGCCCATCCGAAGGTTTTCCCTGCCAGTTGCAGATATTGCGGACTGGTGGCCCAGGTGAGGAACTGGAAAGCGGCGTCCTTATTGCGACTGGAGTTGACCAGACCCAGGGACCAGGCCCATAACCAGTGACTGCCATTGGGGGTCACGGCTGTCGGTGCATAGGCATAGCCTACATGGCCAGCGATCGTGGATTGCGATGGCGTTTCTAACACGCCGCCAAAGGAGGTGGCGTCATAGAACATCGCGCCTTTGCCCTGCGTTATCAAATTCAAGCACTCTTGCCAGCCGGAGGTAGAGGCCCCTGGCTCTCCATACTTCTGTAACAGCGTCGCGTACAGCGTGACCGCCTGCTGCACCGCCGGGGTGTTCAGCTGGGGTTGCCATTGCTGGTTGAACCAGCTGCCGCCGAAGGTGTTAATCATGGTATCCAGGGGCGCAAGGTTCATGCCCCAACCCGCTTGCCCACGCAGCAGAATGCCCGTGATGCCATGGGCTGGATCATTCAACTGCTGGGCAAACTGCGTGATCTGACTCCAGGTCGGATGCAATGGCATGGTCAGGTGATGCTGCGCGAAAATCTGTTTGTTGTACATTAACATGCTACTCTCACCATAGAAAGGCACGGCATAGGGGTTGCCCTGGTAGGAGAGGGTAGACATGATGGGCTTGAGCAGATCGTCGTAGTTATAGCTGCTCTTGTCGGCGGCAGACATCTTGTTGAAGTAGGGGGTCAGGTTCTGAATCCAGCCGTTGTGCGCCCAGATAGGAGTCTCGTAGTCACCAATCGTGGCGACATCGAACTTGCCAGCGTTGGTAGCAACGTCCTGAGTGACTTTCGTGCGTAAGTCGTTTTCAGGCAACGTAACAAAGTTGACCTTGATAGTGGGATACTGTTTCTCGAAGACCTGCTGCGTCAGCTGCTCCATCTGGACCATCTGCGAATTGTTCACCGTCGCGACGGTGAGGGTGGTGGTACCAGACGATGACTGGCTCGATGGCGCACAGGCCGCCATTACAGCGATAATCAGTGCAATGCTTGTGAGATAGGCGATTGCTCGCGCGATACTTTTCACTGCGAATCTCTCCTTTGTAGATGCGTCGATGCTAAAAAGAGAACACCTGATGGTCACTACAGCTCCACGTGGCTGAAAAATAGGATTTCAGCAACATACACTACTGAAAAATAGCCTCCTTTCAACTTCAGCTATCTGAAACGATACAATGAAATACTTGCAATTTTTTGTGCTAGAAACAACACAAAATGTTTTACCTTTAACAATAGTAACAGATTTTGTGTTCGATTACAAGGTATTTTTGCTATACTTGCTTTTCAGGACAAAAATATGGTATCTTTTTGTTACAATCATTACAAAGGAGAGGAACCTTTTAAACATGGAGAAACAACGCCAGAGTGCCACTGATCGACATGCACAACTGGTTGCCCTGGTGAAGGGACGAGGCTACTGCTCCGTCGCGGAAATGAGCCAGATACTCAATGTGTCACCAATGACCATTCGACGCGATCTGTCTATACTTCAGGAGAAACATATTGTAGAGGTGATGTATGGAGGTGCACGCTTTATCGCGTCGGGTCGCACTGAACCCGATTTCGCCACCCGATCACTTGAACATTTGGCCGCTAAACAGGCTATTGGGAAACAAGCTATTGAGCTGATAGAAGAGGGAGATGTGATTGGCATTGATAGTGGCAGCACGATTGTGGAAGTCGCTCGAAATCTTCCGAATGTTCCCTTGACTGTGGTAACGCAGTCTCTTCCTGCCGCCAACATTGTTGTTCAGAACAAACTTCATCGGTTAATTGTGCTGGGAGGCGTTTTGCAACCTGGCTCCGATTACTTCTACGGCCCCCAGGCTATCGCAACCTTGCATTCTTTATATATCAATAAGCTCTTTCTTGCAACAAGTGGGCTGCTACTCCCTGACAGTCTCACCTCGTATTACCTGTCCGATGCCGAAATTAAACAGGCTCTCATCAATGCTTCACATAAAATTATCTTATGTATGGATAGTAGTAAGATTGACCGTGTTTTTCTGGCTCGCTTTGCTTCACTCGGCGACGTAGATACACTCATTACTGATGATGGTATCTCGAATGAGAGCCGCGAAATTGTAGAACAGCAAAATGTGGACGTGGTCATCGCTTCCACAACAACACCCGCATCTCTTGTGAAGCAACGCTAAAGGCCATGTAAAAATAGGCTACGAGGTGAGCCTGTAGCACAATATCTCACATTACTGGTTGCTTCCTTTGGGCATACTCTGCTATACTTTCTCCGAAAGGAGTGCGACGATGCCCAAATTCCTCCAAATGCTCTATAGCCTGATCCGCTGCCCACTCAATCACGATTGGGAACTTATGAAAGCAGATGGCCCGAAGCTTGAGCAACGCTGCCGAAAGTGCGGCAAACGGGTTACTCGCTCCATATAGCGCTCATCGCCTGGTTCGCAGCGCCGGATACGGACGAGCTGTAGTTCAATGCCTGCCTCGACTGCCACCTGGGTGAGATGCGCGCCTGGCTTGAATGTCTTCATCCTCCTCTGTGAATTTCTCGCCCCAGTTCTCTTCAGTGAAGTTGATGCAGAAAAATCTTCGTCTGCAAACGTCATTGAGAGTGAAGGCATCTCACCCTGCCATCTCTTCTCCCGTCCGACTAGTCCGTAAGTAATGGAGTATACAATGAACGCATCAGAACAGCCTTCTGACCATGGTGATTCCAAGACCGTGGGGTGTTGCATTGTCTCGCT
>WNGR01011987.1_pt1 | contig 10970 bp, 12 predicted proteins | sample 5407581 | NCBI WGS metagenome assembly WNGR01 (sample SAMN13153383, study PRJNA577476) | soil metagenome | isolation source: 80 cm soil or saprolite under Garry oak tree replicate 2 | place: USA:California | collected 2016-06-15 | reverse complement strand
GGCCTCGTCTCTACTCTCGTCGCGCTGATCGTCGGCATGCCGATCGGCGCGATGGCCGGCTATTTCGGCGGCAAGGTCGACGACGCCCTGATGCGCTTCACCGAATTCTTCCAGACCATTCCGAGCTTCGCGCTCGCGATCGTGCTGGTCGCGATCCTCCAGCCCTCGATCTATTCGATCGTGACCTCGATCGCGGTGGTGAGCTGGCCGCCGGTCGCCCGCCTCGTGCGCGGCGAGGTGCTGTCGTTGCGCACGCGCGAATATGTCCAGGCCGCTGTGGTCACCGGGCAGTCGCACACCTGGATCATCCTCCGCGAAATCCTGCCCAATGCGCTGTCGCCAGTGATCGTGCTGGCCTCGCTGATGGTCGCGACCGCGATCCTGCTGGAATCGTCGCTGTCGTTTCTCGGCCTCGGTGATCCCAATCTGATCTCCTGGGGCTACATGGTCGGCGCCGGCCGCACCGTGATCCGCCAGGCCTGGTGGATCACGGTGTTTCCTGGCGTCGCGATCCTGATCTCGGTGCTGGGGCTGAACCTGATCGGCGAAGGCCTCAACGACGCGCTCAATCCGCGGCTGTCGCGCGAGGGACGCTGATGATGACCGCCCCGCCCGCCGTCTCCATCAAGAACTTGCGAATCGCGCTGCCCAAGGGCGCCGAGCGTCCCTTCGCGGTCGACGGCGTCTCGCTGGATTTGCGGCCCGGCAAGATCGTTTGCGTGGTCGGCGAGTCCGGCTCCGGCAAGTCGATGTGCGCGCATGCGCTGATGGGTTTGCTGCCTGACACGGTCGACGTCACCTCCGGCGAGATCCAGTTCGAAGGCCGCGACCTGCTCAAGCTCGACGACGACGGCTGGCGCGATTTGCGCGGCCGCAGGCTCGCGATGATTTTTCAGGAGCCGATGACCGCGCTCAATCCGCTGATGCGGATCGGCGACCAGATGGCGGAGATGTTCGAGGCCCACGGCCTGCTCACGGCCAGGGAACGGCGCGCCAAGGCCTTGTCGCTGGCCCGCGAGGTCGGCCTGCCCGACCCCGAACGCATCGTGCGCGCCTATCCGCACCAGCTCTCCGGCGGCCAGCGCCAGCGCGCCATGATCGCGATGGCGCTCGCGCTCGAACCGGCCGTGCTGGTCGCGGACGAGCCGACCACCGCGCTCGATGTCACCACGCAGGCGCAGATCCTCAAGCTGATCCGCAACCTCCAGCGCAATCGCAACATGGCGGTGATGTTCATCACCCATGATTTCGGTGTGGTCGCCGACATCGCCGACCAGGTCGTGGTGCTCAGGCATGGCAAGGTCGTGGAGGAAGGCCCCGCTTCCACGGTCTTCAACAATCCGCAGCACGATTACACCAAGGCGCTGCTCGCCGCCGTGCCGACCATGGTCCCACCGGCGCGCAGCCCCCTCGTCGATCAGGCCAAGGCCGTCGAGGTGATCGGGTTGGACAAGACCTACGTCACCTCGGGCGGCTGGTTTCGCGAAGACCGCCGCGTCGATGCCGCACGCGAAGTCAACTTCACGATCCTCAAGGGTGAGACGCTCGGCCTCGTCGGCGAGTCCGGCTCCGGCAAATCGTCAGTGGCCCGCCTCGTGATGCGGCTGGTCGAAGCCGATCGCGGCACGGTGCGGATCGGTGAGACCGATCTCACCCAGCTCTCAGGCAAGGCACTGCGCGCCGAGCGCCATCGCATCCAGATGATCTTTCAGGACCCGTTCGCCTCGCTCAATCCGCGCCGCAAGATCGGGCACATCATCGCCGACGGCCCGATCGCGGCCGGCACCGATCCGAAGGTCGCGTTCGACCGCGCCCGCGATCTCCTCAAGATGGTCGGCCTCGACGCCGGCGCACTCGACCGTTATCCGCACGAATTCTCCGGCGGCCAGCGCCAGCGTGTCGGCATCGCCCGCGCGCTCGCGCTCGAACCGGAGATCATCGTCGCCGACGAAGCCGTCTCCGCGCTCGACGTCTCCGTGCAGGCATGTTCATCACCCACGATCTGCGCGTCGCCGCGCAGATCTGCGACCGCATCGCGGTGATGCAACGTGGCGTCATTGTCGAGCTGAAGCCGACCGCGCAGCTCTTCGCCGCGCCCGAGCATCCCTATACGCGCGAGCTGCTGGCTGCGGTGCCGGGGCAGAAGGCGCGCGCGCCGGCGGCGTGAAGCGGGCGGTATCCGGTTCTGCCCGAAGCGATTGGACCGAATTGAGCCGAATCCGCCGCGTCAGCGCAGTCACGCGCTTTTTATTCCACGTGACCGCCCGCACAGCTTCAAAGCTGCAAACGGCGTCCTACATCGAATTTGAATGATATCCATCATCTCATGATGGACGCATCGATGAATGTTTGGAGCCGACATGGGCCAGGTTATTCAGTTTGTCTCAAAATCCGAGCGCGAACGCGTTCGCCTCATTCAGGAAGCACGCGCGATCTATGACAGCATCTTCCCGCCGGCTGATCCGGTCAGTGAGCGGCAAGACAAGGCGGCGAGCGGCGGCGACGGCGTGAGTAACCTCTCGTGATCAAAATCATCGCCGTGCTCTGTAGTCTGTCCTCTCCAGCCAATTGCCACGAGCAGATCGTCACCACCTCGAACTTCGCCGACGTCTCGATGCAGTCCTGCCTGATGGGCGCGCCGCAGCTCGCCGAATGGATGCGTCAGCATCCGGCCGAGCGCCTGGCGGCATGGCGCTGCGTGATTGGCCAGCAGAGCCGCAGGGGCGCCTGAGGCGGGCGGCCGCTTCGACGCGCCTGTTCGGTCATAGCGGCTGTTGAGCATGATCTTTTCGGAAAACCGCTGCACACTTTGCGCTAACGCGGCCCGTCGGGTCCGGATCATGCCCTAGGGCGACCTCGTGCGGGGCGGTCTTCTCGTCTTTGACGCCGACGCGCCCTGTTTGCGGAAGCGAGTCATCACCCGCTTCGCATTGTCCCCGCAGCTCAATCCCTCGGGCTTGTTCTCGATGGTGTCGATGATGCCGTGCAGACGCTCCAAGCTCTCGGCCAGCCGCTCGCGCAGCGCCTCGATTTCGGTAACCTTCCGCTTGAGCGCGCCCACGAGCTCGTGATGGTGCCATGAATCGAGACTTGCATCGAACCTTGGCGGCATCAGACGGCGAATCTCCTGAAGCGAGAATCCGGCATTCTGGGCGCTGGTGATGATCTCCAGCAGCAGCACCGCGTCCGGCGTGTACTCGCGATAATTGTTCGCGCCCCGCTCGACGACACTGATCAGGCCGCTCGCTTCGTAAAAGCGGATGCGGGACGCGGTCAGGCCGCTGCGGGCCGCCAGTTCTCCAATCCTCATACCGTGCCCTCAACAGGGGTTGACCTTAAAGTTAACTTTAAGGGTAGGGTCGGGCCACGATCAAGCCAAGTGTTTGATGACAAGGTCTTGGATGAAATGAGCCCCATGAAAGTGTTCGAGAAGCTGACGCTCCCCAATGGTTCGGTCATTCCCAACCGCATCGCCAAGGCCGCGATGGAAGAGAACATGGCCGACGCGGATCAGGCGCCGTCGCAGGAGTTGATGCGTCTCTACGCGTCCTGGGCAGATGGCGAGGCAGGCTTGATCCTTACCGGCAATGTCATGGTCGACGGGCGCGCGATGACCGGTCCAGGCGGCGTCGTGCTGGAGGATGACAGGCATTTGGACAGGTTCAGGCGCTGGGCCGAGATTGGCCGATCTGGAGGCGCGCAGGTCTGGCTTCAGATCAACCATCCGGGTCGCCAGATGCAGGCCAATCTTGGCCAGAAGACATGGGCGCCCTCGGCCGTGCCGATGGACCTCGGCAAGATGTCCAGTCGCTTCGCCGTGCCGGAGGCCATGACCGAGGATCTCATCGCTGATGTCATCACGCGTTTCGCGCGGACGGCTCAACTGGGCGAGCAGGCCGGATTTACCGGGGTGGAGATCCACGCCGCTCATGGCTACCTGCTCAGCCAATTCCTTTCGCCGCTCACCAACCGAAGAACCGATGCGTGGGGCGGCTCCCTCGAGAACCGGGCTCGCCTGCTGCTGGAGATCGTGAAGGCCGTTCGCGGTCGAGTATCAGTGGGATTCGCGGTCGCCGTCAAACTCAACTCCGCCGACTTCCAGCGCGGCGGATTCAGCAGCGATGACGCCCGGCAGGTGGTGGAGATGCTCAACCATCTCGACGTAGACCTCGTGGAGCTCTCGGGCGGGAGCTACGAGGCGCCGGCGATGCAAGGCCAGTCGCACGACGGCCGAACGCTTGCCCGCGAAGCATACTTCCTGGATTTTGCCCGCGACATCAGAACGGTTGCCAGGATGCCGCTGATGATCACCGGAGGCATCCGCCGTAGCGCGGTTGCCGATCAGGTACTCGACAGTGGCGTCGACATGGTCGGCATCGGCACGGCGCTCGCGATCGACCCGCATTTGCCGCGCGACTGGCGTCTCGGCAAGGACAGTGCGCCCCAACTTCCGCCGATCACATGGAAGAACAAGACCCTGGCTTCGCTCGCGAACATGGCCGTCGTCAAATTCCAATTGCGGCGATTGAGCCGAGGCCAAGGACCGGATCCAAAGGTGTCGCCGCTACGGTCATTGATCCTGCAACAAGTCGCCACCGCATTCCGGACGCGACGATATCGGCGGTGGATCGCGCAGCGTTCGGCTCGCCAGCTTACGTTGACGCCCGCTTCCGTTGCGCCTCGCGCTGGGAGATGACGTGATTGGTCCCGGCAAGAACCGGCCACCAGCCCTATCTGGCCGGCGGGTTGGTGTTGCTCCAGGTCGGGACTGAATTGGTCACGCCGACCGAGGGCCAATTGTATGTTCCGATCGACGGCGCCGTGACCGTCCCGACCGACTGGCCGGACGTCCCGTACGTCCCGGGTTGCGTCGCAGTCACTCCGGAGCTTCCGTAGGTTGGGGCCATCACGCTCGTGGCAGAGTGCCTGCTGGATCTGTATCTCTTCGCTTCAGCCGCGAAGGGTGCAACCACCAGCCCGGCTGTGATGAAAGCCGCAATGGCGAGCCTGGCTGTCGTCATGGCTCATCCTTTCATAGATGCGAGCCGTCCGTTGATCGGACGACTTCCGTAGGGGCCGAGCTTACAACGCCGCTTGCTCGAAAATGTGCCGGAACGCAGGCGAGCGAAGAATCACCGCCGCTTCGGGCGGCACGCCTTGCGGCCGTGGCGCTCTTTCACGGTCGCGACTGAATGCATCAACTCCTTAAAGGCGGCAATTGCCTGGTCATCCGCGAGCACATTTTCGGGATGTGTTTCCAGATGCTCGATCACGGCGAGCAGAGCATCCGCGATCTGGCCGATCTGCTTGCCGTAGCCGGCGACGTCAGAGAGCACGTCCTTCTCGACCTCAGGCGCCGAGGATTGCCCGACGGTGATGTTGACAAGGCCGAACTGGCCGCCGGTGGGACTGAAGAACGACGGATAGATCGACTGGACGACATCCCCCGACAGGGGCAGCTTGAACACGGGCATACGATTTCCCCTCGCTGACACTCGACCGGCGCGGAAACATTACCACGATCATGCCCGCCTTCGGATGGACCCGAATCAGCGCTACTGCATTCACCTCAACGACTTCGCGTATTGAGGTGACATGACGGGCCCTGAACTGAAGCAATTGCGCGCCGACCTGTCCGAGGTGCTCGGCCGGGAGCTCACGGTCGCCGACATGGCAAAACTGTGCGGCCTGCCGGCGCCGACTGGCGCCGTCACGATCAGGCGCTGGGAGGTGAGTGGTCCGACCGTGGAGGCAACCAAGGTGCTGCGCGTGCTCGCGATGGCAAGCGAGCGCTATCCGATCCTGGAGAAATTCGACATCTTCGACCGCCACGACGTGCGCGAGGAAGACCGGCCCGCAAAGCGCGCGGCATTCCGCGAGCAGATGCGCGACGAAGCGCGGCGCCGTCTTGGTTAATGAAAGGCCCGCGCAAGTTACTCGAAGGCTCTCAGATTAAGCCTTCCTTCAGCATTTCTTAAGCCGGCATTAAGCACGAAAATCATTTACAGCCCAATACGTTAGGTTGGGCGCCGCTGTGCCATGCATGTGACAGCATTTTCGTCAAAAGCAAGCTATCTGCAAAACCAACGACGGCGCGGAAAGCGCGCCTGCCGGGGACCAAGTGTTGGAGTTTGGACTATGAAGAAGATTCTGTTTGCGACCGTGGCGCTGCTCGTGGTGGGCGCGGCCGCGCCGGCCGTCGGTGCCGATCTCGGCGCCCGCCCCTATTACAACAAGGCTGCGCCGGCCTATGCCGCGCCGATCTACAACTGGACCGGGTTCTATATCGGTGCGCATGTCGGCGGCGCGTTCTCCAGCGACAACAATTTCAACGGCCTCTCCACCGGCAACAACGGCAACGGCCGTTTCCTCGGCGGCTTGCAGGCCGGTGCGGACTGGCAGCTCAACCCGAACTTCGTGGTCGGCGCCGAAGCCCAGTATTCCTGGCTCTCCGGCAATGTCGGCGCGGTGTTTCCGGGCGGCGTCGCCTACACCAACGACCAGCGCGGCCTCGGCTCGATCACCGGTCGCGTCGGCTACACCTGGGGTCCGGGCCTGCTCTACGTGAAGGGCGGCTACGCCTATTCCGACAACAACGAGAAGGTGACTGTCGGCGGCGTGCCGACCGCCTTCGTCATCGCTGGCGATCACCGCAACGGCTACACCGTCGGCGCCGGCCTCGAATACATGTTCGCCCCGAACTGGTCGGCCAAGGCCGAGTACCAGTATTACAATTTCGGCGATGCGCACTTCACCGGCGGCCCGCTGGCGGGCACCGGCAACTTCACCACCGACGACCACACCATCAAGGCGGGCGTCAACTATCGCTTCAACTGGGCCAACTCGACGGTCGCGCGCTACTGATCGCGACTGAAAAAATCTCTTGCATCATCAAGGGCCGGCCTCGTTGCCGGCCCTTTCTTTTTTCGCTCTGCGGAACGAGCGCAACCGATTGTGCAACTTGCGATTTTTTAACCCGCCCCAAGCATACTCCGCGGCGAAAACAAGAGATTGCGGGTGTGGGGGAATTTCGATGGCGATCCGTCTGAGCCTTGGTCGTTTCCTTGGTCGTTTCAAGCCTCGTTTCAAAATGCCGAAAGTGGGCCTGCGTGGCAGCCTGTTTGCGGCCTTCGCGGTGATCGCAGGCATGGGCCTGGTGATCGCAGCCGGCGCCGGCTTCGTGTTCAACCATCTGGGCTCGACCATGATGGATCTGAGCGGCCGCGACATCCCGCGCCTCTCCGCAAGCCTTCAGCTCGCCTCGCAAAGCGCGACGCTCGCGGCGCAGGGGCCGGGTCTCCTGGCATCGCCGTCTGACGAGGCACTGAAGGAGCGCACCAAGAAGGTGCAGGAGATCCAGCAGCTCGCCATGGCCAAGCTCGGCGAGATCATCGAGCTCGGCGCCGACAAGCAGACCGCAACCGCGCTGCGCGACACCGCCAAGAGCATCGACGAAGCCACGCAGAGCCTGGTGTCGGCAGCACGCGAACGGCTCGATACCGGCGCGCTGCACGACAAGCAGTATGAGGCGCTGCGCAAGGCGCAGCTCGCCTTCGTGGGCGCGGCGGGTCCTGCAATGCTGGATGTGCAGACGCGCCTGAACGCGATCCTCGGCGCCGCCGACCTCTCCGCCGACGATGCCACCGAAGCCGCCCGCACCGTCGCCCAGATCTCGACCATCTCCGCCAACGGCAATCTGATGGCCGCCGACATGATGGCGGCGCTCTCGGCCAGCAACAGCGACACGCTGGAGGCGATCGAGAAGGAATTCAAGACGACCCGCGACCGCGTCAAGTCGAACCTCGAGGACCTCCCGAAAATTCTGTCGATGCAGGCGGTGCGCGACGCCGTGCAAAAGCTGTTCGCGTTCGGCGAGGGCAAGATCGGCGTGTTCAAGATCCGCCAGAAGGAGCTCGACTCGATCGACTACGGGCAGACCATTCTGGACGAGACGCGCAAGCTCAATGTGGGCCTCGGCATCAGCGTGCAGCAGCTCGTCGAGGGAGTGCAGAAAGAGACCGACGCGTCGACCTTCCAGGCCCGACAGGAAATTTCGCTCGCGACCACGGCTACGCTGGCGCTGGGCGCCTTGATGCTGATCGGCTCGGCGCTGTTCGTCTGGCTCTATGTCGGCCGCAACATCCTGCGCCGGATCGGTGCCCTGCATCACTCGATGCAGCTGCTGGCGAACGGAGATCTCGAAACCGAAATCTACCGCTCCAAGAACCACAATGACGAGATCTCGGTGATGGCGAACACGCTGCAAGTGTTCCGCGAGAGCATGATCGAGGCCCGCGCGCTCACGAGCGAGCAGGACAAGGATCGTGTCATCAAGTCCGAGCGTGCCGCGCATATGGAGGCGAAGATCGCCGAGTTCGAGGGCGCGGTGCGTTCCGCGCTCGACAATCTCGCGCAATCGGCCAACTCGATGCAGTCGACCGCGCAGAGCATGTCGAACACCGCCGACCAGTCCAACGCACTGGTCAATGCGGTGGCCTCCGCCGCCGAGGAGACCTCGGTCAACGTGCAGACCGTGTCGGCCGGCACCGAGCAATTGTCATCCTCGATCGCCGAGATCAGCCGCCAGGTGGTGACCTCGGCCGGAATCGCCAAGAAGGCGGTCGACGAGGCCGGCGCCACCGACGCGACGGTACAGAGCCTTGCCGACAGTGCGAGCCGCATCAGCGTCGTCGTCGACCTGATCCAGACCATCGCCTCGCAGACCAATCTGCTCGCGCTCAACGCCACCATCGAGGCGGCGCGCGCGGGCGAAGCCGGCCGCGGCTTTGCGGTGGTGGCCTCCGAGGTGAAGAGCCTCGCGAGCCAGACCGCGAAGGCGACGGAAGAAATCCGCACCCAGATCGCCAGCATGCAGCAGGTCACGACCTCGGCGGTCGGCGCCATCCAGGGCATCGGCCGGATCATCGGCGAGATCAACGACGTGACCACGACGATCGCGGCTGCGGTCGAGGAACAGGGCGCGGCCACCCGCGAGATCGCCCGCAACATCCAGCATGCGGCCGGCGGCACCAGCGAGGTCTCCAGCAACATCGTCGGCGTCTCCACGGCCTCCGCCGAGGCGGGTGCTGCGGCAAGCGAAGTGCTTGGCGCTTCGGATGCACTCCGCCGCGAAGCCGACATGCTGCGCGGAGAGATCGACGCGTTCCTCAACAATATGCGGGCGGCGTAAGTCGCCTCCCCGTCAATCCAGCCGGGAGATCGTAGCTCGGATGGAGCGGAAGCGAAATCCGGGCTACGCCCTCAAGAAAAGGCCCGGTCGCCATTAGCGACCGGGCCTTTTCTTTTGTTCAGCTCAAGCGCCAGGGGAAGAGGGGAGTCAATGCGCGGGCGGCGGCCCCTCCTCCTTGCGAGGATTGGACCGCCCCTCCCGCAAAAAAGTGAAAAAACAACCCCATGCACAGTAGAAACGCGCCAGCCGAACGGCAGATTGTCCGTTCGGTCAAGCCATTGCCGCGTCGAGAAAATCAGCGGCAAACGGGCAATGATCGGGGATTCCCCGGTGCTGCACCGCAATTCGAGGCGCGCCGCCAGTTCGAGCGCCATCGAAGGCCAGCACGAATTTTGTATTTTACGAATTTCGTTTGATGCGTCGGGCAAAACAGTGGCACTATGCCATCGTGGCCCATTCGAGGGTGGCACCAGCCAGTCGCCATACGCGACGCGCGGAATCCCTGCTTTAACGAAATCCAACTCTAGGCAGGCAGTGCGATAGAAGAATTAAGTTAAGGGGTGCAGTCCAGCACCGTCACCGCAATTCTCAAACCGCAATTCCGTAATTCCTTAGCTTTCAGTTGAGCAAACCGCGCTGGGCCTCCGCTCTATGGCGCACCATTGAAACTATATTCTCGGGCCATGGCGGCTCTTGCATCGGCCTCAGGAATGCGACGTCATCTTCCTCCGTCTGCACTTCCCTCCGTACAAGCGGGTGCGCCCTCACATAGTCTTCGACAGCGCGATTGAACACGGCCGCCCCCATCTCATTGGTCGCGTTAGCGTCCAGCGAATTTCGCGCGTAACCAATTGCCTCAACGATATGGCCGTCGTGGCCATCCTCGATAAACCCAGCAATATCTGCGGCAACGAGAGCCGCATTCAACGCGAATGACGCCGCCAGAGTGCCAAACTCTTCGCTGTCAGGTGTTGCGCTAAGAATGTCTTCCCTGAACTGCCCCCAAGAGATCGACGAATCGCCACCCATTAGCCACTGCCAAAATTCCTTACGTCCTTTTTGAAAGACAGAAAAATCACGCCCCTCAGCGAGGCAGAAAGAATGTAGCTCCGGGATCATTCTCTCGTACAGAAGCACTAAGAAAGCGATCTTCTTTCCCCTCGAAAATGACAGGAGTTGTGCGGTAGCCTCTTCGGACATAAGCTTCAACATCTACCTGTCACCTCAATGGAGTTAGCGGAGTGATCTCTTGCCCGCTGAGGTAATTTGCACAAGGACCACAGATCCCGCGACTTGCGGCAACTCCAGTTGGGGTGAGCCCAAGCGCACGTGCGCCTTCAACTCCGGTCACCTCGGCATGCCCGATGCCGTTAACCCCTATTTCACCGCCCTGGAGCAGAGCGCGGACTGATGGCTGCAAGGTTGGAGAGTTACGGTGACAGTGCACTCAATCGTCCTCCGGTGCGGAGGGTTTGGGCCCGCGTTTGCCTGGCTTTAGAACACGCCCGGTTTGGCGCTCGATGCGGGCGACGAAGCGGTCATTGCCGAGCGGCCGGCCGATGCTCTCTGCGGCGCGCAGTGCGCCGAACAGATCCCCCTCCGGTTCGGCTGCCAGCAAACCGGCGAAGCGAGGGAAGCGCCCCCGGATCGGCGCCAGCGCAGTGAGGCCGTCATCCTTGCCACGCAAATGCGCGCGCGTGCTCGACCAGCGCCAATCCTGCGCCCGCTGCACCAGGCGCGCCCGCACCGGATTGAGCGACACGTAGCGCAGCGCCGCCGC
>WNGR01008311.1_pt1 | contig 10970 bp, 12 predicted proteins | sample 5407581 | NCBI WGS metagenome assembly WNGR01 (sample SAMN13153383, study PRJNA577476) | soil metagenome | isolation source: 80 cm soil or saprolite under Garry oak tree replicate 2 | place: USA:California | collected 2016-06-15 | reverse complement strand
ACCTTAGCTCACTCCCTTCTGCAGTGCGCTCTTGTCTAGGTGTGTAGTATAGCAATATAGAGTTCTTCTACCTCTGAAGTTGCGCTCTTGTCTAGCTATCTTGCTAACCCTCACACACTGTCAGTTGTCTGCATCAACAGGTCAGGTCCTACGGCTCGGCGTAGGGCGACTTTGTCTTCAAGGTTGACCTGGGCCATCCCTTGTACGTGTCCCGTTTGTTGGTTAATAATGGGATTTTCTATGTGTGCAATTCGTTCGCGGACCGGCTCTGTGATTGTGGTCATTTCTGCTGGAGGGTTGATATGGATGGACTCAGCTAAAGCCACTAGTTGGCTTTCTTCTGTTGTGTCTCCTGGTTCTCCAGTGGTTGCTGATCCTTGTTCCAATGGGTTTTCTTCACTTCCATCGGTGGTGGATGGTGTGGGGGTTCTTGGGTTCTGAAGGATACTATTATCGTCTTCTTGCCCATCGATGGGTCCTTGATCTCCATCGTGGATTACTTCGTCTTTGAATATGTCGCACCGGTACTCATCTCCTGTTGGTCTTGTGACGTTCCAACGCTGTTGGATTGTACTCCAAGCAACTTCGCACCAACAGATGTGGGGGAAGTTGAACTCAACTGGGTAATACCTGGAGGGTCTTGTAGGGACGTCTACGTAGTATCCGACACTTCCTCCAATGTTTCTCCACCTAGCTTCTTTTAGGTATCTTGTTGGGACGTTGCGATGTCCTCTGCTCTCGATTGAGTAGGGTTGGAACACCCAGTGATCTTTAGTAGTGAGGCACGCCATGATGGGAGCTTGGTCTTAATGTTATGTAGTCACTGTACGTCTACCTGACTTAGGTAATTGAGTCGGCCGTCTCACTAGGGGTACTCAGCGATATGGCAATCACTCTTCCGTGATATGCAGATCTTTGGCAGCGCTCCTTGATGCGCGCGATAATCCCCTCCTAGTTCCCGTGGGTTTAGCTAACCAGGAACGCGGGAAACTCGTCGTATAGTCTTCTCCTTTAGAGTATGTTCTATCTGACAGCCGATGCTTTGGATGAGGTAGAGAGAGAGAGAGAGAGAGAGAGAGAGAGAGTTCTTCTGAGAGTTGGAGTGACGATTCAGAAAGACCAAGCTGAAGAGCCTTGGTCTGCTACTAGCAGTTTATATACAAGTAAGAAGGGCTTTGAAGCGCCTCCTAGATCGGTTATTGTACAAGTATCACATGCGCTACTTGCATTCCACGACCTTCAATGACCTTCTGCTGCTGACTGATATAAGTGTCCGTGACTAAGTACCTCTTACGCCATAGTCACAACTGGTGAGTAAGAGTCTCGGTTCGATCCGTAACAACTGGACACTCAACTGGGCCTCCCCATCGAGGAGTCAGTGGCATCCTGTCTTCGGCCAGAGTGATCATTGATGTGTAGGTGACATGAGCATTACTCAACTGTTCCAATGCCTGCACCTGTTCCATCCTTTGTTGTACTCCAGCCATCTCCATATCAACTGCGAACAGAGTGTGTGATAGGGTCTGCTCTTGATGTTGGACGTCTGCCAATTGCTTCTTGAGCTGTTGCACCTGGGTCAATCCATCTTATAGTTGGGAGACCTCCGCCGTTAGGCAGGGCTGGTCTAGACGGATCAACGCCTCATCGATGGCATAGGCGTGGCTGTCGTCGGGGTGGAACATCGCAACTTGGGTCGTGGTCATCGGTACTGCAACCCAAGTTGGCAGGTGTGTGACCAGATAAACTGCGTCGCTGTACCAAGGCTGTCCCTTCCCCATACAACCTACCACCTCTTGTCCTTTCTTCTGATAGAAGATATACTTGGCGAGGACCCATGCAGGTCCATTGGGGGATGGATCTTCGGGTCAGAAGTATAGGGGATAATATTGTGAAGAGGTGGGGTTGTTTGGGAAGAATGGGAGACTGGGATCATTGGGGTCATCGTTCTCCTTCTCCTCATCCACTCGATCATAGTCGATGGGTGAGTCGAGGGTGTTGTCGGGGAGTGGTTGCCTGAGTGCGAATGGAGAGGGGTCACGAGAGTCAAGGTGTACTGCAGATTCTTGCAGGGATGGCATGGCGATGGTCAATGGGAAACTGGGTAGTGGAATGGTAGGTTGTGGGGACAGGGGTGGTGTATGTAGGTCGAGGTGGTTCGCAATCGCGGCCTCAATAATTTCAATGGCCATTACTTCCGAAGTGGTTGTCGATGTGGGGGTGGTCATGGTAGTAGTGAAGGTAGAAGAGATGTCAGTTCTTCATTGATGGAGGGGGGTTTTTATATCTTTCTGGGCGCTCTGTTGGCCATAGGATGTAGGCGATAAAAGTTGGAGATAAGGTCTTGAGTGTTGTTAAGATGTTTCGGAGGTTCCCACATACTGTCACTCATGGGAAATCCTTTCCACTTGACATAGTAATGTACCTTGCACCCTCGGCCTTGGCGACACGTGTCGAGGATTTGCTCCACCTCGTATTCAGCTTCTCCCTCGATAAGGTCTGGTGGTGGTCGGGTATAGTTTGTCCCATGAAATGCCGTCTCCTTATAGGGCATTAGGAGATTGGCGTGGAACACTGGATGGATCTTCCATTGTGATGGGAGTTCTAGTTCGTATGTTACTTCTGATAAGACTTGTTTGATGGGAAAGGGGCCATAGCGCTTTGGGGCTAGCTTGGAAGTAGGGTAAAGGGTTCGCAAGTTTACTCCTTCAAGCCATACCATTGCGCCTTGTTGATAAGGTGTGAACTTGGAGTTTCCCCTTTGCACCATTGACTGCTGTGCGTGCTTGATACTGTCTTGTGCGTGTTGTCTCCTGACCACAAGTTCTTCCATTCTTTTGTCTGCTGATGGTGCTGCTGATGGGGTGTTTGTCTATGTGACTCTTGGTGTCCATCCCATGATTAGGGAAAATGGGGTTTCTTTTGTCGTAGCGTTGGGCCAGGCGTTATGTGCAAATTGGCCCAGGGGGAGCGCTTCTGCCCAATTGTCTTGTTGCAAATTGCAAATATGCCGTAGATATTGTTCCAGCCATTGATTGGACCATTCTGATTGTCCATCGGTTTGAGGGTGATATGCTGTGGATACGTTTTGCTTTGTTCCCGTCTTCTGATAGAAGTGTTTCATAAACGCTGACATGAATCGGGTATCTCGATCTGAGATAACTCGTCTTGGGAAGCCATAGTGGGGGAACACATGTTTGATCATTAGGTCGACCACACCTTGGGCGGTGATTGTTTCATTGCATGGGATAAAGATGGCGGCTTTACTACAATCGTGGTCAGTGATGGTTAGGATGGTATCGTATCCTTGGGATTTGGGTAATTTGACGATGAAGTCCATAGCAATTACTTCGAAGGGTTCGGCGTATGTATTGGTAGTTATTGGAACTAGGCATGGTTTTTGTCGATGTGTGTTGATTTTGTTTGCTTGGCACAGTGCGCATCCTTTGATGTATTCTTCCACCTCCTGTTTCATGTTAGGCCACCAGTAATCTCTTCATGTCAAGGCATAGGTATTTGCAATTCCTGGATGTCCCATGCTTGGCGGGTCATGAAATGATTGAATTATCCCCCTTCTAAGATCGTTGTTTCCCACAACAACGAGAGCATCGTTCTTCCACCATAATCGATCATGTTGTTGTAAGTTGTGGTGGTCTATCCATGGTTTTAATGGATGGTTTGTTCTTTTCGACATTGTATGTCGATTTCGTTGAGGGAAGTGTAAACGGTGTTGGTGAATACTGCATTGGGAAGTACAATAATGTCATTGTTGTCTTCCTTGGTGTTGCCATTGTTTGATCGTCTTGATAGAGCGTCTGCTCTTGTGTTTGACGTTCTGGGGATATGTCAGAGGGTGAAGTCATATTCCGATAGCTCTTGGAATTCTCATGCCACTCTTCGGTTGATTTTTTGTGGTTCTTTCCAATACTGCAGATTGGAGTGGTTGGTATGGATTGTAATTTGGTGAGGGGATCCCAGCAAGTAAGTTCTCCATTGTCGTAGTGCTTTTACGATTGCTAATAGTTCTCTGTTGTAGACATTGTAGTTTCGTTTGGGAGTGGAGAATGATTCGGAGTAGTACTGTTACGTTCCTGGCAAAACGTCTACCGCGACTTGCGATAATACTTGGTGTACGCTTCCTATGTCGTCCTCTTGAGGCTCCTTAAGACACTCAAGGCAATGATGACAGAGCAAAGATGATGTATAAGCCCAAGCTAAGGGCGACGACTGCACACTAATGGAGGAAAAGGAAGTGGCAAAGGGGATCTGCTATTGACTATCCAGCAACTACCAGGGGATTGTCCTAGGTGTACAAGATCTCAAAGCTACCGACTACAAGTCAAGTAAGGTAGCCTTATATACATCTCTGAGGCAGCTTTCAAGCTCCTCTCCAATCATGAACCCTAATATAGGTAACCAATCACATAGAGGCGCAATACAGTCAGGAACCAAGTACAGTCCCATGACTCACAGATAACAAGTCCAGACCGAGTCCAGAACTCTTGATATCAACCATGAGGCGGCCTTGAGGCAGCGCCCACCATACCGTCCAATCAGACCACTATCCGCTATCAGCATCCGGCGCCCATACAGTGCCCACTTATCTCAGTCCATAGATAAGGGCCTGGTCCTGCCCAGACCACATTACGTGATCATTGCACCTGCTCGCACCACGTAATCCTGTTCTTCATTATCCGTGGGAGCACTCACATATCTGACGTAAACTCCGTTTGGTCCAGTCATCTTCTCTGTGATGCCATCCTCATCCTTGATCCATTCTTCAGCTTCTTCTGCGTCCTCGGCTCTTGCTAGCTGGCGTGACTTTGCATACTGCCGTTGGTCACGTGCTGGTGCATACGTAACAAGTACGCCACTGGGTGTGTTTTCCCGTCTTACCCTTTCTGATTGAGGACTGCGCTGATAGCAATGGCAGATGCGTCTACTTCCATTTCAAATGGTTCTGTTAGCTGAGGAAACAGCAGTACTGGTTCTTCGGCTACTGCCTTTTTGAGTGCATCAAATGTGGCTTGTTCCACATGAGTCCATCACCACATGTTCCCTTTCTTGGTAAGGTCGTGGAGAGGGCGCGCCAATTTGGAAAACCCCTTGATGAACCGTCTATAGAAATTAAGGAAGCCTACAAAGCCCCTTGCTTCAGTGAGGTTCTTTGGTGCTTCCCAGGTTTGTACTCCTTGTGTTTTGATGGGGTCTATTTGTATCTTCCTGTATCCAATAATGACCCCTAGATATTCTACTTCTAGAGTTTTGAAGGTGCATTTTTCGGGTTTGAGATACAGATCGTGTTCTTCAAGTTGGTAAAGCACTTGGTGGACAATTTCGCAATGACGAAGAGGGTTGTTGATTGTTGCGATCAATATATCATTCATATAGACAATAACTTCGTTTGTGAGTATCAAATCACGAAAGATCGTGTCCATCATGGTTTGAAAAGTGCTTGGCGAGTTTGTAAGCCCGAAGAACATTACACTCAGTTCATACAGCCCTTGATTCGTTTTGAACGCCACTTTCCATTCATCTCCTTCTTTAATTTGGACATTGTTGTATCCCCAACAGACGTCTAACTTTGTGAAAAGTCAGGCGTCTTGTACTTTGTCTATAATTTCGGGGATTAAGGGGAGAGGGTAGTGGTTTTTGATTGTAAGTGCGTTCAGTTTTTGATAGTCTTGCACTGGTCATAGCTTTCCATCTTTCTTTTTGATGAAGAAGAATGGAGAGGCATATGGTGATTTCGATGGTCGGATGTACCCTTTTTTGAGTTGTTCATTGAGGAATTCTGTAAGGGCATCTCCTTCCGTAATTGCCAGTGGGTAGACCTTACAATCAAGAGTTTTTGGGGCTTTAGGGAGGAGGTCAATGGCATGATCCCATGGTCTTTTCGGTGGGAATCGATGGGATGCTTCTTCACTAAATACTTTGCGGTGCTGGTGATATTGCTCTGGTACCATTTGTTCGAAAGTTTGTTTTGTGTGATCCATGGCTTTCTGGGCCAATTCGGAAGCTGTAGTTGTTTTGCATATTGCAATGTAGGGTTCTTCTTCTTCGTTCAATAATTGTTCCCAGGCTTCATCGTCTAATCTGTATGTTTCTAGAGCCTGGATAGCTGACTCAATCATTTCTTCGTGAGTATTGATGGTTGTAATAACCACTGGCTGATACTCTTCTTCTAGTGTTGCCTCTTTCCACCTTATCTTTGGTTCAAATGTGGTGAACCAAGGGTATCCCAAGATAACTTTGTCTCTTCCCAGGTTAGTGATGAGGAAATGTAGTATGTGTGTTTCTTTGCCAGTTCGGACTTGAAGGTCGGTGTAATGGGTGATATTTCCGTCCTGGTTGAGAGTTCTGTCTACATTCCAGATTTTGATGGGGGTTGTTACTGGGAGATAAGATATTTGTAGTCGTTTGAGTAGTTGGGAATTGATGAAATTGTTGGTGGCTCCTGAATCGGCTAACACTCCTCTTTTGGCTGATGCGTGTGTGGATTTGAACAGTACTGGAATTTGCATAGATTGGTACTTGCTACTGTACACGCTAATCTTTAATGCCCTAGCCCCAGCTGCAGACTTCAGGCATGAGGAAAATCCTCTTTCTTGTCAAACATGATGTTGGCAAAGCGTGCGTGGACTTCGTTGCTCTCATTATAGAGCTGTGTCAGGAATATTTCTGCTTTCTGATTGGCCAATAGGGCTTTATTGGACAAGACGGTAGCCATTGCAATGACTGTGTTGTTTGGGGGAGTTGAAGAAGTGGATGCTTCCGCGATTCTATTGTTCTTTTGTGGACAGAAGCGAGAAATGTGCCCCTTTTGATTGCAGTGGAAGCATTTTCCTTCTTTAATTCGTTTGGTTTTTTCATCCTCCATCATGGTTGCTCGAGCTCTGATTCAGCCAAGGTCCATTGCATTTGGATCTTGGTGATGAGTTAGAGCATTTGACCACTGTTCTCTCGTTCCACCCATTACTTTGTTGCCTTTAAGCCAGTTGCTGAGCTGAATATATTCCTCATGTTGGTTGCACGCTGAATCGGTCCCAAGTGGCCCAATTATAAGGGTGGTCAAACTTGACGCAGTTCCATACTAGGTTGTTCGGGAGTCCATTCTGGAATAGGTCTAGGGTGACTCGCTGATCTAAGTCATACCCAGCTTTGTTGGCTAGGTTTTGGAACCAAGAGATAAAGTCATCAAGGTTGTCTTTGACCATATGTAGGGACTTGAGTTCATGCTGGGCTTTTGCACTTTCAGCTGTGTTGGTGTATGCTTGCCTAAATCTTGTGTTGACTGTTTGCCACAGGTTTTCTTCAGTTTGAAGTACTCCCCCATTGATTTGATCAACCAACCATTAAGCTTGTTCTTGTACCCAATCATCGACCAACGATCCTTGAATATAAGAGAGGAAGGTCATGGTGCATCGATAAGGGTTGGTCATTACATCTGTGTTGGGGTTCATTCCTCAATAGATCTGGAACGCTAGCATGAAAGCTTTGCTCCTTTCTCTATCACCTGTGAACTCAAAGGGGGGGTTTCCTTCGAGTCTTCCATTTACGTGGGGTGGTCCTCCTGCGGCACCTCCTCCGCCTCCACCTCCGCCTCCGCCTCCACCTCCGCCTGGTGGTGGTGCAGGTATTCCTCCACCTCCGCCTCCTCCTCCTCCTCCGCCCCCACCTCCGCCCCCGCCCCTGCCTCCGCCTCCGCCTCCACCTGTTGGAATAGTGGTGGTGCTAGTGGTAGTTGGAAGGGTGGTAGTAGAAGTTCCTGCTTGCGACATTGTTGGTTGTGTTGTGATGATAATGGGAGGGGCAGTCATTGTAGTAGGGGTGAGAGGTTTGGTGGTAGTGTCTTCTGGGGGATCTACATCTATTGCTTGGATTGGTGTAAGAGTGGGTCCTAATCCTAAGTTCTTTGGGACTGGTTTGATTGTGTACCACTTGTTTGCTTCGTCACAAGCTACGAAAGCCCAAAGTCAATCTTCTTGGGTGTAATGGACAGCTCAATATTCGTTTAGTTTCAGGCTAAAGACGTAGTATCCTTTGGTTTGTCTTCCTGGGTCTGTTCTCCAAACAGCTGTTCCTTTGATATTGGCTGAGAGGGTATTGTCTTCAATTCGATCAATGTATGAAGCTTGGAACTGAGATCTTGCTCTGCTGTCAAGAGCCACGGTGGGTAGAGACTTGACTTAATGTTACGCACCAACGGGGCATATCGTGCGACATGCAGGTTCTGGGTACAAAGTCGTATCAGGACTTCAGTTCAGGGTTGTACAAGTATCAATTCAAGCAGGGCTCAAGAATGATGTAAGTGGGAGTGTTCGTTTGAATAGAGACACAAAGGTCCTATATGTGCTTTAGACTTGGAGGTCAAAGAGTTCGATGAGGTGTTTGGTGAGGATATCGATGTGTTGATATTACACAGGAAGTCAAGTCTACTGTTACAAGCTAAGTAGAGACGACTTATATACTAGTACAGGGAAGTTTGTCAGGGACAAACTAATGACGCAGGGTGGTGTCGCATGACATAGGATGATGTCATCCTAGTACAGCTACTATGTGAAATCGGTGAGACGAGAATGTAATGATGTCATAGTGTCATCATAAATGACGTAGATCACAAGAAAGATGAAGCGGCACAGATAAGAAACGGTGATGTCAGAGATAGGGAAATAAGAAAGAGGCCGTGTCCGAAATCATAACAGTGAGAGAGAATTCTATGATTTCATACTGCAAACATCTGGCTAAATACACAGTTCTACTACTACCTGCTTATGCAGCCTATGACACATCACACTGATGTGGCCTACTATTTATACAAAGAAACCATCTAGGACATATCTCAGAATACCTTCAATATACACCATTTTATGTCATTTGATAATCTTTATGAGTCACAGAATCACATGGAGTCACATTGACTAATCCTGTTTATAACACTAATTAATTTGCACATGGCCAGTGACCATGACAGATGGTAACCAGTCCAAGTCATCAAAAAAGAGCAACTAGTGAGCATCAATGCAAGATGAAGTCCTAAAACAAAGGCCTGGTTTGGAAATTATATAATTTAAAGATGAGTTGAGGTTTTGCAATTCTGAAAATGCAGCTCTGGATCTTGGTTAGCTTAGCTGAGTTTCCCATTTTGAAAAAATGGCTTGCCCACTCCTGCTTTCCATATGGCAGTATATGTTCTGGAATATAAAAGAAGGCTCTTTATGTTTCCTCATCACCTCAAATCACTTTACATCTCATCTCTATCTGCTAGCTTTTCTGCACTCTCTTATCTAACTATGTGAAAACAGTGAAAATGGATCTTTTAAGTAAGTGTTGCCATCTTCTTCCTTATCTGTTCCATATTAACTTTTTGAAGATTTTGAATTCATCAAAAATGAACTGAATGAAGCTAGTCTTATAGGTGATAGTGAGTCCCTTAGACTTTTTGCACATCTATGCCACACTTACCATCTCCCTTGTAGATGTTTCCAAGTTCATCATACAGGTAATAGAGACAATGAAGAAGCACATCAAACTTCTAAGCAGGTCCCTTAGCTTCTTTCCACATCTGTACCACACTTACCAGTTTACATTCAGCTCTGAGTCTGTTCATGCTTAAGTGCATCAACTACTTGGGCAATTGCAAGCCCTTTTTCTTGCCTAACTTGCCAACCCTTAGCAATTCATTGTTGCATCAGCAAAAAAGCTCAAATCTTACAAGTGCTTATAAGTGCTTGAAACTTCATAAATCACAGTAAGCAGGTACTGGAATTGCAAACATGCAAAAGTGCTTAAACTGCCAACTATTTTTGGCAATTTGATTATAATTTCCCATTATAATTTTGTGGATTGCAATGCTGTTTACCTATTATATAGTTCTACAAAGTGGAATATTGGCAATCATAAGTTGGATTTCCAATCCACAAAAGTGCTTAAACCATCAATGGTTTTTGGCAATTTGATTATAATTCCCCATTATAATTTTAATTACTTTTGTAGATTGGAATATTGTTTATGTTTTTTTTGACTTATAAGTGACTCTATAAGTTGGATTCCTGGCCAGAGTGAACCAGATTGCCAATTCAATTGTGATAACTTTATGAAACAAAAACCCTTGACAGATCTTATATGATTATAAGGCCCTTGGACTCACTTTATGTGCTTCTAACAACCATCAGCACTGATGCAAATTGTAAGTGATTGTGTTAATTGTAAGTGCTTTGAAAGATTGCAAGTACATCTAAATATTGTAATCAATTGTATTCTCTTATCTAGCTTGTATGCACTTATAAGAGCTCAGAGTAATTTCTAACTTTGTAATCTATCACAATGTCTATTTAACCTTAGTCATGCTAAACTTTATACTGAATTTATAATGATTCTGAAGCCATAACCTATAAAAGTGACCAGACTGAGGTTTGAACCTAGATCCTCTAAATATCCAGGTGCTTTATCACTAAACCATCTGATCCTAGGTTCTCTAAAGTGGATTGTTATATTTAACTACATCAGCAAACCCTGGGGCTCTACCAGACTCTACAGTAGTACTCATAGATGGTATAGTGATCCATAGTACCTATAGTGTTTGTAGAAACATTTATGAACTATGTAATGCTCCTGTAGTCCTATTGTAGCCTATATAAAGTCTACTTGTAGGACTATCATAAACATACATCAGCAAGAACACAGGTTACTGCCAAGCTTTTTACTGGTGCCCAGCAGGAAAGCAGTGCAAGTCACACAAGTTCACAAGTCAAATATAGGGTTGTTATTTAATATAATTTTTAATAATATATATTTATTTGATTAAAATGATTAAAAATTTAATCTCTTTATTATTTATTATTATTACTGTTCACAACAAAGCTAATAATAATAAAATAGCAGTTACAAATACACTTCATACAAATAAAGATAATTTATGTAAACTCATACCATTAGTTCTCATATTTAAAACTGTCACACAAAATACAAAA
>WNGR01008309.1_pt1 | contig 10972 bp, 7 predicted proteins | sample 5407581 | NCBI WGS metagenome assembly WNGR01 (sample SAMN13153383, study PRJNA577476) | soil metagenome | isolation source: 80 cm soil or saprolite under Garry oak tree replicate 2 | place: USA:California | collected 2016-06-15 | reverse complement strand
GGTTGCCCAAATGGACTGGAACAGAAGCCCTGGAATGCTTGCAGCAGGAGGGGAAAGACATTCCCTTCATCCTGGTGACCGGCACCTTGGGCGAAGAAGCCGCGGTGGAGTGCATCAAGAAGGGTGCCTCCGATTACGTCCTGAAAGATCGACTGGCCCGTCTACCCGTGGCGGTCCGTCAAGCTTTGGAAGAAAAAATCGCACGGGAGCGGCAAACGCGGATGGAGCAGGAACTTCGCGAGAGCGAGGAACGATATGCGCTTGCAGCTCAAGGCGCTAACGACGGGCTGTGGGATTGGGACCTGAAAAGCAACCAGATCTATTTCTCCCCTCGGTGGAAATCCATGCTCGGTTTCGAGCAGAACGAGATCGGAAACAGTCCGGAGGAATGGTTCACGCGAGTGCATCCGAAAGATCTCGAGCATCTGAAAACTAAAATTACCGCGCATCTCGGAGGCCCTGTACACCACCTCCAACATGAATACCGCATGCTGCACAAGAACGGAACCTATCGCTGGATGTTCGTTCGGGGGCTCGCAGTTCGGAATCCAGAAGGGCGGGCCTCTCGCATGGCTGGGTCGCTGACCGACATCACCGAGCGTAAGGGGGCCGAGAAGCGATTGCTACATGATGCCTTTCACGATGCGCTGACGGGCCTGCCAAACCGCGCCTTGTTCATGGACCGCTTGGGGTTGTCGCTCGTACGCGCAACACGGCCAGGGGCCAGTTTATTTGCCGTACTCTTTCTGGACCTCGATCGTTTCAAGGTCGTCAACGATAGCCTTGGGCACACGATTGGAGATGAGCTGCTGGTCGCAATGGCTCAAAGGTTGAAGCGGTGCCTGCGCCCCGGGGATACGGTCGCGCGCTTTGGGGGCGACGAGTTTGCCTTCCTCCTCGTTGATGTTAGGAAGATCAGCGGCGCAATTCGCGTGGCTGAGCGGATCAAGGAGGCATTAGCGGCGCCTTTCAACCTGGAGGGACATGAGGTCTTCACCACCGCGAGCATCGGTCTCGCCATGGGTCGGACAGACTATGCAAGGGCGGAGGACTTTCTGCGCGATGCCGACGCAGCGATGTATCGCGCCAAGGCGCAAGGGAGGGCATGCTATGAGATATTTGACAGCGACATGCATGCCCGCGCAGTGAAGCTCTTGCACTTGGAGTCGGACCTCAGACGGGCCATCGACCACCACCAGTTGTCGATTCACTATCAGCCCATTGTCTCGCTCCAGACCGGCAGTATCACCGGTGCAGAGGCTCTCTTGCGATGGCAGCATCCACAACGTGGCTTCGTTTCTCCCGGAGAGTTCATCCCGCTGGCAGAGGAAACCGGCCTGATTCGACCCGTTGGCGAATGGGTGTTGCAGGCGGCCTGTGCCCAAGCCAGGGCTTGGCAGGCTGATGGATATCGAGGGCTGCGCGTGACGGTCAATTTTTCCTCACGCCAGTTTGAGTACGAGAACATACAGGAGCTGATCAAAAAAGTACTTAAGGATACTCGTCTTGCTCCCTACACCTTGGAACTGGAAATCACCGAGAGCATGGCGATAAGAGATGGCGAATTGGGTGCGAGAACCCTGAACGCATTGAAGGCCTTCCCGATACGAATCTCAATAGATGATTTTGGCATCGGCTCATCTTCGCTGGCCTACCTGAAGCGCCTTCCGATCGCTACCTTAAAGATCGACCGGTCTTTTGTGAGAGACCTTGCAACGGATTCAGACGACGCGTCGATTACCTCCGCCATTATTGCTATGGCCCATAGCCTAAAGTTGAATGTAGTTGCCGAGGGCGTGGAAACAGAAGAGCAACTAGCGTTCCTGCGCTCGCAACAGTGTGACGAGATGCAGGGCTATCTGTTTAGCCCTCCCGTGCCAGCCGAGGCGTTTTCGAAACTATTGCGCGAAGGGCACAACTTATTCAGGAATCGCGAACCCTACCAGACAAGCCGCATTGAGATGGGATAATCTTGACTCACCCTGTCTCACCCGGGTTGCCCCTTCCCTCTCTCCATCAACCGTGGCTAACCTTTCAGTGAAGGCGGCCGCGAACAGAACGGGGTATTTCTGGAGGAGGCAAACTCTCAAATCGAATATCGTCAACCCCATAGAAAGGATGCAAAAACCATGTGGTTTCGGCAAACAGCTTTCGCCCAAGCTGCACAGCTGAAACGCCTTTATTTATGGGAAGTGAATCGGACACGTTTTCGACACACGGCTTCATTGGCTGAATAACTGTTGTGAAATCCGCTTACCATCAGTAATCGGCTCTGGCAGCGGCGGGCTAACTCCCGATAAGTCGGGTTGCCGGACATCTGACGTAGTACCGAGCGCCGAGGTAAAGTTAAGGTAATTTGACGGCTGATTAGCGACTCCCGCGGTTGCTCAATCCGCCGTAGGTATTTCAAAACATGGTGCCCGGGGTGGGAGTCGTACCCCGCGCAGGCATTGAAAACACGTAAGTTATTCATTCTACGTAACGCCAGTAACGCTAAAAACGCTAAAAGCCCCCCTCTTGGCCACGCGGCAGCTACGTGGCGCGAAGCGAATTCCTGAGGCAGGATTGAATCGTTGGAGTCCAAAAATTTCTCGCAAATACAAACGCCCTCAAAGTCCAAGTTTTCGAAGCATTCTTGAAGTGTATCAGGTGCGGTTATCGAAATGAGGACACGTCCGACAGGAAGAAAAAGAAATACGACCAGACCGCGTGATGCCTAAGCTGCTTGGCGGCTGGGGTGGGTGCGCCCCGGCTCATTTTGAAAATCGAAAAACAGAAAGGAAGCGGGGTGTGAAAAGGAATCTCGTTCTTACCGGTCCTCCTCTGACGACGTTGACTTTCCTTAGCACTTCTTATATCAACAACGTATCGATCCGTTCCGTCTCGTTTCAAATCTCATGTGGTTAAAGATCAAGAAATATTTCCACACATGGGGGAGGCTCCTCTGGAACGCGGTGGACTTTGCTACTCTTCCGAGAAGCGAACGAACTGATGCGCTTCCCGCGTTAACATTCTTAATAACCACTTATGATATTTAAATTGTTGTTAACCAGATATTCTGGTCATGGTGGTTCCACAAAATCTCGCTTGCACCAGATAGGAGAAGTCTTGTCTGCATACAAGTAGGTGTTTTCTGTGTGCTCTCAACTCTGCTGCTAGGGCTCTTGCTTAGGAAGAAAGCACGGCTAGGAATATGGCAGTCCTATCAGCGCCTCTGGGACGCCGTCCTTTATTTGGTGGCCGGTCCCGTCGTGTTTTATGGCAGTCTAGCCGCATTCATCTTTGCAGAAACGGCGATACTCGCGGTAAAACAAGTAAATCAGGAGTCGCAGGTTCGACTCTATACATACGGGGGAGTAGCCCTTTTCTCTTTCCTAGCCCTAATACTAGGCCCTGTTGTTTACGTCACGCGTGCTATTCGCAGGTTTTATGAGAGCCCCTTCCTTCTCGCATTTCTTATGGTCGGCTTGATGTGGTTTTGCTCTGTCTTTTTTGTAGTGATTCCCCTGAATACAATCTCTGAGAACAGCCTTAGCGAAGACGAACATCGCATTGTCGATGATCTCAGGATTACCAGTTTCGCTGAGGGGACTTATCTCTTGAGAGGCGAGAGCTGTGGTAGCGTTGCCGACCTTAAGGAATACGCCAAGACGTTTGTGGTAGGTGATCCGACATTTGGGGGAGGACCCCTATTCGCGTGGGTTCGATTGAGGTCCGACGATTTCCGTGAGGAGATGCATGGCTATCGCATAACAATTGGCAGGAACTCTCGGCATTGCGAGATTGAGGCCGTTCCAATCAAGTATGAGGCAGGGACTCGTCTGTCCTTTTTCACTGATCCCGGCGGCGCTCTAATCTATGCGGATAACAAGGAAGGTGCTTTTGCAAAACCGTGGGACAAAATACTGTGGAGGCCACTGCGATTCATAATTGCCCTCATCGCGTATGGGGGCGGGCGACCGGGGCCATTATCCTAGCTCCACCTAAAAAGAAGATTATTCTGCCCTGAGATCGAGTCTTGTTTTACGTTTTCAGATGGATGCACAAACTATATCTGAAATAGACGCAAAGCAGTGCCACGAGGCAATCACTCATCGCGCCTTGGCTAGAGGAGAAATAGTGACCACAACTTGGACTCTTGAAACCACACTCGACCTTATCAGAACGATTGTTCAGATTGTTGTGGTAGCAGCAGGCGCTGTATGGAGTTACTACAGCTTCGTTAGAAGTAGAACTTTCAAATTACGCCTGGAGCCTACAGTTTCTGGCATTGTGCGAAATGAAAAGGATTCGACGTACGTGAAAATCTCTAGCAAACTGAAAAACATCGGCCAGTGCAAAGTAGACGTTTCCCAAACGGGTTCGGCGGTCAAGATTCTATCTCACATTCCCAAAGCGACTGATGGCACCGACGTTATTACTTGGGAACGCTTGAAAACATTACCTGTGTTTGAGAAACACGCAATCCTCGAACCGGGGGAAACTGTCAATGATGAGGTTCTAGTTGCAGTGCCCGCCGCTGTTGGTGGACAGGTGTTCCGATTGGAGCTTCGATTGGTTTCGAAGGGCATTGAATGGAACGCAGTATCGATAGTTGATCCGGCGCAGTCAGAAACGGAGAAAGGAAACTGATTCACTATGGCGGAAGAAAAGTTTTATCTTACAAAAGAGCAGAGAGCAGAGGAAAGGATTCAGACTGACAAGCTTGAACGGCAAAAACAGGAAGATAAACAGCAGACACAACGCATAGAGCAAGAAAAGAACAAACAGCCGGTAAAGAAAAACGAATAACGGCGCGATCAAGAGTCAGAGTGAAGGGATAACGCGCCGTCGTCCGGGCAAACTAGATGTCACCTAATTCTGCTTCGTAGACCTCACCTAGACCACCTTCCCCGTTGACGGGGGTCATACTATGTCCCTCGACGATGCGAAGGCCGTCCTCCGTGACAGGCCGCGTCAATACCTTCAGCTTCCTATCTGCACTAAAGTTCTGAACGATTGAAGCGAGGTAGTGGAGAGAAGCAGCCTTGGAAGCCAAATCTGTTCCCGCAATAGCGCCGATATACAGCGCCATGGGTGTCTCTTTGCGAGCGGTTATGTGGTGGAGGGTGATGCTAGAGCCTTTAATATCTCCTCGCCTAATTTTCATGGCTGCGTCGCCATTAAGAGGAATTACGCAGATGTAACCAACTATTTCTTCGACTCGCTGTCCCGGCCTTGTTGTCACCCTGCGAATGGCCCAGAGAATCTTGGGGTTCACATTCAACCATTCGCGCATCGACCGGAGGTTTGACACGTCTGTGCCGAACAAGCGAACGGCCAGTTCGTAGATAGTTCTCAATTCGTTGAATCGTGCTGGAGTACATTTATCACTGCGAAAGAGTGCAGCATGGCGGGATAGAGTCTGTTTCAGAACCTCGGTGGTAAAACGAAAGCCATCCTCGTCGAGACTCTTTGGCTTTACGATGGAAGTATGAGTGCCTCGCACAGTGCTCTTTTGTTCCGCTCGTATCCCAAGACCTGCACTTAGCGGATCAACCCAGAAATCCTCGGCTGCACGCAATGCCCAACAAGGAATATGCAATTTGTCATCGAACGGATAATCGATGTCACTATGAATTTGGTTTCGAAAGACATCCTCAATTCTGTTTAGGTAGCGATTGTGTGGTTTTAACGCCTGAAAATCCTTGCTCAGCCAAGCTAGCCCGCGAGGAACTCGCAGCGAGCCAGCCTGAGGTGTGGCCATCAAAACGATCCCTTGTATTTTGCTCGCACATTCAAACTGGTTCGTCACTACAAGATGCTCGACTACTCCTTTGCAAAGCACGCCTCCCATGCTATGTCCGAAGAGAATGAACTGCCGGTATTCTTTAAGGCCTCGCAATAAGTCCGCGAAAACCTCAGCCTCTTTCTCTAGGAGGATAGACTTCCACAAGCGCAGTCGCTTAAACAAAGTACGATATGCGTAGAGTCCTACATCAATGGAGGGAAAGTTAGCGAAGATTAACTTCGGATAGTCACCCCAAGTTGCCTTTTCCCCATATCGGGTACCGCCCAAACCGTGAACGAAAACCAAAAGAGTTTTCGCAGATTTCTTAGCATCTCGATGGTGTATGGTCAGAGGTTCGTTCTCAAGATCAGGTGTATCCGGCGGTTCCTCGTATTTGGGTTGGAGCAATCGAAGCATCTGCGCAACTTCTGCGCGCTTACTTAACACAACAAGTCATTCAAGTCTATCTAATGCTCGACAACGCCGAACCCAGCATGCCATTACAGTTTTCTGGCCACTACGATGACGACAGGATCGCCCGGCTTGGCCGTCGCGGGCGCGGACACAACTTCCCATGTTCCGGTCGCGGTGAAGTCGTCGAGGTCCGTCACGATCTGTACCGGGACGCACTTCTTTACGCGCAATTCAAACTCTCCCAGACGGTTCGAATAGACTACCTCTTTTCCGATCAAGACTGCACAGCCTTCGACCGCTCGACCGTCCTCTAAGCACTTTCCAGCGATGAGATATTTTCCGTGACTGTCGTGCGCGACGTATCCACGGCCTTCAGGAATGCGCAAGCCGGTCTGGGTGTAGCTCTCGCTCCAGCTACTCCAAAGCGTTCGGCCATACGGATCGGCGGCGGCTTGAGCGTTGACGACCAGACTGCCGATGCGAATCGAGATGGAGCCCGATGTTACAGACTGATAGCCTACGGTTCGGATCCCAAGGTTGGTCGGGGCCACAGTCCGCGTGAACGGCGAGAGTCACACGGTGATCGGCGTAATGCCCTCAGCACAGTTTTGAACAACTCGTCGCCCCAAGCAATAGCGCAGTTATGAATTTCTTTGGCGCGGGGTGTCATCTTTTTTTCCAGGCTGCCGCGCGCTTCTTCCCGTCATTGATGATGTTATCTAATTTATTGCCTTGTGCTCGGGAACGAACAATTGCCTGTTCAAGTCTTTTCCGGGCCTGTTCATACTTGTCTTCTTCTCCCTTTGTCAGACCTTTGACTCGCATCAGGGCATCATGCGTTTGCTGATATTCCTGGAAAGCTCGCTCAGTATCTTGCACAAGATCTAAGATCATCTGCTTTTGCTCAAAGAGCTGCTCCTGCCATTCTTTTCGCCCCGGGAAATCCACATCGAGATTGCCGAGGGCCAACCGGGCCAGTCCTGCGGAATCCATTTTCTCGAACGGCTCCATCTTTTTGCGTACATCATCTAGCCGCTGTCGCCACGCATCAGGGTCAGAACTTTGGGCCGCTGGCAATTCGAACGCTTCCGAAGGTCCTGTGGCTAGTTCGTCTGTCGTGTAGGCGCGCTTCGTTGCTTTGGGTTCATCCTTACGCAACTTCCGAGCTATCTCCCCAAGGGAGGGCTGATTGTCAAGATTACTCGATACCGACGTCGGGATTAAGCCAGGCAAAATAAGGGGTGGATTCTCTTTGGCGTTGAGTTCACGTGTCCGGTCGAGATCGACCGAACTCAACGGAATTGCGATTTCCTTTCCTTGATCATCGATGTAGAAAACAGCAGTTTCGGTAACTCGATATTTCTGAAAATGGATGATCCGTCCGTCCTTCAACGCCACTTCATAAGCAAACACAGGGAGTACCACCAAGAGTAAAACGCCCAGAAATCCTGAGAAGATTCGGGCTATTTTGGACATAGTGACTTCCAATCGCTAAGAAAAGTGCGATCCCAGCGAGATTATAACGCATGCCCAAAACCATGCCAAGCTAATCTGCTCGTGGCACTTCTGCTCGTGGACCCGTACAAATTGTGGCGTGGTGGATCACGCCAAATTCTTCAAGGCACTTGGTCAACGCATTCGAGACCTGCGCCGAAGGAATCGATACAGCCAGGAAGACATGATTTCCTTTGGGTTCTCTGCGCGCCATTGGCAGCAGATCGAGGCCGGACGTCCCATCACAGTTACGACTCTTCTAAGAATCTGCAATGTTCTGAAGATTCGGATTGATCAAATGGTCCGTGGATTGGACAGAGGGATTTTTCGAAACTGAGGCAGCTCAACTAGCCCTCGCGAGGGCCTTCTGTTTTGTCACAGAATCCGTAACCACCAGCCTGCCATGGCGGAATCTGTTTTGCTTCTTGGAGCCCGTACCGAATCGTCGGATTCAAAAAAAAGTCTGCATATACAAAGGCCCCCTAAGTTAAAGAGTGGAGCCCTCATTTCTGATCACAAACCGGCTACCCAGTCAGAATCAGCAAGGGCGAACAAGAACGTCGCCTTTGTCACGGTCAGCGGATTGATGCGCGCTCCACGCAGCTCCGGAGCCTATGTCCTCCGGCAGCTGTGTCGAGCGGACGCCGTGGAAGTGTTCGAAGCGAATGCCTGCTTCTTGCGTCACATCGGTGAATTTCACCTGAGGATAGTCTGATGAAGGATTTCGATCCAGGCCCGCTCCCTTGTGCGCAGCGTGATCGCCAGTAATGTCTGTGCCTTGCTGTGCAAGTAAGAACACGCCGGTATTCAGCAGTGCGATAGAAAAGCTGAACAAAGCATACTTGCGGCTGACTCTTTTCTGGGGTCTCACGGCAATCCTTTTCGCGATCTATCTTTCTGATGGCGTTCCAACGGCTTCGAGTTGCTGATCGAATTTGTGACTTTACTTACTCTGACTTGAACAATCTCAGGCACACTTTTCATCTGAAGATTCGTTTCGCGCAAGAGCTAACAGTCGTCATTGAAGAAGATCCACTCGCCTATTTTTGCCGCGGGTCCGCGGATATACCGCTGACTGGTGGGTTGAGCCTAGCACATCGCAAAAGTTCCTGAAATTTTCTGCCGATGCGTTCCTGGGTGCACAGGCGAACTTATTTGGATTCCGAAAGGGCGCTCGTGTATGTACTCCTGGAATGCCGAATCTCAAGGGACGAAAAATTTTTTACGGAAATTTTACTTGACAGTGCCAGAAACATAGGAGTACAAAGACGATGCATTAACCCCATACTAAATTGGCTCTGCGAGTCTGGTCCCAGCTGGAAAGTATCGTCACAACCAATGGAAAGGCGAGTTAGCAGTAACAGAATCGCCGGGCGACCTTGCAAGCCATCCAATCTATAGCTTGACGCGATCGGGAATGATGGCCTGCGGGCACAGACGTCACCGACGTGGAGAAGGGCCTCAATAACCTTCCATCCGACTTGTTCGGTGTACCCAGATTGGCAGATTGATCCCTGGGCGAGTTGTTGGGAGTTGCGGTCCTCTTAAGCTTCCTTTTCACGCGTCGCTTATTTGATCTCAACTCATGAGGGTTGGCGTGTAGATTCATGCAGCTCAACAAGTGGAAGTCGGTCACGCTTCTTGCACCAGTACTACTATTTTTTGGTGTTGGTCACGCTCGTGCTTCGGTGGCATTGGTTCAGCGTGAAGGCATAGATGTTGCGTCGGCGACGTCGGCAACGTTGGCGTTTAACTCGAACAATACTGCTGGAAACTGGATTGCTGTTTGCATCCGGGCGGGACGTTCCGGGGAAGCTTTTACGGTGACTGATTCCAGGGGGAATACATACCACCAGGCAGTTCAACTGAACGATACTTTAGACACCCCAAACGGGAACACGATCGCGATTTTTTACGCCGAGAACATCTCCGCGGGCGCCAACACAGTCACAGTGGCGGATACGATTTCAGCAACACTCCGTTTTGCAATCCTGGAGTATTCGGGCGTAGCGACAGCAAACTCACTGGACGTCACGGCATCCACGCAAGGGAGCAGTACGTCACCGAACAGCGGAAACGCGACAACCACAGCGAGCGGGGATTTGCTGCTGGGTGCTATCGCGACCGCTGACGCAGAGCAGTTTACAACGCCCACGGGAGTCGAAATTGAAGTATTTGTTCCTGCCGAACCGAACACCAAGCTCATCGTTGAAGACAAACTACAAACAGCTGCGGGCGCCGCTGCTGCTAGCGCGACACTTGGGGCGTCCGATCCGTGGGGTGCCATCCTGGCGGCCTTCAAGCCAGCCAGTGGCGGAGGCACAGCTCCGAGCATCCTGAGCCTGAATCCGGCGTCCGGAGCAGTCGGTGCCGCAGTGACGGTCACGGGTGCGAACTTCGGGACGACTCAGGGAACGAGCACCATTAAGTTCAACGGGACGACAGCCACGCCGACGAGTTGGAGCGCGACGAGCATCGTGGTGCCGGTGCCGAGCGGAGCCACGACAGGGAATGTGGTCGTGACCGTGTCGGGCGCGGCGAGCAATGGAGTCACTTTCACCGTGGTTCCGCCGCCAAGCATAACAAGCTTGAACCCCACTTCGGGCGTTGTCGGAGCCTCGGTTACGGTGACCGGGGCAAACTTCGGAGCAACTCAGGGAAGTGGCACGATAACGTTTAACGGGACAGCAGGGGCACCGACCAGTTGGAGCGCGACGAGCATCGTAGTGCCGGTTCCGAGCGGAGCTACGACTGGGAACGTGGTCGTAAATGCAAGCGGAGTCGCCAGCAATGGCGTCAATTTTACGGTACTTCTCACTCCGAGCATTACGAGCCTAACTCCGACGGCAGGCGGCGTCGGTACCTCCGTTACGGTCACCGGCACCAACTTTGGGACCAGCCAAGGGACGAGCACAGTTACGTTCAACGGGATAGCAGGCACGCCGACGAGTTGGAGCGCGACGAGCATCGTGGTGCCAGTGCCGAGCGGGGCCACGACAGGAAATGTTGTGGTGACAGTGTTTGGCGTGGCCAGCAATGGGGTGGCCTTCACGGTGGTTCCTCCTCCCACGATTACTAGCTTCAGCCCCACGTCTGCTTCTGTGGGCACGCTGATCACTGTAACCGGTACAAACTTCACCGCGAACAACGCCACGCCGGTTGTAACACTTGTCCAGCAGGGCGGTGGCGGGATGATTCCCGCTTCGGTTTCAAGCGCCAGCGCAACAAACCTGTCTTTCGTCATTCCCACGGGTGCTGGGACAGGACAAATCACGGTTACGGCAAATAGCCAGA
>WNGR01008307.1_pt1 | contig 10972 bp, 13 predicted proteins | sample 5407581 | NCBI WGS metagenome assembly WNGR01 (sample SAMN13153383, study PRJNA577476) | soil metagenome | isolation source: 80 cm soil or saprolite under Garry oak tree replicate 2 | place: USA:California | collected 2016-06-15 | reverse complement strand
GACCCTCTGGTGTTCGGCGGCCGTCGGCGTGCTGTGCGGCGCGGGGCATTACGGACCGGCGCTCGCGGGTACGGTCGTCGTGCTCGTGACCAACACGGTGCTGCGCGAAGTGAGCCGCGCGATCAACGCGACGCCGGTGTCGAGTGCGGACCTCGTGCGGGAATATGTGTTGACGGTCGTGCGCCGCGAACAAGACGAGATCCACATTCGCACGGTGCTGTCGAACTCGATGTATTCGCAACCGCTGTCGTTTCAGAGTCTGACGAGCGAGGATGTCGAAGGCGATCCGTCGCGTATCCAGGTGACGGCGACGTTGCGCATGCACCCGAAGGATCAGGCGAAGCTCGAATTGATGGCGAGCCGGATCAGCATGGAGAAGAGCGTGTCGAGCGTCAGTTGGTCCGCGAAGGAAGTGGAGCCGACGCCTGAATGAAAAAAAGCGCATCGCGTGGCGATGCCGCGATGCGCTTTGCTGAACGTCTACTTCTATTTGAGCCGTGGGCTTACTGCGTCGCGAGATGCTTGCGCTTCGCGAGTTCCTGCGCGGCCGCGTACTGCGCCTGGATGGTGGGCAGCGCCTTCTGCGCGGCTTCCTTCAACTGCGCGTCACGTCCCGATGCGATCTCTGCCTGGAACGCCGACAGCGTCTTCTGCTCGCCGCTCAATGCGACCTGCTCGATATACGCCTTGTCGAATTCCGCGCCGCGCAGATTCTTGATGCTGTCGAGCGTCGCGGTATCCGGATTGTTGTGCGGCACGTCGACGCCCCGCGGGCTTGCTGCGCGCAGCGCATTGGCGATCGTGAGGTTGTCGGCGGCGACTTTTTCGGCGAATGCCTTCACGTCGCGGTCCGTCGAACGCGACGTTGCGATGCGCGCGGCATCGCGCTGCGTGGCGACGGCTTGCGTGCCGTCGTTGACGAAGGTCTGGTCGGCTGCATGCAGCCGCACGGAATCCGCGGACGCGGCCTGTGCCGGTTGCGTGGTTTGCGCGTTCACCGCCGATGCGAACAGCAACAGACTGGTCGTGGATGCACAGACGATGGAAGCGATGGGCAAACGGATCATGTGTTCTCCTTCAGTGATGTATGAATCAGCCGAAGGCATTCTAGGGGCCGGTCCCGCGTGCAGGTGAAACGACGATGTCGCTTGTGTAACGGGGCGTAAAGCTTGTGGCGCGCAGCGCGCTGCGATGCAATACGTTCGCGCGCTGCGAACGTCTGCGAAGACATGTGCCGCGCGTCTGGAGTATCGTGTGTGCCACGGCAAACGGTGCCGGCTTCGCACACTCGTCAGGAGATCGCAATGGCCAAGGTTCTCGTTCTCTATTACTCGTCGTATGGGCATATCGAAAAGATGGCGGAGGCCATCGCGGAAGGCGCGCGTGCCGCGGGCGCGCAGGTCGATATCAAGCGCGTGACGGAGACCGTGCCCGAAGAGATCGCGAAGAAGTCGAACTTCAAGCTCGATCAGCAGGCGCCCGTTGCGACGGTCGCCGATCTCGAGCAATACGATGCATTCGTGGTTGGCACGGGCACGCGTTATGGGCGCATGTCGTCGCAGATGGCCGCGTTTCTCGATCAGACGGGCGGACTATGGATGCGCGGCGCGCTGAACGGCAAGGTTGGCGCGGCGTTCGCATCGACGGGTACGCAGCATGGCGGGCAGGAGACCACGCTGTTTTCGATCATCACGAACCTGATGCATCTGGGGATGATCATCGTGGGCTTGCCGTATAGCCATCAGGGGATGATGAACATGACGGAGATCGTCGGCGGTGCGCCTTATGGCGCCACGACGATCGCAGCGGCCGACGGTTCGCGTCAGCCGAGCGCAATCGATCTGGAAGGCGCGCGGCATCAGGGCGAACTGGTCGCGAAGACGGCGGCGAAGCTGTTTGGCTGAGAGGTTTTTTGCTTGTTGACGTCGGCGGCGGGGCGCATTGAATGCACAAGAACTCGCGCGCGATTCAATGCGCCGTCGTTCAGGCCGCTGCCGGCGCGTCGGGCGGCAATGTCAGTTGCGCGACTTCGACGTTGTCGAGCTGTTCGAGCACGGACGGTGCGAGCAACAGCTTCGCCTTGCGAATGCCTGCGCCCATCACCACCTGCCCGCGTTCCATCACGCCGGCATCGACGAGAACGCGCCAGTTCGTGGGCAAGCCGAACGCCGTGATGCCGCCGAACTCCATCGCACTCTGTTCCGTTGCGAGCTCACGCTGCGCGAACGAAATGCGCTTTGCGCCCAGCACCGCTTTCACTGCGCCGTTGACATCGAGTCGCAGCGAGCCGAGCGTCACGATCGCGGCCAGATGCTCGCCGCCATCCTTCTTGTACTTGACGACGATCGTGTTCGCGCAGTCTTCCATCGGAAAGCCGTAGCGCGCGCTGAAGTCGGCTGTATCCGATGCGTCGTCGGTGACGGAGAACACGACGATGTCGCGGCCTTCGATGGACTCAGCGACGTGCGCGGGAAGATGTGCGCCGATGCTGTCGGGCGCGATGATGTCGAGCTTCTGAAGCGGTTCGTGCGAAAGCATGGTGACCTGTGAGCGGTGAGCGGACGAAAACAACGCGCACATATTGTACGATTTGCGGCCTGTTTACGGCATCGCGCGTATGGAGTCAGTCGCTGCGCGAGTGTGCCTTCGCAGTGGTTTCCACGGGAAAAAGATGCACGCTCATGAAGTCGACGAAGGCCCGCATTTTCGGCGTCAATTGCCCGCCCGAAGGCCACAGCGCGCGAAACACGCTGAGCGCGCCAGAGTATTCGCGCAGAACCGGGACGAGCGTGCCGCTCTCCACCTGCGCGCGCACCGTGAAATCCGGCACGCAGGCAAGGCCGAGATCCTGCTCGGCCATCGCGATCAGCGGCTCGACGGCCGTTGCGACGGCGGTCGTGGGCAACTCGATATCGATCGACTCGCCATCGCGTTCGAGCGGCCAGCGGCGCAGTTTCCCCGTGGTCGGAAAGCGATGCTGAAGACACGCATGATGGACGAGCGCCTCGGGCGTCGTGAGCGGCGGATGTTTCGCCAGGTACGCAGGTGACGCGACGATCAGATGCACATACGTGCCCATGGTTCGCGTGATCAGTTGCGAGTCGTTGACGTCGCCCGTGCGCATCACGACGTCGAAGCCTTCTTCTATCACATCGACCATGCGGTCGCTGAAGTCGATGTCCAGCATGATCTCGGGATACGCCTTCATGAACTCGCCGATCACGGGCATCAGCAGTTTCGTGACCATCGGCATGCTCACGCGCAGCTTGCCGCGTGGCGCTGCATGCGCGAGCGCGAGTTCGCTCTCCGCGGCCTCGATCTCCTCGAAGATGCGTTGGCAGCGCGTGAGAAACAGCGCGCCTTCGGGCGTGAGCGTGATGCTGCGTGTGCTGCGATGAAAGAGCCGCGCGCCGAGCCGTGTTTCCAGCCGTGAAATGGCCTTGCCGACTGCGGAAGCCGAGATTCCGAGCTGGCGGCCTGCTTCCGTGAAACTGCGGGTTTCGGCTGCGCGCACGAAGATGTTGAGCGAGCCGAAGCGGTCCATTGCGCCCGTACTCGTCGTGCCGTCGATCGTCGCCGACGACGCGGAGGAGTGCAGTTTGACGGGCGCCGTGCGCGCCACATCGGCTTGTGTAGCCATGGCAGGTCTCCGGAACTGAAAGCGCCGCCCGGCGTGTCAGCGCGGGCGGCGCGTCGCACGCTAGCCGTGCGCGTCCGAAGTGTAGCGCGTACGCGCCGTGTCGATCATTCGAGGTCGTCGAGCTGTTCCGCGAGGATCATCTGCGACATGTTGCGCGGGCGGCTCGACGGACGGCTGAACGGTCCATAGACGGCATCGCCGCGCACGATGCTGGCGCCCGTCAGCGCGCACACGCCGCGCGAGCGCGCAATGCGGCGCACCCACAACTGCTCGGTATAGCGGCCGGCCGTCGAATCGCGCCACGTGATCGAAATCGACTTCGCGCCGAAGCGCTCGACGAACGTGATCACCGCGTCGCTATGCTGGCTCGCCGCCGCTTGCGCGCGTTCGGCGGTGGGGCTGCGGCGCGCGGGACGCGCGGCGCAAGCGCCCTTGTCGCATTTGTCGGATGATGCGAGCTTGCTGTCCTGCGCGGGCGACTTGCCGAGCCGCGAAATCGTCGCGGTCCATGGGTCGTGCAGCGCGGGCGCGGCGGGCGTAACACCGCCTCCTGCCGGCTCGGACCGAAGGTCGGCGTACAGCGTTTCCTTGCGACGCAATTCCGGCTCACCGTTCGCGCGCCGGTTTGCGTGGGCGCGAGGCCTGGGTTCAGGCGTAGTGCCTGTTGCAGTTCCAATCCTGCTCACGTCGACTCCTCGTTAAAGCGTGCCCCTTCGAGCCGGCTCATTCGATCACGCAGAACCTTACGTTCTGCTTTTGATGGCCACCCGGCAGCCGCACTTGCGGCCACTTGCGCGCGGGCGAAAACGCATGCGCCGCACGTCGCCGCGCCCTGACGGCGAACGATGGGAGCGGCTTCACGCTGCATTACAGCGTTGCAATCAGCTTTCGCGGCCGGCACGGATGACCGGTCGCATGGCGTGCATCCTAACGGCTTGCCATTGGCAGATAAATGCCAGCTAAATGAACACTCAATTTATCTAATTCAAACAATGGGACGGCACGGATACGGCAAACGACGCCAATCGCTTGCCGCATCAGGCTGTCCGGCGATGCATATGCACACCGATCGTGCGCGGAAACGCCCGATAGCCGCCACGCGGCGCAAGGTCTTGTCTTGACATCGCAAGACGGGCGACCATACTCGGACGGTACTTCGCCGCCCGGCCACAACCTGTTCCCATCGGAAGGACACGTCGACATGCACAAGACAGTGAAGATTCCCGGACCCGATCATCCCATCACGATTGCAAAAAGCGGATCGCGCGTGGTCGTGTCCGTGGCAGGACACAAGATCGCCGACAGCACCGACGCGCTGTCCTTCCATGAAGCCTCGTACCCGGAAGTGCTCTACATTCCGCGCAAGGACGTCGACATGTCGCTGCTCGAACGCACCGGTCATTCGACGTATTGCCCGTACAAGGGCGAGTGCAGCTACTACAGCATTCCCGCTGGCGGCGAGCGTTCCGTCAATGCGGTGTGGAGCTATGAAAGCCCGTACGAAGCGGTCGAGTCGATCCGGGAACATGTCGCGTTCTATCGCGACCGCGTCGACGCCATCGAGGTCAGCGCGCAATAAGTACGCGAACGGGCGGCTAGTTTTTGGCCCGTTGCGGTGACATCGAAGCCCTCGTTCGAGGGCTTCAAAACTTTCACTTCTTCCATCGAATCGCGACGCGTCGTCGCCGGTTCTCCGTCGTATTTCCGTCGTTGACACCGCTGTCAAAAGTGACCAGAACGTGTGAAAACGCGATCTGACGTCGCACGCTTGACGGAAATCAATGACGAAAAAATCCCGATCCGAAATGCTCCGCTAGCTCACAGTACAACCGCCCGACAAAAACCGGGGAAAAGCCCGAAAGCCGCATGTATGCACGCTTTCAGGGCATCCGATGCAGGCGGCATCAAATGATTTTTGTTGATTTTTTTTCGGAACCTTCTTGCCGTAAGCTTTTCGTAAACACCATCACGTTTGTCCGTGATGGACTGACTCCGTTCAATACAGAACCCGGCAGGAGCCCGATCGATGAATCATCCAAAACGCTTATTGCTTTCCAATCTGGCGTGGTCGCAAGAGGTCTCGGCGCGCGAGCCCGAGTTCTTCACGGACCTCGCGCGCGGCCAGCAGCCGCGCTTCCTGTGGATCGGTTGCTCCGATAGTCGCGTGCCCGCCGAGCGCATCACCAACGCTCAGCCGGGCGAGCTGTTCGTCCATCGCAACATCGCGAACCTCTACACCTCCGACGACGGCAACACATCGAGCGTGATCGAGTACGCGGTGCATGCACTGAAGGTCGAGCACGTGATCATCTGCGGACATCATCATTGCGGCGGCGTGCGCGCCGCGCTGTCGCCGCCTTCGGATGCGCTGCCCATCGTGAACCGGCGCATCGCCGGTTTGCGCGAGCTCGCCGGACGTCATCGCGACGAACTGCATGCGATCGCGGATTTCGACGAGCGCGTCGACCGCTTTGCGGAGTTGAACGTGATCGAGCAGGTGCGGTTGTTGCGCGAGTCGCCCATCGTGCGCCGCGCGCCGCGTCCGCCGCAGGTGCACGGCTGGATTTTCGGGCTGCGCGCAGGGCTTATCACGCAACTCACCGATATGGACCAGGCCCGCGACATCGCTGGCATGCACGCCGGCATGCACGCCGACGCGCACCCGTCCGTTGCCGTGCGCGACGCCGCGTAGCGACGTTCGGGCAACGCCCCTTTTCAGACTTACTCACGCCTTTTCACGTTCATGTCCATCGAGCCGCCGGCGCGCGTCGCCGCGCGGCGTGGCTCAACTCGACCTTGCGGATACCATGCACACTCCACCTGTTTCCCGTCTATCGAACCTGCGCAGCGATGTTTTCGCGGGGATCGTCGTGTTTCTCGTCGCGCTGCCACTGTGTCTCGGCATCGCCACTGCGTCCGGCGTCGATCCGTTTGCCGGGCTGGTGTCCGGCATCGTCGGCGGACTGGTCGTCGCGCTGTTGAGCGGCTCGCATCTGAGCGTGAGCGGGCCGGCGGCGGGCCTCGTCGTGATCGTCGTATCGGCGATCGCGTCGCTCGGCAGTTTCTCCGCGTTTCTCGCCGCCGTGCTGATCGCGGGCGCGTTGCAGATCGGCTTCGGCCTGCTGCGCGCGGGACAGCTCGCCAGCTTCGTGCCCGTCGCCGTCATCAAGGGCATGCTGGCTTCAATCGGCATCATCCTGATCATCAAGCAGATTCCGCTCAGCGTGGGGCTCGTGAGCGGCGCGGATGCCAACGTCGCGCACGCGGCCATGCTGGCGACGCCGTTCGGCGACCTGTCGATGGTGACGACTGCGCTCGCGCTCATCTCGGTGGCGATGCTGTTCGCATGGGAGACGCCGCGCGCGAAGCGCTACGCGCTCGTGCGCATGCTGCCGGGGCCGCTCGCGGTCGTCGCGCTCGGCATCGGCGTGACGCTCGCGCTCGATGTGCTCGCGCCCGCGCTTGCGGTGCCGGCTGAGCACCGGGTGTCGCTGGTGTCGCTGGATTCGTTCGCCGCGTTGACGGGCGCGATTTCGATGCCCGACTTCAGGCAGCTCGTGGACGGCCACGTCTGGCGCGTCGGCTTGACGCTCGCTATCGTCGCGAGTCTGGAAACGCTGCTGAGCCTCGAAGCCGTCGAACAGATCGATCCGAAGCGCCGCCGCGCGTCGCCGGACCGTGAGTTGAAGGCGCAGGGCGTGGGCAATATGGTGGCGGCCGTGCTTGGCGGTCTGCCGCTGACGGCCGTGATCGTGCGCAGCTCGGCGAACGTGAATGCGGGCGCGCAGACGCGCATGTCGGCCGTGATTCACGGCGTGCTGCTGCTGGCTAGCGTGTTCGCGCTGACGGCCGTGCTGAACCTGATTCCGCTCGCGTGTCTCGCGGCGATCCTGATTCACACGGGCTACAAGCTCGCGAAGCCGGCGCTGTTCACGGCGATGGCGCGCGAAGGCGTCGACCGCTTCGTGCCGTTCGCGGCGACGATTGCCGGTGTGCTCGCGACGGATCTGCTGATCGGCATTGGCATCGGCATTGCGACGAGCGCGGTGCTCGCGCTGCGCTCGAACCTGTCGCGCACGTTCACGCTGACGTGTCACGACGATCACTATCTGCTGGTGCTGCGCAAGGACGCGACGTTCCTGTCGAAGCCGATGCTCACGCGCTGTCTCGCGCAGATTCCGGACCGCGCGACGGTGCTGATCGACGCGGAGCGTGCTGATTTTATCGACCGGGATATCCGCGACACGCTCGATGCGTTCGTGGGCGAGGCGGCGCAGCGGCAGATCACTGTCGAGCGTTTGCGCTGGCCGGAGCCGGCGGCTCAGGAAGGGCGGGCGGCGCTACCATCGCTAGGCGCGACGGCGGGCTGACCCGTAAAAAGGGCGCGATAGCGCGCGGCGGCGCGCGTTATCGGTCTATTGGAACAGCAGTTTCGGAAAGTGCTGGCCGGAAGGCGAGGGCGCTGATGGCCAGCGCATCCTCGCCGTACCGGCGGAAGGATTACTCGGCGATCGAAAAGCGCGACGACCGCGTCTGCTTCGCCTTGCTGGGACGCTTGACACGCGGGCTCGCGCCGCGGATGAACAACACTGCACACAACGCCACCATGGCCCAGATGCAAAGAAGTACGGTCAAGACGTTCATTTCCAGTTCCAGTCTCAGTCGGTCGGCGCTGCGGTTGTTGCCGGGTTGCTACCGTCAAGTTCAGTTCTCACGGTCGCGCGGGGCGGCCGGTCAATGCGTGGTGTGCTGCGTCTCGCCGTCGAACAGAAGCTCGTCGATCAGCTGCGTGGTCAGTGCAAGCTGCTTCTCCAGCGACACGCGCGCCAGTTCCGCGCTCACCGCATCGCCACGTGCGACGGCGGCGTGCGTCTCGGTGGCGAGGCGCAGCACCGTGTCGGACGCGAGCTGCAAGCCGCGCATCAGCTCGGACTCCGGGCATTCCCGCGGGTTGTTCCGTTCCGGCGCGTTGAGCGCGTCGGGCTCGAACGGGTTGCTGCTGTCATGACGGGAAGACATTTCAGGCTCCTCAGTGCACTGGCATGACTGCAGTGTGCGCTGTGGGGCCTGCGCTCAATCGGTCGAACAGAGGCCGATTTCGGATTCATACCGCCGTCATCGAAATGTGCCTGCGAACGACCAGGCTGCCCGCTTCCTGTCCACGTCCCGGCGAATGGTAAGCAACTGTTATTGCGCGGTCTGCACGTAGAGGCCCTGGGTTGCGCGGGCGCCTTTCTTGCGCGGGTCGGGTGTGAGGCGCGGCGGCTGTGCGTTCGTATTGAGCCGTAATGCACCGTCACAAGTGGTCACGCACGTCCTCTGTAGCGTCTGCTCAAATGACAGAAGAGAAGGGAGAACGACCATGAAAAAGCTTCTGACGCTAGCTGCCGTCGCTGTGGCGACGATCGGTTTGGGAGGCTGCGTCGTCGCGCCGCCGTATGGTTATGGATACGCGCCGGCCTACGGCTATGGCTACGGGCCGGGGTACTACGCGGGGCCGTCGGTGAACGTCGGCATCGGCTATAGCTGTTGCTGGGGCCGTGGCGGGTGGCATCGGTAAGCGCGTGGCCGCGGCAGGGTGAACTCAGGCCGCACGGCGGTGAATCATCCAGAACGATTACATGATCGAGACCCAAAGAAGCCGGATGTGGATGCGTGAGCGTCCGTCCGGCTTTTGCGTGGCGCGGCACGTGGGCAGCCCGGTGGCTGGTGTTCGGCGTTAGGCGTTAGGCGGCGCACATTGCCGGCGCATGCTGTGCCGCGCGCGCTGCGGGTCTGCGGTACGATCTCGGAAAGAATGCGGAATGCGCCCGCGCGATAGCGGCGCGCCTTCCGACGCCACGATTTCGCAACATCATCTACGTTTTCGCACCCAGCATGGACTACCGCGTTACCTACGAGCACAGCCTCGTCACCGCTCCCGACGACTTCATCGTGAATGTGCCGTCGCAACTGGTGACGGATGTACCGTCGAACATTCCCAAGGCGCTGCTGCCCGAAGCAATCGAGAAGCTGATACTCGAACGTTCTCCGCGCATCGGCCGCATCCGCAACCTCAGGCTTATCTGACTTTTCTCCCCGGGCTGGCCTCGTCGTTTTTCCCTCGCCGGCCGCCGCGCTTGAAAACGGCTTGCCTGCCCTGCATGTGCGGCTCTCGTTTATACGGAGCCTTGTCATGGGAAGCCGTCCCCGTTTTGTCGACGATCTGTCGGGTGCGCTGCCAGGCGCCGCTGCCGCCGGGTCGTCCGAAGACGACGCACTCCTCGACGCCTATTCGCGCACCGTCATCGATGCGCTCGAACGGGTGCGGGCGGCCGTCGTCTTCATCACTGTCGAGCGCCGCGTGCCGGGTGCGCCGGAGCGCCATGCGCGTGCGGGCACCGGCTCGGGCTTTATTTTCACACCCGATGGTTATCTTCTGACCAACAGCCACGTCGTGCACGGCGCGACGCATATCCGCGTGCAGCTCGCCGACGGCACGAAGTTCGACGCCGATCTGGTCGGCGACGATCCGCACAGCGACCTGGCTGTGTTGCGTGTCGGCTCGCCGGAGCCGCTGCCGCATGTCGCGCTCGGCGAATCGGGCAAGCTGCGCGTCGGGCAGATCGCGATCGCGGTTGGCAATCCGCTTGGGCTCGAGCAGACGGTGACGGCGGGCGTGGTTTCCGCGCTCGGCCGCTCGTTGAGGTCGAACTCGGGCCGCATGATCTATGACGTGATCCAGACGGATGCCGCGCTCAATCCTGGCAATTCGGGCGGGCCGTTGATCAACTCCGCGGGCCAGGTGATCGGAGTGAACACGGCGATCATTCCGGGCGCGCAGTCGATCAGCTTTGCGACGGCGATCGATACTGCGAAGTGGGTCATCATGCAGATTTTTGCGCACGGGCGCGTGCGGCGGGCTTATATCGGCGTGGCGGGTACGACTTTCGCGCTGCCGCGGCGTGTGCAGCGGTATTTTGCGCTGGAGTCGGAAAGCGGCGTGCGGGTGATGGAGATCGTTAAGGGGAGTCCTGCCGCGCTCGGCGGGCTGCGGACGGATGATACGATCGTTGCGGTTGATGGGCAGGTTGTTGAGGGTGTCGATGCGCTGCAGCGCGTGCTGGATGGGTCCAGGATTGGGCGCTCTGTGAGTGTGAGTGTTTTGCGCGGGGTGCAGCGGGTTGAGGTGGTTGTTGTGCCTGTTGAGCAGAGTGGTTAGGTTTGGGTTTGGGTTTGGGTTTGGGTTTGGGTTTGGTTTTGTCTGCGACGCTGGGTGGTGATTTTTGTTTTTTCGCTGGCATCCGGTTTGGTTGTTCGGGCGTCCGCGCTGGCATCCGCGTTTGCGTTTTC
>WNGR01008306.1_pt1 | contig 10973 bp, 8 predicted proteins | sample 5407581 | NCBI WGS metagenome assembly WNGR01 (sample SAMN13153383, study PRJNA577476) | soil metagenome | isolation source: 80 cm soil or saprolite under Garry oak tree replicate 2 | place: USA:California | collected 2016-06-15 | reverse complement strand
GTCCAGCGGGTTGTGCGGGATCTTCAGTTCCTCGATGGCGCCGGCCCGCATGCGCTCGGCCACCACGGCCGACTGGACCAGGTCGCCCTGGTACTTGGGGAAGATGATGCCGCGGGAGACGTCGCCGACGTTGTGCCCGGCCCGGCCGACCCGCTGTAGCCCGCTGGCCACTGACGGCGGCGCCTCGACCTGCACGACCAGGTCCACCGCGCCCATGTCGATGCCGAGTTCCAGGCTCGACGTGGCCACCACGGCGGGCAGCCGGCCTGCCTTGAGCGCCTCCTCGATCTCGGCCCGCTCCTGCCGCGACACCGAGCCATGATGCGCCCGGGCGACCTCCGCGGGTGCACCCGCCGCGGCCCCGGCCTGCGCCATCATCTCGGCGGGCGGGCGAGCCCGGGCCAGCTTCGACTCTTCGGCGGCCTCGTCCCTTGATCTTCGTTCGGCGGCCAGCTCGTTCAGCCGGCCGCAGAGCCGCTCGGCCAGCCGCCGCGAGTTCGCGAACACGATCGTGGACTTGTGCTGCTCGATCAGGTCGAGCACCCGCTCCTCGACGTGCGGCCAGATCGAGCGGCTGGGCGCGGGCCCACCCACCTCCCCTTCCCCCTTCATGTCGTCCCCGGCGCCGCGGCCCGGCATCGTGTCCAGCTCGGTCATGTCCTCCACCGGGACGACGACCTGCAGTTCGATGCGCTTGGGGCTGGGCGGCTGCACCACGGTGACCGCCCGGGTGCCGCCGAGGAACGTGGCCACCTCCTCCACCGGCCGCACCGTCGCGGACAGGCCGACCCGCTGAGCCGCCGCGTCGACGCCCCGGAGGGCGTCGAGCCGCTCCAGGGAAAGCGCCAGGTGGGCGCCGCGCTTGTTGCCCGCGACGGCGTGCACCTCGTCGACGATGACCGTCTCGACCCCGCGGAGGGTCTCCCTGGCCTGCGAGGTGAGCAGCAGGAAGAGCGACTCCGGAGTGGTGATGAGGATGTCCGGCGGCTTGAGGGCCAGCTTCCTGCGCTCCTCGGCTGCGGTATCGCCGGTACGCACCGCCACCTTGATGTCCGGCTCGTCCAGGCCGAGCCGGTGCGCGGCGTGCCCGATCCCGGTCAGCGGAGCACGGAGGTTCCGCTCGATGTCCACGGCCAGCGCCTTGAGCGGCGAGACGTAGAGCACCCGGGTGCGCCGCTTCGGGTCCGCGGGTGGCGGCACCGCGGCCAGCTTGTCGATCGCCCACAAGAACGCGGCCAGCGTCTTGCCCGAACCAGTCGGCGCGACGACCAGCGTGTCCTCGCCCTTGCCGATCGCCCGCCACGCGCCCGACTGGGCCTGAGTCGGCTCCGCGAACGCCCCGTCGAACCACGCGCGCGTGGCCGGCGAGAACCCGTCGAGCGGGTCGTCGCCGGTCAGGTGCTTGCCGGTTGGCGGGGACTCTCGTGCCATGTTCTCCATACTGCCTCGCCCCACTGACATTTCCGACCGGTCGCTGCAGTAGTCTCGGCTGCACTCAGACCTCCGGACGGATGCGTGGCGGGGTGGCGGCATTGAGGTTGTCCCGGCTGGCGCCGCTGGTCGTGACGGTCTCGCTGGCCGCGGCGGTCCTGCTGGCGGGGTGTGGGGGCTCGCCTGGCCAGCCCTCGCCGGCGGCGAAGGCGAGCACCGCCGGGACCGGATCGCCCTCAGCGAAATCCGCGTCGCCCGCTTCCAGCGCCACGCCGAGTGTCAGCGCCAGCGCGTCACCGTCCGCCGTGCCGGTAGCGCCGGGCGCGGGCGCGCTGCCGCAGACCCGCGCCTTCCCGCGCACGGATTCGGCGGCGTTCCGCAACGCGATGGCGGATCTGTGGCTGGCGGTGACCACGGGGAACCCGCGCTTCGGCCTGCCCGGCTTCTTTCCCGTCGCGGCGTACAAGCAGGTGAAGGCGGAGCCGTATCCTGCCGCTGACTGGCAGGATCGGCTCTGGTACGACTTCGGCCTCGACGTCCGCGCGGCGCACCGCCTGCTGGGTTCCGGTGCGCGCCTGGACCGGATCATCGTCCCCGAGGCGTACGCGGCCTGGATCTACCCGGGCGCCTGCCGCAACAAGATCGGCTACTGGCACGTGCCCGGTGCCCGCGTCGTGTACCGGGAGCACGGTAAGGAACGGTCGTTCGGCATCGCCTCGCTCATCTCCTGGCGGGGCGTGTGGTACGTGGTGCACCTCGGTGCCGTGGAGCGCATCGTGGTGACCGGGGTCGTCTATCAGCCCGCCGCCGGACCGGGCGTCCCCGGCCCGCCGGGCGGCTGCTGACAAAATTCCGCTCCCAGCTGTATCGCGAATGCGTCGTCCCGCCATAAACTGCGCATAATCGCGCAGATGACTTGCGCGTTCCTGGGGAGGACCGATTCCGTGGCGAGGTATCAGCGCTGGAATGCCCTGCTCGACCTGCTACCCGGCGACGGGGAGCTCACCGTGGCCGAAGCCGCCCGGGCGCTGCGCGTCTCCGAGGCCACCATCCGCCGTGACCTGGATCAGCTGGCCAAGCAGCAGCTCGTGACCAGGACCAGGGGCGGCGCCACGGCCGGCCACGTCTCCTACGACTTGCCGCTGCGGTACAAGACCGCCCGGCACGCCCCGGAGAAGCAGCGCATCGGCCGCGCGGCCGCCGCCCTGCTCACGCCGGGAGCGTCGGTGGCGCTCAACGGCGGCACCACGACCAGCGAGGTCGCCCGGGCCCTGGCCACCCGCCCCGACCTGCAGGACGGCGACGGCACGCCGGCCGTGACGGTGGTGACCAACGCGATGAATATCGCCAACGAGCTCGCCGTCCGCCAGCACATCAAGATCGTGGTGACCGGCGGGGTAACCCGCGGCCAGTCCTACGAGCTGATCGGCCCGCTCGCCTCTCTCGTCCTAGCCGAACTGACCCTGGACTGGGCCATCCTCGGCGTGGACGCGCTGGACCCGCGGACCGGGGCGACCGCCCATCACGAGGGCGAGGCCAGCATCAACCACCTCATGGCCACCCGGGCCGAGCAGGTGATGATCGTCACCGACAGCTCCAAGCTCGGCCAGCGCGCGTTCGCCCGGGTCTGCGCCACCGACGAGATCGACGTCATCGTCACCGACCGCGACGCCCGCCCTGACCTGCTCGCCGCATTTACCGAACGCGGCATCCGCATCATCACCGCTTAGCCCGCGCTCCCTCCGGCCCGCGGCTCGCCCGCCCCGCTCGCCCGCCCGCCGCCCTCGGTTCGCCCGCCCCCGGGCTCGTCCGCAACAGCATGAATCCCGGAATCCATGGCGTTCGAAGGCTGTGGATCCGGGGTTTCATGGCGTTCGCCGCGGCACCCGGATCGCGCTGCGCCCGTTCCTCACCCGGTGCGCCGTCCCCCACATTGCCCATTCCACGATCACATTGACTGACCTATAATGCTCATATAGGACATATATCGAGCAGAAACACGCATAAGAAATGATCGATTGGGGCGCGATGAGCTATCTGACCGACGAGATCGCGAGCCAGCCCGAGTGCTGGTCCAGGGCGATCGAGATGGCGGGTTCGGCCGGGACCGCGCTGCCGGCGACGGGGGAGCGGGTCGCCGCGATCGGCTGCGGCTCGTCGCTCAACGTCGCGCGCTGCTACGCGGCGCTGCGCGAGGCCGCGGGCCAGGGCGAGACCGACGCCTTCCCCGCGTCGGAGGTGCCCGCTGCCCGGCGGTACGACCGCCTCGTGTACATCTCCCGCACCGGCACCACCACCGAGGTGCTCGACGCCCTCCGCCGCGCGCCGCGGAATACCCCGACGACCGCCATCACTGCCGACCCGGACGCGCCGCTCGCCCGCGAGGCGCGCCACGTCGTGCTGCTCGATTTCGCCGACGAGCGCTCCGTGGTCTCCAGCCGGTTCATCACCAGCTCGATCGTGCTATTCCGCGCGCACCTGGCGGCGTACCCCGGGCCAGATGTCCTGTCCCTGCCGGCCGCGGCCGAGCGTCAGGCGGCCCGCCCGTTGCCTCCGGAATTGGCCGAACGGGCCGAGTTCACGTTCCTCGGACGCGGCTGGGCCGCCGCGGTGGCCGACGAAGCGGCGCTGAAGCTACGCGAGGCCTCACGTACCTGGGCCGAGTCGTACCCGGCGATGGAATACCGGCACGGCCCGATCAGCGTCAGCGACGAGAACACCGTGGTGTGGGCGCTCGGTGAGGTGCCGTCCGATCTGCTCGCCGACGCCCGCCGCACCGGAGCCACCGTGATCGCCTCGGACGCCGACCCGCTCGCCGAGTTGATCGGGGCGCAGCGGCTCGCCGCCGCGCTCGCCGAACGGAAGGGCATCGACCCGGACCAGCCCCGGGCCCTGTCGCGGTCTGTCATCCTGGCTTAGTGCCAGAGATCCCGGCGCACGCCGGGGTCGCCCGCGGCCTCCTGCTGACCGGCGGCCGCGTGGTGACGCCCGGAGGCGTGCTGAACCCCGGCTGGATCCGGCTGGCCGGGAGCGTGATCGACGCGGTCGGTTCCGGCCAGCCGGCGGAACAGGAGTCGTCCGGGCTTTCAGCGGTCGACCTGCGCGGGCAGTGGGTGCTGCCGGGCTTCGTCGACATGCATGTGCACGGGGGCGGCGGCACGTCGTTCACCGAGGGCACGGCCGAGGATGCCAGGCGCGCCGCGGAGTTCCACCGCCGGAACGGCAGCACCACCCTCCTGGCCAGCCTGGTCACCGCGCCGCTGGCCGGCCTGGAGGCCCGGGCCGCGTTGCTGGCCGGGCTGGCCCGCGAGGGCGTCATCGCCGGCCTCCACCTGGAGGGGCCGTTCCTCGCCCCGGCCCGGTGCGGCGCCCAGGATCCACGGCACATGATCGCGCCCGACGTCGACGTCTTCGCCTCGCTGCACGCGGCGTCCGCCGGGCAGTTGCGCGTCATCACCCTGGCCCCCGAACTTCCCGGTGCCACCGCCCTGATCAAAGCGGCGGCGCAGGCCGGGGTCATCGCCGCCGTCGGCCACACCGACGCCACCGCGGACCTCACCTCCGCGGCCGTCGACGCCGGCGCGAGCCACGCCACGCACCTGTTCAACGGCATGCGCCCGCTGCATCACCGCGAGCCGGGCCCGGTCGGCGCGCTGCTCGACCGGGATGAGGTCAGCTGCGAGGTGATCGCCGACGGCGTGCACCTGCACGACACCGCGATCCGCCTGGTGGCCCGGGCGGCAGGGCCTGGTCGGCTGGTCCTGATCACCGACGCGATGGCGGCCGCCGGCATGCCAGACGGCCGCTACCGGCTCGGTTCGATGCGGGTCGACGTGGCCGGGGGAGTAGCGCGCCTTGCCGCCGAGTCCGATTCCCATACCAGCGCCGATGCCGATGCCAGCGCCGATGCCGGGCCCGGCGTGCCCGGTGCGATCGCTGGCTCGACCGCCACCATGGCAGGCGTCGTCCGGCACGCCGTTGCGGCTGGCCTGCCGGTCATCGACGTGGCCGCCGCGGCCAGCACCAACCCGGCCCGCGTGCTCGGCCTGGGTGACCGCACCGGCGCCCTGCGGCCGGGCCTGGACGCGGATCTGGTGGTCTGCGACGAGCAGCTCGGGCTGCGCGCGGTCATGCGCCACGGCGAGTGGCTCGGCGGTGCTCCTGAGTTATCCCTGCGCGCGGACCGAGCCGGTGAGCCGCCCGTTCACCGCGCTGACCTCGCACACCACGCGGCGCTCGCCGGCCTGCCAGGCGCCCTGGTTCGGGTAGATGTACTCCTGGGTCAGGCTGGCCGTCGCGAGTTGCGGGTCGATGTAGCTATCGAGCCGGCTCGCGCAACCGTCGGCCGCGTCCACCCGCACCGCCGAGGATCCGGGCCAGGGCGCGGCCGGCAGCGTGAACGCGGCGAACACCTCGGCGTCGTGCTGGCTCGCGCAGGACACCACGGTGACCTTCAGGGCGTCCGACCCGAAGTTGACGCACTGGCCGGGCCGCAACCCGAACGCGGCGGCCGGCCGGTAGGTGACGACCGTCTTGGGCCGGAACCCGTGCGTGACCACGGCCAGCACCCCCACGGCCACCCCGACCAGGGCAATGACCCCGAAGATGATGCCGACCACCGCGAGCGGGCTGACATCCCGGCGGCCCTCCTCGGCGTCCCAGTCCGCTTCGGCCGCCCCGGCCTCGGCTGGCCCTTCCACGGCTGGCTCCGCCTCGACTGCGGCCGTGGCTAGCTCGGCCTCAACAGGCTCCGCCTCGGCCGGCTTGGCCTCTTCTCCTACGGGCTCGGCCTGCTGCGGAACCGCCTCAGCCGGCACCACCGCGGCCGACGCGGCCTCTTCGCCAGTCTCTTCAGCCTGGCTCGGCTCCGCTTCCGCCGTTCCTGCCTCCGCCGTCCCGGCCTTCGCCGGTTCACCAGGAAGCTCCTCGTTCACCCCCGTCGGCGCAACCATCCGCCCTCCATCACGCGCAATGTCCGCCACGGCCAACCCCGCTATGCCGGCGCTCTGGTCGGACGGCGCACGACCAAGATCATGAGGTGCGCCCTGCCCCGTCTACTTCCCACGTATTTAATAACGACACATCGGGCGAAAAGTCGCCGGGATGCCTGGCTGGCCAGCACCGATCCAACCTCCGTCGCCGCGGCGGCCTGACTCCGCGGCGGCAGTAACCTGGGCGCGTGCGGCTGACGGAATTCTGGGATCGGATGAACGCGCAGTTCGGTGATGCCTACGCGCAGAGCGTGGCCAAGGACTTCGTGTTCGATCAACTCGGCGGGCGCACGGTCGAGCGTGCCCTGGCGGACGGCGTCGACGCCAAGGTCGTGTGGCGGGCCGTCTGCGACACCTTCAAGGTGCCGCAGAACCTGCGCTAGCGCCCGAGCAGGCGCGGAGTGTTGACCTTGTCCGGTGTGACCTTGAGGATCACCCGGCCGTGCGGGCCGACCGGCGCGGTGAAGTCGTGCCCGGTGTACTTGCGCGACAACTCGTCGATGTGCCGCCGGGCCTCGTCGCCGTCGACGGTCTCGGCCACGTGTCCCCGCACCTCGGCCCAGTCCTGGGGATCCTCGCCGTGGATCAGCACGGTGATACGCGGGTCGCGGGCGACGTTCCTGGACCGCTGCCGCTGCGGTTCGGTGTTGATCAGGACGTGCTCGTCATCGGCGTCGACCCAGGTGAATAGCGCCTGCGGCTGGCCGCTCGGCATCAGGGTCACCACCGTGGCCAGGTTCTTGCCTCTGGCAAGCCGGGTCACGTCCTCGTCGAGCGGCATGACGGATCTCCTTGCGCCGGGGGATTAGGGATCGGCTGCTGCCGATGTTAGTCCCGCTAACCATCAGGATCTGTGCCAGGTCCCGCTCCCGCATGAGCCCGTATTTCCTGGATTTCCGTGCCGCTTTCGGCGTGTCGTCCATGATCGAATACACGTTCGTTCTATAGTGGTCAGGTGGCTGTGATCGCTGGGTCCCGGAAGCCAGCGAAAACGGCCGTGAAGATCCCCCAGGCCAGGCACTATGCGAAGCCGGGCGGGAATGTCAGTGGCCGCGCGTACCGTGTCCATCGATGAACCGCCGGGGATGTCCGGCGGGACCGAAACTCAGACGACCTGGGCGGTGCGGGAGGTGCCCGCAGGCCCCTTAACCCGGCAGGGAGTCCCCAATGGCAGCAAACAGCAGGCCGAGCGTCGAGCGGGCGGGCGACAGGGAAAAATCCCTGGAGACCGCGCTGCTTCAGATCGAGCGGCAGTTCGGCAAGGGCTCGGTCATGCGCCTCGGCGATGAGACGCGAGTGCCGGTCGAGGTGATCCCGACCGGTTCGATCGCGCTGGACGTGGCGCTGGGCCTCGGCGGCCTGCCGCGCGGCCGCATCGTCGAGATCTACGGACCAGAGAGCAGCGGCAAGACCTCCCTGGCGTTGCACGCCGTGGCCAACGCGCAGAAGGCGGGCGGCATCGCGGCGTTCATCGACGCCGAGCACGCGCTGGACCCGGACTACGCCAAGAGGCTCGGGTGCGACACCGACGCGCTGCTGGTTTCCCAGCCCGACACGGGCGAGCAGGCGCTGGAGATCGCGGACATGCTTATCCGGTCCGGCGCCATCGACATCGTCGTCATCGACTCGGTCGCCGCGCTGGTGCCGAAGGCCGAGATCGAGGGCGAGATGGGAGACAGCCACGTCGGGCTCCAGGCCCGGCTCATGTCCCAGGCCCTTCGCAAGATCACCGGCGCGCTCAGCCAGACCAAGACCACCGCGATCTTCATCAACCAGCTCCGGGAAAAGGTCGGCGTCATGTTCGGGTGCATGTCGTATTCCACCCGGGTCACACTGGCCGACGGCACCCAGGAGAAGATCGGGAAGATCGTCAACCAGCGCCTGGACGTCGAGGTCCTCTCGTACGATCCCGAGACTGGCCGGATGGTTCCGCGCAGGATCGTGAACTGGTTCAACAACGGCAAGGCCGAAGAGTTCCTCCAATTCAGCGTCGCAAAGTCGGGAAAGAACGGGCTGGCCCAGTTTGCCGCTACAGAGAATCACCTCATCCGCACGCCGGGCGGATGGCGCCAGGCCGGGGAGCTGATTCCCGGCAATCGTGTCATGGTGACAGAGCAGCAGCGCCTAGGCGGCCAGCAGATCCAGCTGATCCTCGGCTCGCTGATGGGAGACGGAAGTCTGTCCCCCAACCGCAAGGGCCGGTCCGGGACCCGTTTCCGGATGGGGCACGGAGCCAAGCAGGCGGCCTACCTGGAATGGAAGGTGTCGCTGCTGGAGAACATCCCGCACTCGAAGACGGCCAACGCCAAGGGCGCCGTCTTCGCCGATTTCACTCCGCTGCCTGAGCTGGGTGAACTGCACGAGGCCGTTTATTTCGGTGACGGCAAGAAGCACCTCAGCTGGGACTATCTCAAGAGCCTCACGCCGCTGGCGCTGGCGGTCTGGTACATGGACGACGGTAGCTTCACCCTCCGCTCGAAGGGCGTCCAGGAGCGGACCGCGGGAGGCACCGGCCGGATCGAGATCTGCGTCGAGGCGATGAGCCCCGGTACCCGGGATCGCCTGGCCAGCTACTTGCGAGACACGTACGGACTTGAGGTGAAGCTCACCTCGCGCGGGGCACGGCAGGTGAGCGTGCTTCAGTTCAGTACCGCGGCATCGACAAAGTTCCAGAAGCTCATCGCGCCCTATATCCACCCGTCCATGGAATATAAGCTGCTGCCGCGATTCCGCGGCGAGTTCAGCGTGTGGCAGGAATTCGTCCCCGCGACGCCGCGGCTGGTTCCCGCGCGGGTACTGGATATCCACATCAAGCCGCCGACCCGGTCCATGAACCGCTTCGATATCGAGGTGGAGGGGTCGCACAATTACTTCGTGGACGGAGTGATGGTGCACAACAGCCCGGAGACGACCAGCGGCGGCAAGGCGCTCAAGTTCTACGCCTCGGTCCGGCTGGACGTGCGCCGGATCGAGACGCTCAAGGACGGGACCGACGCGGTCGGCAATAGGACCCGCGTCAAGGTCGTGAAGAACAAGTGCGCACCCCCATTCCGCAGCGCAGAATTCGATATTCTTTACGGAATCGGGATCAGCCGCGAAGGCAGCCTTATCGACATGGGCGTGGAGCAGGGGATCGTGCGCAAGTCGGGCGCCTGGTACACCTACGAGGGCGACCAGCTCGGCCAGGGTAAGGAGAACGCCCGCAACTTCCTGCGGGACAACCCGGACCTGGCCAACGAGATCGAGAAGCGAATCAAGGAGAAGCTCGGCGTAGGCCCCCGTCTGGACGCCGACACCGACGCCAGCGCCAGCAACGCCGCCAACGCCAACGCCAGCAACGGCAGCAGCACCAGCGGCCGCCCGGCCGGCAACGGTGCCGCGCCGTCCCGGACCGCTGCCCCGCCGTCCCGGACCGCCGCTACTGTCCCGGGTGTCACGGTCTAGCCCGTGACCCGCAATGGCCGGGCTTCAGGGTCCGGGGAAGGGATGCTCCCGGCCACGGCCGGGGGCACTCATGACCCTGAAGCCCGCGCCAGGCAGATCTGCCTGCGGCTGCTGGCGGCCGCGCCCAGGACCAGAGCGCAGCTGGCCCAGGCGATGCAACGCGGTGGCGTGCCGGCCGAAGCCGCCGACGCCATCTTGGCCCGCTTCACCGACGTCGGCCTGGTCGACGACGCCGCATTCGCCCGGGCTTGGGTCGAGTCCAGGCACTACAGCCGCGGGCTGTCCAAGCGGTCTCTGTCCGCCGAGCTGAGGCGCCACGGCGTCCAGGACGAGCAGTTCCGCGCGGCGGTCGACGAGCTCGACCCCGAGCAGGAGGTTGCGACCGCCAGGCAACTGGTCGAGCGCAAGCTGGCGAGCACCCGTGGCCGGCCACCGGAAACCCGCGCCAGGCAGGCGGCGAGCATGCTGGCCAGGAAGGGCTACCCGCCCGGCCTGGCCTTCCGGCTGATCAGGGAAGCCATGCAGCGGGAGGGTGCCGAGCTGGACGAGATAGACGCCGACCAGTACCTCGACCCCGACGCCGGGGACGACGCCCCGGCCGACAACGCCCTGGCCCGCGACGACCTGTAACCACCGCGCCCGCTCACGCCGTTCATGCTGGCTTACGCCGCCGTTCACGCTGCGTCTGCACCTCACGTCCGCCGCGCCAGTCCGAACGGCCAGCCTCGGACATCGTCTCGCGTCCCGTCATCCCCGCAGGCAGCAGGCATCGCACCTTCACTAGGGCCAGCGCCCTGTTCGCGATGGCCCAAGGTACGTTGCTTGATAAAAAGGTTATAAACCCTTAACCTCACGGCAGCGAGATGTTGTCTCAGGCTGCACACGGCCCCGGCGGAGGTGTAGCAAGCGGATACGTTATGTAGTCAGAGCTGACGAGAAGATCAGCTGACGGGCGGCGTGGCGTGCGACCGCCCGTACCAGGGCATAAACCCTGGTACCGAGACAGCAACAACACAAGGGTGCCCCGAGGGCTATGGACGGAAAGGGGTGGCCGTGAGCAGCGGATTGTCGCTCGCGTTCATGGTAATCGGGTTGCTCGCGGTGGTA
>WNGR01008305.1_pt1 | contig 10973 bp, 14 predicted proteins | sample 5407581 | NCBI WGS metagenome assembly WNGR01 (sample SAMN13153383, study PRJNA577476) | soil metagenome | isolation source: 80 cm soil or saprolite under Garry oak tree replicate 2 | place: USA:California | collected 2016-06-15 | reverse complement strand
TGTTCGCACAGCTTATCTGGCTGAAAGCCAAACTTGCTCCCCTCGCCTGCTACATTGACTTCGAGTAACACGCGGGGGTGCATCGCCTCCTCTTGTGCGATTCGGTTCATGTCTTGCGCTAGCCCGAGTGAATCGACGCTGTGAATCATTTCAAACAGCGGTAAGGCCTGACGAATCTTGTTCTTTTGGAGATGTCCTACGAAATGCCAGCGCACATTTGAAGGTAGCTGAGGAATTTTGGCGCGCGCTTCCTGAACGCGACTTTCGCCGAATAAATTTTGCCCGGCCTCGATCGCCTCGCTCACTCTCTCAGCAGGATGCGTCTTTGTGATGGCAACGAGCTCAATGCCACTCGCAGCGCGTCCAACCTTCGCTGCGGCCCGCGCGATCTGCTCGCGCACCCGCTCGAGATTCTCCGAGACCGAATTCATTGTAGAGGCGTCCACAGTTTTTTTTCGGTGGACGCCTATTATTTGTTTACTTCGGTGCTTGGCACAAGCACCGCTACAACGACAGCGTTTATTGTGCCGGCGTTGTGCTCTTCAATCTTCGTCGCCGAAATTCCATCGCCCAAAGTGCGGCAATGGTGAGGATATCGCTGGTCACATGTGTAGCGCGGACGCTCCCGTAGGTCGCGGGCGTGAGCGTCGGCTCGAGAAGATCACGCGCCTGTTTCAAGCTCGCGGCGTTTGTTCCACTGGCATCGAATTGTTTGATCGCCTCGATCGTGGCAAACCGCTGCTGAGTCGTGTCGTACATGGCATCCAGATTTTTGTAGGCGAACAAGGCGAACAAAACCGACACGATCAACGTGGTAATCGCGGCGGGTTGTTTGCGCAGCGATGAAAATGCGAGCAGTCCGCCAACGATCAGCACGTAAAGATTCCAGTAGGCTTGCATCGCGGTCGAGCGCTCGAAATAAAGTTGAATAAGGTCATTGTAGTTCATAAGGGCGAGTTGCGATTATTAGTCTCGGAACGATCTGGAAGCGAGCAGAAATCCGGTTCCCGAAAAAGCCCAAAACAGAGCGCAGCCAGAACGAAACCGCCGACGATGTCGATCACATGATGTTGATATGTGAGAAGTGGCGACAACGCGATCAGAACGAACCACATCATGATCGCAACCCGAACGAAACCGCGCGTGTGACGAAAATAAACATCCAGCAAAATTAGCATGAGTGCCGCGTGCAGCGATGGAAGCAGATTGTAGGGCGCGTCCATGCCGCGAAACCAATCGAAAAGCGCGACGAGCCATCCATCAGTATGCGGTCGCGGAAACGCGAACCGCAGCGGAAGAAGCAGGAAGCAAATTCCAGCGACGATTATTGCCACCGCGATTCGTTTTGCCAAGACCGACAACTCGCGATCTGTCCGACAAAGAAATGGCGCGACAATGAAGAACAGATCGATGGACATGTAGGGGAGAATGAAAAACGAGACGAAGGGGATCTCGCGTTCCCATTCAAAATAGAATGTGCCGACGTTCGCGCGTCGGGAACTGATCCAGTTGCAACTGCCGTAAACGATCAGGAAAAGGATCGACAGTCCGGCCGAGACGACGAGCGCTTTGCTCCGTTTAACGCCCACGTCGTGCAACTGACACGGTGAACATTCCCCATTGATCGATTTCCATCTCGATCTTCTCAAAGCCGGCTGTCTGTACAAGCTCGTCCATCTCGGCGGTCGTGCGGCGGCGCATGATCCAGCGTTCGCCTTCGCGATTGCGCAAAACGTGCGCAATGAACTCGAGCTGCGGATGCCACGGCTGATTCGTGTAAATCAAACAACCGCCGGGCTCGATCGCTTCCGCGAGCCCACGCAACGAATTCAAAACCAAATCATTTGACGGAAACAACTCGTAGAGACCAGAAACGATTCCGATCGTCGCACGCGGTTGAATTCTCGCGACGGCTTCGCGATCGAAAGCGTCGGCAACTTCCGCGCTAACCATTTTGAGCCTGAACTCTTTGGCGTCTTTTCGAATGATTTCGGCATTCGCCGGGGAATTGTCGCGAAGCAAGGCGCTAATCGAAACGTTCGGCAGCTCTTGCATCGTTTCGATGACATAGCGTCCCGTACCGGCTGCGATGTCGATGATGTGCACGTTGCGGCCCGTTGCCGCAGTGCGCTTGATCATACGCTGCAGTGCCGCTTTCAAGTTCGCCTTGCGGTGGCGAATACCGCGCCAGCCAATGGCATTGAGATATGCTGCATCGATCAGCCGTCCGACAGGCGATAATCCCTGCGGAAGATTTTCATAGACGTAATCGAGAGAGATTCCCGAGTCGAAGCCGGTTTGGGAGCCGATTTCGATCCCCTTACTAAAGCGACTGGCGATCTTCAAACCGGCGCGCGCAATCGCGAACCCCAGGCTGCCATTTCTTTGTAAACGCATGAACTCGTCGTGTGTGTAGCCATTTTGATCAGCGTTCAGTAGCGACTGCGGAATCGCGGCGTTGGCGAATTGCGCTCGAATGAAATCGCGGACTACCTCGACAACTTCACGTCGGTTCGTTTCGTGAAAGATCGCGTGATATGCGCCCGGGAAGACCTCGAAGCGCTTTTCCTGCGATGACAGTCGATCGAAGAATTCTCGCTGCGCTTTGAGACTGACAACCCAATCCTTGCCGGCGCCGATCATCAGAGTGGGCATTCGAATCGCGCCGGCGTCGGCGACCAATCGTTTCGCGGTATCGTGTAGATCGAGCAGCACGTTGACTGCGATTTGCCGGAAGATAAGCGGATCGCAATCGTAACGCGCCGCTTGCTCGCGATCGTGTGTCAGCATTTTCGATTTCACGTAGCTCTTCACGAAACGCGGCCGCAGCACTCGCAGAAACGGAATCGCGAACGGGATATAGAGCTTCACGTGAAATGCGGCCGTCGCCAGAATCATTGCGCGGATCGGTGGCGCATAATCGTGCACCCATGCCGTCACTGTCACCGCCGCGAGGCTATGAGCGAGCACGATCATGTTCTCGATCGGAATTCCGTGCCCTTTCGAAACATGCCGCGCGAACGCGTCCACGTCCTTGATTACGTCATGAAGACTGTTTGCCGTGCCGCGCTCACCAGGAGATCGTCCGTGGCCGCGCGCATCCCAGGCGAAAATCGCAACGTCATCCAAGTCTAACGAGTCAACCATTTCCTGCCAGCGACCGGAATGCTCGTGACCGCGATGAAAAAGAAGCAGCGCTTTGTCGGTCGGGTTACTGGGGAGCCAGCTGCGATAAAACAACTCGGCTCCGTCCCAACTGATGAATGTTTGTTCAGTTGCTTCCATTTCTTTGGCGTAGTTCGTTTACCGCTTCACGCAATTCGGCAGCAATGGCGCAGATCTCCATCTTGTCTCTGCCGCACGCCCGGTAATTCAGCGGCGCACCCACAATCAGTCGAAGTTTTCGCGGCGTCGGCAATCGCTTGCCTTTCGGCCACGCTCGAAAAGAACCGTCGATGAAACACGGCACCACCGGCACGTCCCGGCCGGCCACTAGCGCGCCGATTCCCAATTTGAATTGACGAAGTTCGCCTGTCGTTGATCGTGTTCCTTCTGGAAAAATAATCAAGATTGTTCCCGGGCTTGTGAGCAGTTGTTCGCAAAGGGACAAACTTTGCCGGACCCGCATTTGCCGTGCAAATGGCAACGCGTTCACGATCACGGCGGCGATCCAAAGACGCGGCACACTTTGGAAAAAATAATCGGACGCCGCCGCAGGAAACGCGCGATGTAATTTGCGCAGCGGCAACGCCGCGAGCAGACAAAGTGCATCGAGATGACTGCAATGATTCGCCACGATGACAAGCGAGCGGTTGGTGCGCAGATTTTCGTGCCCGATAATTTCGAAACGATTGTAAATGCGCAGGAGTCCCCGAATGATCAACGCGACGATCGACCGTAATCCATACACGAGCATGTCGGGCTCGCGCGGAAATTGGCGGAGACGGTCGAGCGGTGTGCGTTCGAGATCGCGCGAGGAATCGTAGCGCCACTTCTTCATCGGAGCGGATAATAATACCCGGCCATGTGCATGAACAACGGCGCAGCGTAGATCAAACTGTCGATTCGATCCAGAATCCCGCCGTGACCAGGAATAGTTGCGGCCATGTCTTTGGTTCCGATGTCGCGTTTAATCACGCTGATGGAAAGATCACCCAGTTGTCCGCCGATTCCAACAATCAAGCCAGTCAGAATCAACTGCCATATGCCGAAGAATGGAAACGAGAATCGAAGAATCCAGGGCAGAATCATGGCAACTGCGAACGCGCCAAGTGCGCCTTCCCAGGTTTTATTGGGACTGATTTCGCTCCGCAACGGATGGCGACCGAAGATTTTTCCGAAAGTGAAGGCCGCGACGTCGCTCAGCGCCGTCGCGAAAATAATGTAACAAATGAAGCCGTAGGCGTTGCTCGCGTTGGCGAGAAATCCGAGGTGACCGAACATCCAGCCGATGTAAATGAATCCGACGATGGCGAGCGACATCCGTTGCAGTTCGCCACGAGCGCGATTGCGCAAAATCGGAATGAACAAGATCAACGCGATCTCGAAGACCGGCACCGCGACAAAAAAACCGTACCAACCGGTGCCTGGTTCTTCGCCGCGCGGATGCGAAATTACCGAAGAAATTCCGACAGTGACGATGCCGGCGTAAACTGCGCCGGTCATCCACCAGTCGCGATACAATCCGGAAGCGCGCGCGAACTCCTTGAAAGCGTAGATCGCGAGTAAGGTGACGCCGACGATGGTTGGAATGCGTCCCAGAAAAACGACAATCAAACCAATCCCCGCCATGAAGATCCACGACCAATAGGTTCTGAACATCGACGCGGTGTCTTTTTTTAAGACCACTCGCAGGAATCCGAGCGTCGCTCCGCCGATCGCGAGGGAAATTAGAACGATCCAGAAGTAAGCCCGGAAAATTGGATCGTGCAGCGCGATCTGCGGCGACATCACCCCTTATTTTGCAGCGCAGCGGTGATTCGTTTCAAGCGAACAACGATCGTTTGCACACAGCCGGCGATCACGACCAAACACGTCCAGTCGAGAATCGTGAGACTCGTGAATGATTGCCCGCGGAGAAAAAACGTGAGCCACGCTCCGATGTGGAGCGCGACCATTCGCCACGGCTTCGACATGACTCCGCCAAACTCACGTCGAACGCCGAGCGCTTGTCCAAACAAACCGACATACGCAGTAAGCACTGCCAGGATCGCGGCCCAATATCCGAAAATCGGATTCATTAATCCGCTGTGTGCGACGCCGGCGAAAATGATCACGTCGGAAATGCGATCGGGCAGATCGTTCAGAATTTCGCCGCGCCGGCTCGCTTTACTCGCCGCGACCGCGACCATGCCGTCAAGCATGTTGAACCAGAGCCGGAGATAACAAAACAACGGCGCAATGATCAGGAGCCAGAGAGTCTGTCCCGATTTCCAAAAACAAATCGCGGCCGCGAGAGTAGCCAGGATCGACAGATACGAGATCGCATCGGGATGAATTCCATGCCGCACACAAAATCGGGTTGTACCCTCCGCAGTCCGCTGAAATCCCGCGGCAATTGGTCTTCGCGAAATCGGCATGTAATCGGACATGAGTTGCAGTTTGGAGGTCGTGCGCTGCGCCTGCCAATTCAAAATCAAGCATTATTTGCTCGTAAATCGCGCCGCAATCACGCAGAACCGATACATGAAACGCTACTACTTACCTCTTCTCATAATCGTCATTGCAATGCTGACCTGTTCCAGTTTGCTCGCCCAGGAGAAAGCCGCGCTCCAACCTAATGTGACCGTACTCAGCGTCCTTCAGGGCGCCGTCGGCAAAACGGTCGAGCTGCACTTGAGATCTGGAGAAAAAATGGGCGGCAAAGTCTCGCAAGTGAGCGGGGACACCGTCCATCTTTCCGCTTTGACCGGCGCGGAATATTTCGACGCATTCGTCGATGCAAAAGATATTTCGGCGGTAGTAGTTCGCGTCACCGGCAGATAGCACACCCTACGATTCACATTTGAGAGGATCGTCCTTTGACGATCCAGAAATTCGCCGACGCCATTACTCTCTGACGGAGTGTCTTCAGGATTGTCAAAGCGACCTTCAATTGCCGATACTCACGACATGATCACCAAAAATATCGGCATGCTTCTGCTCGCCATTTATCTTATCGCGATCGGAATCCTCACCCTCACTGGACTTGGCATCGGAATTATCACTGGCGTGCTGGCGCTGCTTGCAGGAATTTTTATTCTCATTGGGCGCTAGCCTTCGAGCATCATCCGAGTAATTCCATCATTTGCCTGGCGAGCTTGGACCCGATGCCGCTTTCTTCGTGTTTGACCGCGTAAAAGGCTACGCCTCACGCGGTGAGCAGCTGTAACATCTCGTTCGCAAGCTTTGGCCCAATTCCAGATTCTTCATGCTTAAAGTAGATGAAGGCGTCAGTCCAGTTTGTGTTCTGTTCGCGAACGAATTCGGACCAGCGTTTCACGTCTTCTTCGGTGTAATCTTCGCGGCGGAGTCGGAGATACCCGTAATCGGCAGTAATGTTCTTCGGAGTCGCAATTGTGTCCGTATCCGCAATGCAGAGCGCGATATCACGCGAACGAAGCAGGTCAAAAATTTCGTCATCGAACCAAGACTCGTGACGAAATTCGAAGGCGGCGCGCATCGAAGGAAATTCGCGAAGAAATGAGCTCAACACATCGGCATCTTTCTTGAACGTCGGCGGCAATTGAAACAGCACTGGGCCGAGTCGTTCGCCCAGAGCGGTTATGACTTTGCAGAAATATTCTAATGTGTCGGCGCAATCGCGCAGCTTCGACCAATGCGTGATTTTCTGCGGAGCTTTCAGTGCAAATCGGAATTTCTCCGGCGTTTGCGCTTTCCAGTTGTCGATTGTTTTCGGCGCCGGAATGCGGTGAAACGTGTAATTGATCTCTGTCGTAGAGAATCGCTCAGCGTAAAACGGCAGCATCTTCGCCGCGGGCAAATCTTCCGGGTAAAAATTTCCTTTCCACTCTGCGTACTGAAATCCAGAGGTTCCAATCCAGAGGTCCATATTAGGTAGTTAAGGCAAAAAGTCCGCCAGGCAAAAGCAGGCTTCAAGCAACACAAATACGTTTGAAAAACATCCGCGGCCCGTGCTGCATCCGAATCCAATATAGCGGCAAGTTCTTTTGGGCTCTGGAATTACTGGGAACAGAGGACGTTTAACAATTGCCGCATTTCAACAAAAGGGGGAAAAATGAAAAAATTACTGTTGAGTATTGCGTTGGCATGCGTTGCGCCGTTTGCGTGGGGGCAGGTTTCAGAGACCACCACAACAACGACCACAACCGATGCCAACGGGACGATCACTGAGTTCAGCCCGGGCAGCACAATCGTGCTTAAAGAGAGTAGGGGGCCCGTGCATTATCGCTTCGGCAAAACCGTTACTTACGTGACGCGCAGCGGTAAGGTCTTGGATGAAGATGTGGTGAGAACAAGGGTTAAAGTGGGTGTTCCCGTCCGAGTCCATTACAGCGGGACTGGCGACAGCATGATGGTTGATCGCGTGATCCTGGATGAAGATTAATCTTTAGTCTCGTTCGTCTCCAACGCGCCTTTCTGTTCGCAAGCGAACAGAAGGCGCGTTTTGTGTACAGCCGTAGCGGCTGCGGCTATAAGTCTGATGGCTCGCGTCGGGTCTGCCGAGTGGCGTCGCCTGTCAAGACAGCCGTCCTTCCCCGTTAGTCCGATCCATTTGAGTGAACGCGATTCTTCGCTTGGCACTAATCGCGGCATTCGTCGCAAGCAGTATTGCTCCAGCCTCTGCGAAGAGAAAGGGGACCCGGGAACGAACTCCCAGCAAGGCCGACGTTGAAGCAGCCACTCGGCTGCAGGTTTTTCTAGACCGCGCGAATTTTAGTCCGGGTAAGATCGACGGACGCTATAACGATCTTACCTGGAAGGCGGTCGCGCTGTACCGCACGTCGCGTGGGGAACAACCACAAACTCCGCCCGCACAAGCTCACGCAAAACACTCCAAGGCAAAATCGAATCCTGCGCCTGACGTCAATGGCCTTGATCTGGCCAGCGTGAATCCGGTGTTCGTACCCTACACCGTTACCGAAGCAGACCTCCAAAGTGTAGGACCGTCGCCCAAGGAGCCGCCTCAGCAGGCAAAATTAAAATTCCTGCCGTATCACGACCGTGCTGACGCGCTTGCTGAAAAATTTCACAGCGACATTCATTTCCTTGAACAACTCAATCCCGGTAAGTTGAAAGCAGTCATGGCTGGCGACCAGCTAATAGTGCCAAATGTCGAGCCATTTGAACTTGCCTCGGTAAAAGACATCAAGCCCGGGAGTGAAGTTAGCTCGCAGGCTGCTAATGAGGTTGAAGACCAGGCTGACGCACAAAGTGGTACTCCGGCCGAAAACACAGGCACAGGCGCCGCTGTCGTCGTCAAGATCGACACCAAGAGCAACACGCTCGGAGTTTATCAGGGCGAAAAGCTCATAGCCGCATACCCGGTCACTGTCGGTTCCACTCACACAGCTTCGCCAATCGGTGAGTGGAAGGTACGGCATATCAGCAAGATGCCGACCTTTCGCTACGACAAGGAGATGCTCCAACACGGCAAGCGGAGCGGCAATTTCCATTTGCTTCCGCCCGGACCGCGAAATCCTGTAGGGGTGATGTGGATTGCCCTCAACAAAAAAGGCATCGGCATCCACGGCACAAACGATCCCGGTTCAATTGGCCACGCTGCAAGCCATGGCTGCATTCGTCTGGCGAATTGGGATGTCGTCCGTCTCGCAACGAAAATAAAACCGGGCGACAACGTCTCTATTCATTAAAATTGAATAATGAATGAACCGCTTGGCGCTCGCGCGCTACAGATTCTCCAGGAGTGGGTGAAATCCGAAAGCCTGCGAAAACATTGCTACGCAGTCGCTGATTCAATGAAACATTTTGCAAAACTTCGCGGGGAAGACGCCGATCTTTGGGAAGCCGTAGGGCTGTTGCACGACATGGATTACGAACGCTATCCGAATGTCGAACAGAGCCCGACCGAAGGCCATCCCTTCGTCGGCGTTGCCTCGCTGCGCGAGAACGGCTGGAGCGAAGAAGTCTGCCGCGCGATTCTTTCGCACGCGGACTACGCAAACGTCTCGCGCGAGACGCCGCTGGAGAAAACGCTCTGTGCTGTCGATGAATTAAGCAGCTTCATCGTTGCAGTTGCACTCGTTCGCCCGACAAAAAGCATCCATGATGTCGACGTGCGGGCAGTGAAAAAGAAAATGAAAGACAAAGCATTCGCTCGCGCCGTTAACCGCGAAGACATCGTGCGCGGCGCAGAACAACTCGGTATGCCGCTAGACGACGTCATCACGGAAGTGATTGCTGCGCTCAAAGCGGACGCAGACCGGCTCGGCCTGGCTGGAACCGCGAGTTGAAATTGTAAACCTGTGGGCGTCGCCACCCGCCTACAGTTTTTCGGCGATAATTTCCAACACGAGTGGCGTAATCATTAACGCGTTTGGATTCTTCTCTGCGTTCGCCAGGGCAGCGCGCACCTGGTCGGCGAAGCTCTGATCAATGCGCCCCATTTGAATAAGACGGGGAAGATAAATTTCGATGAAAGTCGCAGGCCATTGCCACATATAGTCGCGCGGTCGGAGGCAAAAGACGTGTGGCCGGGCCGATCGAATTGCAAACCCATTGTCTGCAAGCAGCTCCGATAATCCCGCGGCGCCATCAGGTTCGCCGCCCGATTCGCGCCAGGTCGCGATCACATGCTCGCGGAAACGCTCTTGCATCGGGAGGCGTGGAAGGAATCGCCAGGTCTCATAATGACCGTACTCGTGAAAGATGGACAAACTTCTCTTTGGCATCACGCGCGCCAGCTTGCGAATCAGCAACGCGGGATCGTTGACGAAGGAGACCACCCATCGGCACCAGGCGAAATCGTAATCGGCTGCAGGCAGATCGTCCGTCATCAAATCGATGTCGTGAATTTTCACATTGTTGACTGAGCGCGCACGGCAGGCTTCTTCCATTGCACGGACAAAGTTCTGCGATCGTTCGAGGGCGATTACTTCACCTGTCGGTCCGACAATCTCAGCGAGGTCGACAGTCGCGTAACCAGGACCGGCGCCCACGTCGAGTACGCGTTTGCCGACTGTAACGCCAGCCCGGTGCCAGCAATCTAAAACGACTGGAAGCCAGACACGATGTTGCAGTCCGAGTCTGGCTAATTCCTCGTCATGTGTCCCGAGTACATAGTCGCGATCATGATTGATCGAGGCCGGCAATTTCATTACAACGCCAATATCGCGCATTCCTCAAACCTCAACCCAAATCCCAAGCCGTGCCCATATTAGGATTCCGTATTCTATTCATTACCGGTCAGCACCCGAAGCAATCAAAGAACAACACTTATCTCTTTTGCATATTGTATTTTGGCGCTTTCCTGTCCGTAGCATTAGCCGAAGATCTCATTAAATACCGTTCTCCCGACGGAAAGTTCGGCATGCGTTTAGGAGACATTAGCGAAATCGTCGACATCAAATCGGGGAAAACAGTGTTAGAACTGGAGGAAGTTAGCGGGTTCTGGGCAAAGGACTCCAAGTTACTGTGGTCGCCTGACACGAAATACTTCGCTCACTTTTCGGCCGATCGCCGCGGCGGTTCGACCACGGTTTATCGACGAAAGGGAGACGCCGGATTTGACCAAGTAGCGCTGCCAGATTTTCCCGATTGCGAGAAGACAAACGTGGGAAAGCAATTTGAAGCGAGTCTGGAGCCGAGACGGTGGTTGAACGCGACTACCCTCGTTGTCCTGGCGCGCGAGGCATGGAGCAATGAGGACGATCCTGACAAAACGAGCGAGTGCGAACGAACAATCACCATCTCGTTTGATGCCAGCGGCAAGGCGTCGATCAAAAACATCAAAAAAGGAAACAAGTAAGACTCAACGGCGTCCGAAGATGAAC
>WNGR01008304.1_pt1 | contig 10974 bp, 9 predicted proteins | sample 5407581 | NCBI WGS metagenome assembly WNGR01 (sample SAMN13153383, study PRJNA577476) | soil metagenome | isolation source: 80 cm soil or saprolite under Garry oak tree replicate 2 | place: USA:California | collected 2016-06-15 | reverse complement strand
AATGATAAACAAAAATTCACGCATGCGCCAGACACGGTTCCGGCGAGGCCATCACGGCCTTCTGGGATTGCTTCCGACGCGGGGGACCTCTCGCGCTAATCACGCTGCCTGAAGGACCCGATGCACGCGATGTCCCTCGTGATGCGTCTGACCGAATACCGGATATCGACGTCATCGATTCTGACCGGCAGGTGCGCGGGAGAAAAGTAAAGTGTTCTGAAAATTCCTTTAACGCTGACACCTGAAAAGCATCGGGAGCGCAGCGCATTGTTGCGCGGGACCGTTCAGCGTGTCAGCGCGATCAATGTCGACAAACGTTGCGCGAAACGCCGAATGGCAGCACGAACGCCATGGCGGGCGGCTGAAGATGGCCGGCAGTATGCCGTTCACACAAACGGCCGGAAAGCTGCCATTGATAATTTCAACGTCCTCACAGCCACATGTTCTTCGTACCGGTGCTATCGCCCAGAGGTTGACGTTCGTGGTCTGATCATGGAAGACCGCCAACGATAGTCAACCGGTCGATTGATGTCGCCTCACCAGTTCGCCGCAGCACCAGCTCGCGCCAACGCACTAGTTGTTGCTCGTCAACTCGACAACGAAGTCAAGAAAAGCTCTCGTCTTTGCCGGCACGTGATGCCGTGATGGGTAGTAGGCGTACAACGGATACCGCTCGTCCGCCCAATCGGGAAAGAGATTGATCAATCGGCCTTCAGCAATCAGATGCTCGGCCCCGAGAAGAAGCATCTGCGCAATTCCGGAACCGGCGAGGCATGCGTTGAGCAGCGCGCCGGGATCGTTGACCGTGAGGCGCCCCTGGGTGTCAACCGCAATGCGTTTGCGCTTGCGATGGAATTCCCAAGGGAATGGCTTGCCCGTCTCCGGGTTACGAAATTCCAGGCATCGGTGGTGTCGGCTTTCAAGGTCTGCCGGCTTTGCCGGGCGTCCCCAACGAGCGACGTACGATGGTGCAGCGACCGTAACAACGCCGCTATCGAGCAGCTTTCGCGCGATCAGCGTGGATGCTTTGGGTTTGCCGAATCGCACGGCGAGGTCGAAGCCGTCCATGACGAGATCGCCAAGATTGTCTCGCGCGATGAACTCGATTTCGAGGTCGGGGTGCGCGTCCATGAACGCGTCGAGCTGTTGCCCGAGAATGGTCCGGTAGAAGACGGGATCCAGATTGATTCTCAGCTTTCCGCGCACAGCCGACACACCACCGGCCGCGGCAGCGGCTGCTTCCTCCAGCCCGGCGAGGTGGGGCATGACCTGCTCGTAAAAACGGCGGCCCTCTTCCGTCAGGGAGACGGAGCGCGTCGTTCGGTTGAAGAGCCGGATCTTCAGCCTCTTTTCCAGTCTCGCGATCGCCCGACTGACGCCCGGTGGCGACATGCCTATCACTTCGGAAGCAGCCGCAAATGTGCCTGCGTCGACTACGGCGGCAAACACGCTAATGCCGCCGGACAGTTTCTCACTACTGGGTCTCATGGTCGCGCGGGTTAATACGGTTGATTGATCGCAAGCGATCAACTGAAGCCAACAGAGCAATGCCGCACCGGACAGTGATGCTCAATGCCGATGCCATCATGCCTCATTAGTGACTTGCCGTCACTTATCTAGTGCCATCCATGTCATTTTGTTTCGACCGGCGCCTCCGCAGAATGCACCTCACCGAGACATTTCGCCTCGCCCAAAGAAAGGAGATTGCCATGAACAGCCGCCTTTTCATCGTCGCCGTCGCGGCCGCCATTAGTCTGCCTGTAGCGGTACACGCACAAACTGAAGTGTCCAGCGTGACGCGCGAACAAGTGCGCGAAGAACTCGAACAACTGGAGCGCGCCGGTTATCAGCCCAGTCGAAACAATCCGCATTACCCGGACGACCTGCTGGCTGCCCAGGCGCGGATTCGCGCGGCTGCCGGTACCAATCCGTATGCCGTCAACGCAGTGGGCGGCGCAACGGATGGTCTTTCCACTTCGGGAAGTCGCGTCGGCGCGAATGTGTCGCAGAACGCGTTGCTCGCGCATCACTGAGGCACCGTGATGCCACGCGTTATTCATTCGGAGAGGAACGGAAAATGACAGTTCGTCTGAATCGTCGTCGCCTCCTCACGGGGGCGTCGAGCCTGCTGGCCGTTGCGACGCTTGGCGGGTTCGCAAGCCGGAACGCGCAGGCAGCACCGCGACGTGCGCCGGGAGACGCAGCGCTGGTCCATCACCCTGCCTACACGTCGATTGATCAATGCCTGCAACGGGCGGTCGACGACGGCACGGTAGCCAGTGTCGTCGCTATGGGTGCGACGGAACGCGGACTCGTATATGAGGGAGCGCGTGGCCAGACGAATCTCCGCACCGGCGAGGCCATCAGCCCTGACACGATCTTCTGGCTTCTGTCGATGACAAAGGCGATTACCGCAACCGCGTGCATGCAGCTCGTCGAACAGGGCAGGCTGCGGCTGGATCAGCCGGCGGGCGAGATACTGCCGCAGCTAAAGTCGCCCCAGATCCTCGACGGGTTCGACACGTCAGGACAGCCGAAGCTGCGTCCTGCGCGCAATACGATCACGGTGCGTCATCTACTGACGCATACCTCCGGTTTTACATACAGCATCTGGAGCGACAGGCTCAGTCAGTACGAGAAGGTGACGGGGATGCCCGACATCGGCTACTCGATGAACGGCGCATTCGCGGCGCCGCTAGAGTTCGAGCCCGGCGAACGCTGGGAGTACGGCATCGGCATGGACTGGGTCGGCAAGCTGGTGGAGGCCGTGACCGACCAGTCGCTGGAGGTCTACTTCCGCGAGCACATCTTCGAGCCGCTGGGCATGCGCAACACGGGCTTCCTCATCGGCAATGCGCAGAAGCAGCGCGTCGCGACCCTGCACAGACGTCAGGCGGACGGCTCTCTGGTGCCCGAGCCGTTCGAGATTAACCAGCGTCCCGAATTCTTCATGGGCGGTGGTGGACTGTTCAGCACGCCGCGCGACTACATGGCGTTCCTGCAGATGCTGTTGAACGGCGGCACGTATCGCGGCGAGCGCGTTCTGCGCGCCGACACCGTCGCAATGATGTTCCGCAATCACATCGGCGACCTGCAGGTCGCAGAAATGAAGACGGCGCAACCGTCATGGTCGAACAGCTTCGATCAGTTTCCGGGCGCCGCGCACAAGTGGGGGCTGTCGTTTGACATCAATACACAGCCCGGACCACACGGGCGCAGCGCGGGCAGCGTGAGCTGGGCCGGGCTGCTGAACACTTACTTCTGGGTGGATCCGGTCAAGCGCGTCGCCGGATCGCTTTTTACGCAGATGCTGCCCTTCTACGATGCCCGGGTCGTCAATCTCTACGGGCAGTTCGAGTGGGCGTTTTACGACGGTTTGCGTCGCGGCTGAGCGATCGGCCGCCGGCACATCGGCGCCGCATCGCCCTACTTATCCACACATGGAGAATGAGCAATGTATGCAATCACGGGAATCACCGGCAAGGTCGGCGGCGCGCTGGCCCGCCGGCTTCTGGCGGCAGGTGAGCCGGTACGTGCGGTCGTGCGCGACATCGCACGGGCAGCTTCGTGGGCGGAGCGCGGCTGCGAACTCGCAGCGGCCCGCATGGAAGACGCCTCGTCGCTCGCCGCCGCGTTCGATGGCGCAACGGGCGTTTTCATCCTGCCTCCTTCAGAGTTCGATCCGGCGCCGGACTTTCCCGAAGCGCGCGCGGTGATCGACGCCGTATCCACGGCACTTCTGAAGGCGCGGCCCAAAAAAGTGGTTTGCCTGTCAACGATCGGCGCTCAGGCTAGTGAAAGCAATCTGCTCACTCAACGCACGCTGATGGAGCAGGCACTGCGCGACATGCCGATGCCGGTGACGTTCCTGCGGCCTGGCTGGTTCATGGAGAACGCTGCATGGGATATCGCGTCTGCGCGTGACGAAGGTGTTATCGCGAGTTACCTGCAGCCGCTCGACCACCCCGTGCCGATGGTCGCCACCGCCGACGTAGGCCGCGTTGCGGCCGAACTGCTCCGGCAAACATGGAGCGGCGTGCGCATCGTCGAGCTCGAGGGCCCGCGCCGCGTGAGCCCCAACGACCTGGCGTCGGCCTTTGCCCGCGTGCTCGAGCGCCCCGTACGCGCCGAGATTGTCGACAGACAGACCTGGGAAGCGCTGTTCCGTTCGCAGGGCATGGAGCATCCGCTGCCACGGATGCGGATGCTGGATGGATTCAACCAAGGTTGGATCGATTTCGAGAGTCATCCCGACGAAGTCATCTGCGGCCAGGTCGAACTGGAGACGGTACTGGGCGAGATGGTGTCGCGACCGATCTGACCGGGCCGCCTGGGCGACGAGGGCAGCCGCGCGTCGCCCGGCCATTGCATCACCTTGCCATTTTCACAAGGAATTCACGATGGAATACAGCACGCTTGGTAGAACCGGCCTGCGCGTCTCAAGGCTGAGCCTGGGCGCAATGACCTTCGGCGCCGGCTCGGGCATTTGGGGCGACATTGCCGGACTGGACAGCGATCAGGCCACCCGGCTGGTCGCGATGGCCGTGGAGCGCGGCGTCAACATGATCGACACGGCAGACGCCTACTCGCAGGGCCGTTCCGAAGAAGTCGTGGGACAGGTGCTAAACGCACTGGGGCTGGACGAAAGTCGAGTGCTCGTCGCGACCAAGGTCCGACTGCGCACGGGCCCCGGCCACAACGAAGTGGGGTTGGGCCGCTCGCACATCATGCGCTCGGTTGAAACAAGCCTGAAGCGAATCGGTCGCGATCACATCGACCTGTTCCAGTTGCATGACCGCGACGCGCTTGTTCCACTCGACGAGACGCTTCGTGTTCTGGATGACCTCGTTACGCAGGGCAAGGTCCGCCACATCGGCGTGTGCAATTTTAGCGCTGCGGATCTTGAGCGGGCCTTCGGCATAACGTCCCGCACCGATCGCGTGCATGTCGCAAGCAATCAGGTGCACTACTCGCTGACGAGCCGTGACATCGAGCACGAAATCATGCCTGTTGCAGCGACAAACAAAATGGGCCTTCTGGTCTGGAGCCCACTCGCAGGCGGCTACCTGAGCGGCAAGTACGCTCAGAACGGCGAAGGTGCTGGGCGCCGTACGAAGCTCGACTTTCCTCCGGTTGACAGAGTCAGGGCCGAGCCGATCCTCGCAGTATTGCGTGAAGTCGCTGGCGAACTGGCGGCGATCCCAGCTCAGGTTGCGCTGGCATGGATACTCGCGCGTGCGCCGATCACATCGGTAATCGTCGGAGCCCGTACACCCGAGCAGCTCGCGGCCAACCTCGATGCGCAGAATCTCCGCCTGACCTCTGAACAGCTCGCGCGCCTCGATGAAGTCTCCGCGACACCATTGCCATTCCCTCACTGGATGCAACGCTTCCATGACCGGGATCGCGTCGCCGGATGATTGGCAGGGCGTCGGGAACTTTGCCTGCGCGAGGCGTGTTGTCTTGCATAAATCATTCGCAAGCCAGCTCGACGAGAGCTCGGCACACACTCGAAGGCCATATTCAATGACGTCAGAGCGACGTCGCCATACCGGTAGATAGGAGAGTTTGAGATGACTACGAAGAAGACAGTCCTGGTGGTAGGCGCATCCCGAGGCCTGGGTTTGGCCCTTGCTGAAGAATACTGTGGAAGAGGTTGGCAGGTGATCGCAACTTCGCGCGGTCAGTCCTTCGGCCTGAAGCAGCTTCAGGAGCGTTATCCGGAAACGCTCGAAATCGAAACGGTCGACGTGGTTGACCTCCGATCTGTCAAGGCACTTCATTCTCGCCTTGAGGATCATACGCTCGATGTGCTCTTCGTCAACGCAGGGATCTGTAAGGCAAACGAGCTCACGCCGGTTGAGGTTGAGGAGAAGGACTTTCTCGACATGATGCTGACGAACGCGCTTAGCCCCATGCGGATCATCGAGGTATTCCAAGACTCTGTGGTGGAGAGCGGGGTGATCGCTGTGATGTCGTCGGAAATCGGCAGTATCGGCAATTGCCTCGGGTTCTGGGAGCTATACAGCTCCAGCAAGGCAGCGCTTAACATGCTTATGGCGGCGTTCGCTGCGCGCAATAAGGAGGACACGCGCGCTCTGTTGCTTGTGGCGCCGGGATGGGTCCGCACCGAGATGGGTGGACCTGAGGCGGAGCTCGAGATCTCGGACAGCATCCCGCTGGTGGCTGACATGGTGGAGCGCAACGCAGGCAAGCCGGGTCTTCGCTTTACCGATCGCCACGGCCAGATCCTCCCCTGGTAGTTCCTCTATATCGAGCTGCCTGCGCAGGGCCTGTCGTCTTCGATAGGTCTGTCTCCGTGTAGGGCAGCAAACGATCGAATAGCGGGCGTTTGGACTCCGCGGGTGATCAAATCGTCGTTTCTGCCATATAGCTGTGATATGGCAGCCTTCTGATTCGTCCCACTCGAAGCCCACGCAGCCATGCAGATGTTGGGTCAGGTGATGGCCCGGCCCGCCCGGCTGGCCCGCGCCGCGTTCAGAAAGCGCGCCCGCGCGGGCTTGAGAACCAGCATTGCGAGCAGCGCCGTGGCGATGTCCAGCACGATCGCGGTTGAAAACACGGGAATCCAGCTGCCGGTGTGCTGGTGGAGCAGCGCGGCAAGCGGGCCGCCGAAGATCGAGCCAATGCCGAAAGAGATGTACAGCCAGCCATAGTTGGCCGTCGCGTAGCGCGTACCGAAGGTGTCGGTCAAGGTCGACGGAAACAGCGAGAAGATCTCGCCCCATCCGAAGAACACCACGCCCGACAGCAACACGAACAACGTCGCGTTGTCCCGCGTGAGCAGCCACAACGCCATCGCAATGCCTTCGAGCGCAAAGGCGAAGCCCATCGTCTGCTCGCGGCCGAATCGGTCCGATACCCAACCGAACAGCGGTCGCGTGAGCCCGTTGGTAAAGCGGTCGATGGTAAGCGCGAGGGGCAGCGCCGCCAGGCCGAACACGAGCACCTTGCTCACGCCAAAGTCTGCGGCGAACGACGCCATCTGCGACGTCACCATCAGGCCCGACGTCGCCATCATCGTCATCATCGCGAACATCAGCCAGAAGAGCGGCGCACGAAGCATCTGGGCGGGGCGCCAGTCGCGCACGGTGTCCCCCTGCGCGCGCTCCTGCACCGCGCTCGCCGATTCTTCGACGGGCACCCGCAGGCCTTGCGACGCGGCGAAGCCGACCACGGCGAAGATAAGCCCATAAAGCGCGAGCGTGTCGTCGATGCCATGCGCAGCCAGCGACGCCGAAACGGGAAATGTCGTCACGATTGCGCCCATGCCATAGCCCGCCGCCGCCACCCCCGCCGCAAACCCACGTCGATGCGGGAACCACCGTACCATCAGCCCGACTACGCCCACGTAGACGATGCCCGTACCGAGCCCGCCCACGCCGCCATATGTGAGGTAGAGCGCAAGCGTGCTGTCCGCGTGCGCGGCCAACATCCAGCTCGCGCCGGCCAGCAGCGTTCCGATCGAGATCAGCAAGCGCGGGCCGAAGCGGTCGATCAACGCACCCTGGAACGGTGAGCAGAACGCCTGCAGCAGCACCAGAATCGAGAAGGTCACCTGCAACTCCGGCAGCGCTACGCCCAGCTTGGTCATCAGCGGCTTGGTCATCAGCGTCCAGACGTACTGCGGACTCGAAATCGACATCATGCACACGAGGCCGAGCGCAAGCTGCGTCCAGCGGCGGCGCGCCGACGCGCGCATTGGCAGCACTGCGGCTGCGTTGAGGGTGTTCATACGTCTTTTCTCCGGATCAGAGTGAAGTACTCGCGCACGCGCCGCGACGGCCGGAGGGACCGCCGCACCGCATACGGATTAGCAAGGAATGCGATTTAATGTCGCGCGCTTTACCAGCTCGCGACGGCGCCATCGCTGCGCGGATCGCTGCCGCCTTCGAAGCCGCCATGTGCGTGACGCACGATCGCGCCCGCGTGGCCCATTGCTTCGTCATAAGCGCCCAGCGCTTCGACTTCGTGACCGAACGCACGCAGCGTGTCGAATGTCGCGGCGGGAAAGCGCGCTTCGAGCTTGAGCGTGTCGGTGGCGGCGCCCCACGTGCGCCCGAGAAGCCAGCGCGGCGCGTCGATGGCGGCCTGTGGGTTCCAGCCGAACTGCGCGATGCGTGAGAACACGGCGCTTTGCGATTGCGGTTGACCGTCGCCGCCCATGTTCCCGTAGACCATCACGCGGCCGTCGTCGAAACGCGCGAGCGCGGGATTGAGGGTGTGGAACGGACGACGCAGCGGCATCAGCGGATTGCGTGCACGTGCATCGAGCGAAAAACTGCAGCCGCGATTTTGCCAGTTGATGCCTGAGGCCGGTAGCACCACGCCGCTGCCGAACTCGTGATAGATGCTCTGGATAAAGCTCACGGCGAGACCGTTGCCGTCGACCACTCCCATCCAGACCGTGTCGGCTGGGCCGAGGCCATTGCCCCAGGGCGCAGCGGCGCTGGGCGTGACGCGCGCGGCGAGTTCGTCGAGCGCGGCGGGCGTGAGAAACGCCTGCGGATCGACGTTCATGTAGTCGGGATCGGTAATGTGACGGTCGCGCACGGCGAACGCGAGCTTGGTCGCCTCGACGCACGCGTGCACGTATTCAGGGCCGAGCGGGTCCATGCCACGCTCGAGAAGCCTATCGAGCAGGCCGATGATCATCAGCGAGACAAGACCCTGAGTCGGCGGCGGCATGTTGTAGACCGTGCCCAGGGAATGCGCGAGCGCGAGCGGCGTGCGCACGCGCGCTTCGTGGCGGGCGAGGTCGCTGGCTGCGACGGGACTGCCGATTGCCTGCAGGTCGGCTGCGATGGAGGCGGCGAGATCGCCTTCGTAGAAGTCGCGCAGGCCGGCGCGCGCGAGCTGTTCGAACGTGGCCGCCAGACGCGGTTGTTTGAAGAGCGTGCCCGTTGGCGGCGTCTCGTGCGTGGCAACGTCGAGGAAGGTCTGCGCGAATCCGGGCACGTGTTCGAGTTCGCCGCGCTTTTGCGACGTACACAGCGACTGACTGCGCGTCACTGGAATGCCGTGGCGCGCATAGTGGATGGCGTCGTCGAACAGGCGCGCAAGCGGCAGACGACCGCTGCTCTGCTCGCACGACCATTGATACGCGCGTTCCCATCCCGAGACCGTGCCCGCAACCGTGTTAGCGGCCAGCGCGCCGCGAGACGGAATCGCGTCGAGGCCGCGCTCACGATAGGCTTCGATCGACGCCGCGGCGGCCGCCGCGCCGCATGCCTCGATGCCGACTGGCGTGTGCCCCGGCATAGAAATCAGCCAGAACCCATCGCCGCCGATGCTGTTCATATGGGGATAGACGACTGCGATGGTCGCGGCGGCGGAGATCATCGCCTCAACGGCGTTGCCGCCTTCGCGCAGCACGGCTAGCGCGCTTTGCGACGCGAGCGCGTGGGGCGCAACGGCCATGCCACGTACGCCACGAATAGGGTTCAAGTTTGTCGACAACATCAGACTCGCTGCGTATGCGCGCTTCCTTGGTGCTGAAGCGCGCTGGTTGCTTGTATACGTGCTTGTCGACAACAGCTAGAATCGTGCCAATTTTCTTCAAGGCAAGCGGACGTGCGACGCGCGAGCCTTATGCGGCGGCGCCTTGCAACAAACGCGGAATCAAGAAGGTGGGGCTGCGACCCGAGTGTGATGCGGTACGGCTACGCGCTCGAGGTGCTGCGGTGGTGCGTTGTGACCTTATTTGGTGCGCGCGCTCTGAAGGCGGTGCAGCGTGAGCTTGCGCACTTCGGCCTGGCTGCCGCGAATATGCTGCTCGATGTGTGCAAGTGCCGTGGCGGCGTCGCCGGTGCGGATGGCATCGAGAATCGCGCCATGTTCCTGGTAGGTCTCGTCGAGACAATCGCCGTGCACGAGATCTAGCCAGCGCACCACGCGGATGCGGCCCGTCACGCGCTCTAGCGCCGCCGCGAGCTCGTCGTTGCCGGTCGCAGCGACGAGAGCATAGTGAAACGCCTCGTCCAGTTCTGCAACCTTGCGGCCATCGCGTTCGCGCGCGGCGGCGGGCACTTTCCAGATCTCGCCAAGTTCGTCGACCAGACGGCGCACCGCCTCGCCGAGCGGCGACACGCAAAGCTTGCGGACCGCAAATGTTTCGATCAGCTCGCGCATTTCGTAGAGATCGTCGAAGCGCTTGAAGTCGATCGGCACGACTTCCCAGCCACCACGTACGTAGCCTTGCATCAGTCCGTCGCTTTGCAGGCGCTGCAGCGCTTCACGCGCGGGCGTGCGCGACACGCCGAAGCGTTCGGCGACGGTGCCCTCGGTGAGCCGTTCACCGGGAAGCAGGCGCAGTTCGAAGATATCGTCGCGCAGTTGAAGGTAGACGGCGTCCGCGCGCGAGAGGCCGCGGACGGCGCCGACGGGCGTAGCACCCGCCGGTGGGCGAATAGCGAATCGGGAAGTGTTGAGGTCGTTCATAGTGGGTGAGAATACCAACAATCAACTCGGCAGCGGAGTACCACCTCTCCCGGAGCGCCTTCCTCGCTTACCTGTCACACCTGGCGCGCTTTCGGGGCGCTGACCATTGATACTCGTGTGACGAACACCTTTTACGTCGGACGTTGATTTTGAACGAAGGAAGAACTGCCGTTCAATGCGCCGGGTTGTCAGGGATGGATGCATTCTGCCGCGCGAGATACTCCCGCTTCATACGCGCGACCTGCAATGCATAGATCGGATCGATATCCTGATATACGGTTCTGTTACAACACTCAGGTCGTTTTGCTGTGCTTTGATCAACTCCTGGTAGACTTCATTGCGGTCTTTTCCCTCAGCAAACGCACTCGAAGATGCAAGGCACGCAATCGAAAAGGCGACCACGGCGGATTTTTTAATTTCGGACTATTGAGTAACCGTGTGAGTGTTGCACGAAACGCATTGTGTAGACCGCTGCATCGTCGCCCTGATAATGGGTGTTGCTTAAGAAAGCTC
>WNGR01008303.1_pt1 | contig 10975 bp, 9 predicted proteins | sample 5407581 | NCBI WGS metagenome assembly WNGR01 (sample SAMN13153383, study PRJNA577476) | soil metagenome | isolation source: 80 cm soil or saprolite under Garry oak tree replicate 2 | place: USA:California | collected 2016-06-15 | reverse complement strand
TGCACGTGCGGCTAGCCCGCATACGCCGAAATGCTCCACCACCTGGGCGGAAAGGATGCCTGCACCCGCAAAGCGATCCTGCAACCCCGACTGGTCGTCGTAAATGCACTGCAACACACGCACCTGTGCGTCAATCTGGTCGCATTGCGTCAATATCGCGGCGGTGAAGTGCGGTTCGATGTCCGTTGCCACGCCCCCGGGAACGATCTGATCCATCAGATACCGGTGTCCGAAAACCCGGCTGTTCAGCCGGAGCCAGTCTTCTTTCAGACGGGAAAACTGCGCCAGCCCGTACGCAAACCCGGCATCATTGCCAAGCGCGCCCAGATCGCCAAGATGATTGGCAATGCGCTCGCGTTCGAGCAACATCGCACGCAGCCATTGCGCGCGTGGGGGAATGAAGGCGTTCAGTGCGCGTTCGACAGCCATGCAATAGGCCCACGAGAAGGCGACCGTGGTGTCGCCTGCAATTCGCCCGGCCAGACGATGGCCGAGCAGCAGGGGCGTCTGCTCGAACAGCCGTTCGATGCCCCGGTGCGCGTAGCCCAGGCGCTCCTCCAGCCGCAAGACCTTTTCACCGACGACCGAAAAGCGGAAGTGTCCCGGCTCAATCACGCCCGCGTGGATCGGTCCCACGGCAATCTCATGGACGCCGTCTCCAGCGACCGGTACGAACGGATAGTCCGCTTCCTGCGACTCAAACCGTTCCATCCCGGAAGACTCCTTGCGCAGCGGATGGTAATCGGCGGGCCAGTTGCCGTGATTCAACCACGGCCGTGTATCCTCAGCGCCAGTCGCCTGCAGCCCCAGCAGATCGTGGATGGCACGTTGCATGCGTGTGGCACTCGGAAAAACCGCCGACAGATCCGGATATTCGTGTTGCCGGTTTCCGACCGGCAACTGAAGCCACACGATGCCGTCTTCCAGCGCATAGGCGGCGGAGATCACGAATGCGCCGGCAGCTTCTTCGGCACCCCACAGGGAGATGAGCCGTCCGCTCGCCTCGCGGGCCGTCCTCGCGGTGCGGCTCCATGTGTCGGCGTCGACGCGTGCCAGAAAAGCCGATGATCTGCCCGCAAACCCGGACAGACGGATCGGGTCGCGAAGACCAAGTGACTCGATGCGCATGAATTACCCTGCGATCATGGCCGCCGCCTGCCGATACCACGTCGCAAGATACGGCGGAATATAGAGTCCCAGCATCAAACCGAGGCCGAGATGGACGAATACCGGCAGCAACGCTGGCGGGTGCTCAAGAGGTTTGGCCGTCGCATCGCCAAACACCATACCCTGTACACGCGTGAAGATAGCGGCGAACGCTACGGCCAGCGTGAGCAACAGGAAAGGCGTGGCCCACGGGAGTCTGCTCATCGCCGTGGTCAGGATAAGGAACTCGCTCGCGAAGACGCCAAATGGCGGCATGCCGAGGATCGCGAGCGCACCGAGCATCATGCCCCATCCGACGGTAGGGCTCACGTGCAATAACCCGCGGATGCCGTCGATCGTCTGGGTGCCGGCCTTCTGGGCAGCGTGCCCGACGGTGAAGAAGATCGCGGACTTGACGAGCGAATGAACGGTCATGTGCAGCAGGCCCGCAAACGTTGCGGTAGGGCCGCCAAGACCGAACGCGAAGGTCATCAGCCCCATGTGCTCGATCGACGAATACGAGAAGAGCCGCTTGATGTCTTTCTGCCGGAACAGCGAAAAGGTTGCCACCACCACCGAAACCAACCCGAACCCGACGAGCAGGTCTCCCGGCATGCCGTTCCGGAGCGCGCCGTCGGCCAGCACCTTGCAGCGCAGCACCGCATAGAGTGCGACGTTGAGCAGCAGGCCGGACAGCACGGCCGAAATCGGGGTGGGGCCTTCAGCATGCGCATCGGGCAGCCAGTTGTGCATTGGCACGAGGCCGACCTTGGTGCCATAGCCAATCAGCAGGAACACGAACGCGAGCGAAATGATGGTCGGGTCGAGACTGGCCTTGACCGCGTTCAGACTGGTCCAGAGCAGCGCATCGTCACCGCCGAGTTGCCGGCTTGCCGCCAGGTAGAGAAGAATGGTGCCGAACAGCGCCTGCGCGATGCCGACACCGCACAGGATGAAGTACTTCCATGCGGCTTCGAGGCTTGCCGCGGTGCGATAGACGCTGACCAGCAGCACGGTCGCGAGGGTGGCGGCTTCCATCGCGACCCAGAGAATCCCCATGTTGTTGGTCAGCAGGGCGAGCAGCATCGCAAAGATAAACAGCTGGTACATGCTGTGATACAGCCGCATGCGGCCACTGGTCATCTTGCCGCGATCGCGCTCGATGCGCATATACGGTCTTGAAAAGATCGAGGTGGTCCAGCCGACGAAAGCCGTCAGCGCGACCAGGAACACATTGAGCGGATCGACAAAGAAAAGCCTGCCCAGCGCAAAGGCCGGTCCGTGTGCCACGGTCTGAGCGGCGAGCAGCATGGCGAAGGCGAATGTCAGGAAACTGAACCCGACGTTGAGTCCGGGCGCGACATGGTGCTGGCCCACCAGCGCCAGGCAGCCGCCTGCGAGCAGCGGGATCCCGAAAACGAGTAGCAGTATCCAGGCTTCAGTCATCTTTGAGTTTTTCGAGGTGGTGGATGTCGAGACTGTCGAACTGCTCGCGGATCTGGAACATGAACACGCCGAGGATCAGGATGCCGACCAGTACGTCGAGCCCGATGCCGAGTTCGACGATCATCGGCATGCCGTTGGTCGCTGCCACCGCTGCGAAAAACAGGCCGTTTTCCATCGACAGGAAACCAATCACCTGGGGGATCGCCTTCGCGCGCGTGATCATCATCATGAATGAGAGCAGCACACAGGCGAGCGCGATGCCCAGCGTCCCGCGCGCCACCGACGAGGCGAGCTGGCTGATCGGCGACGCGACGTTGAACGCGACGATCACGAGCAGGATGCCCACCAGCAGGGTCGCGGGGATATTGAGCAGGGGCTCGACATCCGTCTTCACGTCGAGCCGCTGCACCAGCCTGTACAGAATCCACGGAATCAGGCCGACCTTGAGCAGCAGGGTGAGCATGGCGGAAATGTAGAGATGGGCGTCGACCGTGACGAATCCGAGCACCAGATCGGCCGACACCAGTGTCATCCCCTGCAGCGTGTAGAGGTGGATCAGCGACAGGATGCGGCGCTGGCTGAGCATTGCGAACGACAGCAATAGCAGGATGGCGGCCAGAAGATTGATGATCTGCGTGGCGAACCCGTGCATTCATGCCCCCAGCAGAAAGTGGACGAGCATCCCGATGACGGCCAGCAGGAACGCCGTGGCGAGAAACTCCGGCACGCGGAAAATACGCATCTTCGCGTTGGTTGTCTCGACGACCGCTAGCGCGGCCCCCCCTGCCAGCAGCTTGACGAACAGTGCCGGTATCGCGAAGAGCAACGCCACCGGATTGCCGGCTTCGGCGATGCCCCACGGGATGAACAGCGCCAGACCGATGCAGGAGTATGCGAACAGCTTGAGGCTCGCGGCCCACTCCATCAGTGCGAGATGCCGGCCGGAATACTCGAGGATCAGCGCCTCGTGGATCATCGTCAGTTCGAGATGGGTGGTGGGATTGTCGACCGGCAGGCGTGCGTTTTCCGCGAGCGACACCATCGTGAACGCGATGCCCGCGAAGGCGAGGCTCGGATAGATCGCGAGTTCCCGATGGCTGAGCGTGGCGACGATGCTGGTGAGCAAGGTCGACTGCGTGATCAGCGACGCCGAAAACAGCACCATCAGCAACGCGGGTTCCGCGAGGAAGCCCACCAGCATCTCGCGGCGTGCGCCGAGCGTACCGAACGCCGTACCGATGTCCATCGCGGCGAGCGAAATCGTCACGCGGGCCAGCGCGAAGAGCCCAACCAGCGCAATCGCGTCGGCGGCGGGCGACAGCGGCAGGTCGGTCGAGAGCGTCGGCACGATCGCGCACGCGAGCGTCATGCAGCCCCAGATCACGTACGGCGCGCCGCGAAACACCGGACTTGCGTGATGCGCGATGACCGACTCCTTGTTGAACAGCTTGTGCAGCATCCAGTATGGCTGCCAGATGGACGGCGCGCGACGGTTCTGCAGCCAGGCGCGGCACATGTTGATCCAGCCGGTCAATAGCGGTGCCGCCGCGAGCGCCAGCAGGATTTCAAGCAGTTGCGAGAAGAGTCCCGAGATCGTGATCATCGTCTTACTAGAATCAGCAGGACGATCAGCACCAGGAAGCTGTGCATCAGGTAGACGGCGATACGGCCGGTCTGAAGTAATCCGGCCAGTGCCGCGATGCGCCTGACCAGTCGCTCCAGCGGCTCGTAGATCGCGGTCCACGCACGATCCGTCACGGTCACGCTATACACAGGGTGTGTGTCGAACGGCGAAGGAAGTCGCCGTTCGATCCGGAACAGCGGCGTGAAGATTTCGCGGATTGGCTGCCCGAAGCCTTCGGCCGTGTCCTGCATGCGCGCATTCACGAACGGATAGCCACAGGCCCAGGGCGCCGCGCGCCGCAGGCGACCATGATAGAGACGGCGAACCAGCAGCCACGCGAGCCCACAACACGCGACAAAGAACAGCAGGAAAACTGCCGGCATGTAGCTGGCCCGCTCCGCGTTCGTGGGTGCGAGCAGCAGCCAGCCATGCTTCGCGACCGCCTCTCCGATGCCCGCACCCACCAGCATCTGTGTGACGCGATCAAGGACGATCACAAACTGGACGGGCAGCAGGCCGAGCAGCACGCATATCGCCGCCAGCCACGCGAAGCCGACCCGCTCCCACCCACTTGCGTCATGTGCCTCGCGAAGCTTTGCCTCGCGAGGCTGGCCGAGGAAGATGATGCCGAAGAACTTGACCATTGTGTAGCCCGCGAGCGCGGCGACCAGTGCGATCAGCGCGGCCACCAGCGGCACCACCATATTCAGGAACGGGTTCGGTAAGCCTGGCGTGAACAGGAAGCTCTGCAGGAGCAGCCATTCGGAGACAAAGCCGCTCAATGGCGGCAGGCCCGCGCTGGCAAGTGCGCCTACCAGGGTAGCCCATGCCGCCCACGGCATGAAGCGGATGAGGCCGCCCAGGCGCCCGAGATTGCGCTCGCCCGTTGCGTGGAGCACCGAACCCGTCCCGAGGAACAGCAGGCTCTTGAACGTTGCGTGGCTGGCGACCTGGTAGAGCAGCGCCGTCAATGAGAGGGCGGCCAGCGTGTTCATCCCGAATGCGCGAAACAGGATCGCCAGCCCCATACTGACGAACATCAGCCCGATGTTGTCGATCGACGAGTACGCAAGTAGCCGCTTCATGTCCGTCTGGATCGCACTGAACACAACGCCAAACAGGGCGGTGAAGAGCCCGAGCATCAGCATGAGCACGCCCCACCACGCAATCTGTACATGCAGAAGATCGAACACGGTGCGCAGCACGCCATAGAGACCGGCCTTCAGGACGAAGCCGCTCATCAGGGCCGAAACCGGTGAGGGTGCCGCCGGGTGCGCCTCGGGCAGCCAGACGTGCAGCGGGAAGATACCTGCCTTGGTGCCGAAGCCGAACAGCGCCAGCAGAAACGCGGTCGATGCCCAGAACACGTCCAGATGCTGCTCGCGCATGTTGGCGAACGTGTAGTTGCCCGTGTTGGCCTGCAGTAACCCGAAGCACAGCAACAGTGCCAGCGCGCCCACGTGAGAGATCAGGAAATAGAGGTACGCGGCCCGGCGAATCTCGGCGATGCGGTGGTTACTCATCACCAGGAAGGTGGCCGAGAGCGTCATCGTTTCCCACGCCACCATGAAGCAATACGCATCGTCTGCCAGCAGGAGTATGGCCATGCTCGCCAGACACACGTGATACTCGAAGCACAGCAATCCCGGCGGCGTGCCTTCGCCCTTGCGGAAATACCCGGCGGAGAACGCGCTCACGCCCGTACTGACAATACCAAGAACAGCCAGAAAATACGCTGACAGGCCGTCGAGCCGCAGATGAAACGGCAGGTCCGGCAACCCGAGCGGCAGGATGACCACCTGGGTGTCCGCGAAGATGCCGGTCAGGCCCAGTCCGCTCAGCAGCAGACCGAACGCCGCACCAACGGGAAACAGGCCATGCGCCACGACGCGCGTGCGACGCAGGCTGGCAAGTCCCAGGACCCCGATGCCCAACCAGCCCGCAGCCGCGAACAGAACGTAATGAATGACCAGCAAGTGATCCATCGGTATGGTCTCCAGAGCCACCCAGCGCCTTACTCAATGGACAGTATTCCGGACAAAGGGTAACCCGAAACAGGTTTGATCCGGTGATGACGTTCCACCAATGCATCCCGGAAACCGCAAAGCAGTTGCCGTGAACCGGGAAGCACACCGCGACCGTGACTTCGTGGCAGGCTCAATGAATCCGCTCAGTCCGCTCGCGCCAGGGGGGGAGGCCAGCCGCAACGCCTGGTATTTTTCGAAACGTGCCACGGCATCAGTGAGCGTGCGTGCCGCGTTTTCGAAAAGGGCGTCCTGTTCAAGCATGACGGCCGCTTCGACCAGACGCCCCTGCGTAATGAAAATGGTAATCACCAGTGCGATTGCGTCGAAGCTCGCATGCGCCAGTTCCAGTTGCAGGAGTTCGGGCGCGTCGTCCCATCGCTCCCCATCGTCACGCATCCAGCGTCCGGGTGTGCAGCATCGCTCGTTGGCGAACGCGGATGTGAGGAGTCTCACGCGCTCGAGCATCCCGTTACGCAACGAGACATCCGCTATCTGGTGCTCTTCAGAAGAGTCGTCAAATGACATGGCAATTCTCCTCAGTGCGGCGCGGCCGACGTCCTGCCAGTTGCCGGGCTGTTCGTGCGGCGCCATCGCGAGCCGCCCCGGCCATGCGCTCACCGCTGTATGTGTAACCGCGGCAACTCGCGCTCACCGAGCCGGTACTTCCCCAAGGACATCGGGTTACCAGTCAATGGTAATTGCGTTATCATGCTAGCAGCTTTATTGATCCGGTTCCATACGCAATGGTCCATCGAGGTGCACGGAAAGGGTGTCCAGTCCGTTCGCAATACGACTGTGAATTGCCCCGCGTGGCGATCTAAAAGCCAGATCACAACACTCCTCCTGTCTGAGCCCTGATGCGGTTCGGACATGTGAACCCGCGAGTCGATACCTGATGCCAGCACACTATTTCCGGAGCCTGACGGGGAAAAACCGGAGCACGCAGGCCGACCGGCACCTTGGTTTTTCGCTCACGTTCGTGGCAGGCGCGACCAACGCCGGGGGGTTTCTCGCGGTGAAGCAATACACGTCGCACATGAGTGGCGTGATCTCCGCGATTGCCGATCAGACTGCGCTGGGCGACGCTCCGCTTGTTGTCGCGGGTGCAGGATCGCTCATCTCGTTCGTGCTGGGCGCGGCCGGCTCCGCGATGCTCGTCAACTGGGGGCGGCGTAGACGCCTGCATAGCCAGTACGCGTTGCCGTTGCTGGTGGAGGCCCTGCTGCTTCTCTGCTTTGGACTTATGGGAAGTCACCTGGCACTCTGGGATACGCTGTTTGTGCCAGCAACTGTTGTTCTCCTGTGTTTCATCATGGGACTGCAGAACGCCATGATCACCAAACTGTCGGGTGCGGAGATCCGCACCACCCACATGACGGGTATCGTGACTGACATCGGCATCGAACTCGGCAAGCTCTTCTACTGGAATTCATCCAGACTCGATGCGGATGCGCCTTTCGTGCTCGCAAACCGGGCGAAGCTGAGAATACACGGTGCAATGCTGACTTCTTTCCTGATCGGAGGCGTTGCGGGCGCAATGGGATTCAAGCACATTGGATACGCCTCAACGGTACCGCTCGCTGGCGTACTGATTGTGTTGGCCATAGTCCCCGTCCTCGACGATCTGCGTGCGGGCGTCTATCGGCTCGATCGTTAGGCGCCGCGCAGGCAGCACGCCGGCGACAGCACGCCGGATACATCTTCTCGCGTTGCCGTCACGCACGGCCATTTGACCGCGGTGGCACGTTGCAGTGCGCTGCGGCCCGGCGCGTGTGGCTCGAAAACATGGTAATATCATTACCATCCACTTATGTTGTGATGTTAACGACGGGGCGACTGCGGTCGCGACGTCGGAAAGTCACAATGCAGGTAACGCGTGAGCGCAATGAGGTGTGTGCAGGAGGTCGACGTGATTGACACAAGTGTTCCGTTACTGTCCCACGACTACATGCACCTGTTTCTGCGGGACGTAATGGGCGGTCGCGGGCTGATCGTCGTCGGCGTGGGTAAGGCGGGTGAACGGGGATTCCAGATGCTGTACCGGTTCTCCGATATCTGCGATCGCCTCGAAGCTTGCGGAGTCAACGTCATTTTCGTCTATCAGAAGACATCGGCCCGCCACGTCCAGGACGCGACGTCGGTGTTTGGCGCGCGGCAGCGAAAGAGGCCCTGTCTGTTTCTGGACGATGACGGCCAGTTCTTTGTCGGCTCGCCGCGCCCAAAATCGCTTCGCGTTGTGTATCTGGACCGGGACCTGAGGCGACTCGAAACTGCCGAAATTGCACTCGGGGATGAAACATGGGACCCCGTGCTGCGCGACTTCTTTTTCCGGGTTGTCGCGCGTGCCATGCACTGAACGCCGATGCACGGGCGCGACAGCTCATCGCACGAATGTCGCAAAAGGGGAGCGGATTGGTTGAGGCATTAATTGGGGTGGAAGGGCAATGGGGGTTGAACGGGCAGGGATCGGCACGACTTGCCGTTTGTGCATCCGGTTTTGCAAGCGATATCGTCTGCATCGCGAACGGCCGCTCGGTCAATGCCAAGGACGTCATGTCAGTTATGTCGCTTCGCGCGAAGCCCGGGACTCTGGTGCGCGTTCTTGCGAGCGGTCCCGACGAAATCGCAGCGCTTGAGGCACTTTGCACCTGCGTACGCGGGAATCCTTCTGAACAGGTTTATGCAGAAGTCTCTAGCTGGTTGTAGATGCAACGATTCACCCGACTATGCCCAAGAAGAGAAAGACACGTTTGAACAGGCCGTTGGTCATAGAGAACGACCAGGTTGTCTCACTGTACTTTGATGCGAGGGGAGTTCAGAGCACCATGCTTCGGCGTGATCCGTTCGGGCTGGCCTTGGGGTACACGCGGACCATGATGGGCTTTCTGTTGTTCCGGCCGACCCCGCGCCGTATCTCGATGATCGGACTGGGTGGCGGTTCGCTCGCGAAATACTGCTATCGTCACCTGCCATCCACGGCCATTACCGCCGTCGAAATCAACCCGAAGGTGATAGCGTTACGCGACCGGTTTCAGCTGCCACCCGACGATGAACGCTTCCGTGTGGTGTGTGCAGACGGTGCGCAATACGTCAACCTTCCAGATCACCGGCCCGACGTCCTGCTCGTCGACGGCTTTAATGCGGATGGCCTGCCCGCAGAACTCGGCAGCAGGTCGTTCTATGAAGCGTGTCGCCGGCGCCTCAGCGACGACGGCATGCTTGTGGCCAATCTGGTCACCGACGAACCGGACTTTCATCGCTACCTGCGCTCGCTCAGGGAAGTCTTCGGCAACACCGTAACGCTGGCGCCGTCGGAAGCAAGTGAGCACAACGTCACCGTTTTTGCGTGGAAAGGAGTGGACGGGGTTCCGTCCCTGATGACCATGTTCGACCGGGCGCGCGCGCTCGCGCATGGGCATGCTGTGAACCTTCATGCTACGGCCACGCGAATCGAGTACGGGAAGCAGTTCAACTGGAATCGTTATGATCAGGTGGGTTGATCGCATAACTGCGCAGTTCGCGGCCGGGCAAGTTTCAGGCATGAGCACTCACATCCTCGAGGAGCAGACTATGACGGCAGAAAGCGGCAGCGAACGCAGCACCCTGACCCATGCGGCCATCTGGGCGCTTGAGCGCCTTGCCCAGCAGCGGTATGGAAGGGGCGCTCCCGTAATGAACTGGTCAGTTGAGCGGGAGTTACGTAACGCCGGATTTGTGTCGATTCCCGCGCAGGGGCGAGGAAGTGTGACGATCACGCGCGCAGGGCAGGAATTCTTGCGTGCAAGGGCTGAACTTTAGGCATCCCGGCAGCGGAACTGCATGATTCCCGGCCTCGAAACCTCCAACTCCGCATGTGGTGGAGCCTGGCTGAGGCGTGCTTTTTGCCATCAGGGTGAGCCGCTTGGTGTATTATAATCAGATTAACATATCTGAACTTCAGCCCGCCATGGAAACGAAAAGCGCTCGACTCACGATCCTGATCGATCCTGTAAAAAAGGAAGCGTTCGAACGGCTGTGCGCAGCACAAGACCTGACGCCGTCACAGGTCGTGCGGCAACTAATCCGCGAATACCTGGAGCAGCACGGCGTCACCTACAAGACGAAAAGTCCCGTTGGCACACGTCGCAAAACCGCAGCCTGAATCCAGCTACTACTGATCGACGGTGCGCGAACAGAAAAGCCATATCGTCGCGGTGCTTCCCATGCGTGATCGCAACCACGCGTCCGGCGGACGCGTCTGAAGATGTTGCGTGTTGCCTGCCTGCCGTGCGCCGATGTGGCAGGGCAGGTACCGAACGACGGCTGCGGGCGCTGACAGGTCGGTAGACCGAACTCACAGCGCGGGCAGTTGTCGACACGGTTAAAGTGCCATGGATTGGTTCGCCGAGGGTGCCGGGGCAGGCGAGCGTTTATGAGCGGAAGATTGACGCCCGAAGAATGCCATTGGGGCAGCGCACCGGTCATGGCAGGGGGCATAGGTTCAATCCTTATATGACCCATCAGCTGCCGGGCATCCACCAGGGCGACGGCGTTTTTCCATCCACTCCCTGAATCCTGTTCCGAGAACTAGCAATGAGTACGCAGCAACCCCGCATCATCTACACCCTGACCGACGAAGCCCCGCTGCTCGCGACGAGTGCTTTTCTGCCGATCATCCGTACGTTTACCGCTCCGGCTGGCGTCAATGTCGAGACCAGCGACATTTCCGTGGCCGGCCGTATCCTCGGCGAGT
>WNGR01058635.1_pt1 | contig 10976 bp, 9 predicted proteins | sample 5407581 | NCBI WGS metagenome assembly WNGR01 (sample SAMN13153383, study PRJNA577476) | soil metagenome | isolation source: 80 cm soil or saprolite under Garry oak tree replicate 2 | place: USA:California | collected 2016-06-15 | reverse complement strand
CCTCAACGTTTTCGGCAGGAATATACTCGGCCCGGATCAAGAGTTCATCCATACTGTCCTGCCTGGAAATGACTACTTGAAACTCGCCGCCGAATCCTTCAACTCCGCGCAGCGCGTCTTCTATCGCGCTAGGATAGAGATTCTTGCCACGGATAATAAACACATCGTCATAGCGCCCGTAGATGCCGTCCGGTAATCGGGGGTATGTGCGTCCACATGGGCACGGCGCGTTTATCCATCTCGTACGATCATTCGAAGCAAGCCTGATCATGGGCTGCGAAGTCCGTTCCAGGTGTGTGTAGACTGGAGTCCCTTCCCTGCCGAAAGGCACCGGCTTGTATGTGTCGGGATCGCAGACCTCGGCGTAGACGATATCCTGCCAGAGGTGCATCCCGGTACGCTGGCGGCATTCGCCGTTTGTCATCCATGGCGTCATCTCGGCCATGCTACCCATATCGATACAAGCCCCGCCAAACGTTTCCTCGATTAAACGTTTCGTTGAAGGAATTCCTGCGCCGGGTTCTCCCGAAAAAAATAAGATGCGCAGACCAAAATCACTGGGATTCACTCCTTCGTCGCGTGCAACTTCGGCGAAGCGAAGTGCATATGAAGGCGTGCCGTAAAATGCGGTGGGCCGAACAGTGAGCGCCCATTCGACAGCGCGGGCCGTTTGTCCGGCAATGCCGGCGCCAAATGGAAACATGGCGGCACGGATGCGCTCGCCTCCAATCAGGGCGCCCCACGAACCGACGTACAGGCTGAAGAACGCGCAAATGATGATTCGGTCGTGAGGCCGAAGTCCCGCCGCCCACATGATGCGCGCATGCGCATTGGCAACGCGGTCCCAGTCGTCGCGTCCAATACCGAACACGACGGGACGGCCCGTCGTTCCGCTCGTGCCGTGAATGCGCGAAATTTCTTCTGCCTCGATGCAAAGCAGGTCCCCAAAGGGAGGATTTGTTTCCTGGGCAACACGCATCTCGGCTTTCTGAATGACGGGGAACCGCGCCAGATCATCCAGAGACTTTAGAGTGTCCGGCGAGACTCCTGCCTCTTGCCAGCGCCGGCGATAGAATGGACTTCGTTCCCAGGCGTAACGAATCTGATTCGTCAGCTTCCCGAATACGATCTCACTCCGTTCTGCCTCCCCGGCACACTCTAGCTCGGGCAACCAATACTCTTCCTTGTCCGAGGGTAGATACGCGGGATCGTACCGCGGAGGCCACGCGGTCAAGTCGACACCGCGTGCGGTGCGTAACCGTTGAAGGTCGATCATGAGCACACCTGGTTAGATCCGTTAGATCAAAGTGCGGTCACGTGCGAGTTTGTGCAATTCGTGCGGAAGCACATCCACGGACGTCTCTTGAGAAAACACCCTGGCCACTCCCATATTCAAGAGCGCCGGCACGTCTTCGTCGGGGATCACTCCGCCAACGACAACGATGATATCCTCGGCGCCTGCCTGGCGCAGCTGCTCGAGAATTCGTCTGACGAGCGTCAGATGAGCACCCGAAAGTACACTGATGCCGATAATATCCACGTCCTCTTGAATAGCGGCCAAAACGACTTGCTCGGGCCTGCGGTGAAGCCCCGTGTAGATGACTTCCATGCCCGCATCTCGCAGACAACGGGCCACCACTTTGGCACCACGGTCGTGTCCATCCAGTCCAACCTTCGTAATTAGAATTCGAAGCGGTCTGCCAGTTGAAGAGGTGCCCGGCACAATCACGTCACCTCGCCAGCGGAGTTGGCCGAAGTTGAAATTTCACCGCCTTGGGTAGCGTGCCTGCTCCGCCTTCGATATGCCAGCCTGCATAACTTGCAAAATCGGCCCAGAGTCCCTTTCCCTTCCAGCCAGCCTTCGGATCATCGATGCGTCCGTTCGCGGAACGCGGGAAGAAGCCCATAGGGTAGGGCACTCGCAGCGTAACGAACTGCCTGGTCTGGGGATTGAGCACTTCGATGGCGTCGGTGTTCACCGATCCATACATCGGTGCGTCTTTTCCCAGGCCGAGGGCATCATGCAGATCCATGTGAGTAAGGTAGCTCTCGTTGGCATGAAAGACGCTGTTGGTGTATGTCGGATCGTTCATTCGGTACAAAGTCCAACCCTCGGGACAGCTCTGGCCCGTGGCCCGCGGATCTTTCGTGCTCTTGCAGACGGTGCGGTCGAACGCTGAGAAGTGCCCGCTGGCACGCCAGTTCTGCCATATGACGCCATGGCTGTCGGCGTCAACACCGCCGGATCCATACACTTCGATTTCCTGGTTAAGCGGCGGTTCATAGAACTCGGTGTGGCAGGTCGCGGGCGGGTTCGATCCCTTCTCGATCCGCACGAGCCGCTTGTCTCCGCGTCCTATTCCGGATACCCAAAGACTGCCATCCTTCGGATTTACGGTGATGGAATATGCGCCAAAAGCGATCCGGTGATCCTTGGCCGGCTCGATTGGCTCATCGGGCTCGGTCCATCCCAGGTCGATCTTGCCGTTCCCATTCGTGTCGATAATGCCCGGGCACCAGCCTTGGGAAGCTTCGGCGTTATGGGTCTTGTCCCAGGTATTGATGTCGACCCACGCGATCCCGCTACCGATCCCGAAATAGATAAAGTTATCCTCGGCGATCTGGTTATGATCCGCGCTAAAGCACGTGTCGATATGCTGCCACTCACGCGTCTTCGAATCGTACACGGCCAACTGCCGGTTACTTTGTTTTAGGGGATAAAAGTTGCCGAACTTGTTCGGGCCCGGCCCGCAGAAGGCCGGCTGTTGCTGGCTCTCACGATTGCGGATGGCCACCCACGCGCGTCCTTTTCCGTCAATGGCTACGCTGCGCGGATCGGCCGAACGCTTCCAGACCTCGGAACCGAAATGAGGCGAGGGTGTAGGGGATGCATTGAACGCTGAGACCATTGGAGGGGCTTCGGAAGGAGCCTTCAACACAGCGGCCTTGTTTTGTACCGGGTCCAGAATGCTGATCGTGTCCGTCATCTCCGAGGCTCCGAACACTAAGCCGTTCGCATTCACCCTCGCATTGCGCGTATCTGAGGCGGCGTTGTCGGATCGGCCATCTTTCGGCGTGCCCCAATCCCACTCCGTGATTACGAGGTTGCGCTCGACTCCACGTGGCCTGGGCGGCGTTTGCTTCGGCGCTTCTCCTTTGATGATTCGATCCGTCCAATCCGCGAATATCGCCCTTTGCGGTCCGATCGCCTGAAAGAAGTTACTCATGGCAGGTCCGGACGGACCGACCCTCGTGCGGCGGTCCCAGGCGTCGAGCGACGAGATTGGTCCGGCAGATGCGGACGTCCCCAATTCTCGAGTGGTCTTGTTTCCGAGCTGATGGCAATCGAAACACTCCTTGAGGTCCATCGTGAATTTTTTATGAAATTCCTTGTCGTCAGGAAGTGTAAGCGTCGACAGCCACCAGGCGGCCGGATACACCTGCGCGGCTCGGCGGGCATCCGGCGCAACCTCTGCTTTGAGATCGAGCCGCTGGCCAGGCTTGGCGATCAGATAACGGCCTTGATCATCGGTTACCACGATGCGAACGAACTTCGTAGGTAACTCCGTCGTCTCGGCGATCACCCACACACCGGCCTCGGGTCCCTTCGAACTCGCGACCACACCGGCGATATCCTTTTTGCCGAAATCGATAGGAACACTGCGCGGCTGCTGAGCTCCAACTTTGAGAAAGGGCAGCGTCAGCAGCCCTGTTGTAATCAGAGCCACTAAGTGAACAAATCTTCGTAAGCTCATCGTTGTTCCGAATCGTTCACCTGTAGGGGCGGTCTATGACCGCCCGCGATGTTTGGATTCCGACATTGTGGGCGGTCACAGACCGCCACTACAGTATCCAAGCGCTACTTTTGTGCAAAGCCCTACTTCCCTACCATGTGCTCGCGATCTTTTTCGTTCTCGCAGATGCTTTCGATGAGCTCGGCGTCCGGGTACAACTCGAAGGGAAGATTCACCGTCCAGGGTTTCGTGTACGCCTTTGGATCATCGAACGTCACTTGGATATCGAGGTGGCCGAAGTCGCGGCGGTGAAAACGTTCGGTCACGCGAAGGGCGTTGGTGTGGGGATGTCCGTTATTGTCGAGCCAGCTTCCATCATTGAATCCGATGGTTTCGGCGACGAGCGTGTCGCCTTCCCAGTGGCCGATGCTATATCCGAACCAGGTCTCCGTTGTTTCTGGAGGAAAACCGCGGCTGTCGGTAAAGATCTGGCGAAAGTGATTGAACTCCTCATATAGGAGCACAACAACGTCAGGGGTTTGGATGATCTTGTACGGAAAATTTCGAACCAACATCCCATCCGGAACGCCGTGAGGTATGCAACGCTCCAATGGTTTGCCTTTGCCTAAAGATTCCGAACGTTCTTTATACAAGGCTGCCGCCCAAGGATGCATAGGAGCCCCACCCGGACCCGCGGCAAGGTCCTGCAGTAGTCGATTGTCCGCGGCTCGCCAGAGTCCCGACAGATCCGGCTTACCATCGACAGCCTTTGGCGCCGGTGCCGACAAGATCGGTTTGCCGTCCGGCGTGCGCGGCGTATTCGGCAGCTTCACATTCACCCATTGAGCGAATGCGGCAACATTCATCGCGAAAACCACAGCCATAAGTCGGATCGTGCGCATGTTTCTCCTTATTTACTCCCCCACGCCTTACTTCCCAACCAGGCGTTCAAAATCTTTTTCGTTCTCGCAAACGGATTCCATCAATTCGTTGTCCGGAAATAATTCGAATGGCATGGTGACTTTCCAGGGCCTTGTGTATGCCTTGGGATCATCGATTGTAATTTCGTAGTCCATGTGCCCAAAGTCACGCCGATGGAAACGTTCGGTCGAATGGTAAGCCTCGGTATGCGGATGCCCGCCATCATCTATATATGTCTGGTCGTTGAAACCGATCGAATCGACCACGAAAGTATCGCCTTCCCATTTCCCGATAGAATATCCCATCCACGTCGGTGGGGTATCCTTCGGGAACCCGCGGCCGTCCGTGAAAATCTGCCGGAAGTGACCCTGGTTCTCGAGAAGAACGACTGTTACAAAGGGCGTCTGGACGATCTTGAACGGAGTCGCCGTCACCAGAAAGGAATCAGGCACTCCGTGAGGCAGACAGCGCCCGGAGGGCCGGTCTTTGCTGAAGTTGGCCCGCCGCTCTTTATAGAGTGCTTCCGCCCATAGTTGGAAAGGAACCTGGACACCGTCAGCTGCGATGTTCTGGAGATATTTTCCGTCGACAGCTCTCCAAATGCCGGTCAGATCGGGCTTTCCTTCACGCGTCTTTGGGACGGGTACCGTGAGATTCGGCTTGCCGTTGGGGAGACGCGGAGTATTAGGCAGCGGCACGTTCACCCATTGAAAAAGGAACAATACGATTGCGATTGGTGTTGTGCTCATAGGATTTCCGGCGACGGTACCACCTTTTTGTTTGGTTTGTAAAGTTTGTCCCTCTCCCTCTGGGAGAGGGTCGCGCGAAGCGCGAGCTCGGCAGGGCGAAGCCTCAAAAGATGTCTCGTCGAATCTTGAAACCCTCACCCTGCCCTCTCCCAGAGGGAGAGGGTGATTTGGCGTATAATCCAACGATTCATATGTCTATTACAGCGCGCCTTCTTTTAATTTCCCTCATCACGGCACGCATAGCAGCCGCCCAAGCTCCGGATGCACTATTTCAATCGCGATGCGCAAGCTGCCACGCCGCCGGTAACGCGGTGGGCGCACCGCTGCCGGAGACGTTGCGGCAGATGTCGTGGCCGGCGGTTCTGGCGGCGCTCGAAACCGGAAAGATGAAGCCGGTCGGTGATAACTTGAGCGCGACGGAGCGAGAAGCCATTGCAAAGTCTCTCGGCACCGCCGTTTTGAATCCGCTGCCTCCATCCGCCAAATGCTCTGCTGCGCCACAACGCGCCTCGGCCACCGGCAACTGGAACGGTTGGGCCGACGCCGCCAATACCCGGTTCCAACCCGCGCGACAGGCGGGACTCACACGGCAGACGACACCAAAGCTGAAACTAAAATGGGCATTCGGCTTCCCGGGCGTCACGACCGCGTTTGGTGTGGCCTCCGTCGTCGACGGCAAGGTTTTTGTGGGAGCTGCGGATGGATCGGTGTACTCGCTCGATGCAAAATCGGGGTGTCTGTACTGGACTTACGCCGCAACTGCGGGCGTGCGGGTGTCGCCGGCTATCGGAAACGGTCTCGTGTACTTCGGTGACCTCCGAGGGAACGTCTACGCCTTGGATGCCGGCACCGGCGCCCTCCGTTGGAAAACGCGCGCCGACGAACATCCACTCGCAGTGATTACCGGCTCGCCGAAGCTCGAGGCCGGGCGGCTCTACGTTCCGGTTTCCGGCCGAGACGAGTCGCTTGCCGCAACCAGTCCCACATACGAGTGCTGCACATTTCGCGGCAGCGTGGTCTCGCTGGATGCAGCTACCGGAAATCGGATATGGAGAACGTACCTGGTTCAGGAAGAGGCCAGGGTCACGGGACAAAATAAGGCCGGCACGAAAACGTGGGGACCATCCGGCGTTGCCGTCTGGTCGTCGCCAACGCTGGATCTGCAGAACAAAGTGATCTACGCCGGCACCGGTGTGAACTATTCCAATCCGCCAACGAACATGAGCGACGCCATTGTCGCGCTCGAAATGGATTCCGGCCGGATCTTGTGGTCGAGACAGTTTACGCAAAACGACGGGTGGACCTTCGCCTGCATCGGGCAGGACAAAACGAACTGTCCGTGGGACCCGGTCGTGGACTCTTTCCGACTTCACCGCGGGAAAACCCGAAATAGGTGGCGGCCTGATTGCGCTTCAACTTGCCACGGGCAAACTGTTGTGGCTGACGAAGGCTCCAAAGCCGGCCTGTGCCGGCGTTCCCGGCTGCAGCGCTGCGCAGCCGGCTCCGGTGACGGTGATTCCCGGAGCTGCATTTCTCGGATCGTGGAATGGGCACATCCGGGCCTATGAAACCAAGACCGGCGCCATCATCTGGGATTTCGATACTGTTCAGGATTTCCAAACCGTAAATGGAGTGAAGGCGCGCGGCGGATCGATCAACAGCATGGCGCCGGTGATCGCCGGCGGAATGCTGTACATCACTTCGGGCTATTCCGGAAACGCGATGCCGGGAAATGTGCTGCTGGCGTTTTCGGCGGACGGGAAATAGAAGGGATTAATCAATGAAGCACTCGGCACTTTTTTCATTCGCGCTTTTGACTGTCCTCGCTCTATCACTGCCGGTGTTTACACAATCCTCCAGCAGGCTGGACTCGTTCAAAAAGGAAGCCGTCGCGGACGTCGAGCAGATGAAGGATTTCTCGGCTCAGATGGTGGATCAAGTGTTCAGTTATGGTGAGCTTGGCTTTCAGGAGTTCGAGACTTCCCGCTACCTGATCGACACGCTCAAGAAGAATGGCTTCCAGATCAAGGAAGGGATCTCTGGAATACCGACAGCGTGGATAGCAACCTGGGGATCCGGCAAGCCGGTCATCGCGCTGGGCAGTGACATCGACGGGATTCCAAAGGCCTCTCAGAAACCGGGAGTCGCGTACCAGGAGTCGCTGAAGAGCTTCTGGGGACGAAGGCTTACTTTATTCGAGACGGTTACTTCAAAGATGTGGACATCTGTCTCTTCGTGCATGTTGGTGACAATCTCGATGTCAGCTACGGGCCAACCAACGGCAGCGGACTTGTCTCCATCGAATACACGTTTCGTGGCGAAGCGGCGCATGCCGCTGCAGCTCCGTGGCGCGGCCGAAGCGCGCTGGATGCAGTCGAGTTGATGGATGTTGGCTGGAATTTCCGGCGCGAGCATTTGCGTCCGCAGCAGCGCTCCCATTACGTCATTACCGACGGCGGAGACCAGCCGAACGTGGTGCCATCGGAAGCGTCGGTTTGGTATTACTTCCGTGAAGTCGATTATCCGCATATTGCGGAGATGTTCGAGATCGGCAATACCATGGCGCAAGGCGCGGCCATGATGACAGGTACGACCATGTCCAGCCGAATTCTCGGACAGGCGTGGCCCGGGCATTTCAACAAAAGTGTTGCCGAACTGACGTATGCGAATATTCAGTCGGTCGGACTGCCGGCGTGGTCCGAAGCAGATCAGATTCTGGCAAAGGGCATCCAGCGCGAAGTGAAATCGCCACCGGCGGGCCTTACATCAAAAATCGGAGAACTCAAGCCGGCAATTAGCGAACCGCAAGGCGGAGCATCGGATGATATTGGCGACATTTCCTGGAATGTGCCGACTGTCACGCTCCGTTATCCTTCAAATATTCCGGGGCTGCCCGGCCATCACTGGGCAAATGCTGTTTCCATGGCGACCCCCATTGCGCACAAAGGCGTAACAGCCGGCGCAAAAGTTCAGGCGATGACGATACTCGATCTCTTGCTCCGTCCGGAGAAGGTCACGGAGGCATGGGAGTACTTTCGCAATGTGCAAACAAAGGATCAAAAATACATCCCATTCATTGGCCCGAACGACAAGCCGGCGACACATCTGAACTCAGACACTCTCGCGCGGTACCGGCCTGAAATGCGCAAATATTATTTTGATCCGACGAAGTACAAGACTTATCTCGAACAACTAGGAATCAAATATCCGACTGTTAGACAGCCGGAGAAGTAGGTTATGTGGCGCAGTTTCAACTGTAGCGGCGGTCTATGACCGCCGACAATGTCCAGGCCTGAAGATCGCGGGCGCTCATAGAGCGCCGCTACAGCTAGGACACATTTGGAGGATGCATATGGTCGCATCAGTTCGGTATGTCTGTATCGGATTCCTTATCATCGCTGTGATCTGGGCATTGCCATCTTTGGCGCAGTACGGCGCGAAGAATGGACAGTGGCGGTCATATGGGGGCGAGCTGGGAAGCACGCGCTATTCCCCGCTGGATCAAATCAACCGCGACAATGTGAAGGACCTCAAAATCGCCTGGACTTGGAAGTCCGACAATTTCGGCGGGCGGGAGTTCAAGAGTGAAACGACCCCACTCTACATCAACGGGGTTCTTTATTTTACCGCGGGCGATCACCGCGCCGTAGTCGCTGCGGATGCAGGGACCGGCGATACGCTGTGGATGTATCGCATGGATGAAGGCGAACGGTATCGCCAGGCGCCAAGAAGAAATTCCGGACGTGGCGTGGCCTATTGGACGGATGGACAGGATGAGCGGATCTTTTCGGTCCTTCCGGGTTTCCATTTGGTCGCGCTCAATGCCAAGACCGGCGTGCCGGTTCCCGGTTTCGGTGAAAACGGAACCGTCGATCTCTTCAAGCAATTGGATCTGGATTTCAAGGGCGACCCGACGGGCCACATCGGCAACAGCTCGCCGCCCATGGTCTCTCACGATGTGGTGATCGTGGGCCCGGCATTGCGCCCGGGTAGCAGAACCGACAAAGAGAACGTGAAAGGCGACGTGCTGGCCTTCGATGTACGTACCGGAAAACGACTGTGGGTCTTTCATACGATTCCCCGCAAAGGTGAACCCGGATCTGAAACCTGGTTAGGCGGAGCAGATTTCACAGGCAATGCCGGAGTCTGGGGGCCGTTCTCTATCGACGAAGAGCTGGGCTACGTGTATCTCAACATCGAAGATGCAACGGGCGATGCCTACGGAGGTTCTCGGCCCGGAGCCAATTTATTCTCCAGCTCTCTGGTTTGCGTCGATATCAAAACCGGAAAGATGATTTGGTATTACCAGCTCGTGCATCACGACATTTGGGACTACGATATGCCTCCGCATCCGATCTTGCTCGATCTCAATGTGGATGGCCGCCGAGTGAAAGCGGTCGTTGAGCTGACGAAACAAGCTTTCGCTTACGTCTTCGACCGCGTCACCGGCCAGCCGGTCTGGCCAATCGTTGAACGTCCGGTGAAGCAGACCGATGTCCCGGGAGAGTGGACTTCCCCAACGCAACCGTTTCCGACGAAACCACCAGCGTTCGATCGCCAGGGAATCACCGTTGATGACTTGATTGATTTCACGCCGGCATTGCGGCAGCAAGCGCTCCAGGCCATCGAGGGATTTCGATTCGGACCGATTTACACTCCACCGTCACTGGCCAACGGACAGGACAAGACGAAAGGCACACTCGTGTTGCCAGGCTTTGGAGGTGGAGCCAATTGGGAGTCGGGCGCCGCAGATCCTGAAACCGGTTTTGTGTACGTCGGTTCGCATACGAGTCCAACTTTGACTAATCTCAGCAAGCCGGATCCGAATGCAGAGAATTTTGTCACATCCGATTACGTCACCGGCGGAGGTCCTGGTGTACCGAGGATCCAGGGTCTGCCGTTATTGAAGCCGCCGTACGGCCGCATCACCGCCTACGATATGAACAAAGGTGAGATCGCCTGGATGATTCCGAACGGTGACACACCACCGGCGATCAAAAACAATCCCGCTCTGCAGGGTGTGAATATCCCAAGGACCGGCAGCGACTCGCGGGCAGTGCTTCTGGTTACAAAGACGCTCCTCTTTGCCGGTGAAGGCGCAACCGGGCAATCATCGCTTCGCGCCTTGGATAGCGCAACCGGGCAATCATCGCTTCGCGCCTTGGATAAGAAGACCGGTCAGACCATTTGGGAGACTAACGTTCCCGTAGGTCCGGTGCACAGCCTGCCGATGACGTACATGCATAACGGCAGGCAATACATTGTGTTCGCCTCCGGCAACGCGGCGACTCAAACCGCGGCGCAACTTGTGGCTTATTGGATACCTCCGCCGCCACCCCAGAAATAAGAATTAGCCACAAAAAGGCACAAGAGGCACAAGACACTTTTTGAGTTTCTTGTGCCTCTTTGTGGCTAGTTCTCTGTTTTCGTTCAGACTTGCCGTCCGGCGCGAGTTGTCCTACGCTGTGCAGCATGACTACTCGATGGCTCCTTCTATTCGCGTCTCTGTTTTCCACGTCTGCTTTTGCGCAATGGCACGGCTATCCGACTCCGGGAATTCCGCGAATGCCCG
>WNGR01008302.1_pt1 | contig 10976 bp, 9 predicted proteins | sample 5407581 | NCBI WGS metagenome assembly WNGR01 (sample SAMN13153383, study PRJNA577476) | soil metagenome | isolation source: 80 cm soil or saprolite under Garry oak tree replicate 2 | place: USA:California | collected 2016-06-15 | reverse complement strand
CGGTTCCGCACCTCGTACCTGATCATGCTGCTGATCGTGCAGATGCTGCCGCAGCAGGCGATGGTGATCGCGCTGTTCCTCGACTTCCGCTCGATCGGGCTGCTGGACAACCTGGCCGGGCTGATCCTCGTCTACACGGCGTTCTCGGTGCCGGTGACGATCTGGATGCTGCGCAGCTTCGTGGCGGCCGTGCCGCGCGAGATGGAGGAGGCGGCGGCCATCGACGGCGCCGGGCCGATGCGGATCTTCTGGCGGATCATGCTCCCGCTGGTGGCCCCCGGCCTGGTGGCGACCAGCGTGTTCGCGTTCATCTTCGCCTGGAACGAGTTCATCTTCGCGCTGACGTTCCTCGGCACCGATACCGCCAAGTACACGCTGCCCATCTACGTGACGTACTTCTACGGCCGCGGCACGGTGGACTGGGGGTCGATCATGGCCTCCTCCACCCTGTTCACGATCCCGGTCCTGGTCTTCTTCCTCATCGTCCAGCGCCGCATGACCAACGGCCTGATGGCCGGGGCGGTGAAGGGGTGAGCCAGGACACGGACGTCAGGGCGGCGGACCCCGTGCTGGGCCGCCTGGCCGAGGCGATCCTCATCCCGCCTTTCCCGGGATTGTGCGCGCCGGGCTGGATGCTCGACGCGCTCGGCCGCGGCCTGGCCGGAGTTACCCTGTTCGGCCAGAACATCTCGGCTCCGGACCAGGTCAGTGCGCTGACCGCGATGCTGCGCTCGGCGGCACCGGGAGACGACCCGGTGATCGCGATCGACGAGGAGGGCGGCGACGTCACCCGCGTGGCGTACGCGGACGGCAGCCCGTACCCGGGTAACGCCGCCCTCGGCGCGGTAGACGACGTTGCGCTGACCCAGGCGGTCTACCGGGCTATCGGCGCCGACCTGGCCGCGCTCGGGATCAACTTCGACCTCGCGCCGTGCGCCGACGTGCTCGGCACGGCGGACAGCCCGGCCGTCGGCACCCGGTCCTTCGGCGCGGACACCGGCCTGGTGTCCCGGCACACCGCCGCGGCAGTGGCCGGCCTGCAGGGCGCTTGCGTGGCCGCGTGCACCAAGCACTTCCCCGGGCACGGCCGCACCGGCACGGACACCCACGAGGCCATCGCCACGATCGAGGGCAGCCTGGCCGAGCTGCGGCTGGTCGACCTGCCGCCGTTCGAGGCGGCAATCAGGGCCGGCACCCTCGCCATCATGCCCAGCCACCTGCGGGTGCCCGAGCTGACCGGCGACCTTCCCGCCACGGTGTCCGCGGCCGCGATCACCGGGCTGCTGCGCGGCGAGCTCGGGTTCACCGGGGTGATCGTCTCGGACGCGCTGGAGATGCGGGCGACCAGAGACATGTTCGGCATTCCCGGGGCCGCGGTGCTGGCCGTGGCGGCCGGTACCGACCTGCTGTGCCTGGGACGGGACGGCAGCGAGGACGACTACCTCGCGGTCCGCGACGCCCTGGTGGCCGCGGTCCGCGATGGCGTACTCGACGGGGAGCGGCTGGAGGAAGCTGCCGACCGGGTCGCGCGCCTGCGCGGGGGCCTGGCGCGTACCCGGTCGGCGGCCCCAGCCGGTGACAATGCGGGCTCTGCGGTCGGCCCTATGGTCAGCCCTGCGGTCGGCCTGGTCGCGGCCCGGCGCGCGGTGCGCGTATCCGGCCCGCACCGGACGCTGAGCCACCCGGTGATCATCGAGGTGGAGCCGCGAGAGAACATCGCCGCGGGACGGTTCGGCTGGGGACTCGCCCCGTGGGCGCCGGCCGGGAGCGTGCACCGGGTCAGCGCCTCCGGCAGGCTGCTCAACGGCGCAGGACTCGGCCTGGCCGACGCCGCGCGCAGCGGCCCGGCGTCCGGCGGTCAGGACGACGGCGGTCGGGACGACGGCGGTCGGGACGGCGGCCCGGCGGACGGCGGTCGGGTAGACGCTGCGGGGATCCTCGCGGCCGCGGCCGGCCGCTCGCTGGTGGCCGTGGTGCGCGACGCGCACCGCGACGAGCAGACCCAGTCGCTGGTCAACGCCCTGCTCGCGGCGCGGCCCGACCTGATCCTGGTGGAGATGGGCCTGCCGTTCTGGCGTCCGCCGGAGGGCACCTCCTATCTGGCCACCTACGGCGCCTCCCGGGCCAGCGCGCACGCCGCCGCGGAGCTGCTCGGGCTGACCGCCGCCTAGACGCGCGTACCAGCGGCTGGTTTCCATGGTCCCGGAGGATCTTTAGTCTAGGCAGGCTAAAGATCCTTCACGATCATGGCAGACGCGCTATTTCGAAGCGGTTTTCCATGATCGCGAAGGGTTTACTACTGCATAGAGTAGTAAACCCTTCGCGATCATGGAACGCGCCCCGGGTGGGCACGCAGCCGGCTGTAGCGCGATCTTCGTTCGCGGCACTGCGGCATCATGCGTCACGCGCGTTGACCGAAGCGGGGGGCGACCGCCGCCGGGGCGACGGTTGCGGGACGCTGCACCTGTCTCTCGCGCCATGCCCGGGCTCGAGCGGTCTGGCGGGGGCTGCCGGGGGGCGGCTGAGCAGCGGCGCGGGGGTGCCAATGCCAGAAAAGCGATGGGGAACGTGCATAATGACCCTCATGCGATTGTCAGCCCGCGCCGACTATGCGCTGCGTGCCGCGATCGAGCTCGCCGCGGCCAGCAGCGGGCATGTCACGGCCGATCAGCTCGCCCGCGCCCAGCAGATACCGGGAAAATTCCTTGAGACCATCCTGACCCAGCTCAGGCGGGCCGGACTCATCCGCAGCCAGCGCGGCCCTGACGGAGGTTTCTGGCTGGCACGCCCGGCGGCGGAGATCTCGCTGGCCGATATCATCAGGGCCATCGACGGCCAGCTGCTCGGTGTCCGGGGCGAGCGCCCGGAGAACATCACCTACCCGGGCGTGGCCGAACCTCTGCAGCAGGTGTGGATCGCGCTGCGCGCCAACGAGCGCGCCGTACTCGAGCAGGTCACGCTGGCTGACATCGTGTCAGGGAACCTGCCGGACACGATCCGGCATCTGACGGAAAATCCGAGCGCCTGGGTCTGAGCGGCTCAGAGATAAGACCGACACCATGTCGGTGACATCGTGCACATGGCCGGAGGCCGCACCGAAGCCAGCCTGCCTGTCGCCGAACTCCTCGTCCGGGACCATGGTGCTGATCGGCACGAAACCGCGCTCCCCGTTGAGTCCGACGCTCGCTTCCGCGGGCACCCGCAGGCCGGGCTCCCTGGGAACGCCAAGGACCGGCTCGTTCTGCAGTTCGGCCAGGGCGAAGTTGTCGGAAACCTCACGGAACACCTGGGAGAGCGGAGTATTCAGGGCGCCGCAGATGGCGGCGAGCAACTCGGAAGAGGCTTCCTTCTGCCCCCGCTCGACCTCCGACAGGTAGCCCAGGGAAACGCGCGCCGAGGCGGAAACCTCGCGCAGCGTGCGACCCTGCCGCAGGCGCAGCCGACGCAGCACGTCACCTAGCAGCTGACGGAGCAGAACCATCGTCGCACTCCCTTCCCCGAGGCTGTAATCCCCGACACCTCCACCGTACTGGACCAACCGTATGTCCGCGAGATCATGCCAGTTCGTGTTCGCTGCCAACGTAACGCTGTAATCACTAACTCTCTTCCCGAAGCCTGCCAAGCAGTAGTCCCAGGGCATGCTCCACTGTCAGTCTACGTATCTCGTGCCTGTCCCCGGGCAGCGCGATCGTCCGGACCACTGTGTCATCGGCCACGCTGACCGCGATGTGCGCGGTGCCCACCGGCTGGCCGTCGGAGGGATCGGGCCCGGCCACGCCGGTGGTCGCCACGCCGTAGGTAGCGCCGAGCCTGGCCCGGACGCCCCGGGCCATCGCCGCGGCGACCGGCGGGTAGACCGCGCCGTGCCGCCGGAGCATCATCACGTCCACGTCGAGCAGGCTGGCCTTGAGCTCGGTGGCGTAGGCGACCACCCCGCCGCGGAAGGCTGCGGACGAGCCGGGCACGTCGGTGAGCGCGGCCGCGACGAGCCCGCCGGTCAGCGACTCGGCCACGGCCACGGTCTGGCCGCCGGCCCGCAGCAGGTCCAGGACCTGGCTCGCCAGGTCACGCGCTGCCTCGCCCGCGGATGACCCCGACCCCACGACCACGATCCTGCCTCCCCTAGCCCTGGACTCTTACCGGCCCGGGGCCGGTTCTGAACGCTCCGGTTGTGAACGACGGAGCCGCACCGCCTGGAGCACGTAGTCGGCGCCGGACACCACGGTAACCACAACGGCCGCCGCCATAAAGAGCTCGCGAACCAGCGCCGGCGGGCTCAGCGAGGCCGGCAGCAGGTACAGGCAGATCGCGATGATCTGAAGGAGAGTCTTCGCCTTGCCGCCGCGGCTGGCCGCGATCACGCCCCGGCTGAGCACCCAGAACCGCAGCCCAGTGACCCCGAGCTCCCGGAACATGATCAGGCCAGTGACCCACCACGGCAGTTCGCCGAGCGCGGACAGGCAGACCAGGGCCGCGCCGGTCAGCGCCTTGTCGGCCACCGGGTCGGCGATCTTGCCGAAGTCGGTCACCAGCCCGCGGCTGCGGGCCAGCCGCCCGTCAAGCAGGTCGGTCAGCGACGCCACGCAGAACGTGCCGAGCGCGGCGAGCCGCCAGGCCGTGCCGCCCGCGAGCAGGAAGCCGACAAAGACCGGGACGAGAACGATGCGAACGATCGTGAGGACGTTCGCTACGTTCCAGAGCCCGGCCTCAGGGGTCACCGCAGCTTCACGTCGGCGATCAGGTCGACTCCCTCGGAGTCGGTCACCACGGCGCGGACCATATCCCCGGCTGCCAGCGGCACCGGGGAGACGACCGTGGTCACCCCGTCGACCTCAGGGGCCTGGTGAGCGGCCCGGCCCAGGTAGCGGCCGGGAAGGCCGTCATCGGCCGCTTCCTCGATCAGCACGTCCAGGGTCTCGCCGAGCCGGCTCTCGGCCCGCTGGGCCATCAGCTCGTCGGCCAGGGCGGCGAACTCCTCGACCCGGCGGGAGATCTGGGCCTGATCCAGCTGGCCGGGCAGCGACGCCGCCTCGGTGCCGTCCTCGTCGGAGTAGCCGAAGATCCCGATCGCGTCCAGGCCGGCATGGCTCAGGAAAAGCTCGAGCTCGGTGAGGTCCTCCGCGGTCTCGCCCGGGAAGCCGACGATGAAGTTGGACCGCACCCCGGCCTCCGGGCTCCGGTCCCTGATCTGGTCGAGCAGGGCGATAAAACGCTCCCGGTCGCCGAACCGCCGCATCGCCCGCAGCACCCGGCCGCTGGCGTGCTGGAAGGACAGGTCGAAGTAGGGCGCCACGCCCGGGGTGGACGCGATCACCTCGATCAGGCCCGGCCGCAGCTCGGCAGGCTGCAGGTAGCTGATCCTGACCCGCTCGATGCCCTCAGTGGCGGCCAGGTCGGGCAGCACCTCCTCGAGCAGCCGCAAGTTACCCAGGTCCTTGCCGTAGGAGGTGGAGTTCTCGCTGACCAGCACCAGCTCGCGCACGTTGCTGGCGGCCAGCCAGCGGGCCTCGGCCAGGATCTCGGGCGGGCGGCGGGAGACGAACGCGCCGCGGAAGGACGGGATCGCGCAGAATGAGCACCGGCGGTCGCAGCCGGACGCGATCTTCAGCGGCGCCACCACGCCGCCGGACAGCCGCCGCCGGAACACGCCGCCGCCGGGACCCGTCCATGGAGCGGCCGGGTCGACCACGGTCGACGGGTAGCTCGCGGGGGTGGCGGAGGCGCCGGGGGTGGCGGAGGCGCCGGGGGTCGCGGAGGCGCCGGGGGTGGCTGGGGTGGCGGGCTGGCGGTCGGCGGGGGTGATGGGCAGGAGGGTGCGGCGGTCCCTGGCCACGTGCGCGGGACGCCTGCGGCCGGCCAGCACGTCGTCGAGCCGGGTGCCGATCTCGCCGTAGTCGTCGAAGCTGAGCACCTGCGCCTCGGGCAGCTCACCGGCCAGCTCGGCGCCGTACCGCTCGGCCAGGCAGCCGACGGCGGCGACCTTGGCGCCGGACTCGGCCGCGGCGAGCAGCTCGTCGATGGATTCCTGCTTGGCCGCCTGGATGAAGCCGCAGGTGTTCACCAGGACCACGCTGGCGTCGCCGTCGGAGGTCAGCTCCCACCCGGACGCGGTCAGCCGCGCCGCGAGCTCTTCCGAATCGACCTCGTTGCGCGCGCAGCCCAGCGTGACCAGGTTGACGGTGCGGGGCGCGGAACGTTGAGACACACGCAGAGCCTACCCAGGGGACTGCGTGGTCGCGCTGCTAGCTGGTGCGCTGCTAGCTGGGGCTGGGGCTGAAGCTGAGCGTCACCGGCACCGTGCTGTCGGGGTTCTGGCGCTTGCCGTTCACGGTGAGGACCACCCCGCCGGGGTTACCCAGCCGGATGTCCACCGCCTTCTTCTCGGTCCAGGTCCGCGAGGAACCCGCCGGGATCACCCCCATGAAGAGCTGCGCGCCGTCGCCGGGGCTGGTCAGCAGGACCCAGCAGTCCTCGGTGGCGGTGAGCTGGATCACCACGTTGTGCTTGGTGGGCGTCGGCGACGGGTGTGCCGTGGGCTTGGCGCTGGCCGTGGCGTTGTGCGTCGGGGCTCCAAGGGGTGCCGCCGGCCTGGACCCAGGGCCCCCGCCGTCGTGCGACACCAGCCGGTACGCGCCGAACCCGATGATGGCCAGCAGCACCACGGCCACGATCAAGCTCAGGCTGGGCGAGCGCCGCTCGCGGATCTTGATCGGGGTGGTCGGCTCGAACACATCGGCCGCCCTGATCGTCCCGGGCGGGCCGTGCTCGGCGTCGTACGCGCTGATCAGCGGGACCGGGTCGGCCCCGACGACGGCGGCGATGCTGCGGATGTGCCCGCGGGCGTAAAAGTCGCCGCCGCAGGCGGAGAAGTCGTCCTGCTCGATGTCCCGGATGATCGATTCCCTGATCCGGGTCTGGTGGCCGACCTGGCCGATGGTGAGACCGGCCTGACGGCGGGCTTCCGCCAGGCTTTCGCCGATGCTCACGCCCGCCTCCACGTGCTGAAATGTCACTATCAGGAGAAATGGGACCATCCCCGGGTCCGGGGGGTCATCATCACTGTAGACAGCATAGAGCCCATGGCCGGCTGGGCGCCGGAGGCTGGCGGCCTACCCGCCGCGCTCTATCCGCCGCGAAGGGAGTCGAGCGTCTCTTCCAGGTCCTCGGGTCGGACCAGCACGTCGCGCGCCTTGGAGCCCTCGCTCGGCCCGACGATGTCCCGGCTTTCCAGCAGGTCCATCAGCCGCCCGGCCTTGGCGAACCCGACCCGCAGCTTGCGCTGCAGCATCGACGTCGAGCCGAACTGGGTGGTGATGATCTGCTCCGCCGCCCGGATCAGCAGGTCCAGGTCGTCGCCGATATCGGCGTCGATCTCCCTCTTCTCCGGCGCGACCGCGACGTCTTCGCGGTAGTCCGGCTGAGCCTGCTTCTTGCAGTGCGCGACGATGTCGCGGATCTCCTTCTCCGACACGAACGCGTTCTGCAGCCGGACCGGCTTGGACGCGCCCATCGGCAGGAACAGTGCGTCGCCCTGGCCGACCAGCTTCTCCGCGCCGGGCTGGTCCAGGATGACCCGGGAGTCCATCAGGGACGAGGTAGAGAAGGCCAGCCGGGACGGCACGTTCGCCTTGATCAGGCCGGTCACCACGTCCACGCTCGGCCGCTGGGTGGCCAGCACCAGGTGGATGCCGGCCGCCCGGGCCAGCTGGGTGATGCGGACCACGGCGTCCTCCACGTCGCGCGGGGCCACCATCATCAGGTCGGACAGCTCGTCCACGATCACCAGCAGGTACGGGTAGGGCAAGTAGACTCGTTCGCTGCCCGGCGGCGGCTTGAGCTGGCCCGCCCGGACCGCCTTGTTGAAGTCATCCACGTGCCGGAACCCACTGGCGGACAGGTCGTCGTACCGGCGCTCCATCTCGCCGACCACCCAGTCCAGCGCCTCGGCCGCCTTCTTCGGGCTGGTGATGATCGGCGTGATCAGGTGCGGGATGCCCTCGTAGATGGTCAGCTCGACCCGCTTGGGGTCGACCAGGATCATCCGCACCTCGTCGGGCGTGGCCCGGGTCAGGACCGAGGTGATCAGTCCGCCCAGGCAGACGCTCTTTCCCGCCCCCGTTGCTCCGGCGATGAGGAGGTGCGGCATCTTGGCCAGGTTCGCCACCATCACCCGGCCCTCGACGTCCTTGCCCAGGCCGACCACCATCGGATGGTGGTCGGACAGCGCGGTCTGCGACTTGAGCACGTCGCCCAGGCTGACGACTTCCTTGTCCGCGTTCGGGATCTCCACCCCGATCGCGGACTTGCCCGGGATCGGCGAGATGATCCGCACGTCGGCGCTCTTGACCGCGTAGGAGATGTTCTTGCTCAGCGCGGTGACCCGCTCCACCTTGACCGCCGGGCCGAGCTCGATCTCGTACCTGGTCACCGTCGGGCCCCGGCTGAACCCGGTGACCTGCGCGTCCACCTGGAACTGCTCGAGCACCTCGGACAGCGCCGCCACTACGATGTCGTTCGCCCTGGTCCGCTGCCTCGGCGCGGTCCCCGGCCGGAGCAGCGCGGTCGGCGGCAGCGTGTACGCGATCGCATCGCCCGAGGTCAGCGTGAGCTGCTCGGGGTTGCGCAGCGGCGCCGAGGGCTTCGGCACCGCGATGGCGGGCTCGGGTGCCGGTTCGGGCTCGTGCGGCGTCGAAGGGCCGGGCTCCTCGTGGGCGCCGAAGCCGAGCGCCTCGATCAGGCCGTCGCCGCCATCCGGGCGGGGCCTGCGCTTCTTGTCCTGTTCGAGCAGCGGCGTGTCGTAGGGCTTGGTGTGATCGCCGGCCTCGATGGCCGGGCGCAGCCTGATCTGCCGGGCGATCTGGCCGCGCGCCCGGCGGACCGTGCTGCCGCTGCCGGCCTCGTAGCCCTCGTCGATCGGCAGACCGTCGTCGCCGTCCTCGGCCCGCGGCCTGCCGCCGAACATCTCCCGCACCTCGGCGAACCGCTCCGGCAGCCGGTGCAGCGGGGTGCCCGAGATGACCAGGAGGCCGAACGCGGCCAGCAGCGCGAGCAGGGGCGCGGCCACCCACGGCGTGAGCGCCGCGGTCAGCGGGCCCGCTACGGCGTAGCCGAGGTAGCCGCCGGCCAGGTGGATGGCCTGCGCACCGTCGGCCGGGCGCGGCGTGCCCTTGGCGATGTGGATCATGCCGAGCACGCCGAGCAGCAGCGCGGTCCAGCCGATCGCGGCCCGGACGGTCTCGGAGTTGCGGTCAGGGTGCCGCAGGAACCGCCAGGCCAGCAGCGCCGCCAGCACCGGGAGGATCCAGGACAGCGAGCCGAACCCGTCGACCGCGGCGGTGTGGATGGCCCGGCCGGCGGCGTTGCCCATCCGGGCCCACAGCGAGGCCCCGAGCACGATGGCCAGGCCCAGGGTGAGCAACCCCACGCCGTCGCGGCGGTGGTGCGGGTCCAGGTCGCGCGCGCCGCGGCCGACGGCCCGGGCGGCGAACCCGACCGCCCCGGCGACGAGCATCCAGGCGGCCGCGATCATCTTGCCGGTCCAGCTGACCAGGATCACGACGGGATCGCGAGGCGGGCGGGACGGGGCGGGACGGCCTTTCGCCGTGCGGCCCTTGCCCGTGCCCGGCTTGCCGGACGGTTTCCGGTTGCTCTTCTTTTTAGGGCCCGAACGGGTCTGGCTGCCTTGCCCCTGCTTACGGCGGGGCGCCTGGCGGGCCGGTGACTTGGTGGCCGCGGGGCGGTTCACAGGCTCGGGGGCAGCCTCGTCCAGCCCGCCACGCGAGCGGGCAGATCCGTTACGGGCACGGGTCGCCATACTCACAAACGTAGCGAGAACCCGCAGTCACCCCAAGCATCGAAGGGGCGTGTCTCGCTTATGGCGCAATCACGTAATGGTATCGATGCGAGTCGCGGAAGCCGCACCGCTGGTAGAGCGCGCGGGCCGGGGCGTTGCCCGTCTCGACCTGGAGCAGCATCCGCCGCGCCCCCTGACCGGCCGCCGTGGCGGCCAGGCCCGAGGTGATGGCCGCGCCCAGGCCCTGGCGCCGGCAGGTCGCGTCCACTTCCACCGCGGTCAGAACCCCCAGGTCACCCGCCACGGAGATCCGCCCGCAGGCCACCGTGCGGCCGTCCCGGCATATGGTCCCGAAGGCCTGCCACGGGGCCGACATCATCAGCGTCCGCGCGATCGGCGGCAGGTCCTGCCCACGATAGCGGTACAGGCCGATGAAGGCGGCGTCGGGTTCCGGGGAGAATCGCACGTCGCAGGGGCCTGCGGGAAGGTCCGCGACCGCCGCGGTCATGACGAAGGCGGGGCCGGGGCGGGGAAGCCATGACCGTTCGGCCAAATAGGCGGGCAGGGGATCGGGACCGGCACCCTGGGGCAGGACGATCATGGGCGGCAAGCCCCGCCGGCGGTACCAGGCCTCGACGGCCGCTACCGCCTCCGGCAGCGGCAGGCCGGGGTCGCCAAGCGGCAGCGCCGAGTTGGCGCGGCCGGTGAAGCCCCCGGCCGCGCGGAGCAGCCAGTCGCCGAGGGGCTGGATGTCGGGCGCCTGCCAGTGCAGAGCGGCGGCACGCTCGAGGTCGGTGACCCGCGGGTTCCTGGGCTCAGGCATTCGCGGGCAGCGTGGTCCCCGGGCCGCGGCGGCGGACCTTGACGAGATCGCGCCGGTGCTCCGGCAGGGTGCGTTCGGCCGCGCCCTCGACGGTGAAGCCGGCGTCGGCGATCATCTCCAGGTCACGGGCACCGGCCTGGCCCTCGCTGGTCAGGTAGTCGCCGAGGAAGATCGAGTTGACGATGTGCAACGCGAGGGGCTGCAGGCTGCGCAGGTGGATTTCCCGGCCGCCGGCCAGCCGGACCTCGGCGTCCGGGCAGGTGAACCGGACCATGGCCAGGATGCGCAGGCAGCGCTGCGGGGTCAGGGCCCACTGGCCGCCCAGCGGGGTGCCCTCGAACGGGATCAGGAAGTTGACCG
>WNGR01008301.1_pt1 | contig 10976 bp, 17 predicted proteins | sample 5407581 | NCBI WGS metagenome assembly WNGR01 (sample SAMN13153383, study PRJNA577476) | soil metagenome | isolation source: 80 cm soil or saprolite under Garry oak tree replicate 2 | place: USA:California | collected 2016-06-15 | reverse complement strand
TCAATTTCTATACTGGGGCAGTACTAGTACATAGCACAAAACTGGGCCCCTACTGGGCCAACTATTCTGTATGGAAACCCATAGGGGGCTCACCAATAACAATGCAAGGCCGAAGTTGCACCTTTTTCATCCCTACAAGGGGAGTAATGACTTACACACAACTCGGGTCACCGGATGCTGGCCACCCCAGCTCCACCTTCCACAACCCTCAACGACAACCGGACAGGGCCGCAAGGCCCACCCTACTCTACTAGGATAATGACGGATGCCGAACGAACACGACTGCATCCATGAGGGGGTGTACGCAAATAGGAAGGGAAAAAGTGGGGGACGAGAATGAATAGGCCATGGCAGTAGGGAAAGGAAAAGATGTACGGAACAAGGTCCATAAAGGGGAAGGATGTAAGGAATGTAGGATCCAGAAGGGCCACCACACCAGTGGACGCCAGATGAAGTAATGACGGTGGGAACCCCAAGCAGAAGGAAAGGGGAGCAAGAAGGATCAGAGGGGGGAGGATCAGCCAGATTTGGGAGCTGCAACCTTGCCACACGGCTTCTGCTTCCACCATCTCAACTCACCAGAATGCCCAAAGGTGAACAAGGTTTTCCCCATCAGGAGCGACCGCAGAGATTCCCCAGAGGGATCCTCAAATGCAACCACAAGAGACAAGACGGAACCGGGGCCGTAAGATGAAGGTGCCCTCACCCAAGATGGGGGCTGTGTGAGGCAGAGGGTCCAGAAGGCAGGGTTGTCTGCCATGAGTGCCTGCTGGCACTCAGAAGGGGAGTAAGGCCCGCGGACAGAGGAAACTCCAGTGGGGATGCCGTTGATAAGGAGGCGGGACCACTTAACATTTTCACACGAGGTGACAGGAAGGGGTGAGGAGTCGTGGGAAAGGAAGATCGATAAGACGTCGGAGATGAAGTGGGAAGCTTGTGTGAGTTGATGTGCCGAAGTGTCGGGTCCAGCTGTGACCACGAGGTTGTTCTTCGCTGTCCACTGAGCAGCAGACAGGGTGACCAGGTGGGAAGCATCGGTGAGTTCGACATTGAGGTGAGAGACTACCTCCTGGGGTGTACGATGCACAGCCAGGGGGACATCAATACCAAGGGCAGAGGGGCGCAGAGCCACGACCAATGAGGGCCATGCAGGAGTCTTCACCACAGAGGTGAAGGAGGGGGGTGCAGGGCGGGAGGCAGGGGTAGGAGCGGGGGCAGTGGGAGGCTGGGCACGGGGTTTAGAGGTGGGTTGGGCAGAGGGTTTCTTCACAGCAGCCGCCTCAGGAGGGGGCCTGGAGCTGTTGACTTTAGCAGCGAGCTCCTTGACTTGGCCTGCCAGTGAGGTGAAGGCTGAGTCAAAGGAGGTGCAGAGGAGCCAGAGCTCCTCCTGGGGGAGGGAAGGGGCAGTGGGGGGGGCAGCAGAGGGGGTGAGTTGGAGGGAGCCGAAGAACGACTCATTACCCCAGTCAGGAACTGGCCAGGTAAGGTGGGTTTGAAGCAGAGAGCGGATCCTCGAGGGATCCAAGCCATTGTCCACCCAGACCTGAATCTGAGCAGCAAGGGCAGTGAGGAAGGGGATGAAGGGATGAGGACCAACAGGGGGGGAATCCATTCTTAGGGATGATGGTGGTATGAGAGAAAGGAGTGTCTGCACTGCCCTCCAGTGTTCTGATGAGCTCCTTCTCATGCATTTCAGATCCCCAAGCAAGCAAGGCAGGAAGTTAGACTAAACCTCATGCTGGTCCTTGTGTAAATACTGTTGACCAAACTGAGAAAGCTGGAAATGGGCAGTATTGGAACCACGTACAGTACCAATGATGACTAGTGTTTGAAAGTCCGACTCAGTCCGGTTTTTTGCCTTAATCTGGAAGAACCGCAACCGCAACCGGTTCCCTGTGTCACATCCTTTGCCCAAACCGGACTGAGTCGACAAAAACCGGTTCCCATCGGTTGCAGGAACGCAAAAAGACTGGCTCTCTCGGTCTGAACCGGTTCATCTTGAGCCAGTCACAACCTTTCAATGACCGACTGCAACTGCAGTCATAACCATGGACATGGATAATAACCATTCTAGATTACACAATGTGTTAATCGCAGAGAGTCGCAGGTGCCTTGCAGGCTGCTACCTCAACAACCCAGATGCATACATAAGCATGATCCATCTGGAGCCAGGCTAAGAGCCAGCCACATCTGGTCAATTCCAAGTTATCATCACACTCGAAATGGCCAATGTCCTCTGAGGCCACATTGAAGGGAGACGAAGCCGGTGCCTATGATATGTCCTTGGGCAGGTGTGATGATAGTTTGATGTTTGCTTTTCTTTCTCTGTCACGACTCGCATTGATTGCTCTGAGATAGTATGTGTTTCTTGGCTTGTACCTCGCTTTGCCACAGTCACTTTGTTATAAAGACTAGATTTTCAAGTTTCAAGCTAGTGCTCAGAGTCAGGAAATAATGCTATGCCAGCGCACAAACCGTGCTTATCCAGCCAGTTGGTAAACATGTGGAGCGAAAATCGATCCAAAATAGTCCATTTGGAAAGAAGCAAGAGTATTTGGGCAATAACCCAGCAGAAGTAACAGAGAAAGAAAAAGTCACAGAGCATAGAGTTTGCGGGCATGTTGAGTATCACTTGCGTGTGGCTGAATCAATGGTGGTATCGGCAAATGCCATGAGATATTGTCTGACACACTGCTTGGCAGCACATTCCACTCACATTCCTAACACAGTACTGGGTTCCTACTGAGACTCTTGGAGAGTCCTCCATGGGGTAATTTTTCGCCCCGATACCCAAATGTCTGTATTAGTGGATGACATCTGACAATGGAGGAACCTGCTTCCTGGCGAAGTCTGTTAGTACAGTGTGTCATCATTAGTGTTTGAAAGTCCAGTTGCATGAACTGCAAAAAACTGCAACTGGACCGGACTGCAACTGGTTGCAACCGGACCTGCAGTTGCAGTTCTAAGGATTCAGGAACGGTCCAGTTCCGATTCTCCAGAATTTGATGCCCAGTAGAACCACCATAGGACCGGTTGGGGTCGGCCTTAACCGGTCTTTGGCAGGTACGCATCACAAGTTGTTACATGTCACATATGTGAGCCTGCGTGCTCCTCAATTCTCCTCAATCACGACAACGGCGGTGATGGCGGGCTCTCTTCCCGTTAAAGCAGCCCTGAGATGCCATGAAGACGACGACCTTGAAGACAGCGGCGGCTGCAAACAGCGGCTGCTCACACTCTTCCGATGCAGCCCAGCCCCATAGGTGATCTGCTGCAACCACGACAACAGCAACAATGGCGGGGGGCACCCCGCCGACACAGACTCTAGCTGCATGATCCACTAACCACGGCGACAACAGGCAGTCGGCGGACGCAGCTCCGAGCCACATGCGCTGCCAACCACGACCACCACGGCAACAGACCTTCTAACCACGGTGGTGGCAGGCAGTCAGTCAGTCAATGCAACTCCAAGCAGCGTGCGCCGCCAACCATGATGACAACCATGTCGACGGTGACAACGGTGGGGGGCACACAGCTGACGCAGACCCTAGCTGCGTGACCCGCCAACCACGGTGGCGGCAGGCAGTCAGCCAACGCCACTCTGAGCCGCATATGCCGCCAACAACCACCACCATGGTGACAACGACAACGGGTCGACAACCGCAATGACGACAACTGCAATGACGACAACCGTGACAACTACTATGACAACTCTGGTGATGACCGCGAGACGACGGCCATGACAACAGACTGCCGCGAAGACTGCGACGATGACGACGACTCAGACGGCTATGACAACTGCGAGACGACGACAACTAGTGATGACTACAATTGTGACGAAGACGAAAACGACAGTAGCAGTGACAGTGGCAGACGCCCCGCAGACCACGTTGTAGTTACTTTTATGTATGTAGGGTAGACCAAGTGTCGGAGCCCAGTGCAACCCCATGTTGGATAGGCTTGCTCTCTCGTGAATGGGCACATAGCCAAAGTTATCTTGAGTACTCTATGTCAACTTCCCTCCTTCCCTTCATCCTCTGACTAAGTAGGTCTGTCTGTTCATTCGGAGATATGTGGCTACTTGGGATGCTCGGGAACTGAATTCTTGCCGTGCCTACAGGGGAACTACCTTTGTAAAGGTACCACCAGTAGAACGGTGACACCCTCACCTCCAACAGATTCAAACCGGAAATGACAACATCGGGAAATTCCCTCCCTGTTAATTAATGTTCATTAACATTAATTAATGCATAGGTGCCCATTAACTTGCTTAACTATCCCCCCTCAAATTTATGAATAATTTTATACTAAACCACTCTTAATGTTTCTTTAACTTGATGTTAATTTTTTTTCAAATCCTCGGAAATTTAACCTCCAGTAACACTAAATTTTGTGTCATTTTGCAAAAAAGATTTATTAAAGTATGTTAAACCAAGCAGATGTAAAGACAAGATAAGACATAAAGAAATAATTAACACTGCTAGAAATTAATTAGGTATCATCAGACTAGTGATGGGAAGGTTCAGTTCTGAACCTCAGTCTGAACCCAAACCAGACCAGACCGAATGCCAATTTAGGGTTCAGGTTCAGCTGCTGACCTGAACCAGACTGATGGTTCCGTTCAGGGTTCAGAGAAATCCTGAAATTGTTGAACACGTTCGAATGCGAACCGAACACAAACCGTTTGTATTATCAGGACAAAATTTTGGGCACTTGAAAAATTATAGGTACTCTGGTATTCAAATAAATAGACAGCTCGGAAAGTGCAAAATGAGTTGTCGGATTTGCAAGTCCCACTAGTGTGGGACTTTGTGTGGCACGTTACTGTGGCGGCTGTGATATTATGACATCCAGGTGTTTGCAGCATGCATCTTGTCTCCTCATTCCCAATCATAACTCCCATCGCTCCCCCATTGTCAGCATCATATTCTCCAATTCTTGCAGGAAGATGTCCCCCTTGATTGCACCATCTTGTGCACATGATCTAACCTTTTTGCAACCATTCCCCTCAATGTTAGGACCTCCCCCCTCCGACCCCCCCTCCGAGTGAGTCGCCATCACCCCCTTCAGGATTAGGAGCATATCGCTGTGTCCCCTGTCATGAGTTGCCAGTTACCATTGACCATATGCCCCTCAACTAAACTGCATCCAAAGAGTTGGCAAATCACAATTGATTTGCACACTTTTCTTTTGGGGAACACCCCTTATGTCCACCCGAAAAAAAATGCATATATTTGAGGTATGTCCCTACCCTCTTGAACACTTGCACCCCACTGAGCTAGTTACAGAGCCTCATTATGTCTTTGATTGCACCTGACCTTGGGGATGCTGTCCATCCTGATGGCACCCTGAAGGATGCATCATATGGAGTTATGATGCAGATGACTCTATTCCTTTTCCTTTGGACAGTCTCTTTGGCACGCGTCCAGCCTCCTCTTGTGGGCCTGCACCAGCCATGATGGTTGCTGGTGCATGCTGGACTACTCATACTCATCACCCATCTCAGCATGCTCTTGAAGTGGCTGAGGCTGCTTCAAGCAGCTCTGCCAGTGCACATCCAGGTTCCAAACACAAGGCCCCAAGTGACCCCATCCCTGATTGTCGTGTTATGCACAAGATTGTCTATGACTTGGATGATGAAGTTGCAGATCCCAGTGATGGTGGTGCAACCACAGAGCCTGCAGAAGACAACTACAAGTCCATCAAAGCCATGGCCGATGCCGACAATCTGGTGCATTCCTCACCCTCACTTCTGAACTGCGTTCTCACTTACTTCTAGGCTATGTCCTTCAAACCTTGGGGAGAGTGTACAGCTGACATACATGTCATTTTCTGTCGTGACAAAGGATATTTGCAACCAAGTACAGGAAAGATTCTGGATGGCCATTGGTGCATGGTCTGTCTGTAAGTACTCTCATTTCATCTGATTTTATTTCACTAACTGAAATTGCATGAAGGGATGTCATCTCAGTCAAGCGAGCGTCATGTTTTTTGACTGGAAGTACAAGTTCACTACGAGCACACATCACTAGGTAAAGTACCACCCTCTCAATTAATCCAATGTTATTGATCTTTTCTAGGAATCATGCCCCACTGTACTGCAAACGCTGCAAGGCGCTTGGTATTGAGCTGCACCCATGCACACTTTTCCACGTGCCAAATGATTTGAGTATGAATAGGTAAGCATAACTGGTCTTCTTCATTCACTTTATACTGATTCACTTAGTTTCTGTCAAACATCTCTAGAGGGTGTCATCACCCATGAGCTTAAGTCCCCCACTTTTACAAATGTGGGGCTTCTTGATTATATTGTCAAGTTCATCATTTGTGAAGACGAGGTGAGTAATACTGTGTGTCGTCATTGTACATGAGTTGTTCTAATATATTTTCACACCTCCAGGCCTTCCATTTAATTGATTGTGGTGGTTTTCACCACCTCCTCAAGTTCTGCTGCCTGTCGCTTTCAGAGAGGGACATTCCACATTGCCACACCCTTCATGCTGAGATACTTCAGTGTGCACACATTGCAGAGGGGAAGGTTCACAAGAACATGAAGAAAGTCCCCTCCAAGATCTCCTTTACATTCAATGCATGGACCTCAGCGCCAGGTGACCCTTACATCTCACTTATGGTGCATTACATAGACGCGCCCACCAATTGCCCAAATGCGTGGGAGTTGAGGTCTGAACAACTCATCTTCCAGGAAATTCAGGGAAGACACACTGGTAAGAATATGGGTGATATCTTGAGCCACTCATTAGATAGGTATGAACTGTGTGGCAAGGTGCGATCTTTGTCACTTGCCTTTTATTGCCTTATTGAACTACTGCTCCACTCCACAGGTTGGTTGGTTTACGAGTGATGGCACAGCTGTCAATAACACCACACTTTGTGTGCTCCAGAACAGCACATCAACAGAAATTGGATGGACCACTAGAGAACATGACATGATGTGAGTGCTCATGTGTCCAAGGCTTTCCGATTCTAATGTACAACTTAGGTGCATGGAGCATTCTCTACATGTTGCAGCAAAACACTTCATTCAGACCATTGCACCACATTTCAGCAAGAAGCTTGGCACCTCGGGCAATGAAGGCAACCCCACCTTAGCCAATGACAGTGAGGACCCTGCCTCTGACAATGATGATGAAGACGAAGATGAAGACATAGACTCAGGCAATTCACTTGGAAAAGCGATCACCCTAGTCAAGCAGGTAAGTTTTTCCCTGGCACTTATTGATATGTTTTCCATACCAACGCACAAGCTAGATTTGTAAATCACCACAGGCAAGGGCCTTCTTCCATGCAACCTGCAACCAAGTCAAGACCACCCCACTTGAGCTCCTTCTATGGATTCGTACTCGGTGGGTTCACTCTTCAGTTTCCTTGAGCGTTTTATTGAGCTCAAGTCAGTGCATTTGATATTCTTTTTATTATCAATGTCAAGTATTTACTTCACTTATTAACCAGGCAATCAACCAATTTACTCTCCTTGCGGACACAAGTGATGACATGCCAGACCTCTCCAACCACCACAGCTATGCAGACTTCCACTTGAGTCGGTGGGATTGGGAGTGCCTTGAAGATATCATGGATGCACTGAGGGTTTGTTTTCTTTCACTTATTTTGATCTAGCCCTTGCTCATGTTGACTAGGAGCCATTGAACCTCCAGCAGATGTTCTCAAGTGAGTGTGCTCCCACTGTCTGGCACATTGTACCAAGCTTCGAGTTCCTCCTCAAGTGCTGGGAAACCATGGCCACCCATCCCAACCACCAAGGATTGCAAGATGCGCTTGACAAAGGTGTCAAGAGCCTTCGTAAATGGTATGGCCATGTTAGTGGCACATTGCCCGCATATTTCATTTGTCTTGGTATGCTTTTGCTCTCTCATTTTAGGACTTTTGCGCTGACTTAGGGTTTACAAGTCCTTGATCCCAATGTCAAGGACATATATTTCCAAGGCCAGTGGGACAACACGCCATTTGCTGCCAGTATGAAGCAATTTGAAGAAGTGGTAAGCACTTCCATTGTGACATTTCCATCAGTCAGCGTGCATGGCAAAGATGCTTATTGCATCGAACTTGGCTGCTCCAAGGAGATCCTTACTCCTGAGCATCTTCATGATGCTGTCCGTCCAGAGCTTCTTCCACTGTCCATACAGAGAGTCTTTGAGTATCTTCTACTGTCTGGTGGCAAAGCATCTTCTACCACCTGTGCAGAGCATCTTCTACCCACACAAGGAGAAGCCAAAGATACTTATCACATCAGTTGAAGTCAGCCACTCTAAGGAGATCCTAAGCATTGTTGTGACACTGTTGTGCAGAGTGTCTTCTACCAGCCCAAGGAGAAGCAGGCACAGGCCAAGTCAAAGAAGGCCAAGTTCCACCAGTTGGAGGGTGGCTCTGGTCTGCATGTGTGAGGATGTGTGAGGGCATAAGGCCCATTGGCTGGCATGGGGGATGTGCATGTGCAATATGCTGATGACAATTTTCTAGTTTGATATTGCACCTATGCAAACTACCACAACTTCTGAGGACACTGCCCTAGGTATGTTAAAATCTGCTACTAATTTGCACCCCATGCTGACATCTAAACAGACAGAGTGTCTATGAAGGAACCACTGTTTTGCTATGGTGGTTCCTTCCTTTACAACACTGTTCAAGCCTTCCAACAGCAGCACCATGCTACTGTGGGCCCCTGTGAGGAGCTCCAGCAATACCTCAAGGCTGGGGTTGAGTCCACGATGGATGTCATTGGTTGGTGGGAGGTAAGTTGAATATTTTTCCAAGCACACGCACTTACACAAGGAACCAGAGCAACACCAGGTACCCCACACTGAAGAAGATTGCACAAGACTACCTTGCAATCCAGGGTTTGGCAACTCCATCTGAGCATGCATTCAGCAGTGGAGGTATCACTGATTGTTCATGGAGAAATAGGTTGCAGCCACATGTCTTCGAAGGTCTTCAGCTACTCAAGAGTGCATATCAAAATGGATACATCTCAGCAACCACACAGGCAGGACAGCATAAGGAGGCCCTCTTAGAGTCATTAGACAGTGGCACTGATGATGATGATGATGCCATATAGTAGCCTCATGGCCCATATACTCTCAACAGTAGTAATTGTACATAGCTTTAGTACCTAAAATCAATTGTTTTTATAAACTAGACCCCAAAAGTGTTAAACTACATCTTTTGTGGTACATGACAAGGTGATTCTGCACATTTGGTGTGATTATGTAAGCACAGTCCTTGTTTTTTCCTTGTTAGCATTCAGTTCAGGGTTCAGACCCTCCCTGAACCTGAACTGAGGGTTCAGTTCAGGGTTCAGCCAAAACCCCTGAACTGAACCCTTGGTCCAGTTTGGGGTTCAGGAAAAATAGGCAATGAACCAAACCAAACCAAACTTTCTCCACACTACATCAGACTACAAGATGAAAGTTTCTTTGGCAGAAAGGAAAGCAGTGGGAAGGCTCACCTGTGGTCCCTAGGTAAATGAGTTACTCACCAACATTGCACAGGGTGAGCTCTTTGCCACCCTGGACAATGCGTTGAGAGCTGAGTCAGTACATGTACATGCAATGTGGTGGGAAAGCTCACTTGTGAACCATACGCCTGTGGCTTGACAACCATTGGAAGTGTTTCCTGGGTCAACGCAAGGTGAGTATGCAGCAAGATAAGCAGTGGGCAGGCACACAGATGATGAGTCCCAGCCCACCACTCAACAACCCTCCAAATGGGTTGCTACATTGATGTAGCAGCAAGATCACCTGGGAATCAAGCCCCTGTGAGTATGTATGAAGGATAAGCAGAAGGCAGGCTTACGTTTAGTGCACCCACTGCCAGGGTCAGGGCAGGGGCCAGCCCCTCCATCTACACATCCAGCTCCCTATGCACACCATTTCACAGTGCCTCTGTGGATGGGATTGATGCTGTTGAGAAAAAGACTGAATACAAGTTAGTACAAGGACCCATACCAAGACCCATACTCAGACTTTTTATTGTAGGGCTTGAGGAAATGAAAGCATGGCAACACCAGGTCTGTGGCACAATGTGGCCATCTGGTGGAAGCACTCACAGTATGACATGAGACATTGGAACAAAGGCTGTAGCCCAGCTAATGGTTGGGGAGTGGGAAAAGGTAGAAATACAGAGGGGGATAACCGAGGTAGATGGTTGGGCAGTTGCAAGTGACACACAAAAGCAAGAAAAAAAAAAGGTTCCCACATGCTTGAACCACTCAACAAATGGGAATGTGACTGTTCACGTGACTGTTCCAACTTTGACAACTTAGCACTTTATCAGTGCTCTATCTGTTTACAGTAATGCAACTGAAAGTTTCACAAAATTATTGGAACTCTATGCCATGTGTGTACATCTGTCCACCAAGTGTCGATCACCCCACTCTCCAAGGCTGATTGCCAGAGGGTGCTGACCACCAGCACAACTTGCCATACCCTCTCAACCAGCTCAGCCATTGTACTGTCATCTCCTAACAGGTGAGCTCTGGGGATGTGCAACTGACAGTTAACAGCTGTCGGACCCATTCTGACTGACTGACCACACCTCGCCACTCGACTCCCCCACCTTCTCATCCACCTTAACTATGCCAACATGACTGACCACACCTATCTCCCCAAAAGCCCATCCCACCACATGCACACAATCTGTTGCCCAGTTGACCCTGTAATGATGAGCTGAAAAAGTAAAAAAAAGCGATCCCCTCTACTTTTTTTGTACTTGTCAAACTGCTAAGAAAAAGCACAAGAAAAGCAGACTATCAAATGGACAAAAATGGACAAAAGAAATGTCCAAAAATGAATAAAAACAGACCAAATGGACCAAAATGGACAAATTTGGGACCAAAAGCTCCACAAATAGAACAAAAAAGGACCAAAAGGACCAAAAAGGGACCTAATATCCAATGTTCTCCCAGAAAAATGTCTAAAAAAGCACAAAAAGCACAGGAAAAG
>WNGR01008298.1_pt1 | contig 10978 bp, 8 predicted proteins | sample 5407581 | NCBI WGS metagenome assembly WNGR01 (sample SAMN13153383, study PRJNA577476) | soil metagenome | isolation source: 80 cm soil or saprolite under Garry oak tree replicate 2 | place: USA:California | collected 2016-06-15 | reverse complement strand
GGCCGCGCCAGCCCGCGGTGGCCCTGGCGTGCAGGAACGCGGCGTAGAGCACCCAGGTGATGAAGGCCCAGGTCTCCACCGGGTCCCAGCCCCAGTACCGGCCCCAGGCCTGGTCGGCCCAGATGGCGCCGGCGATGACACCGAAGGTCCAGACCGGGAAGCCGAACACGATGGTCCGGTAGGTGAGCCGGTCGAGTTGCTCGATGCTCGGCAGCCTGCGGACGATCCCGTTGCCAGGTGCGGCCCGGCCTGCCGCCACCCGCCTGGTGTACCTGTCGACCCAGAGGTACACGAAGCCGAGCACCGCCGGGACGAAGAAGATGCCGGTCGCCAACGTCATCGCGGTGACGTGGATATCCAGCCAGTACGACTGCAGCGCCGGGACGAGGTCGCCGGGCGCGGTGTAGATCAAGGTCTCGGCGAGGCCCAGCGTGACCACCACCGCGCCCATCACGAAGACACCCAGTGTCCAGGCCCGGTAACGGATCATCGCGAACAGGAAGAAGATGGCGGCGACGCAGGTCAGGGCGGTGACGAACTCGTACATGTTGCCCCAGGGCGCGCGGTGGACCGCCAGCCCGCGGGTTATGACGGCCGTGGTGTGCGCCGCCGCCCCGAACGCGGCGAACGCCACTGCCGCCACGACCCACCGCCCGGCCTCGCGGATCGCGCGCGGCGCGGGCCCGGCAAGCTCGGGCATCGTTCCGGCGTCGTCCGCGGGCTCGCCGCCCGCCGTCGCCGTCGCCGTCGCCGGGGCCGGGGCCTGGTCGGCCGTCGCGCCCGCGGCGCCCGCGGCGCCCACCGAGGCCAGCGCGGCGGCGCGGTCACGCGCCTGCCCGTGCGCCGCCGCGGCGGCCCGGCGCGGCCGGCCGAAGGCGAAGTCGCCGGCGAACGCAACCACCGACAGGGAGTAGATGACCAGCGCCGCGATCAGGAACGCGTTGCTGACGTGGCCTAGGGCAACGTTGACGGTCATGCCCCTCACTCTCCCTCGTGTCGTTGTGGTGCTTGCTGCTGCGCTGGCTGGGTCGGCTGTGCTGGCTGGGTCGGCTGTGCCGACAGGGCCGACGGGGCCGGGGCGGCCTGCTCGTGCGCGGACCTCAGCTCGGCGGCCAGCGTGGCGAACTCCGCCTCGAAGCCGCCGCCCGCGTCGGTCCGGGCCAGTCCGCCGACCTGCACCGTGGTACCGACCCTTTGACCCTGGGCCGGAGGGCCAGTGCGGGCACGGACGAAGACCCGCCGACGGCGGATCATGAACGAGAGCAGCAGCCCGCCCAGGGAGGCGATGCCGCAGATCAGGGCGGGCAGCTGGCCCGGGTCGTGCGTGATGGCCAGGCTCACCCAGGGGACGTAGCCGGTGAACGTGACCGTGCCCCGGCCGTTCGGCAGCTTCAGCGACTGGCCCGGCCGGAGCACCTGCGGGCTGGCCGTCAGCCGGTGCATGGCGGTGGTATCGAGTTCGTAGACGGACTGCGACGGGCCGCTGTCCTCGCCCAGGTTCCCGGCGTAGGCGATCAGGCTGACCACCGGATTGTCGGCCGCGGGGAACACCGATTCCAGCGTGCCGCCGACGTTCGCCGCGGTTGGCACGAAGACGCCGGTGAAGCCGAGCTGTTCCGGCCGGGCGTCGGGAACCTTCACCACGCCCTCGGAGAGGAAGTTGCCCGACGCGCCGGCGACGAACGGCGTGGCCTGCTTGTACACCAGGTGACCGCGGGCGTCGGTGACCGTGAACTCCGGCGCGTACCCGTGCCCGATGAGGTACACCTTCGCGCCGTCCACCGACAGCGGACGGTTGACGTCCAGGTCAAAGGTGCGAGCCGGGCCGCCCGGGTGCTCGGTGTACGTGACCCGCGCGTCGAACGCCGACGGCTGGCCGCGCTGCTCCCCGGAGGCTATGTAGCTGGCGTCGAACCGGTTCAGCGTCATCGTGAACGGCCCCAGGTCGGCGGCGGTGACGAACCGGCCCGGGTGGAACTCGTCAAGCGCGCTGACGGTATCGGCGAAGCTCTGGCCCTGCACCAGCAGTCGGTCCGCCTTGTAACCGAACAGCCCGCCGAGCGCCACCGACACCAGCACTCCGAGCAAGGCCAGGTGGAAGAGCAGGTTGCCCGCCTCGCGCAGGTACCCCTTCTCGGCCGAGACCCAGTCCTGCGCGGTGTCGGCATCGTCCGGCCGCCGGAGCCGGAACCCGCGGCCGGACAACACCCGGGCCGCCACCGCGACCGCCTCCTGCGGCGGCAGCGCGGTGGTGTACTCGGCGGACCGGGGCAGCCTGGCCAGGTGGCGCGGGGCCCGCGGCGGCAGCGTCCGCGCCGAGCCGGCCAGCCGGAAGGTACGCGGCACCACGCAGCCGACGAGGGAGGCGAACAGCAGCAGGTAGATGGCGGCGAACCAGGGCGCGGCGAAGACATTGAAGAGCCCGAGCCGGTTCAGCCACGGCGCGAGGTCCGGATGCGACGTGAAGTACTGCTGGACGCCGGACGGGTTGCCGCCCTGCTGCGGCAGCATTGATCCGGGCACGCTGCCCAGGGCTAGCAGGAACAGCAGGATCAGCGCGATCCGCATCGACGTGAGCTGCCGCCATGCCCACTTCAGCCAGTCGGCGGGACCGAACGCGACCCCGGGCGAGGACGGGCCGGGGCGCGGATGGTCGTCCTGTTCGGCCGCCGGGTCGAAGGGATCTGTTTGCGGTGCGCGCACATCGGTCATCGGCTCATCCCCCCTTCGCGGTGACCTTCGCCAGGATCGCGATAAGTTCCGGATACGTGACGGTACCGAAGACGGCGCCCGCGATGTGCCCGGTCCGGTCGACCACCAGCGTGGTCGGCGTCCCGGCGATCGGCACCTTGGCGGTGAAATCCAGCGTGATGGCCGAACTCTGGTCGCTGACGCTCGGATAGGTGACGTGGAAGCCATGCGTGAACGCCAGGGCGTTGGCCGTGGTGTCCCGCACGTCCACGCCGAGGAACGACACTCCCGAGGGCTGGTACTTCTCCGCCACCGCGGCCAGGATCGGCGCCTCCTCACGGCACGGCACGCACCATGATCCCCAGAAGTTGAGCACGACCACCTTGCCCCGGTAAGACGAGAAGCTCAGCTTCGAGCCGGTCAGCGTGGTGCCGGTGAACTCGGGGGCCAGCGGACGGTGCCCGGCCTGGTAGACGACGGTGCTGGCGTTGCCGCCGACGGTGGTCACGCCGCTGTTCCCGCCGCCCGCCCAGCCGGTCGCCAGCACGACGATCAGCAGCACCCCGGCGAGCACGGCCGCCGCCAGCACGACCCTGCGGCGGCGCCTGGCTCTAGCCGGCAGAGCTCTAGCCGGCAGTGTTGCGCGGGACAGGGCTCTCAGCACGGGCAGACCTGGCGATCTCCTACAGGGGGTAGTACCGCACTATTGTGCCGCATCGCCCTGGGTTACCTGTCTCCGGGCCGGCACGATGTAGTAGATCCCGGTGAGCCGGTCGTCCGTGTAGGTGAAGCTCGTCACGCTGCCCAGCGCGCATTCACGCGAGGTCGGGTTATGCCACAGCCGCTTGCGCTCGGCCATCCGCCGGGTCACCCAGATGGGCAGCTGGTGGCTGACGCACACCGCCTCCTGGCCGGCCGCGGCCTTGCGTGCGGTCTCCATCATGGCCAGCATCCTGGCCGCGACGTCCTGATATGGCTCGCCCCAGGACGGCCGGAACGGGTTGATCAGGTGCGGCCAGTGCGCCGGGCGCCGCAGCGACCCGTCGCCGACGCCGAACCTCATGCCCTCGAAATGGTTCCACGACTCGATCAGGCGGTCGTCGGTGACGATCTCGAGCCCGAGCCGCTCCGCCACCGGGCGCGCGGTTTCCTGGGCCCGCTCGAGCGGGGAGGAGAACAGGGCCACGACCGGCCGGCCGGCGAAATAGTCCGCCGCAGCCGCGGCCATCGCGCGGCCGTTCGCGGACAGGTGATAGCCAGGCAGGCGGCCGTAGATGATGCCGGCCGGGTTTTCCACCTCGCCGTGCCTGAGCAAGTGGACGATGGTTGAGTCGGACATAGCCCGGACAAGCTTACCCAGTCCTGGTCAGGCCGGGATCTGGATCCGCCACGCCCGGCCAGATCAGGCGCCCAGGGTCGCGGCGGCGGCAGCGGCGGCGGCGGGGAGGGTGTCAGCGATGCGGGCCAGGGCGGCCTCGTCGTGCGCGGCGGACAGGAACCAGGCCTCGAATGGCGAGGGCGGCAGGTACACGCCGCCGTCGAGCATGGCGTGGAAGAACGCGGCGTAGGCCGCGGCCGACTGGTCCTTCGCGTCGGCGAACGACTGCACCGGCGCCGTCCGGCCCAGGAACACCGAGAACAGGTTCCCCGCTTCGGACAGCCAGAACGGCACCCCGGCCGCGGTGAGCGCCGCGGAGGTGAGCTTGGCCACGGCGGCGGCGGCCTCATCGACCCGCGCGTACACCTCGGCGGTGCACGACCGCAGGGTGGCCAGCCCGGCCGCGACCGCGAGCGGGTTGCCGGACAGCGTTCCGGCCTGGTAGACCGGCCCGGCCGGGGCCAGCCGCGACATGATCTCCGCGCGCCCGCCGAAGGCGGCGCAGGGCAGCCCGCCGCCCATCACCTTGCCGAACGTCACCAGGTCGCCGGCCACGCCGTCGACGCCGTACCAGCCCGAGGAGGTCACCCGGAACCCGGTCAGCACCTCGTCCATGATCAGCAGGGCACCCGCCCGCCGACACAGCGATGCCAGCAGGGCGTTGAAGCCGGGAGCGGGCGGCACGATGCCCATGTTCGCCGGGCAGGCCTCGGTGATGACGGCGGCGATCGACTCACCGCGCGCGGCGAACACCGCGGACACGGCCTCCGGGTCGTTGTAGGGAAGCACGATGGTGTCCCCGGCCGCAGCCCCGGTGACGCCGGGCGAATCGGGCAGCCCGAACGTGGCCACGCCGGAACCCGCGGCGGCCAGCAGCGCGTCCACGTGCCCGTGGTAGCAACCGGCGAACTTGACCACCAGCGGGCGGCCGGTGAACCCGCGGGCCAGTCGCACCGCCGACATGGTCGCCTCGGTACCCGAGTTGACCAGGCGGACCTGCTCCACCGGGGCGCGCGCCACGATCTCCTCGGCCAGTTCCACCTCACCCGGCGTGGCGGTGCCGAACGAGGTGCCGTCCGCCAGCGCGGCGGAGACGGCGGAGACCACCGCCGGGTGCGCGTGCCCGAGGATCATCGGGCCCCAGGAGCACACCAGGTCGACGTACTCGCGCCCGTCCGCGTCGGTCAGGTAGGGCCCGGACCCGCGGACCATGAACCGGGGCGTGCCGCCGACCGAGCCGAACGCCCGCACCGGCGAGTTCACGCCACCGGGGATGACAGCGCGCGCGCGAGCGAACAGGGAATCGCTACGATTTGTCACGTGGTCACGCTACGCCTCGCAGGCGTCGACGAGGTACTCGAGCAGCCGCAGCGCGTCCGGCAGCGGATGCTCCTGCGGGGAGCGCAGCCAGCGGGCGGCCTGACCGGACGCGTCACGGGACGGCGGGGCGGGCACGTAGCTGTCCCGGCAGTGCCAGCGCAGCCCCGCCACGACGCTCTCCGGCTCGCTGTCGAGGCCGCACGACCACCACTCGTCTTCGTCAGTGGGCGAGCCCCTGGTCACCACGAAGAACAGCATCCGCTCCTGGCCGAGCACGGCGACCGGGCCGACGGCCACGCCGGCCGCCTGCATCTGCTCGAGCGCCGCGGATCCGGCCGGCACCGGCAAGTCCAGCACATCAAAAACCCGGCCGGTGACGAGTATCACATTCGCCTCCGGCCGGGTTTCCCACCAGCCCTGGATCACATTGAGATCTACGGTCGCCTGCATCTGCCAGGCCGACGACACGGGGTGCGCCCCCGGCGCGGGGCATCCCATCCGGTCGCATGAGCACGCGCGGCCCGGTTCCATCGCGGCGAGCGTCCCGCGGTAGGCATGGGCGCCGAGGCACACCGGCCAGCCCATGGACGCGTATTGTGCCGCCACGTCGCCGGCCGGCTGGTGCCGTTCCGCACCCCGGCCGCGTACCCGGCGGCGCCGTACCGCGTCGACCATAGACTCCTGCCGCTCCTGCCGTTGGCTGCCGTGCGCGAATGAGGGACTGTCCCGAAGGACCACTTGTCCTTCCGCGCAAGATACCGCAGATACCGAACGAGGCCGGGTATCACGGCCCGAAGCTCCCTGTTACCTATCGTAGGGCATAAACCACAGGCCGTTCGGTCCATTACCCGAGCTGTGACCTCAGCCGCCCAGCGACCTCGGCCGCCCAGTAGGTCAAGATGACGCTGGCGCCTGCACGGCGGATCGCGGTGAGTGTCTCGATGATGATCCGGTCCCGCTCCAGCCAGCCGTTGGCCGCCGCCGCCTCGACCATCGCGAACTCGCCGCTGACCTGGTAGGCCGCCACCGGCACGGTCACCGAGTCCGCGACCCGCCTGATCACGTCCAGGTAAGCCAGGGCCGGCTTGATCATCACCATGTCGGCGCCCTCGGCGATGTCCAGCGCCACCTCGCGGAGCGCCTCGGCGGCGTTGGCCGGGTCCTGCTGGTGGCTGGCCCGGTCGCCGAACGCGGGGGTGCCCTCGGCGGCCTCACGGAACGGGCCGTAGAAGCCGGACGCGTACTTGGCCGAGTAGGCGCAGATCCCGACGTCGGCGTGACCCGCCGCGTCCAGCGCCGCCCTGATCGCCGCCACCTGGCCGTCCATCATCCCGCTCGGCGCGACCAGGTGCGCGCCCGCCTCCGCCTGGGCGACCGCGATCGCGGCGTACCGCTCGAGGGTGGCGTCGTTGCTGACGTCGCCGTCCTCGGTGAGCAGGCCGCAGTGGCCGTGATCGGTGTACTCGCACATGCACAGGTCGGCGAGGATCACGCAGTCGTCGCCGACCTCGGCGCGCAGGTCGGCCAGGGCGAGCTGGGAGACGCCCGCGGGATCGTCGGCGGCCGAGCCGCGGCCGTCCTTGACCGCGGGCACGCCGAACACGATCAGCCCGCCGACGCCGGCCCCGGCCGCCTCCACGGCCGCCTTGCGCAGGCTGTCCCGGGTGTGCTGGACGACGCCTGGCATCGAGCCGATCGGCTGCGGTTCGCTGATGCCCTCCTTGATGAACACCGGCAGCACCAGCTCGCGGGGGTGCAGCGAGGTCTCGGCCACCAGGGCGCGCAGGGCTGGTGTCCGCCGCAGCCGCCGGGGCCGGGCCACGGGGAAGCTAGCGCTCATGTGTCGTGCCTCTCTAACGGAACCTGCGCCGGGCGCCGCGGCGGCGCTCACTCGGCCGGCGAACCGGCTCTCCCGCACCGACGGCCGCGTCCCGCAGCCCGGCGCCGTACTCGGCCACCGCCTCGACCAGCGCCGTCATCGACGGCTTGGGCGCGGTCACGTCGACACGCAGCCCGAACTCGGCCGCGGTCTTGGCGGTCTGCGGGCCGATCACCCCGATCACCGTGACGGCGTGCGGCTTGCCGGCGATGCCGACCAGGTTCCGCACGGTGGAGGACGAGGTGAACAGCACGGCGTCGAAACCGCCGCCCTTGATGGCCTCACGGATCGGCGCGGGCGGGGGCGCGGCGCGCACGGTGCGGTAGGCGGTGACGTCCTCGGCCTCCCAGCCGAGGTCGACCAGCCGCGCTAGCAGGGTTTCGGTGGCGATGTCCGCACGCGGCAGCAGCACCCGGTTGATCGGGTCGAGCAGGTCGTCGTACGGCGGCCAGGCCGCGGCGAGGCCCTCGGCCGACTGGTCGCCGTCGGGCACCAGGTCCGGCCGGATGCCGAAGTCGAGCAGCGCCGCCGAGGTCTGCTCGCCGACCGCGGCCACCTTGACACCGGCGAACGCCCGGGCGTCCAGGCCGTACTCCTCGAACCGCTCCCGCACCGCGCGGACCGCGTTCGCCGAGGTGAAGGCGACCCACTGGTACCGGCCGGTGACCAGGCCCTTGACCGCGCGCTCCATCTGCTGCGGCGTGCGCGGCGGCTCGACCGCGATCGTCGGCACCTCTTCCGGCACGGCGCCGTACTCCCGCAGCCGCTGCGACACCACCGCGGCCTGCTCCTTGGTCCTGGGCACCAGAACCCGCCAGCCGAACAGCGGCTTGGTCTCGAACCAGGACAGCTGGTCCCGGGCCGCCACCGCGTCGCCGACCACGGCGATGGCCGAGCCCCTGGTGTTGGCCAGGGACACCCCGGCCGCCTTGAGGTCGGGGCCGATCCGGCCCAGGCTGGTGACCACGGTCTGCTGCGCGCTCGTCGTGCCGTCCCAGGTGATGGCCAGCCTGGTGCCCTCCGGCCAGCCCGCCGCGATCAGCATCTTGCCCAGGTCGGCCGGTGCCGCGTCGGCGCCGAGCACGACCAGCGTGGCCGGGCTGTACGCGATCTGGCTCGCCTCGGCGGCACCGATGACGCGCAGCTCGCCGTTCCGCTCGCTGGCCAGCGGGATGCCCGCGTAGGCCGGGACCGCGGTGGCGGCCGGCACGCCGGGCACGATCTCGAACCTGACCCCGGCCTTGGCGCACGCCGCGGCGTCCGCGACCGCGCCGTTCAGCAGCGGATCGCCGGGGAACAGCCGGACCGCGAGCTGGCCGCCCTTGGCCGCCTGCACCAGCGCGCGGGCGGATCCCGCCCCGTCGGCCGTGTCGGCCAGAACGGCGCCGGAGCTCATGTGGCGCCGCGCCGCCTGCTCCAGGCCGGCTCCGGCGACGACCAGGCCGGCCTGTCCGAGCAGCTCGGCCGCCCGCACGGTCAGCAGTCCCTCATCACCGGGGCCCGCACCGACCAGCGCGACCCATCCCTGTGCTGCTTCCTGACTAGCGCTCACTGCACATCATTCCCGCTGTTCGCCTGTCCCTCTGACGCGCTGATGAGATCTGAAGCCCCGGACCGCAGCAACTCCGCGGCCAGGTCCCGGCCGAGCTGCCAGGCACCGGCGGCGGGGGCGCCGCCGTGCGCGCGTAGCATGCGGCTTCCGTCCGGGCTCATGACGGCCGCCTGCATCCGCAGCTGTGCTGCTCCCGCGGCGTAAGCGCCGATGGGCGCGCTGCAGCCGGCCTCGAGCGCCTCCAGCAGGCTGCGCTCGGCGGTCACCGCGGCCATGCTGGCCTCGTCCGTCACCAGCTGCAGCAGGGCCGCCAGCTCGGCGTCGCCCTCGCGGCATTCGAGCGCGAGCGCGCCCTGACCCGGGGCGGGGAGCATCTCCTCCGGCTCGAAGACCTGCGTGATCGCACCGACGTGACCGATCCTGGCCAGGCCTGCGCAGGCCAGCACCACCGCGTCGAGCTCGCCCTCGCTCACCTTGCCCAGCCTGGTGCCGGCGTTGCCGCGGATGGGGACGCAGCGCAGGTCGGCGCGGAGCCCGAGCAGCTGCGCGGCGCGGCGCGGCGAGCCGGTACCGATCCTGGCGCCGGGCGGGAGGTCGGCGAGCTTGGCGCCGTCCCGCGCCACCAGCGCGTCCCTCGGGTCGTCCCGGGACGGTACCGCGGCCAGCACAATGCCGGCGGCAGGCCCGGTCGGCAGGTCTTTCAGCGAATGCACGGCCAGGTCGACCTCGCCGCCGAGCAGCGCCTCGCGCAGCGCGCTGACGAAGACGCCGGTGCCGCCGATCTGGGTCAGCTGCGCCCGGCTCACGTCACCCAGCGTGGTCACCCCGACGATCTCGACCGCGCGGCCGGTCCGCTCGGTGATCATGTCGGCCACCTGGCGTGATTGCGCGATGGCCATCGGGCTCCTGCGGCTGCCCAGTCTCAGGGTGGCCAGTCTCAGCGGGGCCGACCTCGGCGTCACCGCGCTCACCGTGAACCTTCCTGCTCCGGGGCGGCGCGGGTAACCGCCTCGACCGCGCGTGGATCGAGATCGAAGAGAACGCGCAGCGCCGTGGCGTACTCCTCGCCCCCCGGCGAGCCCGCGAGTTCCTTGACCCGTACCGTCGGCGCGTGCAATAGCTTGTCTACCACCCGCCGGACGGTCTGGGCTATCTCATCGAGAGCATGCCCGCTCAGGTCGTCCGCGCTCAGCCGGCCGGCCAGCCGGGCCAGCTCGGCGTCGACCACCCCGGCCGCCTTGGCCCGCAGCGCGACCACCGTCGGGGCGACCCGGGCCGCGTCCATGGCGGACTGGTAGGCGGCGAGTTCGGCCTCCAGGATCGTCCGCACGGCGGCCACGTCATCGTCCCTGACCGTGCTGGCATGCTCGCTGAGCTGGTCCATGCCGATGAGCACCACGCCCGGCAGGCCCGCTACCGCGGGCGCCACGTCCCGCGGCATGGCCAGGTCCATGATCACCAGGGCGCCCTTGGCCGGCTTGGCTGCCGTGGCCGTCGTGGCTTCCTTACCCGCCGTGGCCGCCCGGGCCGCGAGCGCGGCCGACACCGTGTCGCCCGTGATGACCTGCCCGGTGGCGCCGGTGCAGGAGATGACGACGTCCGCGGCGGCGATGGCGGCGGGCAGGTCCGCCAGCCCGGTGACCGTGGTGGTAACTGTGCTCACGCTGGCGGCCAGCCGCTCGGCGTGCTTGCGGGTGCGGTTGGCTACGGTGATGCTCGCCGCGCCGGACCGGGCGGCGGTCGCCGTGGCCAGGCCGCTCATCGAGCCGGCCCCGACGACGAGCACGTCGCGTCCTGCCAGCGGATCGTGCTTATCGTCCTGGCCCGGCCTGGCTGGGCCCGGCTCGGCTGGGCCCGGCTCGGCTGGGCCCGGTCGCAGCGGGCCGAGGCGCTCGGCGGCGAGCTCGACCGCGGCGCTCAGCAGGCTGAGGCCGGCCCGGCCTATCGCGGTCTCGGCCCTGGCCCGCTTGCCGGTGCGCAGCGCGAGCCGGCCGAGCTCGCCGAGCACCCGCCCGGCCGTGCCGTGCTCCGCGGCCAGCTTGACGGCCGAACGCACCTGGCCGAGGATCTGGTCCTCGCCGACCACCATCGAGTCGAGGCCGGCCGCCACCGCGAGCAGGTGGCTCACCGCACGGTCCTCGTAGTGCACGTACAGGTA
>WNGR01008295.1_pt1 | contig 10979 bp, 8 predicted proteins | sample 5407581 | NCBI WGS metagenome assembly WNGR01 (sample SAMN13153383, study PRJNA577476) | soil metagenome | isolation source: 80 cm soil or saprolite under Garry oak tree replicate 2 | place: USA:California | collected 2016-06-15 | reverse complement strand
CGCATGTTCGCCGAACGCGGCTACGAGGACACCTCGATCGAGGCGGTGCTCCGCGAGGCGGGGGTCAGCCGGGGCTCCCTCTACCACCACTTCGCGAGCAAGGAGGCCCTGTTCGAGGCCGTGGCCGAGGAGGTCGAGACCAGCGTGGGGACGCAGACCCTCGCCGCTGCGGCCGGGGAGGACGGCCCGGTGGCCGCGCTGCGGGCCGGGTCCCTCAACTGGATCCGGCTCGCGGGCGATCCGGTGGTGCAGCGGATCCTGCTGATCGACGCGCCGTCGGTGCTCGGCTGGGAGCGGTGGCGGGCCCTGGAGGAAGACCACGCCCTCGGCGGGATCAAGGCGATTCTCCAGCTCATCGCCATGGAGGGGAAGCTGCGGTCGGAACTGGCCGACACGCTCGCCCACGTGCTGCTCGCCTCGGTCAACGAGGTGGCGCTGCTCGTGGCCCGGGCGCAGGACAAGGAGGCGGCGATGCAGGCCGGCGCCGACACCATCGACGAGCTGTTCCGGCGCCTGTTCGGCTGACCGCTAAGCCGCCGGTCGCGCGGGCCACGGCCCGCCCGGCCTGGCGGCCGCTGAACAGGCAGCCGCCGAGGAACGACCCCTCGAGCGACCGGTAGCCGTGCATCCCGCCGCCGCCGAACCCGGCCACCTCACCCGCCGCGAACAGGCCGGGCACCGGTTTCGGCGGCGTGTCCTGGCCGAGCACCCGCCCGGACAGGTCGGTCTGCAGGCCGCCCAGCGTCTTGCGGGTGAGGATGTTGAGCCGCACGGCGATCAGCGGCCCGGCCTTCGGGTCCAGGATCTTGTGCGGCGCCGCGGTGCGGGCCAGCCGCTCGCCGCGCGAGCGGCGGGCGTTCCAGATGGCCATGACCTGCAGGTCCTTGGTGAACGGGTTGTCCATCTCCCGGTCGCGCGCGACGATCTGGCGCTCCAGGTCGGCCAGTTCGAGGAGCGGCTCCGGGGTCAGCTTGTTCATCCCCGCCACCAGCTCCGGCAGTGTCCCGGCCACCACGAAGTCGGCGCCGTGCTTCAGATGCGCCTCCACCGGCCCGGCGGCGCCGGGCCGGACCCGGGACAGGGTGAGCTTGATGTCCTTGCCGGTCAGGTCGGGGTTTTGTTCCGAGCCTGACAGCGCGAACTCCTTCTCGATGATCTTCTGGGTGAGCACGAACCACGAGTAGTCGAAGCCGGTGGCCCGGATGGCCGCCAGCGTGCCCAGGGTGTCGAACCCGGGGAAATGCGGGGCCGGGAACCTGCGGCCGCGCGCGTCGAACCACAGCGAGGACGGCCCGGGCAAGATCCTGATGCCGTGCCCGGCCCAGATCGGGTCCCAGTTCTGGATGCCCTCGGTGTAGTGCCACATCCGGTCGCGGTTGACCAGGCGGCCGCCGGCCCGTTCGGCGATGGCCAGCATCCGGCCGTCGACGTGCTCGGGCACCCCGCAGATCATCCGGTCCGGGACGGGGCCGAGCCGGTCCGGCCAGGTCGCGCGGACCAGGTCGAGGTTGCCTCCGATGCCGCCGGAGGTCACGATCACCGCGGGGGCGTGCAGCTCGAACTCGCCAGCCTGGACGCGCGAGCTGCGGGTGCCGCGCGCGGCCTGGCTGGGCTCGAGGACCGCGCCCCGCACGCCGTCCACCGTCCCGCGGGTGACGGTGAGCCCGTCCACCCGATGCCGGAACCGCAGCCCGACCAGGCCCGAATCCGCTGCCTCGCGAACCCGCCGCTCGAACGGAGCCACCACGGCCGGGCCGGTGCCCCAGGTGACGTGGAAGCGGGGCACCGAGTTGCCGTGGCCGTCGGCCAGGTAGCCGCCCCGCTCGGCCCAGCCGACCAGCGGGAGCCACCGCACCCCCATGCCGTGCAGCCAGGACCGCTTCTCCCCGGCGGCGAAGTCGACGTAGGCCTGTGCCCAGCGGTACGCCCAGTAGTCCTCGCCCGCCGGCTCGTCGATTCCGCGGTCGAAGAACGCGCTGCCCATCCAGTCCTGCCAGGCCAGCGCGTGCGAATCCCTGATGCCCATCCGGCGCTGCTCCGGGCTGCCGACCAGGAACAGGCCGCCGAACGACCAGAAGGCCTGGCCGCCCAGGTTCGACTCGGGCTCCTGGTCGAGCAGCAGCACCCGCCGTCCGGCCCGGGCCAGCTCCGCGGTAGCCGTCAGTCCCGCCAGCCCCGCGCCCACCACGATCGCGTCCGCGTCCATCTGGTTATCAAACCAGGCCACCGGCCCGCGCTGCAGCCGGGAGGTGCGCTCGTCGCTGGTGAGCGTGGCCGTGGTTTCCGGCCGGGACCCGCGGGTAGGGCCACTGAAAAGCCGTCCCGAGCCTTCAGGGATGTGATGGGCATGCGACGGTATCTGGTCGTGCTGGACATGGATTTGCTGGCCGCCGACGAAGAACTCGACCTGGAGCCGATCAGCTATCTCGCCGCGCAGCAAGAGCGAGAGCCGTGTGAGGCGGTGGTGCTGTCGCTGGCTAACACGCGCCAAGTCCGGCTGCCCGCCGCCGAGCTTCTTCTCGGCGCGCGTGCGGGGAAGTTTCCCGTCGCGCCCCAGCCGAGTCATAACCTCGGGGAGGCCGCCGAACACCGTCTGAACCTGGCTGTGCGGCACCTGAAGACAATCGGCTGCGAAGCGAGCGGGCTCGTCAGCGACGAAGAGGACCTGGTGAAGGCGGTACGGTCGGAGACCCGCAGCCGGGACTATGCCGCGGTGCTCCTGGTGACCGGCAGGCAACGCGGATCATGGCTGGCCCGGAGCCTGCACCTCGACCCGGTTCACCGGCTCCGGCGGCGTCTCGGGTCGCGGCTGGTCGTCTTTCCCCTCGGCCCCGGCGCTCCCCGTCCGACGCTCTCTCCCTGAGACCTGGCCGGCCGCCGCCCGCAGCCGGCCCGATACAGCCGCGAAGTACAGTAACCCCCCCGGCACCAACAGGCATAAGTATCGCTCACACCCTCCGTGAGCTGGGACTGCGGCCGGCCGCCGCACCGGAGGCCTGGAGCTTTTCTAGCTGCTGAACTTCCATCGCTGGGTACCGGCGGGCGTGGCAGTGGGCGCGCTCGTGGTGAGCTGAGCGCCCTTCGCGTGAGCCGTCAGGATGCGGTGGGTGGCGCGGTTGGTCCAGGTGAAGAACCCGGTAGAGCCGACCTGGGTTGCGATCCACCGCTGCCAGTTCGACCCGTTGCACTCCCGCAGCACCACCCGGCCGTTGCCGGGGTCGGCCGCGCACAGGTCCAGGTTCACGCCGGTCGGCGTGGCGAAGAACATCACCCCGAGGGCCGGGTCACCCTTGTAGGGAAGCTGGAACCAGTCGGTAGCCGGGTCGGTGCTCGAATTGGTCCACCCGATCACCGGATTGCCGACGTTGAACTTCAGTCCCTTCACGTCCATCACCAGGACCGGGCTGCCGTTGTCGGCCTGGGTGCCGCAGTACCCGGCGTAAGTCCCGGCCGTGCATTCTGGGGTCGAGGCCCGTGCGGTGGCCGGGATCAGGGCCACCCCGAGAACTGCCGCGCCGAGTGCGATCGTGAGTTTCTTGTTCACTGCCTTGCCCTTTCTTGATGATTAGCTTGCATCGAAAGGTACGGACACATCAGGGCCTGCCGCTTCCAGCCGGCATGCGCCACCGCAACGACCCGGCTCGCACGAAACCCAGGCGACCGACCACTAGGACGCAGCGCTGTAGATCCAGCGCAAGCGCACGAGATTGCAAGAGGGACCATCCCTCCGGTGCCCCTGATCCTGAAGCTTTGCAAGTTCGCCGTCAAGCCCGTCCGTGACCGCAGGGGAACCGCGAACCGCCGAGGTGCCCGGCACATGTACACGCGAAGCCGGGCGTGACGGGTCGCCGCCGAGAATCATTCCGGCACGATGACGTGAGTGCGTTATCCGCGGGCTGGTCTGAGAGACTGGGCCCATGGAGGAGGCTGGCGCAATGATCGCCGACTCGGTTGCCGTTCTTCGGGAGGCCGGGGCACGGTTTGCCTACCTGCACGGAAGCCGCGCCGCGGGCATGCAGCGTCCAGGGTCGGACATCGATATCGCCGCGTATTTTGGCGATCGGCCGCCGCAGTCGTTCGAGATCCTGTTGCCACCGGGAGTCGACCTTCTCGTGCTTGATCGTGCTCCGCTCGAGCTGGCCGGGCGGCAAGCTGCTTTTCGACGATGATCCCGCGGCACGTGTCAGGCCATCCCGGACCGCTACAACGCGATCTTGGCGAGGGCCCGGTCGAAGTCGGCGATCAGGTCCTGGGCGCCTTCGATGCCACAGCTCACCCGGATCAGGTCGTCGGTGATGCCGAGCCGTTCCCGGTCCCCGGGCCGCATCCCGGCGTGCGAGGTGATGGCCGGAAGGGTGATCAGCGACTCCACGCCGCCGAGGCTGGGCGCCGGGTAGGGGAGCCGAACCGCATCCAGCAGGGCCTGCGCGGCCGCCGTGCCGCCGCGCAACCGCAGGCTCAGCATCCCGCCGAACCCGGACAGCAGTTCCGCCGCGTGAGCATGGTCCGGGTGGGAGGCGAGCCCGGGGTAGTTGACGGCGGCGACCTCGGGATGCCCGGCGAGGAAGCCGGCCAGCGTCATGGCGTTGTCGTTCTGCGCGCGGACCCGGAGCGCGAGCGTCTTGATGCCGCGGGCGAGCAGGAAGCCGGCGTGCGGGTCCAGGCTGGCGCCGTAGTGGTTGAGCGTCATGCGGACCCGGTCGATGAGTTCGGTGCTGCCCATGACGCAGCCGCCGACAAGGTCGGAGTGCCCGCCGAGGTACTTGGTGGCGCTGTGGAAGCACAGGTCGAATCCGGCCGCCAGCGGCCGGAAGTTCACCGGGGAGGCGAACGTGTTGTCGATCACGCTGATCAGGCCCTCCCGGCGCGCGAACTCGGCGATCTCGCGCAGCCGCCCGACCCGCATCAGCGGGTTGGTGATCGTCTCGACGAGGAACACCTTGGTCTGCGGGGTTCGCCCGGCGGTCCAGGTTTCCGGCCGGTTCACGTCGACGAAGGTGTGGCGCCAGCCGAGGTCGGCGGCGTGGTGGGTGAGGAAATCGTGCGTGCCGCCGTATAGGCAATCGCTGGCCAGCAGGTGGTCCCCGGCGCGCAGCAGGCTAAGCAGCGTCGTGGTCACCGCCGCCATGCCGGACGCGGTCGCGACGGCGGCTTCCGCGCCCTCCAGCGCGGCCAGTTTGTCGTGCAGATATCGCTGGGACGGTGTCGAGCTCAGCCGGAGGTACGGAATGTCGTGGTAGCCAGTGCCGGGCTCGACCGAGTACACCGTGCCCTGGTAGATCGGGAAGACCACCGAGCCTTCCGGTCCCGGTCGCCGTTCCCCGCCGTGGACCGCCAGGGTCTCCATAGATTCGGTGTCACCGTGCACGCGGACCTCCTGCTGCGCTTTGCCTCGCCATGCCTGCGTTCATCCTGCTCCTCGACCATAACCAGGCATGCCGCCGGCGGGCTACAGGGTGGCGTGGCCCCAGAGCGCTGACAGGGGAGCGCATAGATGCCGTCGCCGAACGAGGTGCTCCGGGTGCCGAGATGAAGGATGATGCCGGCGGTGAACCTCTTTGACCTCGGGATGGCCCGCGTGCGGCTGGCGGGATGGGCGCGCACTCACTCCGTTCGGCCCAGGGCAGACGCGGCGTGTGGGATTCTTGTGCCAATGACGCGCGACAAGGGTGGTCCGCCGGCTAGTTCACGCCCGTTCGGCGAGCGGACGGAGCGGTCGTTCTTCTGCCGTTCCTGCAAGCGCGCGCACCGCGGATTGTGGGTGCCGGAGGGCTGGTACGTCGTCGAGCGCGCGGTCGGCGGCGGGGCACGGCACCTGCGGCTGGGCCTGTACTGCTCGCTGCCGTGCCTGGAACAGGCGGCAGCCGGCCATCTGGCCGAGGGTGCGGCCGCACCGGGCAGCGGCCGCGACGCGGGGAAGGCGGACCTGTTGCGGGACAGGGCCAGGATCGTCGAGCGCGCCGAGACGCTGCTCCACCGGGGGATGACGATCAGGGCGGCCGGAGACGTGCTTGAAGTGCCGACCTCGACCCTGCGGCACTGGCTCCGGGAAGCCGGGATCCGGGTGGGGCCGGACGGCACGATGACCAGCTCTGCGCAGGAACCGCCTGTGCCCGGAGCCGGGCAGCCGGGGCCGGCTGGCGCGAGGACGTCCGGACCTGAGCCGGTCTCGATCGCTGCTGGCGCTTCCGGTTCCGCGCCGATGTCGGCTCCCGCCGGGAAGCGACCTGCGGATCCGGCAGACCAGACCGCGCTCCGTGAGCTCAACCATCTCGTCCAGGCTGGCTATCTCACCGGCCTTACCTGGTCGTTCGAAACCGACGGCCCGGTGCATGCCCAGGTCTTCCGCGCTGTCGCGACAGGCCGGCTGTCAGGCATGCCTGGCGAACTGACCGCCGTCGGCAGCGCGGGGACCAAGACCGGGGCCAAGGCCGCTGCCGCCCGCGCCCTGCTCGAGACCGCGGCGCGGTGACCGGAGTCCGCTGGCTCTGGTGACCGGATTATCCGCTGGCTCTGCGGAACCACGTCTTGTGGCCTACGGCGGCTGTATTAAGGTCGCCTAGAAGCACTGCGTTTCCTGGATAGGGGAGGCACAAAGCCATGGCGACAGCGGCGCGTGACCGGCTGGCCAGGACGCTGCGCGGCGAGGCGCAGGCCGCGTTCAGCGTGGAACTGACGGCACGAGTGGACGACCTGAGCCTGGAGGTCGAGGGGTTCGGGGAGGTCAGGTTCCCGGTGACCCCCGCGAAGGCCCGCAAGCTGTTCGGCCTCGGTGAGCCGGCCCGGTTCGGCCGGGGCGAACAGACGCTGACCGACCCGGACGTCCGCGACACGTGGGAGATCCCCAGGCGCCTCGTCCGCGCCGAGTGGAACGACGCCGCGCTGAGGGACATCCTCGCGACGGTGAAAGAGGAGCTGGGACTGCCGAACGCCGCCGAGCTGACCGCCGATCTCCATTCCCTGCTGGTCTACGAGACCAACCAGCACTTCCTCGCCCACCAGGACTCCGAGAAAGACGACTCGATGGTCGGCACCCTGGTGGTCACGCTGCCGTCCAGGTACACCGGCGGCGAGCTGATGGTGGGGCACAATGGGGAGTGGAAGACCCACCGGGGGTCGAAGACGGCGCTGTCGCTGGTCGCCTTCTACGCCGACTGCCGGCACGAGGTTCTCCGGGTGACGTCGGGCTACCGGATCACGCTCACGTACAACCTGCTGCTGCACGGCGACACCAGCCGTCCGGAGGGTGACGGCGGAACCGTCGCCGAACTGGCGGACCTGCTCCGCGAGCACTTCCGCACGCCGGTGCCCCGCTATTACAGCGGACCGGCTGCCGACCCTCCGAACCGGCTCGTCTACCTCCTTGACCACGAGTACACGCCGCGCGGGCTGAACTGGCGGCGGCTGAAAGGCGCGGACGCGAGCCGGGTGGCCCTGCTGCGAGCCGCCGCGGACAAGGCAGGGTGCGAGGCCGTCCTCTCGCTCGCCGATGTCAAAACGACGCACAGCGCGTTCCCGGCCGATGAAGGTTACGGATACCGGCGACGGCGGGGCTGGTATGACGATTACGACGAAGACGATGACGAGTACGCCGGGGGCGCGAGCGGCGATGGACGCGAGTACGACATCCAGGAGCTGATCGACTCCGAGGTGGCCCTCACGCACTGGACCGGGCCTGACGGGACCCGCCTGGAGGAGACCTCGCTGTCCGTGGACGGCACCGAGGTGTGCGCGTCGACCCCGACGGGCGACCTCGAGCCCTACTCCGCGGACTACGAGGGCTACATGGGCAACTGGGGCAACACCCTGGACCGCTGGTACCACCGGGCGGCGGTCGTGGTGTGGCCCCGCGAGCAGGCCTTCGCGAACCGCGCCGAAACCTCCCCGGCCTGGGCGCTCGATGAGCTCGCCGCGATGGCGTCGGCAGGCGACGTGCCGGGCGCACGGGCGGCCGCGGCCACGCTCGCGCCGTTCTGGGACAGCGCCCTGCGCGGGCGGACACCACAGGACAGGGGCAGGGTCCCGGGGATTTTCGGCAAGGCGCTGCGGGCGGCGGACGCCGTGGCCGACGCAGAAAGCGCGGCAATGCTGCTGCGCCCGTTCCGCATCGAGAACCTGACCGACGCGTACGTGAACCCGTTCGCCAAGATCGCCGGGGGGTACGGTCAGCAGTGGGCGGCGGAACTGCTGCGGACGTGGTTCGGCGGGGATCAGCCGGCCTGGGCATACGGCGGCGGAGAGGACCGGCCGCAGTGGGTGGCGGACTGGCTGCCCGGCCTGTGCGCGGGGCTGCACGCCACGGGCGGTGGTGGCGCCGCAGCCGCGCGGCGGCTCCTTGACCTGGCGTGGGAGTGGGCCGCGAAGGACACCGGCGCCGGGCTCGCGTCGTCCTCGCCCAGCCGCCGCGACGAGAAACTCGCCGGCCTGGGTCGACCGCTCGCCTCCGTGCTGCTAGCCGCCGCCGCGATCGGGGCAGCCGGCACACGTGACGCTGTGTGCGGATATATCCGGAAACAGGACGAGGCGGTGACCGCGCTGGAAATGTCGGCGCTGCGCGCCGCGGCGGAGCCGCCCTGGGACGGCGAACGCGGCGACGCCGGGTTCGGCGATCTGGCCGCCGACTGCGCGGCACGGCTCCGCGCCCGGCTCGCTCGCCCGCAGCGCGCGTCCGGCGACTGGTCGATCGAGCTGCCCGAGGGCGGCTGCACATGCGACTTGTGCGGCGCCCTCGGCGAGTTCCTGGGGGACAAGAGCCGGCGCACCTTCGAGTGGCCGCTTGCCCAGCAGGGCAGGCAGCACGTCCACTCCCGGATCGACGCCGCCGAATTGCCCGTTACCCACGTGACCAGGCGGCAAGGCCGCCCCTACACACTCGTCCTGAACAAGACCGACGCGCTCTTCGCCCGCGAGCAAGAGGGGCGGGCCAGGGACCAAGCGGATCTGGAGTGGCTCGTGGCGCAATGGAATCCCCGCGCTTGACAGCCTGGGCGATTCAGTCGGTCACCAGACCCGCGACCAGCGCCGACGGCACCACCTCAGCGCTTGTTAGCGTCCGGTCGGTTACTGGGTCACGAAGCGGCAGCAACCGGACCGGGTGCGTATCACCCGGTCCGTTCGGCCCGATTCCGGTCCGTGGGGTGGGCGGCCAGCTCTGTGCCCGCCCGCTCCGCAAACCACGGCCGGGCTCAGTGCGCCAGCGCCATCTGGATGATCCGCACGATGACCATGACCATCGCGATCACCATGTAGCTGCCCAGGACGGCTAGGGCGACCTTGCGGCCGGCGGACATCACGGGCTTGGTCAGCATGTTAAGCGGCGGCATCCGCCAGCTCTCCCGGTCGCGGCGGTCCACCTCGACCGAGCTGTGCCCACGCAGCGACCGGATCAGGGTCCAGCCGCCCGCGACGACCGCCGCCACCGCGCACCCCAGCAAGATGCCCAGGATCTGCCGCCCGGTGATACCGGGCAGCGTCACCGAGACGGTCAGCACGACCGACATCGTGATCAGCAGGGCGACCACGGCGAAGGCGAACACGTTGGTGCCGCGGCGGTTGACCCAGGGCCCGAGCACTGCGCGGTCGTTGCACAGCAGCAGCAGGAACACCGTGGCGGACGGCAGCAGCACGCCGGCCAGCGCCTGGACGCCCTCGATGATCAGGCCGAGCGGCGCGCCGGGAATGAGCACGATGGTCGCGGCCACCGCGATCAGCGCGGCGTAGATCGCGTAGAAGCCTTTGGCCTGGCGGAAGCCGCGATGCAGCGAGTGCTTCAGGCCGAGCGTGTCACCGACCGCGTACGCGGTGGACAGCGAGACCGCGAACGCCCCGATGATGGAGGCGTCGAGCAGCGCCACCGCGAAGACCACGCCCGCCACCCGGCCCGCCGAGGCCGCGATGCCGTTCGCCAGCCCGATGGCGTCGGTGAAGTGACCCGCGGCCGGCGAGTGGGCGAAGGCCGCGGCGGTCGCGCCCATCAGCGCGGCCGCGCCGACCACGACGATCACGATGCCGATGCACAGGTCGGCCTTCTCGTAGCGGATGAACCGGGGCGTGATCCGCTTGTCGACCACGTAGGACTGCTGGAAGAACAGCTGCCACGGCGCCACGGTGGTGCCGACGATGCCGATGATCAGCAGCATGACCGTGGCCATCTGCCCGGAACCGCCGGGCAGGCCGGGGGTGACGAAGCCGCGCGCCATCTGGGCACCGGACGGGTGGCTGAGGAAGTACAGCGGAATGAGGAGCAGCGATCCGGCGCAGAACGTCACCGCGATCCGCTCGAACCTGCGGAAGCTCCCGGTCGACGCGGCAGCGAGGATCACGCCGGCCGCGAGCAGCACCGCGACCAGCTTGGGCACGCCGAGGTACCCGGCCGCCAGGATGATCCCGATGAACTCGGTGACCAGGGTCAGCGCGTTGAGGATGAGCAGGTCGGTGACCTGGAGCGTGCCCCAGAACCTTCCGAACCTCTCGATGATCAGCCGGGCGTGCCCGACCCCGGTGACCGCGCCGAGCCGCAGCACCATCTCCTGGTTCACGTAGAGCACGGGGATTAGCAGCAGCAGGGTCCACAGCAGCCGGGTGCCGTAGTTCTGCCCGGCCTGCCCGTAGGTGGAGAACGCGCCGACGTCGTTGTCGCCGCACATCACGATCAGCCCGGGGCCCACGATGGCCAGCAGCGTCTTCAGCTTGGCAGACAAGCCGGCCCGCGGCGCGGAATCGTCGGCCGGGATGGTCCCGAGCGCCCCGCGGATATCGCCGGCGTGCGCGTCATCGAGGGCGGCGCTAGGAGTGATGGAGGCCATGGTGAACACCCCTTTTCACGTCACGAGATCTGACGGAAAACAGGGGCACACGCACATGCCCGCCCCGAACGGGGCAGGCACGATCAAAGAGCAGAAACGTTAAGCGAGGCGGCGTGTGCCCGGGACAGAATGGGACAGCAGCGAGAAGGGCCAACTTCGGCCCGGACTATCAGA